>Ga0210040_10009000_pt1 | contig 11705 bp, 10 predicted proteins | sample CryGeyCG12114_NA_FD_185462 | JGI IMG/M metagenome (GOLD analysis project Ga0210040, IMG submission 185462) | Groundwater microbial communities from aquifer - Crystal Geyser CG19_WC_8/21/14_NA (SPAdes) (version 2) | ecosystem: Environmental > Aquatic > Deep subsurface > Groundwater | place: USA... | reverse complement strand
TGTCAGGCTGGCGCGGCGCGCCGCGCGTCAAGGCCTGTGCGTAAGCGGCCAGCAGTGGCGCGAGCTTGGACGCATCGCGAAACTGCAGCAGCGTGATGTCGGTGGATGGCGCCTGGATCATGGGTCGCCGATCGCGGAATTAACCATAGCTGTCATTCAAAGGGATCTAGCCGGGCTTTTTCCGATGACAATAGTTAAGGATGCGTTAATCTCACGGCTTGGGAAACGATGCGTCGCTGGCGAAATCGTGAGGATGGCAGGTCGCCAAAACGACACGATCTACGACGCTTTGTTTAACCTCTTGTTAGGGATGTCTTGGACCGGGAATGAACCAGCAGGCGATCACAGCACGACGATTGACCGCGCATCTCGCTTCCTTGGAAGTGATGACGCGTTTCGTGCTGGCAACGCTTGCGCTGGGAAGCGGCGTTTACACCTATCTGGGCGTGCGCGGGCTTCTGGATGGCTCGGGTCCGGTCGTGTTTTTCGCGGCGCTGGTTTATTCCGCATCCGTGTCCGTCGCCATGTACGGCTTCTGGACCTATCTCATCCGCTTTCTGCCCGAAATGCGCGACGGCGGTTCTCGATTGGCGCTGACCGGCATCATGGCCGTGGGCGCTGTCATGATCATCGCCATGTCGTCCTGGCTGAACGCGGCGGCGCTTGCCGGTTCGGCTGCGGTGGAACAGCATCTGGCGGTTACGCTTGAAGATTACACGGTTGATCTCGACCGCGCCAACGGTAACGCCATGGGCGCGCTGTCGCTTTTGCCCGACATCCAACGTGCGTCCGAGCGCTTTGCGCGATTGGCGGAAGACGAGCGCACATCGGGCGCGCTGACCGGCACGACGGGATCGGGTTCGGTTGTGCAGCTTTTGTCGCAAATGGCAGCGCAGATGCGCGAGCTGGAAGTGACGATCCAAACCTCGCGCGAAACGGTGAGCGGTTTGTTCAGCGAGGGCCAGGAGCATCTGGCCGCGATGCGTCGGCTGGTGTCAGCACCCGGCGCCATCGAGCCGCGTTCCAATCAGTTCGCCGAGCAGGCGGTGGCGCTGGCCGGCGTCATTTCCGCATTGGAACAAACATCGATCGCGCCCTCGGTCAGCCGCGCGGCCGCTGACTTGTCGGTGGGCTTCATTGCACCGGTGGCGAGCGGCGATACGGGCGATCTGGCTGGACGACAGGACGCCGTGATGGCGACCATTCGCAGCTCGGTTGCTGCGCAATCCAAGGCCCTGTCGGATGCCGCCGCCGAGATCCTGGCGCAGCCCAAGGTGCCCGAGCGCCGTTATGTGCCGCTGACTTCGGCTGAAGCCGTGTTGCGCTATGCCGGCGACTTCATTCCAAGCTGGGCCGGCGCGATTTCCATCGACCTTCTGCCCGCCGTGCTGGTCGGCATCATGTGCGTGGTGCACGCGGCGGCGCGCCGTGGCGAAGACTTGATGGATGGCGCCGATCGCATCAGCGCCGCCGACATGATGCGCTCGCTTGATCTTCATGACGCACTGCTCGCACGCCGCGTTTCGGTCGGCGGTGAGCAAATGGCCGCGTCACAGTCTCCACCGTCTCAAGAGCCTTCCGGGGCCAGCCAGGATCATCGGTTGGCGCGCACGGGAGCGGCCGAGAACGTCACCCCATTGACCCCATATGAACGCAAGCGCGGTGAACCATGAGCGAATTTGGTCTCGAACACGGTTTGCGCGGCTCAGCCGGCGAGCACAAGCAAAACCCGATCCTGCGCTATCTCGGCCGTTTCGATGAAGGCGAGTTGATGCGCTGGGCGTTTCGCGGTCTTCTGATCGGCGCGATCGCCGTGCTGGCTTTGGATCTGCGGGATTTGTCGGCGAGCAACGGTTTTCTGCCCACTTTGTCCTCATTGCCGGGGCAAACCGAGGCGCCGGTGTTGCCGCCCGTGCGAGACACGGGCTCCAGGCAAGCGGATGATCCGCGCCGCAATGTCACGACGGACCAGGCGCTGCTTGACGGCGATATGCGCTTCACCTTGGGCAGTGGCGGCGAGCTGACGCTGACCGGCCGCATCATCCAAGGCAGCGCCGAAGCCTTTGCACGCGAAGTCGCCGAGCGCGGCGAATATGTCCGCACGGTTGTGATCGACTCGCCCGGCGGTTCGCTTGACGATGCGATGACCATGGCGCGGCTCATCCGCGAAAAGGGCTTCACCACTGAAATCCGCGACGGCGGCTTGTGCGCCTCATCGTGTCCGCTGCTTTTCGCCGGCGGGGTGACGCGCGAAGCCGGACCGAAGGCTGCGATCGGACTACATCAATTCTATGCCGCAGCCGGCAGTTCGGATGATGCCGCCGCAGCCTTGTCCAGCGCGCAGGCCACCACGGCCAAGATCAGCCGCTTTCTGGACGAAATGGGCGTGGACACCATGCTGTGGCTGCATGCGCTCGATACGCCGCCGCGCGCCTTGTATTACCTGACGGCGCAAGAACAGGCCGATTACGGGCTCGTCACGGCCAAGGGCCCGGTTGCTCAAGCAAAACGCTGAGCGTCTGCGGCGTCAACGATGGGCGCGTGCGAAGCGGGTGGCCGTTTGCACCGATTGCGTTTCGATCACGGCCGGCGCAATGCGCACGCAATCGCGTCCGGCGGTTTTGGCAAGATAAAGGGCACTGTCAGCGCGGGCCATCAGGGCGCTCAAGGTTTCGCCGGGTTGCATCTCGGCAACGCCGAAGCTTGCCGTAAACGTCCGTCCGGGCGGGGCGCCGGAAATGCTTGAGGATGCGAAGCTGCTGCGCAGCATATCCGCAAAAGCACGGGTCATCGGCAAATTTGCGCCGGGATAAACCAGCGCAAACTCTTCGCCGCCGACGCGCCCGACGATCTGGCCGGCCTTTGAAGCCAGTGTCAGCTGTCGGGCGAAAGCGGCGATCACGAGATCACCGGCGGCGTGACCATAATTGTCGTTCACGGATTTGAAGTGATCGAGATCGCATAGAACCAGCGTCAGCGGAACGCGCGAGTCCCCGTAGATCTTCAACAAGGGGGCAGCGTGTTCCTCAAAGCCGCGGCGGTTCAGAACACCCGATAACGGGTCGGTTTCCGACTTCAACGCCATGGCGCCCAGCACGTCGCGCATCATAATGATGATGATGGTCAAGCCGAGCGCCAGAAAAAACACGGCGCTGATGGTTTGGGAATACAGCGCGTAAATCGTGGTCATGTAGGCACCGGCCGTGTCGCCGATATTGCCGAGGTAAAGCGCAATCACGGGCTTCGCCAGGAAGTGCGCCGCGCCGGAAAACACCACGCCAAGCAGCACATAATCCAGCGCGCGCTTGCGCGAACTGCGGAAAACAACTGCGCCGGCCAAGCCTTCCAGCAAGGAATAAGGCAGCTGGTAGAACATCATCGGAGCCAAAGCGAGCTTCGGCACGCCGCCGTGGATCAGGATCGTCACAAGGGCAAGGACAAGCAGCGCCGCCAAGGTGATCTTTGGCGTGGGCTGCTCGTATTTCCTGGCCAAACCAACGGTGAGGCAGGCCAGGCCGACTGCCAGGCTCATATAGGTGATCACGATCAGCAGCTGGCTTTCGGGCAAAGCGCCGACGGCGATTTCCAGGGCGGCATAGGTGATCGCCAGAATGCAGCTGAGCACCAGCCAGCGGGGCGCGGCGGCTTTGCCGTCATAGGCGGAAATAAACAAAAAGGCCGCTGCCACGAAGACAGCGACCGAAAGATTGATCGCGAGAATGAATCCGCCGCCGCTCATGAGCTTCTTCCGTTTGGAATGTTCTTACAGGCGGACGGCAAAGAGATTGTTAAAACCGATGCTTATGAACAACCGAGCATGGCGGTCCGGAACTGCGGAGGAAGCCAAGCATTGTGGTGCCACAAACGGTCGGCTTTGCCGGCTTTTCGGCTGAAAAAAGGAGTTCAGAATGGCTGAAACGATCACTTTGACCGATCACGAAGCAATCCGCGATTGGGCGGCGGCGCGGATGGGAACGCCCGCCGTTGTGGATATTTCGCCGGCCGCCGGAACCCAGCCGATGCTGCGTCTGGTGTTCGATCAGCGGGCTTATCTGGACATGGACCAGCCGGAACGGCCGGTGAATGCCGGCGGTTTGGAGCTGGTCGAATGGGACGAGTGGTTCAAGATCTTTGAGGAAAGCGAGCTGGCTTTGGTGGTGTCGGAAGACGTTGCAGGCCAGCGCGACAGCTTCCATGAGCTCATTCGGCGCGACGAAACCGGCAAATAGCAGCGCATTTTCAGCAAAAGAGCGCCCGGTCAGGCGCTCTTTTGCTGTGTTGGGAGGGGCGATCCGCTTAGCTGAAGGTGCGGATGTCCACGAAGTGGCCGGCGATCGCGGCAGCCGCGGCCATGGCCGGTGAAACGAGGTGGGTGCGGCCCTTGAAACCCTGGCGGCCTTCGAAGTTTCGGTTCGAGGTCGAGGCGCAACGCTCATAAGGATTAAGCCGGTCGTCATTCATGGCCAGGCACATGGAGCAGCCTGGTTCGCGCCAGTCGAAACCGGCTTCCACGAAGATCTTGTCGAGGCCTTCGGCTTCGGCCTGTTCCTTGACGAGGCCCGAGCCCGGAACGATCATGGCGCTGACATTCGCGTTGACCTTGCGGCCTTCCACGACCTTGGCGACTTCGCGCAGATCCTCGATGCGGCCATTGGTGCAGGAACCGATGAACACGCGGTCGAGCGTAATGTCGGTGATCTTGGTGCCGGCGGTCAGACCCATATAGTCGAGGGCGCGCTGTTTGGACGTCCGCTTGTTTTCGTCGAGGATCTCGGCCGGGTTCGGAACGACGCCTTCAACGGACACGACGTCTTCGGGCGAGGAACCCCAGGACACGATCGGCGGCAGGGCGGCGGCGTTGAGGACCACGACCTTGTCGAAATGCGCGCCTTCGTCGGTCTGCAGCGTTTTCCAGTATTCGACGGCCTTGTCCCAGTTCTCGCCCTTGGGCGCGCGGGGCTTGTCCTTGACGTAAGCAAAGGTCTTTTCGTCCGCAGCGATCAAGCCGGCGCGGGCGCCGCCTTCGATCGACATGTTGCAGATGGTCATGCGGCCTTCCATCGACAAAGCGCGGATGGCTTCGCCGGCATATTCGATGACATAGCCGGTGCCGCCGGCGGTGCCGATCTCGCCGATGATGGCCAAAATGATGTCCTTGGCGGTGACGCCTTCGGGCAGTTGCCCGTCGACGCGCACCAGCATGTTCTTGGCCTTGTTCTGGATCAGCGTTTGGGTTGCGAGCACATGCTCGACTTCCGACGTGCCGATGCCATGCGCGAGCGCGCCGAAAGCGCCATGGGTCGAAGTGTGGCTGTCACCGCAAACGATGGTCATGCCGGGCAAAGTGAAGCCCTGCTCGGGGCCGACGATGTGAACAATGCCCTGGCGGATATCGACGGCATCATAATATTCGACGCCGAATTCCGCGGTGTTGCGGGCCAGCGCCTCGACCTGGATGCGGCTTTCCTCGTTCTTGATGCCGAACTTGCGCTCGGGCGAGGTGGACACATTGTGGTCGACCACGGCCAACGTTTTTTCGGGATGGCGGACCTTGCGGCCGGCCATGCGCAGGCCTTCAAAGGCTTGCGGGCTCGTGACCTCGTGAACGAGGTGACGGTCGATATACAGCAAACAGGTGCCGTCTTCCTGACGGTCAACGACGTGGTCGTCAAAGATCTTGTCGTACAAGGTACGCGGTGCGTTCATGGTCGTAATCCGTTGAAACGTGAGAAAGGCTGGATGCCCGAAGGCTCTGGCGACGGATGTGGCGACCTAGCGAAGTCGCGCCGTAGACGCGCCGCAAACATGCGAAAAGAAGCGGCCCGGCAGACGCTTGCGGTCTTGCAGGGTGAAACGACGATAGGCCGGGTTGCCAAACAGCGCTTCCATGCGCCGTATATAGCAAGTCCGTCGCAGATCGGCAACGAGGCTGAAGCCGGCGAAGTGTCAGGGCTTGGGCTTGGAAGCATCCTGCCCCGGGCTTGGCTGATCGCGCTGAACCGGGATCTCATCCAGATCGCTGCTGCCGGTGTCGCTGATCTTGTCGCTCAGCGAGTTGATGGCACCGAGAACCACAAGAGCGATCACGGTCGCCAATGCCGCGATCTGCCACAAACCCAGCCCGCTTGCCAAACCGATCGCACCCGCCAGCCACATGCCAGCGCCGGTGGTGAGGCCATGAACCTTGCCTCGACCCGCCCAGATCAAGCCGGCTGCGAGAAAGGCGACGCCTGCCGTGACAGCTTCCACCGCGCGGATCGGATCCACCTGCACGGGTCCATGAGCAAAGACGGGCGACAAGGTGATCTCAAGCGTCAGAATGCCGAACACCGCAGCGGCAACACAGATCATGATATGGGTGCGCAAACCCGCGGAATGCTGCCGCCATTCCCGTTCAAAGCCGAGAACAGCGCCGAACAGGGCCGCAAGAAGGATGCGAACAGCCAAAACAGGAAAGGGCACTACCGTGTTGTGGGCGAATTCGTTCAGCAGGGCTTCCATCGCGTCCTTGTTTCCCACCACCGACAACCCTCAAAGCGAAAGATACGGCCGTTCACCGGTAGGATTTAACAAGCCGGCTTATCCTGGCGGCGCATCCCCGCGCAAGTCGAGCATGAGGAGTTCCTCATCGTAGCTCTGCCCGTCGATCAGCAGCGCGTCGCGCTCGATGCCGTATTGAACAAAGCCGAGAGCATGATAAAGCCGCCGCGCCGGCAGGTTATGCATGGCGGCGTTGCACCGCAAAATCACGCGGTGCGCGCGTGCATGGGCGACCAGAGCCTCCACCAAAGCGCGCCCAACCCCGCTCTTGCGCCACGCCGGCTTGATGTAAACGGCGGCCATCGTCGCCTTGTGGCGGGTCTTTTCGCCGCGTTCGGGAAGATAGGCCGCCATGCCAATCAGCATTTCGCCCGCAAAGGCGCCAAAGGTTCTGCCAGGTTCGGGCGGGGCGCAACGCAGCGCGAAATCATCGCTGGTGAGATCAGCCTCGTCTTGCGGGCTGGCGCTGAAGCCTTCCGGCGTGTCTTGCAACGCTTCCAAACGGATGGCGCGGTAGGCTTCAGCGTCCGTGTGGTTCAGGGTGCGAATGGTCGTGTCGGCGGTTGCGGCGATGATCCCCTCCCACGGATAAAGCCGAAGAAGCGGCCGCGTGGCGACTTCCCGGCGTTCAACGCAGCTTGTGGTGCCGCATCCCGATCGGCCGCGTCAAGACCGCCGGCAAGGATGGCTTTGCCGCAACAAAAAAGCCCCGGCGTGAACCGGGGCTTTTTCGTCGTTTCGGAGGCTGCGATCAGTTCCGGTTGCCCATGAACTGCAGCAGGAAGGTGAAGAGGTTGATGAAGTCGAGATACAAGCGCAACGCGCCCATGATCGCCTTGCGACCCGACGTCTCGCTGTCGTCGTTCTCGTAATACATTTCCTTGATCTGCTGGGTGTCATAGGCAGTCAGACCTGCGAAGATCAGAACGCCAGCAGCCGAAATCGCGAACTGCAGCGCGGACGAGGCCAGGAAGATGTTGACCACCGTCGCCAGCAACAGGCCGATCACGCCCATGAACAGGAACGAGCCCATTCCGGTGAGATCACGCTTGGTCGTGTAGCCGTAAAGCGACAAGGCGCCGAACGAAGCGGCCGTCACGAAGAAGGTCTGGACGATGCTTTGGCCGGTATAAACCAGAAAGATCGAAGACAGCGACAAGCCCATCAGGCCTGCGAAAGCCCAGAAGGCGATCTGCGCCGTTGACGTGCTCAGCGCATGAATGCGGGCGCTCAGAAAGAACACCATGCCCAGCGGGGCAAGCATCACCACCCAACGCAGCGGCGAGCCGTAAAGCGCGGTACCCACATTGGTCAGCATCGTGCCGTTGCCGAGCGTTGCTGTGGCAGCCGCTGGATCGTTCGTCGTCGCGAGCATCGCGGTGCCCACGGCGGCAAGGCCGGTGATGACCATGCCGATTGCCATGAGATTGTAAACGCGCAGCATGTAGCTGCGCAGACCCTGGTCGATGCTGGCATCGGCTTGGCTGCCGTAGCTTGCCGGCCGGGTCTGATAATTACGCATATCAGCCATTGTTTCCTCATTTGCTTCTGTCTCGTCCGGTGTCCGGTTGCGGATCAACCGAGGCGCCGCTGGCGAGACGTCCAGCATGCCTAGGCGCTAATATGATATTTCGCAGGGTCAAGAACAAGGCCTGTTTCCCGTCGAAAAATCACGTGATCGTCAGAAGGGTGCGGTTGCGGCCCTCAGTGCCGGCGAGCTTCCAAGCCCCTGCTGTTCATCGGCTGGGCAAGCGCTTATGACGTTGATTGTCTGTGTTTGTCCGGGGAGGGGAAACGAATGGGCAAAACAGCACTCGTCACAGGATCGAATTCCGGCATCGGACTGGCGATCGCGCGGCAGTTGGCCGGGGCCGGCTATGACCTCGTCCTGAACTCGTTCTCTGATGGGGATGAAGACCACGCGCTGGCCGCCGAAGTGGGCGAAACGGCCGGGGTGAAGGCCGTGTATCTTGCCGCCGACATGGCCGATCCCCGCCAATGCCGGGATCTTGTTCAGCGCGCTCATGACCAATTCAGGCGGCTCGATGTTCTGGTCAATAATGCCGGCATCCAGTTCGTGTCGCCGGTGGAAGAGTTTCCGCAAGAGCGCTGGGACGCCATCATCGCGATCAACCTGTCGTCGGTCTTCCACACCACGGCCTTGGCCGTGCCCCTCATGAAGACGGCTGGACAAGGGCGCATCATCAACATTGCGTCGGCGCACGGGCTTCGCGCATCGCCGTTCAAATCGGCTTATGTCGCGGCCAAGCATGGCGTGGTCGGCTTCACCAAGACCGTGGCGCTCGAACTGGCGGAAACCGGTATTACCTGCAACGCGATCTGCCCGGGCTTCGTGCATACGCCCTTGGTGGAAACGCAGATCAACGACGTTGCCGCTGCCCACCCCGACATGACGCGCGAGGATGTGATCCGCAACATCACCTTGCAGAAGCAGCCCAGCAAGCAGTTCGCCACCGTGGATCAGATCGGCGCAACCGCGGTTTTCTTGTGTTCGGATGCTGCGGCCCAGATCACCGGCACGACGATTTCCGTGGATGGCGGCTGGACGGCGCAATAAGAGCGCTGCCTGACGCGGTTGGTATGGCGCTTGAGCGGTGCGCCACACATATAGATGAGCGGATGTGTTTCGGCCTTCTGCCCCGAACCGAAATCGGCTATTGCTGGCCGCTCCGTTTGAGATCGTGCAACGAAAGTTTGTTGCTGCTCGCGCGGTGTGACAACCGTATTTTGATGCCCTCGTGTTAAACCGCTTGCGCAGCACTGCAACCAAAGCAGCACATGCGGCGCGCGCGCTTCGGAAAGACCATGGCGAGTTTCAAATTTCACAAACTGGCGGCGATCGTCGTGCTGATCGGCTTTGCGGGCTGGACGGCAACCGGCGAATTTTCCTCGGTCGGGTCGGCGGCCGAAAACGAAGCGGCTGCACCCGCTGGCCCTGCTGCCGTTCAGGCGCCGGCTGCGGCGCCGCGCACCGTGGCCGTCGTCGTGCCTGATCATGTGATGCATGCGCGCGCCATTCGCATGTCGGGCGTGACCGAAGCCAACAAGCGGGCGATGCTGGCCACGCGCACGGCCGGCATCATCGAGGAGCTGCCGGTCGCCCAAGGCGACGCGGTGAAAGCCGGCGACCTGATCCTGCGCCTGGCCGTTGAAGAACAGGCCGCGGTTGTGGACACCGCCCGCGCAACCCTGGCGCAGCGCGAAGCCGAAACGGCTGCTGCCGAAAGCCTGGCGAAATCCGGCAATCTGGCGCGGTTGCAGATCGATGCCTCGCGCGCAGCACTCGCCCTGGCGCGCTCGCAGCTGGAAGCGGCGGAAGCCGAACTGGCGCGCAAGGATGTTTTGGCGCCGTTTGACGGCTTGGTGGACCGAGTGGATGTCGAGCTGGGCAGTTCGGTGACGCAAGGCGCGCAGGTGGCGACGCTGCTCAATCTGGATCCGGTTCTGGCGGTGGGCGAAGTCAGCGAACGGGAACTGAACTTTCTTTCCGTTGGCGAAAAGGCCGATGTGCGCCTGATCAACGGCACGCAGGTGGAAGGCGAAATTCGCTACATCAGCCGCGATGCTTCGGCGCAAACGCGCACGTTTCGCATTGAAGTGGCGATCCCCAACGCGCAAGGGCGCATTCCCGCCGGCATGACGGCCGAGATCACCTTGCGCGTTTCGCCGGTGGACTCGGTTGTGTTGCCGCGCTCGGTGGTGACCTTGTCGGTGGATGGCGATCTGGGCGTGCGCGGCTTGGATGCCGACAACAAGGTGGTGTTCAACGCCATCGATCTGGTGGACGATACGCCAAATGGTCTCGTGCTGGGCGGCATTCCCCGCGACATGCGCATCATCGTGGCCGGCCAAGACCTGGTGAGCGACGGCGACGCGGTGACGCCGGTTCAAGCCGATGCGGCTGCGCTGAAGCAGCTGGCTGGCGAAGCAACAACGGGCGGCTGAACCATGGGTCTTGTTCGTTTAGCCATCAACAATGCACGGCTGACGCTGTGCGTTCTGTTGTTTTTCATCGTGGCCGGCGGGCTGGTTTATCGCGGCATTCCAAAGGAAGCCGAGCCCGATATCCAGATCCCGATCATTTATGTCAGCCTGACCTATCAGGGCATTTCGCCGGAAGACAGCGAACGCCTGCTGCTGCGCCCGGTGGAAGCGCAGATGAAGAGCCTGCAAAACGTCAAGGAAATCCGCTCGGCGGGTTATCAGGGCGGCGGCTTCGTGCTGGTGGAATTCGTGGCCGGCGCGGATCTGAGCAACGCGCTGCAGGATGTGCGCTCCAAGGTGCAGGATGCGCGCCGCGATCTACCGCAAGGGGTGGACGAGCCGACGGTCACGGAAGTCAACGTGTCGGATTTTCCCGTGCTGGTGGTCACGCTGTCCGGCAATGTGCCGGAACGGGCGCTGACGGTTGCCGCGCGCGAGCTGCGCGACCGGATCGAGGAAGTGGAAGGCGTTCTGGAAGCCACTCTGCAGGGCGCGCGCGAGGATCTGGTGGAAGTCATCATCGATCCGGTGAAGCTGTCGTCCTACGGGCTGCAGCTCAGCCAGCTGATCCAGGGCGTGGGCGCGTCGAACTCGCTTGTTGCGGCGGGCGCGATCGAGGGCAGCGAAGGGCGTTATGCCGTCAAGGTGCCGTCGCTGATCGAAACGCCGGAAGATGTCGCCAACCTGCCGATCGTGGCGGGGCCGAACGCGGTGGTGCGCGCAAGCGATCTCGGCACCATCCGCTCCACCTTCAAGGACGCCGAAACCATCACGCGGCTCGACGGCAAGCCGGCGATCGCGATCGAAGTGAAGAAGCGCACCGGCACGAACCTGATCGAAACGGTGGACCGGGTGAAGGCGGTGGCGGCCGCGTTCCAGGGCAACCTGCCGGAAGGCACGATCGTGTCCTACAGCCAGGACAAGTCGACCTTCATCACGCAGATGCTGGTTGACCTCCAGAACCACGTGCTGATCGCCGTGATCCTGGTGTTCATCATCATTCTTTATTCGCTGTCGGGCCGCGCCTCGATCCTGATCGGTTTGTCGATCCCGTCCTCGTTCCTGCTTGGCATCCTGATGCTGGGATTGATGGGTTATACCGTCAACATGATCGTGCTGTTCGGCCTCATCCTGTCAGTCGGCATGCTGGTGGATGATGC
>Ga0210040_10008999_pt1 | contig 11705 bp, 15 predicted proteins | sample CryGeyCG12114_NA_FD_185462 | JGI IMG/M metagenome (GOLD analysis project Ga0210040, IMG submission 185462) | Groundwater microbial communities from aquifer - Crystal Geyser CG19_WC_8/21/14_NA (SPAdes) (version 2) | ecosystem: Environmental > Aquatic > Deep subsurface > Groundwater | place: USA... | reverse complement strand
ATTTCGCTTGTGTTTCACAAGCTTTTCATGACAACGTTTTCAAAGCGCCCCGTATCTGCCTGATGCTTGCATATAACTTGTATGCCTGCAGGCGTCCGTTGCAGCGACACGGAAACCGTTTAAACAGCGTCCTCGAGATGTGGCAAAGGTGAAAGCAGAAAGCATCGCAGTTATTCGCAGTCGTCGCAGCTGTAGAATCCCGGGTTTGAAATCCATAGTAGCAATCTAACTCAAAGCCATGGCGCGCAAGTCCATCGGAAGCTTATGACCATGTGGTGGCTCCAGGAACGATCAGAAGGCCAAGTCAACGCTTTCCAGTTTCCTGACTGGTAGCTCGCCTATTTTTTCTTTTCGAAAGTGTCCCAAAGCGCCACTATAGTAGTACCCGAAGCAAAGCTCTCGCAATCTCTCGCAATTAGATACATTTCGTACGCGTCGCGACGCGTTCTCGTGATTAATTTGCCTTTGCATCGTTTATCCTGGCAGTCACTAGATTCCGGTAGCGCCACAAGTACCGGCAGCAGGCCCATGCTCGCTACGGAGTACCAGGATCCTATCGATATTACAGGTATTAACGCGGGCGACGGATGACGTGGTTGTGGCCTTGCTAACGATATCTGGTCTCCCGAGCCGCTGGGTTGAATTGTCAGCATGAGCACAATTGCTAGTGAATGACTGGCGAAGCACGAGGTCAGTCGCCGATGCTTCACATTGTCGGCTAGCTAGAAAGCCTGACAGACGCAGTCGGAGAGTCCCAAGAAGGTTGCACGAGTACTGTATGCTCGCTGTGCTTGCCTTCTACCTCGGGCCGGTGTGCACTAAACCGCAATGACTCCCCTCATGACATACATCCCGCACCAAACAGGTCCCCTCACGGCCACTCCAAGCAGGGGCGCCTCAAAGAGACAAAGCCAAATCCCAAGAATGCTTCAAAAGCACAGGATACAAGCCACATATACATATGTAAGACAGCCGACACCACAGTAACACAAAACCAACGAGTGCCCATCCGCATCATCAGTAGCCACCATCAAAATGTCAGAGCAAGGACCCCCCGTACCGTTCTCGTCCCTTCCCCTATCCAAGACGCATGAAGCCACGAAGCTCAACGCCTGGGGCGCATACGGCGACAAAGACGAACGAGGTTTCCTCAACCGACAAACGGACGCCATAGTCGCCGCAGCCGCGGCATCAGAGATCAAAACTGGCACTCGCGTTAGCTTGAACGCTGCGCTGGACTTTCAAGGTGAGCAACTCCCTAGCCATCACACCCGGCTAGATCAGGGCAGCCAGCTGGTCGCAAGCACAATCTTGTGAAAATGGCCCGGCCACTTTGAGCTATTGGACGTGCCAAGCATACCGCCAGCCAGCAATACTGCCCCTCCACACCCATCTATCCCACCCTCCAACATGCCACATACCACCCCAAATCTAACCAACTCCACCCCCAGGCGACCGCCCCCTCTTCGGCCGCCAAGTCTTCAAGAAAGACGTCTACCAAAAACTCCCGCGAATAGTCCACGACGACACCTGGCACTTCAACACGCAATCGTCCTCGCAATGGGACGGCCTCCGGCACTTCGGCTACCAACAAGCCCAGCGCTTCTACAACGACACCACAGTCGAGGACATCGCCGGCAAGACCGAGCGATCCAAAGCGCAACCGAACATTCTAGGCGTGCAGAACCTCGAGAAACACGGCATCGTGGGCCGCGGCGTGCTAGTCGACTTCGCGCGGTGGCGCGAACACGGGCCCGGCCGGGACATCTCGGGCGCGCAAGCGTTCCGCACATTCGAACGCACGCCGATAAAACTCGAGTGGCTAAAGCAGATCCTCGCGTGGCAGGGCACACAGCTGAAGTTCGGCGACATCCTGATCGTCCGCTCAGGCTACATGAAGGCCTACTACGCGCTAGACGACAGTCAGATCGCCGAGCTCCAGGCCATGCATCCGCCCAGCCTGGGCGGCGTCGAGCAGAGCGACGAACTCCTCAATTGGATCTGGGATAATTTCAGCTGTGTGGCGGCTGACCACCCGAGCTTCGAGCAGTGGCCGACGCCACACGACTGGAGCTGTCACGAGGTGTTCCTGGCCGGGTGGGGGTGTCCGATCGGGGAGCTGTTCGAGCTAGAGGAGTTAAGTCGGACTTGTGAGAAGCTGGGACGATGGTCCTTTTTTGTGACGAGTGAGGCGACGCATGTGCCGGGGGGTGTGGCGAGTCCGCCGAATGCGTTGGCTATCTTTTAGGGGTATGGTGTTGGTGTGACGTGGTGTGTTCTACTCCATATCAAATGGACCCTGTGAATGCGACACGTCGGATGCCAAAACCCCGGAGGGTCCTTATGCGGGTAGAGCTGCAGGCTTTGGTAGTTAAGTATACATCTCTTAAGATCGAAACGAGACGAATAGAACATTGCCAGCGCCTGCTAGAAGGAGGCCAAGCCAGCATGCTTACTGCATTCGTGCTTTGAAACGATGAATTGGAAGTCAAACAAAGATCGTGGTCATGGAAAAATGGCAAAGCCTCGAGCAGGATTTCTGCCAAACTTGATGGGATGTTCGTCTGCCCTTGGCTCCCTAAACACATTAATGACCACCGGTACAGGAACCAAAGGGTCAGATCGAGACTGGATAGATGCATTTAGCGAATAACAAGCAGCACGTTTTTATTGTCCACGCGAACGCCTCACCTTGGTTCAAGATTTAAGAATTCCACAAGTTTGGAAGCACATCTAGTACACAGCAGCAGTACTGGCAACCCCCCTGCATAATCAACTCGCAGGTCTCTCTGCTGCTTGCTCATTATTCATCTCGTATCGCCGCCCAACCCGTACCCTCATTCATGCATGTCCATTGACACCGTTAACCTGCGTCTCTTTCCCAGCCAAACCCGCAATGACAGAAAACTGCCCACCAGCACCAGCCCAAACCAGCTGCTTCCCTCTCACAGCTGTATTATCAATATGAGTTGCGACTTCTACATCATCGTCCGCTATGCCCAACCCTGTCTGGTAGTTTGTCGAGAATCCCCAAGAAAACGCCTTGCCATCTCTGGCAATTGCAATACTGTGGTCTGAGCCTGCTGCTACAGACGCCGCATCAATCCCAGGCAACTGAGTTGGGACTTTCAGAATGCGCGGCTTGTCGTGCGAGTCCATGACCACATTCTCGGCTGGGATGTCGCTGATCTTCAGTCCAAGTTGGTAACCATCTAATCGTCCCCAGACAAGGACTTCGCCTTTGTCAGTGCAGGCTATGGTGTGATGTTGACCACCTTCAACATGCGTCACGGCACCGAATTTCTCTAGATTCGGTACGACGGTCGGGTGATGGACATCTGATTCGCCTTCTGCGTCAAAGTTCTTTGTCACACCTGTCTCACCGAAGCTGTTCAAACCCCATGAGTAGAGTTTGCCGTTCTTGTGCATGGCGAAGGAATGGTATGCGCCGGCACCGATGGAGACCATGTGCTTCGGCAGACCAAATTGTGTAGGCACTAGCGAGTTCTTGAGGAAGCGCTCCAATATACGACGACCGAGCTGATTCTGTTGTCCGGAGCCCCAAGCGTAAACACAGCCTTTGTTGTCAAGAGCCAATACATGGTTGGCACCTGCGGCTAGCTTTTTGATCTTCTTGAGCTCGGGGACAAGGGTGAGAGTACGTTGGACGAAGCTGGAGGATGAGAAGCCGAAAATGCCTTCGTTGGAGCGGAAGGTGCCGCAACCGTAGACTAGGCCGTCGTTGGTCAAGGCAAAAGTTGCACTGTCGGTGCACGCGAGCTGGGTCCAGACAGTGTTTTCTGGTACGCCGGAAAGGTCGACATCACTAGGGGTGGATTCCTTTGGGTTGAGGCCGCTGCCGGTGTCGCTGTCTGAGTCACTGTCGGAATTGTCGTCGTCCATGTCTCGTAGACCGCCTTCCCAATCTGTGTTGCGACCGAGAGCTCCTTGGTCGTTGACGCCCCATGTCATAATCTTGTTGTGTTTGGTGAGGACTGCGGTGTGCATTCCGCCAACGCTTACTGCAACAACGCCGACTGAGTCTGGGTCGAGGAGAGGGTTAAGGCGGGGCCGTTTGACTTCTGCGCAGTTCTTGCCATTTCCAAGACCGAGCTCGCCGTTGGTGCCATCGCCAAAGACATAGACATTCAAAGGATCGGTAGGCGGGCTGTTGATCACGGCTGTGGTTCGAGGCTTCTTTACTGCTGGAGCTTTGACCGCGGCCGATTTGCGCTTTGGGGCGGCTGCCTTTTTGGGTGTGTCCTCCTCCTCCTCTTCCGAGTCTTCTTCAGCTGCTGGCGTCGCGGCTTTCGTCCTGGCCCTTTTAGAGCCGTTGAGTTGAGGTTCATCATCATCCTCAGCTTTCCTCTTGTTGGACTTCATGGCTGGCTCTTTCGCAGCAGCCTTCGTGGCAGGAGCTTTCTTTGTGTCCTTTGCCGTGGACTTTGTCGCTTTGGTAGCAGTCTTAGATGTGGAGGACTTTGCAGCAGTCTTGGGAGCAGTCTTGACTGTGGTTGCCTTGGTGGTAGTCTTGCTGACTCCGTTGACTACGGGCTCTTCTTTCGCAGCATTGCGGGAGCTCTTCCGCGCAGTAACAGCGCCAGTTGCGGCTTTCTTTGGAGGCATAGTCAAGGTGAGACTTGTGGAAGCTAGTCAGTGAGGGTTGAAGAAGATCGAATCGCGGCTGATGATCCGGAGCCCGCGTTCCTCTTGGTGATCAGATCGACTCGGACTTGATAGATGATGGGAAAGACGCGTCGACCGATCGGTGGTCAAGACGTTGTCTGGATCTAATAGTCCAAACGGATCAGCTTGAGCAAAGAGAAGAAATCAGTGAATGCACTGAAGTCGTTTTGAGCTACAAATCTCGAACGGGGCAGCAAGTGACAGCCGTGACTGCAGCTGATGCACAACGACTCCAAGTGACGATGGCCGACCAAAGAAATGTTTTGGTTGGAGAACTGCTAACATTCGCGCTAAATTTCCACGACTCGCTGTCCACCACGCCAGCCACACCGAATAATTCTGTCTGACTAATCAGGGCCCCTTTAACCCTTCAACCGAAGTGTGCTTCCATGTAATCCGCCCAGTACGACGCTTGATGCTGAGTATCATCCCTTCTACTATGCATTTACATGTGACCTGCCGAGAGTTGTACGTGACCAATGTAGAAAAGACTGTCCCAAGTACGTCTGTATCAAATGTCGTCTTCCGCCGATGCTACCCTTCGTTTCATTGCTGTCTGATGCTAATCCTCGCCAGTCAGATCAATCACCACCCGATCCGCGGCATCTACATCGTCATCGCCATCTTCATCGCCGTCGTCTGTAGTGAGATCGATAATCTGCTCTGTTGACCAATCCTCGTATCCTGACATTGTTCGTCGAGCAGGATTACCTAGCGCTCGGGGTCGATGAGGTGGAGATAATGGTCTGGTTGGTGTTCGCTCACCTGCCCAAACCATCTCGTCGAACTAGATCATATCAGCTTGATGGCGTGTTTGGGTGGTGCGAATAGCACTGACCGGGACAGCATGACGCCCAAGCTCTCTAACCTGCTCGAGGCCGCCCAAGAAGAGACCCTGATCTGCTGGAGACGGCTCGCGGCGAACATTGACAACGTTTGCTCGTGGTGCTGGAAGGACTGCCGCGCGTACGTTGGGAAACATGAACTGTGTAACTGCTTGCCAAGCTCCGGTGATGCGCTCCTGTAGGGCCAGCCGTGGGAAGTCTAACGGCGTATCGAGTGGCAGCGCTCTTCTTGGGTTGTCGACTTGATCATTTTCGAAACGGATGACCTGCTCAACCGCGTGACGCGCCTCACCACCAAGAGGAACTGCGCCTAAAGGGCCGCCGAGAATCTCTGCACTATCGCCATTCTGCTCGCCGTCAAAGGGCACGTCGTTCCCTGTAAATATCAGTCAGCCAAGCAATGTCACAAACGGCCACTCAGTGAGCTTACAAAACCAGTGTTTTCGACATGAGCCACACACCATATGATTGCAACCGCCCTCCTTTTTGACTCGCATTTTGCAGTAGGGGCATGGCTTGGTCGTCCTTCTGATCTCCTCCATGTCTTTCTTCGCTGCTTCGTCTTGGTTGCTCATCTGGTCGAACTCATGACAAGTCATACCTTCATGCCACTTGCGCTGGTGGTTGAAGCATATCTTGGTTGTGCACCGAGCGCAGTAGACAAATGGGTTCTTGGTCAGTTCGTGGAGTTGACCGTGACCACAACCCTCTGCTGGACACCACAGCCAATTGATAGCTGAGGTTCTTTGTGCCTATTGAGGTTAGTGCTCTGCTGTAAGAAAGCATGGAGATCCATCGTCTTTACCTGTCGGATCATCTGATCGAGCTCCTTGCTCAAAGTCCTTGGCAAAACGCTTTGTGCATCTTCCTGGCTGACTGGTTCAGCGCAAAGCGGGCAACTGCACGCCAACCACCCTAGAGCTCGATCTTCGTTGATCTTGGTGATAAAGTGTGTTTTGTAGCAGTCTAGGCAGACAGTAGGTTCATGGTCGCAGGATGAGATTCGAGGGAAATTTCGATATACAACTCTGGTCTCAGCACAGATATCGCAGTCTTGCATTTCTTGCTTGACCGCTTTCGCAGGTTTTCTTGGTGTTGCGGGAACGACCTCATCTCTCTTTCGCTTCGTGCCAGCTGCTCGCTTCGACGGTGTCGTGATGTCTGCTTTCAACGTAGTCGATCGCTTGGCAGGCTTGGACTTCGCCATAATGAACAAGTTGTAGGCGGTATCAGAAGCCAACCTGGCGAATGAAGAAGTTGTGGTTGAGGGTGAGCAAGAACGGTATCGGTACTAGTACAGGTGCTGCATATGGAGAAGGTTGAAAGGGAAGAGAAGGGTCTGGTAGTAGTAAGTGCAGAAGCAAAGAAGGAGCGTCGCGCGCGCCTGCAGAGTTGTGACTTGGAGTGACATGAAGAAGTGACTAGTTGACGCGTTGGCAAACGAGATGTATGAACTATGGTAATTTCGATAGAGTGTCGCCACTTACAGCTCACTTCACCACATCCTTCTGAGCCTCAATCGAATGCTTGTTAAGTCGCCATGTTCGAAGCACTCCACTTTCACTGCCGAACAGCCTGTCGCCTACACAATCACGTTGAGCTCCCGGTTGCCTTTCGCTCGAGGATTGGGTGCATTGCCATTTTCTTGAATGTAGAATCGCCTCAACAACATGATAGCCTCCTTCCTGTACAATCCTCCATAGCTTGCATAGGGTGGGTCAAGACTTTCGTCGGAATGGATTGATAGCACGCTCCCATTTCCCCCAAATCTTTCGTTACCACATCCGAAATAGACCGTTCTGATACCGTACTGCCGAAGAGCAGAGGCACACATGATGCATGGCTCGACTGTGACATAGAGGTCTGTCTCCGATAGTTTGGTGATTGGAAACTTGCCAAGGAACTGGTGGATTGCTAGGAACTCGGCATGTCTGGTACCATTGAGAGACCTGTTGGTGTCATTCATTCCTCGAGCGACTACCTGACCATCTCTAACCAACACGCATGCCACGGGCGTTTCTCCTTCAGCAAGAGCTTGCTCGGCCACGTCAATAGCCTGCTGCATGAAGCTCTGGTGGTACATCAGATTCTCCAGAATGTGAGGGTGAAGACTAGCGACGGCGGGGGATGCTTTGTCACCGGTAGGCGTAGATGCAGGCGTAGAGCCGGCGGAAGAAGGGGGAATTGACGTCTTGATCTCTGCAAGGACCGGCTTCTTGTTCTTGTTCTTGCTCTCAGACTGCTTTGGAGGTGCAGCAGCAGCCATGGCGGCCAATTTGAGGTTTGGAAGTGCTGGCTGCATCTTGGCTGTATTTGATGGGTATAGTAACCAGCGCAAGCTGGAATGAAGGCAGTGATCTACATTTTGTTTGTGGCAGTTGCAGAAAGCAAACAGAAGGAAGGAAGGCACAAGTGAAGAGTTTGAGTGACTCCCATGATTTCACCTTGTCGGCAAAGTTGCCGCGGTAGGGTACCTCATCCTTGCTTCCATTTCCTTCACGCAGCCCACCGATGCTGCGTAAGTCACTTGATACGTATTCACCTTGAGCTGACGGTGGGTGTACCCTCTCGAAAAATGTTCAACATGCTGGGCTTGCGGTCGGCTCTTGCGAGCATCTTTGCACTCACAGCAGTCGTCCTCGCGCAAGATGCGGGACAAAGTACGACCAAATCATATCCAAAAACGATCTCTCTCGCCTATGAACAACTTGGATCATCTGCCACTGCCGCTGGTAGTCTCGCCACAGTCAACTACGATCCGAAGAGTCTCGACTATGTCCTCACCTCCTGGACCCCGCCTTCGCTCGACTCTTTGCAGTCAACCTCCAAGGAGCCTACCTCAGCACCATTGCTCCGTGTACTGCTACCTAACGGCAGCGCATCCGTCGCCAGTCTGGCTACCTTCGACCCCAAACTATCGCAGAACATCGATCTATGGATATCTCAAGAGAGTGGCGAAATTGTCTCGGCTTCAGTGGGTAGCATAACACCACCACCTTTGTCCGAGGAGGAGGAAAGACTGCGACAAAAGGAAGAACGGCTGCGGAAACGAGGCAAAGATGTGCCAAGTTCTAAGCCGAAAACCAAGCCAAAATCCAAGAAAGAGAAAGCGAAAGATGCTGTAGCTGGAGAAGTACAGGCTGGCCCGGTCGTAAGAGTCAATCTGCTTATCTCTGGCCATGGTCCTGCTCCCAAGCTGAACACGAGAAAGCCTCCCCAAGTAGATTCCGAGGGTCGCGAGGTCGTACAGGAGGAGCAACAAGAAAAGACCTTCCTACAGAAATATTGGTATATTCTGCTAGCTATCGCTTTTGTCCTAGTGAGTGGGGGAGGGGGCAAGTGAGCGCGAGGAACGCACGGAGATTCGAAGAACACGAGTCGTCAGCAAAGAAGCCCGACAGCCTCTTCTCCGAACCGGACCTACGTCGCCAACGAGCGATGTTCTCTCCGTGGCCTACGGCTGGGTTATGGGCTGAATGGCTTCCGCACTCGCTGCGGCATGAGGTTTGGTTATCTGCTCGCCGTACCCCTTTTTGGTTGACGGTGTTGAGAAGTAAGGTGTCAGTCACACCGAAGAGATTGTCAGACGTGGCAGAAGAGTCGTGCGCTTCAGAAGGTGATCTCCTGGATGTGCAGAAGTGGGGGCTGTCCGCCATTCCTCCCATGTCCGCCCTTGCTCCGGTCGAGGACTGCGCATGCTCAGAAGACGATCGCCAAATGCATGCATCTGCGTGCACATTCTGGTCAATACATCTGACCGCCTGGTAATTCAGACCGCCTGGATGCCCCTCAAATCTCCTCAAACGATGCATACTACCAGTCCTGAGCGGCGCTCGTGCTCTCCGATCTATCATAACCTTCAGATCACCCTTGAGGTTGAGCCCTGCACAAGCACGCCTCGTCAGAGTCGACATAACAGGCGGTTCAGGTTACAGGACAGTAACGCAGGTAGACGCAGGCAGAGCATGCCTCGAGGACTCACAGCATGGGACTATCGATGGAGCAGTCAGTGGGTAGAGACAACCGTTACGATTCGTCATTGCAGTGGGATGCCTCCCTGCTGCCTCCTTCAAGGAGGTCGAGGCCACTGTTGTGTCAGCTCTTTGCCGTTGCTTTAATTGTCTATTCTACCTCAAAGCAACCCAACGCCCCAGAAGGGTCATACATACTCGGCCTCTACCGTCAAATCTCCCATTTTAGTGCCTAGCTGTTTGCTGCAACTGGCGAGTCACGTGCGTCGTGCAGGCCAAGCTCATTGGCGCCCGATATCACAACTTTCCAATCTGAAATCGCAGTCCGGCAGTCTCATCGGCTCTGCGAAGCTGTGCTTGTCTACCAGCTTCGCCGAATGCATGCTCGATGATAGACCATGCAGATGTTGGCATTTATGGCGGCTCTGTCTAACGAGCTTCGCTTGCTCCGCAGCGCTGCGGGACACTTCCCTCATTCCACGTCATCAAAAAGAACACGCTTCGTACCGCGCACTTCTGAAGACTTATACTCCCACAGTCATATGAATACCATGTTCCTTCTCTTCCTTACCCCGTTTGCAGCTTGATCCGATCCGCAAAGTTTTCACTCAAACAGCAGCAAAGATCGTATGAACATCACTACTCACACGGAATAACTAACATGGCACCGCAGCTAGGATGGATTGGTCTCGGAAACATGGGACGGGTGAGCACTACGCAGGACTACTTCGATGATTGTGGCTAATACCGTTGTAGGGTATGTGCAAAAACATTGTCGAGAAAGGCAAACTATCTGAACCACTTCTCATCTTCAATCGAACCATATCAAAAGCCGAGTCCCTGTCAAAAGAGATTGGCCACAGCACTGTCGCCTCCTCAATCGAAGACCTTGTCAGCAAGTCAGATATTGTCTTTTATTGTCTTGGTGACGATACGTCGGTTCTTGAGAATGTAGACAAGATACTGCAGGCGGATGTGAAGGGCAAGATCATAGTCGACTGCAGCACCATACACCCAGACACCACCACGCAAGAGAACGACAAGTTTACAAACGCAGGCGCGCAATTCGTCGCAATGCCAGTGTTTGGTGCACCGGCGATGGCAGTATCAGGCAGTTTAATATGTGTCACAGCTGGTCCAGCCGCAGCTGTTGACAAGGTCAAACCTTACACCACAGGCGTCATGGGTCGAGCCATCATCGACTATTCGGACCAGGCACCCTCAAAAGCGACACAGATGAAGATCATTGGCAACACTTTCATCCTATCCATGGTCACCACGTTAGCTGAAGGCCACGTTGTCGCGGAGAAGTCTGGCCTGGGCACGGATGAGCTGCATAAATTTATCAAAGTCATGTTCCCAGGGCCATTCACGGCATATTCGAATAGAATGTTGAGTGGGGATTACTTCAATCGAGACGAGCCTCTGTTCCAGGTTGATCTGGCTAGGAAAGATGCACGTCATGCAAAGAAGATTGCCAGTGACAGCGGTTGTCGCATGCGGATAGCTGAGCTCGGAGACGAGTATCTTGCTGGAGTCAAAGCCGAGAAAGGAGAGAAGGGCGACCTTGCCGGCATCTATGGTGCAAAGAGGCAGGAAGCTGGACTGAAATATGATAATCAGTAGTTCTGACAATTCTGGAAAATGTATAAGTTTACACTCCCTTTACTGCTACCTACAAGCAGGTCTTACACAGCCTCTTACGGCGTGCCAGTCGATGATCATCGAACAGTCCAAAAGCTATAGCATGTTTGTGAATCAAATGGTCTCCTACTTCTCGTATCCCAAGTATCCATAATAACGCCGGTTGTGCTTCTGGTGGCCAGGAGTCGCCATTTATTCTCGTGTCGAACCAACTTGCATCTCATGGTCTTCCTTCCTCCATATGCTTTCACTTCAACTCGCCACAACACTTTTTATTCATCGATAATGCAACCACGCACACACAAAAGAACTGTTCGATACCTGATGGACAAGGTCGTACGATCCCCGTAAGCACATACATCCAATTGTAACGAAAACGGTCAATTTCTCGGGGCCAGGAACGGCTATAATTTATCAAAATTAGTGCTTCTCGAACGACCGATTTGAGTTTCCGGACAAGCTCAAAGGTGCCCCGGCATCTCAGAGTGGACATCAATGCTTTCGTAACAGCCAAGTACCTGTCTCCAAGGTAACACCAGATGCTGTTCCCCTCCCGCCA
>Ga0210040_10008998_pt1 | contig 11706 bp, 15 predicted proteins | sample CryGeyCG12114_NA_FD_185462 | JGI IMG/M metagenome (GOLD analysis project Ga0210040, IMG submission 185462) | Groundwater microbial communities from aquifer - Crystal Geyser CG19_WC_8/21/14_NA (SPAdes) (version 2) | ecosystem: Environmental > Aquatic > Deep subsurface > Groundwater | place: USA... | reverse complement strand
TAGTTATTTAGTATTTGGTATGATAAATGTTGACTGCTAACGAACTACTTATTTTACAAATAATTTTTCAGCTACCTACTTCCAATTATATTGTCTTACACTGCCTTCCTTTGTTCTTTCCTAGTGTGTTAATGCACATGCGTGTATTGTTGTTTGCATTGCAGGTCAAACGAGACATAGGGAATGTGACAATTGTGATCAACAATGCAGGAATAATGAAAGTCTCCTCATTTTTGGACAGTAGTGATCGTGACATAGAGTCTCTCTACAATGTAAATGTATTTTCCAACTTTTGGGTATGTTCATTTTGGCAAAATTTTTTTTGTTCACATGTTTGTATTTGCCTTTATCATGTTCTGGAGGATGAGTGTTAAATTCGTGTTATTACTGCAGGTTTTGAAACAGTTTTTGCCATCCATGATCGAGAAAAGTAATGGCCATTTAGTGACGGTTTGTTCTGCATCTGCCATCCTTCCCACCAGAAATATAACTTTGTACAGTTCAACGAAACACGCTATTCATGGCTACATGGAAGCACTTCGGGACGAATTACGGTATCATCCGAAAAAGCCTGATATTAAAGTGACTACCGCCTATCCTTTCTATTGTGCTACAGAAATGTTGGAAAATTCTGTTCCGAATACAAGGTACATTTTCATAGTATTTGCATGTGTTCGTTGATTAATAACAAAATCTGAACATGATGTATGAAAACATTTCAATTGAATTTGTGTTTCAGGTTTCCCAGAGTCTTTCCAATCCATCCACCTAAAGTTGTTGCTGAAAGAATTGTTGATGGAATTCAAAGGAATTTGGAATACGTTTATGTTCCGGCTACGGTGGGTTGGCTCGCCATGTTTTCTTGGTAAGCTTACAAAATTTTGTTTAGTCAATTCAAATTTGTATTTATAAAACGTAAAAATTGTTCACTAGAATTGGAAAACACTCAGAAAAAATATTTATTCACATGTACTCATTCTGAGCTATAGTACTTGAAAAATTATATTCACATTGGTTTTTTTGGACGACGCTTAAAATGTTTTGTCTGAGACTAACAGAACCGAGTAAACGTCAGTTCAGGTTATCAGCTGAAGTTGAAGGCAAAATCGCACGTTAGTCAAAAGTAAGGCTCATTGTTGATTTGAATTATTTGCAGGCTCGTTCCACCACGATCCGTAGAAGCATACGGAGATTTTCTTCGACTGAACATTGAACCTGAAAGCCCGGTACATGTCAAAGGTGTACGGTGAATAATCTCCTTGTTTACGTGATCTGATAATTTAGAGGACTATATATATTTGTATATAAAATTGAGGCTTATAAGAAGATTACATTGAATTTAGTAATTCTGCAAAAATGTATATAATGCAAGGCTTCCATTAGAAGATTAACTTTTGGCCCTATCTCATGCATGAAAATTTTAATAGCCATGCTCATTCTTGTTGCTTACCTGTTGATGTACTTTAAAGATGCTATCACTTAGTTTGTAACACGAATAAAAAAGTTAAAACAATACGCAAAGAAAATAAAGTTGTTATAAACTTTCAAGTGCAAAATTTGTTGCATTTATTTCTGCTTTCAAGACAAATTCAAAGGAAGGACTCAAGGGCGGATAAGAATTTACAAAAATTCAATGTGAAGGATATACTAAAAGTAAGCTGACTCGGTTGATCAAAATTTAAGATTCAGTTACATGCATTGATGCATTTAACCCTTTCCCAGAAGTACAGAATGCTAGACTACCATTTTCAGGCAAAACACAATGCTCTAATTTCAATCATTCCTAAAAGAAAACCTTACACCCAACGCGCAATTTCCTACACTCAAGTTTTCCGCATTAGTAAATTGTTCATCAATATCACGACCGACATAATGAAATGATGCCGAACTGCCAATACAATGCAGTGCCATCTAAATCACCATTATTCACTCACATACAATACACATAAAAAACCCACGACCAATAATCCACAAACTGGTCAGAGTTCTCAACTTGACCTAAAAAGCGGAAGTCTGACGAATGAACACGGTAGGGTCAAACCAAAACATCCAATCCTGCAGATAACATACCACATTCTTAAACATAGGTTCCTACCTACATATACATAAAACAAACCCAAAGGCAAATATGAAAAGTCCGTGTGTAGATTTAGATTGAAAACAGGATTTTTCATTCTTGTACATCAGATGAAACCCAGTTTTCGCATTACGGTAATACGCAAAGTAGTTACATTCATTCTATCCATACATTTGTCTGCACCTTGGTATGTTAGACTCATATCCCTATGAATGCATCAACAAAATGTAATGTAACTAACTAACAAACTAACTTTTTGCAGGTTTTACATGTAATAATGGTTGGTAAGTTAGCATGGCTGACATAACACAACAGGGATTTAGAATCCGAGTATGAGTGTGAGTAGATATGGTAGACACGAAGAATGTTGGCTAGGAATGACTAGTGTCAAAGTTGACCAGGTCTTAGTTAGTAGAACAAAGGAAAGACGATGAACATTGGTGCTCGTTTTTTTCCCCTTGGGTGTCAGTCAGTTTTTACCCATTGAGTGAAACGTTCGTGCACAGCTCATCCGTGTTCTTGACTCTCCAGCAAGGACATTATGAGCAGAGAGTTACCAATTATGGGATCATGGAGTGTGCTCCAAGTAACTTTTATCTACGTAGTCCTCATCAGTGTTGTTACCGCTCAAGTTCCAGAGCAACAGTCCCTAACGGTCCCCGATGGCCAAGTTTTAGAATACGCTAGTAATAGTTCCGTGCTACAACCGCCACCTGCTGCTGTTGCGGTTCCAAGTGCCAATGGAACTTCAAGGGCTGATAGACGTAAGTTATCAATTTTACTTTTAGTCTTATTTATGGTACATAAGAGAGAAGATAGTGTTAGTTTTTCTTGAATATAAACACTACGTAGACCTTTTTGGGTTCATAGTTCATTACAACATGATATCTTTGAAAAAATTTTCATTGTCATCACATTAAGCAGGGCAATGTGAGATCTCTGTATAGGTTAGTGCAGTCCCAACACTATGCAGTTTAAATGCGTTTAATTTTTTGGAGGATTTTAATTGCACATTAAAAGATTAGCTTCCAAAACACTTATTTAAAAGAAAACAAGCAAATTTCTGGAATAAATTTTGTGAAATAAGCGTTGAATCAAGTAAATCTGATCAGAATCAGACTGTAGCAAAAACCATTTCATCCAATTCCGATAACATAAAAATCTCATGCACTAATAAATGTCAAGATCTATAAACTGCATGTGTGCATACTAAAATCAAGATTACTTTTTTCTAGTAACCTCAAAAACTGAAAACAGTTTTATATGAGTCAAATATGTACAAACAAAACTCATGTCTCACACAAATTGGCCGCACTTGACCTACAGTCTGCTGATGTAACGTATGTACAAAACCCATGACTGCATCAGGTGCTTACACTCATCCCCATCACACAACTCAGTTCTACTTTTTTTAGATAGGACAGAGGAAACCTGTTTCATTGAAAACTAACTGTTGTACTATATGATTTTAATCTGACTAAAAAACTATGCAAGAGTAAGTAAGACTCCGATATGAATTTCAATTGGATACAACATGGGAATGGTCAAAGACTTTATAAGTCAAGAAAACATTGTGGGTAGGTTTGCCTTATGTATGTGGCTCTCAACAGTTTTTACTCTGGGAAAACTCGTCAAACAGGATAAAAGTCCCGCTACTTTTTTTCTACATTGCATACATTTTGGCATATGAAATTAGTTAACTCCTTGAGGGAAAAAACATTTACGATTTATTAGATACATAATGGTTGATTACCACAACATATGCGATATCCGCAATATTATTTCTTTGACCTCGTCGTAACAACTTGGCATATTAATGCAACCTACATGTCAACATTGGAATATTTTTTATACAAATCCTAGATGCAACAATCATAAATATGAATGCATGAATGCGCTTCATTTCAATAATTTTTTCTTTCATTTTCAGTGTTGAATATTTTCACTATCGTCAAATTTCCCAACGATGCCTGTTGGACTGGGGATGCTGTCAGGGCAGGTATATGAATACAAAATCATATACGAAATAAAATGATTCAATATATACGAACTATGTATGTTAAGTTCACATACAACCTACGAACATTTAAAATCTTTTTTAATTTCAAGGTGTGTGCTACACATCAAGAGAATGCAGAGAACGGGGAGGAACACCTTCAGGAGCTTGCGCTACCGGTTTCGGAGTTTGCTGCGTCTGTAAGCTACCACACACCCCACAGAATGAAAAACTAAGCTTTAAATACAAATTAACATGCTGAATTCTAATTATTTCGTATGAACAGTCGCCAGAACCTGTGGACAAAGCACGAAGGAGAATTGCACCTACTTCACAAGCCCTAGGGAAGCTCGTTACGTGCCAAACCAAGGGCCAGTGATGAACTGTCAACTCCAAGTGTACAAAGGAGGATGGGACGTTTGTCAACTGCGATTGGACTTTCTGCATTTCGACTTGGGACCACCAGACCCGTGGAGTGGACAATGTAACAAAGATGCTTTCCTCGTAACTGGCTCAGCTTACAGCCCTCCAGTCATTTGTGGAAAGAATACAGGCCAACACAGTAAGAACCTTTTACCCGTCTAGTGAATGCAAAGCAAGCCCTGAAGGAATATTAAAGCGCATTAACACGTTCGTAATTTAAACCATTTAGTGTACATTGACCTTGGTGGACACAACTATGGACCTATCACACTAACAATTACTACGTCTGGCTACCATAAAGACCCAGGTTGGGATATTAAGGTAATATTTCATCAACTTTCACTCACAGATGAAATTAACAGCATTACAATACCTACGACTATACCTTGGTAAAAGCTTATGGTAATCTTAATTTCTTGATCTGCAGATTACACAGATTAGATGTTGTGACCGAGCACCAGATGGCTGTTTGCAGTACCACTATGGCGTATCAGGTTTGTGATTTTTCCTTAAGGCATGAGATTTGCATTGGTCATGTCGATGTGGTTGGCTGATTACCCAATATTTCCGTAGGAGTACTCAAGTCGTTTAATTTCGATGGATGGGATCAACATTTAGCCAATCAATGGTACACTATTTGCGTCAGGATGGAAGCTGGTGAGAGATTTTTTATAGCAATTGAAACCTAGCAAATATTTAAAGCTTTTGGTCAGTATTTTAACAATGTGATTTAATATACAGGTTTCTGTGCTGTCAAGTATGAAGAATGCGATCCTCACAAAGGAACGTTCAGGATTTCTCGTGATGACAGTAATATATCCAAATATTTGTACATTGTGGTCGAAAATTTAGCGCCATATTATACAATGCTTCTTTTCCACTTTTCAGAAAAAGCCCAAACCGATGGCGACTGTCTTAATCCCAAGAAGGGAGGTTCAACTGATCATATTTTGATTCCATGTGGAACTACGGATGGAAATAAGGTATATTACCTACAACAATAGCATTATTGAATTAAACTGTCTTTTTTTGAGGACTTCTGGTATGAAATTCATTGTTTGTTGTGATAATTTAGATCCAAGCTGGTAAGAAGAAAGGAGTACCTTGTGCGAATAGATTCTGCGGAACAACTTTCTGTTCTTTGGACAAGAAAGCCAAAGCACCATGCCCAGTTGAGAGTCATACAAAACCTTTCACCGTACGCGTTTGCTTTGATGATGACGAGTATTCCAAGAAGGAGACCGAAAATATCGGATTTTGTCTGAGATACACACAACTGCCATGCTCATCACATAGATAGTCTCTAACTAACATAAAATTTCAAAAATTATTATTCGGATTCGGACTACAATTTCATTTCTTACTGGTATCTGTTATAATGAACACCGTAATTGCATAAATAATGATATTTCAGGCGATGGCACAACTATTCATACTAATGTGGATTAATTGTAAATATCCACAAAAAATTAAATCACTTGAAACACAGATTTTAATATTTACGACGCATTGTTAGTTTTAGGAGATGCATTTCATCTACGCTTCAACTGTAGATGTTGGTTGGTAAATATTTATTGGTATGATGTACATTTTGTACCATAGTCATAGATTTTGTAGGGATTTTTTATTTATTTCAATATTTTTAGTAAACAATTTTTACTATTTATACGGTTGGAAATACTTCTAGACATAAAACAATAAATGGTGTTCTGAAACTTTAATCGCTTTTGCTATCGTTTTCATAATCTAAAAGCAATAAGCAGACCAAACTCATCCTCATCATATCCAGTCATACATAATAATAATAAAATAAATATTCGGCTTCTCTCTGCTCTTCAACCGATTGTCTATTACTATTGGGATATAAAAATACATAAAGAAATACAGATATTTACAAATCTGAACTACAATTTGAGCAACAATCAATAATATGCAGAACCAATTATTGAAAAAATAAACTAACCTAAATGTTTTTTAGCTAGAATCAATAGAGGCAGGCTTCCATCGTCGGATACACGATTCTTTTAACCGCATCTTAAAAATCAAATTAGGATCAGACTTTGACGACTCGAATCCTTCCGGTAAAGTCACATCACATAGCATTATGTGCTGAAATAAATTTCAAAATCAAATCGAATCACACCACCATAACTCACTCACAAAAACTCAAAAACTGACAATATTTAAACAAGAAACCCCTGTTTCGTTCTGGTTACCTTTCCAACATGTTGAGACAGTCTCTGCCAAGCGTGTAATTCAGTCCATGTTGGTTTCGGCTGAGATTTCAAACCCAAAACGTGAAGGATATAAGTTGAATGGTATATTTCAGGACTACTTTCATATAAAACTGCAAAGAAAATTGAAAAATTCAATAATTCATAAGTACAATACATTAGACAATTCAATTTCTTTCAACCAAGAATGAAAATACGACATACCATAGGCTGCCCCATAAGATTTCCCACACTTTGGAACCCAATTTTTGGCACGAAAGTAATGATAGACTGCATACTGAATAGGAAAGTCAGGGTTTCGAGCACTTATATTCCTCCAAAGATTCTTATAGTCTAAAATGTCTCCACATGTATTTTGAATAGAAAGGCATCCGACCCCAAAACTCAGAAATATTACTTCTTCAGGCATCAGCATTAACTTTTCATCATCAAACGAGACATTTTCATCTGAATGTGACAACATTTTGGCATTCAACTTGGAAAAAACTCCATTACAATTTGGACCATGGTGCCCATTTATTTTATTACTATCAACAAGAACAGAAGAAATTTTATGGAGTAGATCATCCGGCAGATCATGAGTGCTACGTCCATTTTTTGTTGGAGTCACTTTCCGGCTCATCAGAGGATCTAATCTCGGACGTTTGGAAGGCGACGGAACTTTAGGTATTGCTCCTTTTGAAGAACACTCAAAAGGTTTGTCTGACTTTTTCTTGAAATACGGTTTTTCCATAAAGGAGTCATCCTGATAGCTCGGACCCCGAAACGTTAGACTGCTTGTTCCAAATGAGCCCTGTAAACAGTAAGTTGATACACTCAGAAATAATTTTACGAATGACTAGTTACGAATCTGTAATATGTATTCAGCGTCAGAGCATTCAGCAATCAGCCTTACATTATAATACAATGTATGCATATCCACTCCCTGGACGTAAAACGAATGCCCATCAAAAGTACAGCGACATATCACAGGAAGCTCTGTCTTTCCTAATGCATAATTGGGAAATGGAAGTCCTACGCTAACATTCTTGGAACCTTTCTTCCGGCGCGCAGTAGGCATAAAGCCACTGGTTGTGGACATTTTTGCAACCAGCTAATACTCGATTAATAACGTGGTTCGGCTAGTGCTTTCAAAAATCAAGATTATTTGATAAAGCTTTCCACAGTTCACTCGTCTTTTTATTTCTTAGCTGTTGTAGTTATTAGTGATAAAAGGCTCACTAACTTATTCCACTTCCACTTGTAAGCTAATTATTCAATCACTCCTTTTGGTAAAGGTTAAAAAATCGAAATACTCCATAAAAAAAACTGCTACCAACCCTTGCCGATTCTTTTTTGCACTGGAAGTAAAAACTACAACTGGACGTAGAAATGAAATGAAGATTGTTCTAGACTGGAGGAATCCCGCGTGCAAGAGCTTTTTATGCTCTGTATATTAATTGGACCAATGCTATACACACAACCCATGAAGCATAGTATAAACCTGGAAATTATTTGGCGGCATTTGGACTTATTTACATTTGTATTTTATTTTGACAGCCAACAAAATTATTGTTAAGAAAATAATATAATAGTTACAATCAACATTAAACAAATGGAACTATGGTATAGATTTAGGAATTAAGTTTTAGGACTTGTATTTCATTTATTTATATGATGAAGGTCTTAAAATTACTTGATTCGGAAAAAAGGCTTGGAAAATGAAACGTTCTGAACAAGAATCTTTACTCCTGATTTTAATAGCCAGTACAGCATCAGTGCTACCTACGCTATGGGGAACATTTGTTTTTGATGATGGGGAAGCAGTTGTGAAGAACCAAGATGTGGTCTCAAATCAAGGAGTATGGGATACTATATCAAATGTTTTCAAGCATGATTTCTGGGGGATAAACTTGAGCCATCCGCATTCGCATAAATCTTTCCGGCCTCTAACTACTTTGTCTTATAGGTACTGACATTTGAAACACATTTCAAAAGTTGTTGAGCAGTAAGTTGATATAGTAATTTGAGTTAGCAATTACACTGATAGGTTGGATTATCTCGTATGGGGACTCAATCCATTTTCGTTCCATTTGTTGAACCTGGGGATCCACACTGTCAATTGTTGCCTGACGTACTTTTATGCAAAGAAACTACTTTCTTATGAAACTGGCGTCAGTAGTATTGCGGTAGGGAAAGAAACTTTGGCCTTTTGGACTGCCATTTTGTTTTCAGTGCATCCTGTTCATGTCGAGCCGCTGGGGGGCATTGTTGGACGTGCTGATTTGTTGGCTGCATTCGTGCTATTATCAGCGTGTTATTTTGTACCTTTTAATGACAGCATAGAAAATTACCTTATCATATTTTTGCTTAGCATTTTGGGATCGTTGTTCAAAGAGAATGGGATCATGATTACGGTATTCACTTAATTAATCCATGCTGATATTTACTGCTGGCAAATACAATAAGCTGGATATCTTTTGTTGCAGATTTTGTATATTACTACTGACTTTGTAGTAAAAAATCGAATGACTTTTACAAAACAAAGAATTAAACGTTACGTTTGTATTACTTTGGCCTCATGTGGGTACATTGCTCTCCGAATTTGGTATCAAAACGGGTCACCGAAATTTCAACCGCATGATAATCCGCCTGCATTTGCAGATTCGTTTGCTAAAAGGGTTGGTTACTTTATATAAATACATGTTTCTAAGAACTGCATTCAATCAAGTTTGTTAAACTAACTTTATCTTTGGTGCAGGCCATCAACATAGTATACGTTTGGATGCTCAATATTTACCTACTAATTAATCCTTCCTGGCTTTGTTACGACTGGTCTATGGGATGCATCAAACTTATTGAATCTCCTTCAGATATTAGATTCTATCTTGTGATAATATTTTTCGTGTGCTGCTTCCGTGTCGTCTTTATCTCTACTAAGCATAGGTAATCGCTGAAACTGAAAACTATTATTGTTTTCTATAAGTTCAAAATTGATTGTATTATTTTTTCATTTTTTTCAGAGTATTCATAATCTCCTGTTTGATCTCATTCGTCACTTTCCTACCGTCCTCCAATTTAATCATAACAGTAGGATTTGTTTTAGCCGAAAGAAATTTGTACTTACCCTGCTTAGAATTTTGTCTGTTTATAAGTTATGTATTTTTAAGTCGCCAGCTTCGCAAGTACCTTTTTGTGCTATCTGTATTATTTTTTGCAAGATCTATCCATCGATCTTTTCAATGGACTACACAAGAAACACTCTTCAAATCTGGGTTGCTGGTAAGTTTGTATTCTGTATAGGTGTATTTTCAAAAGATTTCATTACTTTGATTCCATTATATTTTCAAAAGGTATGCCCCGAAAACGCAAAAATTCATTACAATATTGGCACTCTATATGGGAGTGGACTAAACGTGGATGACGCCATTGACTCTTATATGAAGGCAATTGATTTGCATCCCAAATATTACCAAGCCATGAATAATTTAGGAAATTTGTACAAAGACAATATAAGCAACGAGAAGGCAGAATTTTGGCTTCGTAAGGCCTTGGACATAAAGTGAGAAATCGTGTCCTTCAACTCGTTTGTGTATTAATGCATTAGCTATAAACTTAAAGTAAACTTTTCTATTTGATTGTTACAAAAGGCCTGACTTTGCAACTGCATGGATGAATTTGGGAATAGTTGTAAGCAAATATGACAAGATTGAAGCCATGAAGTATTATGAAAATGCTTTATTGTATCGTACTGTGTATCCCGATTGTGAATACAATTTGGGTAATTTGGTGAGACAAATTTTAATTACTTTTCTCAAAGAGCTAAAGTGTAGTATATTTTAATTGGAATATTTTTTTTCATATTTCAGCACTTGGATTTAGGAAATACTGAGTCTGCATTGAAGTACTGGAAACGCGCTGTTTCCCTCAAACCTACTCATGCGCAAGCATGGATAAATATGGTGATTTTATTGGAACAAGAAGGACGATACGCAGAAGCTAAAACAATTGGGGAAAATGCTATGCAGTTCCTTCATTCCGAACATACATTGCACTTCATTTTGGGGAATGTGTATGGAAAACTTTCTGACTACGAGAAATCGGAGGAATCTTTTCGAAATGCGATAGAGCTGTGCAAAATCGCAATGAGGAGGGTTCCTGCCAAATATCATGTGAATTTAGGTGAGTCAAAAGAAGTTTGTGTCCTAATTTATAGTTGCTGGTCGCATGTTATTTCATCATTTAATTATCATTTTTTATTGATGGTTGGTGGTTGTTGCTATACTGCATCTAATTATACAAATAAAAACTCATGGAAGTATATTAACACGACGTTTTTCAGGTGTGTTGTATCATCGATGGAATAAGCTTCAAATGGCTGAAAAATCGTACAAACAAGCATTGACGATTGACCCAAAACTCACGTCTGCTTTAAAAAACTATGAATCCATTAAGAAGTTGCTGAACTTGTCATAATAGACTAATGAAATTGTGTAAATTTTGGATCATTTCATATGCCAATATGCCTAAATCAGTAAAAAAAAATTTTTTTTGAGATAGTTGTGTTCTGATTGTGTTTTTATTTGTTTCATGTCCAATATTTTCCAATTAAGTACAAAATAGATACAAAACTATAAATCCAGGCCTCAGGCAGCTATGGATGCTGCAAGTTAGGTTTTTACAATCATTTACGAATGTAGCCATAGGTGTAAGCTGGTCCATAGGCATATTGTTGGAGAGGAGCACTGTAGGCAAGCTGCAAAACAAATTTCATCATTAGTTAGTATGCGTACTCAGTGACTTTACATCCATGTATCGAAATTCGTGTATGCAACATTATGTTATCTTACTCGGACTGCTGGGGCAGCTCTGAGGAGTGTTGGAGCTGGGGCAATAGTTCTGATAACTGGAGCTGGGGCAATAGTTTTGATAACTGGAGCTGGGGCAACAGTTCTGATGATTGGAGCTGGGGCAACAGTTCTGATGATTGGAGCTGG
>Ga0210040_10008997_pt1 | contig 11707 bp, 8 predicted proteins | sample CryGeyCG12114_NA_FD_185462 | JGI IMG/M metagenome (GOLD analysis project Ga0210040, IMG submission 185462) | Groundwater microbial communities from aquifer - Crystal Geyser CG19_WC_8/21/14_NA (SPAdes) (version 2) | ecosystem: Environmental > Aquatic > Deep subsurface > Groundwater | place: USA... | reverse complement strand
AGGGCTGTTGGGCTCGTACTTGCATGAGGAGTCGTATCTGCATGAACATACATTCAGTGAAGGGTGCCTAGAGAGAATTGGCGTTATTGGTATCAGTCTGATGGCGTCGCTGGCTGGGTTTGCCGCTATCTCCTCACTATGGCAGACCTTTGGCGTCAAATACCGCCCAGTAAGTCGATCTAACAGTACCTATAATATGCATCAACCATACTAATTGCTACAGGTTACCGAATCAGACATTGCTCGTAAGCAAGCCGGCATCCAGGCGACCAACGACATGCTACTCACCAAAGAGAGCCGACTTCGTGCTGTCGAGCGCAAGCTATCTGATAATCCACAACAAGGCTTCATGACCCGCGTCGTAGGCTCGATCCGCGGCAACCCTGACGTCCAGGAGCGCAACACGCTGCAGCTGGAGATACAAGGCCTCGAGACCATGCGAAACACTCTACAGAACTCTATCTCGGTCCTCCAGAACCGGCGAAAAACCCAGCTTCGCTCGCACACTGCTTTCGGACGCGTCGTCAACATGTTCTCATTCGTATTCGCGATCTACTGCGCGTATCGAATCTCCGCAACCACCGTCACAACCCTCCGCCGCTTCTCCTCCCCAAATACCAGCTTCTCGAACAGCGACCCTATCAACAACTTTCTCGCGCTCCTAGCAAAACACTGGGACCCCACAATCGACCGCGTGGCATGGAGTCGCACGATCTCCTTCTTGCTCTCGGGCGTCATGCTTCTTCTCTCCTTCAACAGCGTCCTACAAACCTTTTTCCTGTTTGCACGCGTCGTTCCAGGCATCCTACATCACACCAAGACCAACTTTGCTCTCATCATATCGCAGATTGCAGCGACGTACGTCATCAGTTCTGCGCTGCTGCTGCGGAGTAATCTTCCGCCTGAGATGAAGAGCAAGATTGGCGATGCATTGGGTGCGCCGCTGGAGCCATCTTTCACTGAGAGATGGTTTGAGGGCTGGTTTTTGGTGGCGAGTGCGGCGACAGCGATGGGCTTGTTTGTTGGAAGGAGGTTGAAGGGGAGTGAGTGGGATGACGATGGAGATGGAGACGGAGATGTGGAGATGGGGAAGAGGAGTTGATTCGGTTCGCATACATATTCAGCATTACTTTCGATAGCGGCATCAATACCAAATAATGGTAGCATTCACATGTCGATGTCAACCTGAAAGTGGTATCTCCGGTACATACGTGACATACGCGGCAAGACTTGCTGCCCAACCCCTACAGCCACCGGAAGATTTAGTCGTGCTTAACGCGGCTTCGTCAGCATGCAAGTTAATATGCAAACGGTTGAGCTTGACGTCGATGTTGTGCATGCTCGTGGCTGCCCGATTGGCCGATGACGTAGACGTGGGGCAGCTTCGATGGTCAAAAGAGTCGCGATGCGCGGGGCACTTGCGCTTCTTCACACGACACGATACGAGCGACTGAATCTTCGAACCTACGACTACAGGTATGTTGAACTCGGAGATGATGAGCGTGATATAACAGAGGTGCTGACATTGATAGAACTCGAATCCACAAACCTACACCGTACGCCTCCCTCATCCTCCCCCTCCATCCCTCCATTACCACCACACCCACCCATACCTAACACCCACCCCAGACCCAACCACAACCCACCCACACACACATATCCAACATGTCCGCCCCCAACGCCGGCCGCCAGTCCCCCGAGCCAGAGAAGCAGTCGGACGCCCAAGCCGGCCAGACGACGGGCAACGTCAACGACCAGGGCGGCGGCGTCGAGAAGGGCTCCGAGAAGAACAGCGATGACACCAAGGGCGGACTGAGCTCGAACCCGGAGCATCCGCTTGCGAAGCATGCGGAGGAGACGACGAGTAAGAAGTAGAGTGGGATGGATGTGGAGGAAACGAGAATGGAAGGAAATGCCTTGGGATTGTAAGGACGTGAGGAGGGATCATACATACGATACCAGAGTCTGAGATGAATGCAATCATCATGTGGCATATGTGTTGCTGTACTTGATGTTCTGTGAGATGAGGTACTGACTTGCTCTGCTCGCGGGTGTAGTCGTGACTGTTGATTTATCGGGTCTAGCTAGCACTTGACCGTGGTGTTTTCCGCATGCGCTCATTTCTAACCATATTAATCATTCATGGTAAGATACTACAAACCTGTAGACACTGGCGCAACCACGACCAAATAGTCTCGTTTACACTCTAGAAAGGCTCAGTATCATCAAAGTCGCATATTACATACAGCTTACGCTATCCTGATAGTCTTCAGCTCCTTTTTGCGCAGACGACAATGACTTTCAAGGTTACTGGATACAGACACGCTGCACTCGCGCTGAGCTCTACAAGCATCTTCAGGTAGGGCGCATACCCGCCGTGAGCAGCTTATCTCTGCGTTTAATACGCTCAAATCAGCTCTAGGAGGTAACAGTAAAGTAGCTTGTCCTTTCTGCCCAGAGAGGACATACCAGACGGCAGCCAAGTGGCTGCAACATGTCGAGGGACATCACCACGAGGAGCTCTAGCTGGGGAGTGATCACGAAGATGGTAACCGTGATGATGATGGGGAGATCAATTTCGAAGGGTTGTGAGAGATGACATGGGAGAGCGGCAATACTATAGAGGCATGAGTAGCAACAATAGCATGAAGCTATGCACGGACATCAAGCCGCCGTTGCGCAGACCACTACGAGTCTCAGCTTCCACTGCATCACCATCAAAGTGAAAGTCTTCTCCACCAACTCTCTACCACCTTCCCATCCCTCCCAGCGCATTATCCTAAGTGTGTGTTCCAACGCCCACCTTCACATTCACGTCTACTACTCGAACCAATTAAGCCTGCGCGTTCAAGAGAGTTATGGAAGTCTTATCGTATAAGAAGGCATCTGCTATAAACAAATCTAGCATTGCTGTTATGACTACATTCTTCGTGATCACCTGTGTAGGTTAATAGTTTCAATAATCCTCAAATAGTCGTCCAGTTCAATCATTTGAAACAATTGCGATGGCAATAGTGGCAATAGGGACTTCAAATTCGATGCACTGTGAAAGATGACATTGTAGAGTAGGTTGCTGCTACAGAGTCTACGAAAAGTTATCATAGGAGGCAGGCATAAAGGGATTCATGCATAGTGTCGAAGTAGTGCAGAAAAGAAATACGATTCGCCTATAATCGCTCCTCACCATTCCTATAATGTAACTATGCTAGTTTGTTGCTGTCCCTAAACATGCTTGTGCTGTTGTCGCTCCTTCCACCTCCCTTGCAGAGCTTGAACCAGATCATGCTCGCTTAGAGAACGATCTTAGTTTCTCAATTCTGTCTACAGAACTGCGCGCAATGCCTTGTTAAGGACAAAAAGATGGCAGAAAGACTGCAAAAAGGATGGACGCTGTGGGAATTGAACCCACGACCTTGGACCGGGTCCGACCATGATTTCCCGACGAGCGGAGCGAGGAGGGAAATCATGGGAGGGTCCGGTCGGCGTATCGGCACTTTCTAGCCTTGGCGGAACATCAACACCCAACACCAACACCAACACCAACGCCCGCCGCAGGCGCCACGGGGTTTGGGGTGTCCCCAACCGCCGGAGGCAGAACAGCCAGCGCAGCGACTGGGGGGTCAAGGGGGTCTCCCCCTTGAATAAAAAAGATTCTTACCTACCCTCTCCTCTACCGACAGCCCGCGCAGCGTTGGGGGGTCAAGGGGGTCTCCCCCTTGAATGAAAGATTATTACAGACCCTCCCACTGCACACCAACAGCCGCGCAGCGTTGGGGGGTCAAGGGGGTCTCCCCCTTGAATGAAAGTCACAGACCCCTCCTTCATACCCGAAGTCACAGACCCCTCCTTCATACCCGACAAATACCGACCTACGAACATCAACACCTGCGACCAACAATACGCCCAACATCGCTTCTTCGTGCGCCACACCTGCACAATGCCGCGCATCCATCGGGGTCTTCCTGCCAATCCTGGAGTACCACATCAAGACCCAGTCCAGACCCTTACTCACACCCGACAATATCGACGGCATCAACACCCTCGACCACCAATGCACTGCGGACCGGACTTGCATCAAGGCTGGCTATATGGAACCCACCAATGCGATGCACCTCAATTGAACGACTTGAATTGTCACGCGTCACTCTCAACGCCAGTCACTGGTCTTCCGAGGTCCGGCCGGCAGGTCGGAGGTTGACTGGCCTGCCTGCTACATGCCATCCAACACTATGCGCTCATCTTCCTCCATCGCGATGAGTACCACCATGACAGGGCCATATCCTCGCAGTAGCGCATCCCACAACGCCGCGAAGCGCTCCAGGCTCCTCCAAAGACATGCACCGGGCCGACCTGGAATACTTGCTGATTCTCGAGGGAAACAGGAGCCTGTCTATCCTCACGAGTTTTCTCGTAAACCGTTAATTCAGGGGCGAACCCTTGACATCACCAGGCGTGCAATAATTCGTGTCTGGAAACAGGAGTCTGTCTATCCTCACAAGTTTTCTCGTAAACTGTTGATTCAAGGGCGGAACTTTGACATCACCAGGCGTGCAATAATCCGTGTCTGGAAACAGGAGCCTGTCTATCCTCACGCCTTTTTTAGTGAATTAACAGTTTACGAGAAAACTTGTGAGGATAGACAGGCTCCTGTATGCCGTGCGATCCTGCGACAATGCGACTGAGCACTCTACGCACCTCGTATGACGAAATGGCATGCCGCCCTTTCATTGAAACGAATGTCTTCTAATCACGACCTGCCGCCAGCGTCACTCTCACCTTCACCAATCAAAACGATTGCGCGTTCGTAGAAGCCACGCACGGTGCTTCTCAAGCGCACTATCCGACTCTCCCTTCTCACTGCTCCATCGACTACGCCAGCACCTTTGACGGTTTATTAGTCGACGACGCGACTATACCCAAGATCATTTGATCTTCCCGTCAACAGTACCCCTCACCATGGAGACCGCGGATCCGCCCCCGGCTGTTGCGCACCGCCCGCATTCTGCTTCTGACTCTGACGCCGACGCCACTTCCCGCAAAAGGTACACTTACTTCCCGCTCATGAATCTTCCTACCGAGTTGCGGTTCACTGTCTACGACCATGTCACTGGGGAGACACGACGCCGACTACCTCTGCGCGACTTCACGATCTATTACAACGATCTGGACCTCAGCTTGCTACAAACATCGTATCTCATAGCGGAAGAAGCCTTTCCGGTGTTAGAACGCCAGCGCCAATTTCTCATACCCCATTTGATCATTTCCTTGACAAGCGCAGAAACATGCGGAAGCCAGGATATAAAGTTGTGGTTCACTCGCCATGTCATCCGAATGCTCGTCGAAGGACACTACGAGGTCCTTACGCAACGTGGGGAAGCTCCGGGAAAGCAGCGTCCGATTCCTGGCCAAGGCTTGACGCGATTCTTACACGAGATGAGCTCCGTAGTCTCAGGAGACCGTCGCATCACCGACCTACAGGCGTTTCACTCGTACTACCGTCGCACTGTACAGCAGCTACGAAGTCATCCGACAATCATTCTTCGTGTACTATTGGACGCTGTCTTCACAAAGTACAGTTTGGTCATTCATCGCAAGGATTCTCGTTGGTGGAGCCAATTGAACGACGTACTGAACGTTAATTGTCGTGGCGCTGTGAAGCTTCGCATCGTCTTCGTCGTGCGTCCACGGCATCTTGAGCGCTGCCGCGCCTTCACAGCCCAGCCGAACACCTTCCCTTCTTGGTTCACCGAGGACATGTGGTCGATTGAAGTCGCCGACCACGGCCTCGATCCAGCTCTGGATTAACACTCCAATTCTACGCCGGGAGAAGGAGCGACTCTCTGACACCAAGACAGGGAGCGCTGAATGATCGAGATAAGAGGAAGATTACAACTTTGGTAGGGCGATTTGCGTCGGCTGCGAAGAAAGGGTCTCAGACTTTTTCGAATGTGTAAGTTTTGCTGACCCTAACTTGCATTATACATTGTTGACATCGTTCCCAGGTTCCCACTCCCGAGCACCATATGCTGAAAGCTCCCAACGCCCAGCAGTGTCCGCCCCATATTCGCCCAAACGAGATCCCGTTTCTTTAATTGGTGGACAAGTACTGTGGGTGCGCTTGTGGTACGTGCCCGGAAGGACCTTCTGTCTCATATGGCGGTTTTATGGCTTAGTGATTGTAAATTGGGGTGGATCTGGGTAGTCCTGGTGCACATGCAGCAAGCTCTTTTCTCAAATTCAACTGCAAACCTTGGAATACAACGTCTATGCTCCTTGATCATGTTGCGAAGAGAACGTGCAAATGTTGATTACTGAGTAAATACGCCGCGTGAACGCCATACCCCAGAGACGGAGGTTGAGATTTCTCACTGCTACGGTTCCGTAAGATAGATGCAGGGCGAACGCTTGCTGTTGTGGACCCAAGTTGAGGCTGGGGCGTTCAGCCACGCTAGCGAGGCGCACAGACGTCTCATTCTAGTTCAAACGTCACACTTCACGATTTCAGTCATCTACCACCGCCGCACTTCAGCCTTTTCTCATCGCCGTAGAACGTCGAGAAACCTCCGGGTCACGCCATTACCCCAAGAGAAATACAAGCTGTCCGGCGCGCTGTCACAGCACGTCGCTGCCGCCGCATCGCATCTTGACGCGTCGTACGCTTTGATATGATAACCCGCGGTACTGTCAACTGGAAAGCTTTGCAGATTGTCCAAGCATCACTTCGCGACTCTACGGCAAATGCTAATGGACAAGCATCTTGTAGTCGCTACGCGGACTTGTCGAACTGCCAAATCCTGATCATGCGGTCGATAGAGTCCCCGGAATTTTTCCTACTGCCGCGAAGCCTCCTGCCACAGGGAACCGACCGTGTTGGCAACGTGTCATATCTTCAGACCGCGTGCCACCGATGCATACTCAACAGATCATGGAAGCGGTTGGCTAAGGAGCAACCAACGTCATCTTTGGCGGACCGGCACCAGGTGTTGCAGTAACTGGTATCCGGAAACAAGAGCCTACATATACTCACGCCTCTTTCACGAAATTAACGGATTATAAAAAATCTTGTGAGGACAGACACTCTCTTGTTTCCGGACACGAATAAATGCATCGCCTGGTGCCAGCATTGCTCGAACAAACCAGGCGGGAGGGGACCACGGCGATTAAAGCTACCGTAGTATTACGCACCAGTACAGCACTTCTTCCTCCGATTGCAGGCCCAATAGCAGAAGCTGGAGCATCAATCTCACGGGAACATTGTGAAAGGAGTGGGTAACTATCGATTGATAGTCGGGGAGATTTTAAGGCTATCATTCAACATCTGGGGATCGGTTTTGACGGCACAGCTCGAGAAGGTCTGCAAGCATCGACCTATGACACCGGAATGAAGAAGCTTTGGCGTGCGCGGACCTCCGCGTATTTTGGTGCCGGTGCTGATGTGGTACACTACGCCATGGTAAGTGGTCAAGGATCTACGGAGTCCATGAACCACCACATCTCCACATATCTCTTCTACGTCGATCTCTCATATCTGTCTCGAACTGTAATCGTCCACTTCTCAAGCTGTCTCTTATTCCATGTCGAAATGCTTTGCGTGTCCTTCTTACGTGCTCCTGAATACTGAGCCACAACATGTGTGCATGGGAGTCGAGAAGCTCGGCCAGATGACGAAAGGTGGTCCTGTATACCTTCCGTAGCCGAAGTCGAGAACAGGCTGAAATTTTGTCATACCAACAGTCATCAGGAGCCGGGACGAACTCCTGATGTCCTGACGTGAGTAGTGTGTCGAATGTGTCTTCCTTTCTCTCATATTGATCTGCGAAACGCGGCCTGCTTTCTCAATTTTTGCATTAGTGCGATGACCCAAAATGTTGATGTCTCACTTTGAAGTTACGGGTGCAATGAGCATTTTGTACAAGCCGACGCGTACTCTAGGTGAAGGAAACCTCGTCGCCAAAACTTGCACGTGGCCGGGCCGACCTCCGTTCCGCAGTGCGCGATATTCACTCTCACTTATGCCCACAACACCCCGCCATTCTACTTTCCTCGCACCTCGACTACCACATACCAGACACTCCAGCGGGATACCCGATATTGCGCTATACGCGCCCGCTCTCGGAAATGGGTCTCGCGCCGACCCTCGTGGACACGTACCGCCGGTACAAGAAAGGCACCGACAACTTCGTGCAATGGCTTGCGGAGACAGCGCGCGACACCGGTCTTGTTGAGAGTGTCTTCAAAGCCGGTCTGAAAGAGCAAGCACCTGCGGCTGGGGGCAGACTCAAAGGCAAGGCCAGGAAAGAGGCAAAGAAGGCGGGTCTGACGACGAACGCTGCCAAGCTCGAGGTCCCGATCAAAGCCATGGTTGAGCTCGCCGAAGCCATAGTCACCACGAATAAGGTCGAAGTCCCCCGCTCAGTGCTCACCACGCTCGGTGCTGTCATTCGAGGACGTAAAGACTGCGCGACTTGGTACATACTGAACCAGAACGATGCCGACGAGGAGATGCGGAAGAACAATGCTCGTCATCAATATTTCATTGAGGTTCTGGAGGAGCTACGGGATACGCTGAAGAAGTCGCAGCCATCGACAAAGCAAACTGCACAACAGGCCAGTGACCCGGACTCAAAGAGAAATGCCAACATGTTCGCATGCCTCGAACTCGAAGAGACCGCCGAACTTGAAGATATACCTGATGTTATCGCTACACCCACGGAAGTCAACAGCAAGAAGGCGGAGTACAAATTGGAGAGCTCTGAAGAGGATGTGTCTTTCGCCGTCTACTGTTATTTGAAGGATATGACGCACATCAGACTGTTCGTCAGGCGCACGTGGCGTGAGTTCAAGCGCGGTGCAATTGGACTGCAGACTGCCGCGTTCACTACGAATGCCGCCATCGGCATGATCGAGAAGCTGAGCGACGATCTTCAAGATATCTACCCGCAGTTCAAAGGGACTGGCAAGGACGGTATGCACCTTAAGATCATCCGCTTCATGTACCAAGGACACTGCAGCAAGCAAAAACAGGCAAGCTTCATCGACGTGGATGACGAGAAAGACGACCCCTTCGCTGTCAGGGACGGCGGGCAGACACTACACTCTAGCACAGTGATGTGCACACATACTACGGATCTCGTCTTGAGTTTCTTCTTCGGATCTAAAGCGCGAAAACTTCGACTATCTGCAGACGAGAACAGGTTCACCAAATGCCTGTCCCAGTTGGCTTCCATCCCCCTGGGTTCTGTGGAGACAGGAATGTTTACGAAAGGCGACCTGGTACACAAGGCTGTATGGGATGCGCCGAATAGCGGTGGTGTGGATACATGGCAGATATTTGCAATGCAGATCCTCTGGGACACGCAGAGAGAACTCGGGTCTGCGCTGTCGACCGGCAAACAGCTGCTCGAGGAAACAAGCCAAGAGTTGATACAAGGGTATAGTCTCTACCTCGATACGGGTGGTCTCGATGACGTCGGGAAGATACACAAGAAGTTTCGCGGTGGCATGTATGATCGCGTCAGGCATATCGAGGCGTTGGCGCTTGACTCTCAATTCCAGTCATGGGTGGATACGAGTGAGCAGAACATGCCTTGGAAGCAAGGCGACTTCCCTGGATTTTCCTTGCTAGGATGCCATCCAACCCTATGCGGTCTTATCTTGCTCAGCATCCGCGACGAGTACCACCGTACGTCAACAAATTTGGCAAGCGAGCAGGGCCAGATTCTTGTAGTAGCGCATCTGTACAATGCCGCGAAGCGCTTCGGGCTTCTTCCAAAGGACATTCACTGGGCTGACCTGGAATACTTCATTAAGCAACAGGGCAAAGACTGGATCTATATAGGCAAGGAACCCGAGAACCCCGGCGAAATCTTCCGTCACCTCAATCTCGCCATAGGACTTGGCATATCCAAGTTTGCGAAGGACCACCGAAGGCCAAAGTCAGGCAACGGTAGTGATGGCCGGTTCACTGTTGTCGGCATGATACGACGACTTGAGTATCTTGCCCGCTTCTCGGAACTTAGCGTTGAGAGACACGCAAAGACAAAAAAGTTGTCTGGTGAGAGCAGGGCATTCAAGGAAAAGGACTTCCCTACCATGGCAGCGACGCTTGCTCGGGACTTCTTAGGCTATGAGAAGCAATCCACCGCTCTGTCTTCCCTCGACACACTCAGCGCCCTCAAGCAAGCGATCGAGAAGGACGAGTCCATGTTCCGCTTCGACGTTATGGACTTGTACCTGCGATGCATTCAACTCCTCCGCGATATTCTGGTCCACTGCATCAACCATGCACCTCGTGATTACCCCGAGTCCTACTACAACAGAGGCCTCGGCATGAACAGCGTCATCATCGAGATGTTCAGCCATCTTTCTGGTCACCCTCATCACGACAAGCTCATGTTCCCAGATGCGGTTGACATGCTGCGTAAAGTCATTGTCAAGGAGGGCAGCGTGGTTCTTGATCGGGCTGAGGCACAGCGACAGAACATCATAGCTCGGCAGACCGAACCGCAGTCTGAACCTGAGCCTAGTTTCGAGAACCCGCCCGAGGACTTGATGCCGCTAGACTGGCGCAATAGGTTCGGTTGCATCGTGTTTCAGGATGCCGACGGAAACTGCCGTATGCCTTTCGGCATGCCCAGATGAATTCGCCGGGGTGCAGCGGTCTGGGCAGCCCATTTTCCGAGATGGTATCTTCGGGCAGTCTTTCTGGCTGTATCTTTTCTATATGCCACAACGCTCCGCTGATTCAAGTGGGAAACCCGTCAACACTAAGACTGGCGAAGCATTGGAGGGCTTTCAGCTTCAACGCGTAGCCACTTATGCTACACAGCCTTCTTGACCTACATAGTCACAGAAATCGAACTTACAGTTCCACCCTTCCTTCGAGTGAATGCAGTGATGTTCATAAAGTCTAGAGGCCGTAAAATACACAGAGGCACACTAGATACCTGCAACATCTCCACCAGTCTCGCGACCACAATCGCACGCCGTTACTCTGCTTCGCCCCGTCCACCACCGCTTGCGCACTCGCCGTCCACCACATGCCCGTCAGTGTGCTCGTCGCTGTTCCTGTCTCCTTGCTAATGACCGTACCGGTCATCGTCGCATCACTTCCCTCGCTCGTCGTACTTGCACTCTCCCCATCCTCAACCTCAATGCTCTCATAATCCCCGCTCGTGTCTCCATACACATAGCTCTCCCCAGGCGTGTCATTCACAACCTCAATTTTCTCTAGCACCATCGTATACGGTCCATTATCATAGTCCGTCTCCCCGCCCGCCCACTCAATCGTCCCTTCGTCGTTACCCGAATCGCCGCCCGCCCAGATACCGATGCGGATGTTCATTGGCGTCTGTGGGTAGTTCTTCCCACTCAGTGCATCCGCATACGCAAGCGTCCTCACCGCGGTGCCGTCCACATACCACGTCGTTGCGCTTGAAGTCCACGTGATGGTGTAGTTTCGGGTGGTGGATTGTGTGTCTCCTACGTCGCTCCAGACTGCGCGATCATATGTCGTTGTCTGCACGGTGTCAGTAGCCAGCTCATATGCAGGTCAGATACGTACATTGCCTTTCCCGAAGTAATTGCTCTGCGCCTTAGTACTACTCCCGCCAATCCACTCCCAGTCTATCTCATCCAGATCATCCGACTGCAGAATTGCGCTGCTGACGATGCCTGTCCCCGGTGCAGCACGCATGTAGAAGGACAC
>Ga0210040_10008996_pt1 | contig 11708 bp, 8 predicted proteins | sample CryGeyCG12114_NA_FD_185462 | JGI IMG/M metagenome (GOLD analysis project Ga0210040, IMG submission 185462) | Groundwater microbial communities from aquifer - Crystal Geyser CG19_WC_8/21/14_NA (SPAdes) (version 2) | ecosystem: Environmental > Aquatic > Deep subsurface > Groundwater | place: USA... | reverse complement strand
GAGCCCGCAGTCTGTTTTAGATGTAAATGAGTTTCGATAATCAACAAAGCTCATGGATTTCCCATTAATTTCATAATTTCTTTTCTAGGGTCAATGGCAGCAAACCTTTGCAAAATTACGTAGGCGTAGCAAACTTTATTAGAAAGAGTTCGTGAGTAGTTCGATTTTATAGATAGATATTCATATTATGGAAAAAGGATTTTACACAGTTTCTTATTCTGCATGGCACCGGGTTTTGGCTCTAGTAAAATGATTGGAATGGTAGAAGCGTGACGACAAGACGACAAAGTTCACTTTTTGTGTGCATTGCAACTGCAAGGCAACACATTCTTTGGTTACTGAGCGAGCATTCCTAGCTCCATTTAAATTTAGAAACACGATAGATTTACTGTTGCAACCGCAATCCATCTCCATCCTGCGAAGATTAGTATCCATCTGTAGCTTTGTACCATTGTATTGTCTGTTGGTTGCGGACTTGTGTAAGGATGCTTGCTACGGTTCTACAGCAGTTGTGAAACATCGTCATTTGATGTGCTGTGTAAATTTAGAATGGTTTTACACTATCGCACAACATGATCGTGAGTGAAGGAGTCTTTATATAAAGCTTTTTGATATGTGTCTCCATTTTTCAGATAATTTTCTGCATCCCAGTACATGTTTAGTTTTAAAAGTCCCTATATTTTTGTTTGTCAGCTTGTGCGTGTTTTATTACCAATAGAGGACATCGTCTTCCCATTAGGCTAAATTGGAAGAATCTTCTTCCAATGTACGAGCTACTAACTGGCCTCGTTTTTTACGGGCACGGGAAAAAAATCACTGCTGCTTTTAAAATTGCTAAAAGTTGGGTTGTTATAACTGCTTTAGGGAAATTCTATACATTAGAGTTACAGCAAATCTTTCAGAGCTGCATTAAATCATTAAAGAGTCCTTTTTTTACGACAAGAAAATGCACCCCAATTCTTTTATACTGTTTTAGCTTTAGACTTTTTGGAACGAATAATACTCCTTGTGTTTTCACATAAGTAACAACTTCATGCATACATAGCTAGTTACTTATGATTACTTACACTTAAGATTGGTATTGTAAAGAGCTGCGTAGAAAAATGGGGAGAGAGATGGTTTCCACTGATAAATCAAAATGACGAATGAGGCTCTCTTTTTCAGATGAAAATGCATGTGTGTATGGAACCGTACTTTGTCGGATATGAATCCACCTTGCTACTGCTAATGTTATAATACTACCCTACGGTCAGAAAGTACCGATTTTTCCACCTCGCTTCGTTTCAATAGATTTCGAAACACGAACCGTACTGTAAACCCAATATTTGATATTAGCGAGGTATAGGTATAAGGAGCCAAAAAACGACATCAACATTGGAGGGCTCGAAAGGAAGAAAATGATGCATTTTTACGACAATTTCATAGGAAATTAACGGTATATAAAAAACTGTTAAAATACATTAGTGTCATCTTGGTTGCCTACACATGCTCAAAGTTGCGCTCCTTTTGTATTTTAGTTAGTTAGTTACTCTTTTATATCTAAGGAATGTAAATGGACTCCATCCATTCACATGACTCGACTGTATGGCCCAGAAGAATTCGAAATTGAACAATGGTGTGAGTCCCAAGAATAAATGTCTTGTCTTTGTGTAAGTGGAGTCTTCATCGTTCTCTGTGTCGACAAGAATTTGAACAATAAGATGCAGACTGGTAGAGAAAAACGCATGATTATTACAGGTTTTATGAGATAGGGGGAGGAGACGGAAAGCTGTACGAACTGAAATGAAAATCTTAGTCCATCGGATGCCCCATAGCTTTCTCCTACTTATGCATCATGGTACACTTTGTATGTAAAATAGATGGAAGAAATCGGAAATGTAGAATTGAATTCAATCGTATACAAAAAAATTTAGGAGCTAACGGCATAAAAAGTAGATATTGGATCTCTTTCATTTTCTTCTTATTTGCCGCTATTACATTGCGGTTAGTGAAAAATTTCCCTGGTTCCATCTATTATTGAACACATAGTGCTGTATGTTGGAGCCAGGGTTTCGCATGCAAATTCAAATGAGCTGGCACGAGCAACCGAGCGTGGGATCAATTAATTTGTTCTCCCGTGTATAAATAAATGCTCATTATATGACTATAGAATGGGCTAGACAGTTGGTCATGGGCCACTTAGAATTTCTTGTTAGTCACACACAACCCAAGCTTCAAATAAATCCCTCATTAAAGCTCCCCTTCTTATTATAGGTGTTGGAATAAACTTGTTGATTTACACGCATATGAAACATGGTTTATTACCGTGAGAGGCGTGTGCATTCCACATGAAATGAGCAGGTTGCGTGGGCCTGTTTAAGCTCCTGAGATCATGTTTGTTTAATGTAGGAAAGATGAAGGTAATGAAAAGTTTCTTTAATTAAATCCATTGACTATATTTACTACCTACCTTACCTACCAACTAACTGGAGGAATTAAATTTCTCTCTTCTACAGTTGTAAACCACAGTTTTAAAAAAGAGAGGACGAAAGCTAATTTAAACGCGAGGCGGATAGTATTCACGATTTAGCCACTTGAAAATAGGAATAACAGTTTCTGGTTAACTGGTTTGGAAAGCAAGGCCGGAATATTTGGGAATGCGGCTAGAGTGCAAGCACCCATAATAATTATTTGACTACATCCATGTGATTTGAAGCCATGGTTGTTACGAGATCACAAGGATTTGTCGACACATACGAAAGAGGGATAATAAAGGAACCATGGGTCATTGACGCTTGCATAATAATAATTTTCTTTATAGCATGCACACGCATTATAAATGTCTACGAGTCAGGGCTAGTAGTAGCCATTAGTTGGGAAGAGAAAATGGAAAAGGACATGGCACGAGTGAGTGCGCTTTTTGTTCCTTTGGCTTTAGAAATAAATGTACTGTGCATGCATCCATAGTAGTATTTATATCGTGTTTTAAAGAGAAAGCACCCTAGAGAAAGTCATGAAGAATCATTATTTGGTAGTAAAGAATCCCATAGATTCTTAAAACACGTTGTGTTGTGAACAGCATTGCAAATGAGGCTGTAAATGTGAGCATAATAGGAGAGAGCCTAGGTTAGAGCTTCTTTGTTGTTCTAACTGGAGAACATGCCACTGACTGACAATGTAAGCACAATAAACAGGGAATAGGAGCTTAGTTAGGAGACGTACGACAGGTTTTTGAGGGTAATCTAAAGCATTTAACATGCCATTCGGGGAGGAACAGTCCTAATTTGAATTCTGCTGGAGAACTCTCCCATCGAATAATGGATGCGGTGAAATGCAGTAGTATTGTTAGTGTAGCCCGTTTTCTCACCGGTTATGCTAAAATAATTGTGTGTCCTATTTCTGTGTACATAAAATTCGTTGGTCTATCCTTACATGCGTAAAAATAAATGTGACAATAATGTTGTTTAGGTTCTTAAATTTGCCTTATGATCATTTCACTTTGTCCGAATCAGGCTGGACAAGAGTTTTGTAAACTTTTTTCCTTGTATGGCTTTGCTCAAGTTTTTATGTTTCTCCATGTATGGTACGCATTGTTTAGCAATTTAGGTTTCCTTCAAATATGTACCGGCATGTTACAATACAAGTTCACCACAATATCCTGACTTCCTTTTTCCTGTAGAACAAAGGGAAAGGCGACTGACTAAAGATTGTTCTTATCCTGATTCCATTTTCTTTCCTGTGGAGTGTGTGGATAGAATAATATAGAAAAATGCAGAATGCAGGCCATGTATTTCCACTAGTAGTTTGGAGCATCCTATTGACTGGCTAGGGGTGAGTGACGGGTGGAATTATCTCTGCTCTTCAGAGAGTAGGTTTCTAAAAATGTAGAAGAATTTCTCATTGCGGATTGCGGTATTGTAGGAGGTGAGCCTTTCCCTGCTGACCTTATGATCCCAATGGGAAAGAAAATTGCCTAGAATAGTAGTTCTCCTTGTATTTTGCCATAGTTAGTACTGCTATTGTTGTGGGTTGGTCGTTAAAATTCTCAGATTGCTTGTAAATGAAAAGTCAAGGGTTATTATCCTATGTATGGTGTTGTAACGTAACTACAAAGCTTTCGTTTATAATTTAGTTATGATCGTAAAACGAGTTTGCGAAACCGTGTCGTATAAAGCCATTTTTATTTCCCTATGAATGAAAACGAACAGATGTAGAACTAAGATTAAGTTATTTGGTGCAATCTATAAAAGTTAAACGATGGAATTAACAGTAGGTTATAGCTACGCTACATAATGTTTCGGTAATTTTTACTGATAGATGAATGATTCGAATGTCGTCCTCGGGCGTCTTGAATGGGCTTGTAAAACTTTTGCACCATTTCGAAATTTTGGAAAAATTCAGTGAATATTTTTTTACAATTTTTTTGTTATAAAATTATTTATTGCTCTGTCTATCTCACCATTTTCCGAAATCTTGATGATTTTATTACGTGTATTCCGAGGAAAATTTTTTGGCATACTATGATTGTGCGATCCAGTAATTTGAGTTTGTAAATGAACACATTACGACCTCCACTATTGAAAAACTTTTGTCGATGTGATATTTCTAAACAGCCTCTTAAATATGAGTTTTGAAGGTAAATGGTTAGCCAGCGCATTGAAATTTTTAAAAATTGTATCAAGTTCTGTTTCATAACATAACTTTGAACATTGACAAACACAGTCGGCAATGATCTTTTTTCTGCTAGCTACCAGCTCACCTCTACTATTTTTATGCTCTTCTCCTGTATGGAAAGTCAAGTCATGATTTTAGTGGTTTTAGTCTACATTATTTTATTTTAGTTTCAGTAGAACACGATTCCTTGAAAAATCTATCACCTTTGGCTAAGGCAATTTTCCTGATTGAACTCTGCCACTTCTCCATGCTGGGATTTCTCTTTGTTGCCCTTGTACCTTCAATATGGACATTATGGTAATGAATAATGCTTTAAAATGAATAAAGTTTAACTAAAACACTAAAAGATCTCTTCTGTGACTTTTAAAAACAGTTAACCTAATTATGATGTTCGTAACCCACAAAATGAATACACTTTTCTTTGCCCATATGATTTTGATGCATTGTTTATTTAATTCGAAATTGTTGTTGAATTGAAAGCAGTTGAGGCAATTTTCATTGTTACCATAACAACAACAAAACACAAGAGATCTCCATGGTGATTGAATGCGTGGCGTAAATCGTGATTTTGGATTTTAAGAAGCCCAAATGCATTGTTTCATTTCATCAGTTTATTTTCTTCTTGTTCATAATAATAAAAAACGTATTTTAGTTTCATTATGATGTTAAACAGAGACATGTCAATGTGTATGTGTGTAGTCATGTGAATCCGTAGCCATTCATTTATCATTTCAAATCTATCAACTTGACGTATGAAACTCTTTTGTGGGAGTCAATGACAGACAGATACGAGTTTCTTTGATTTGTCAATATGTTCAACGGCTGCCAAACTAGCTTCCGTTTGATCTTGATGAAGACCCATCGACTTTTACTCCTGCGTTAACGTTAATTCAATGACTCACTGACTATGCTTATTGTTCTAAGCACTAGAGTCAGAGAAATTTGGCAGCTCTCTTGTCCACAAAGTTAGTTATGAAGTGTATAGGAATACAATCTACTATATTTTGGCCGAATTAACTCTATAGTATAGTCATGCAGTGAGTGATTTTACACCCGTTGGGGAAACTGTTTATCTTTTGAACTTTGATAAAGATTTCATCGAATATCTGCTTGACATTAGAAACGGATATTAAATGCAGCTTTAAGTAAGCTACGCTTGCAGCTATAAACACACACACGGATCTTTTCGGGATTTAACAACATTGTACGTTTAAGTTCCCAATGGAATGTTAATGCATTCATCAAATATCCTAAGCTGAGGACAAAACGGCGAGTTCCCTTGGTGACTTAGCTATAATATTGCTTCTTCAGCATTGGTTTTAGAAATTGGCCTGGACCCAAATACTGGTACCCTTTCTATTCTTGGTTTGCTGACAGACATGGGAGATTATTCTGCTCACATATTTTGCTTGTTCTCAAAAATTATTGGTTGACAGTGCTGCTGCTGGTCATTTTAATCTGACGGCAGAGAAATTTCACTGACTGGACGATCAAATGTTGCGTTTTTTAATGCCACGTTGGCCGTAGAGGCTCGTCTTGTAATGAAAATCCAATTTGATGTGTTCATGTTTCCTCTTGAGATCAAAATATGATTTGTGACCGAGTTTTTTTCTTCGTTTAAGAATTTCGCGTTCACCCAGACTAATATACGGGAATTTCATTACGCTGTTGGTCGTACGAATTCTTTCCAAAATGTATTGCATGCAAGTTGATACACAGCTTTTTGGGTGTTTCAGACGGTGGAATAAACACACTAGCTAGGTAAATAAATAACTTCTTCATTTGCTTTGGGAGCCCTTATTACAATTTACTAACAACGAATAAAAATTGACAACAAATTTTTTTGAATGGTTAAAAGGGCATCTGCAGTTATTAACTTTATGAAACTTATTATGCAGGAAAGTAACTAGAATGCTGTTCGTCTTTTTCTATAGACTGTAACTAAATATTACATGCAAAGAAAAACTATGTTTTCAATTTGAAATTAAAAACAGTTTTGACTAAATAGCCAAAGGTAAAATTAGCTACTATAAATGCAAAATTATATGTATCTTGCAAACTTGTTTGCAAACTTTTTACTTCACAAAAAGTTAATGAGTATTTATGGCCTTGCAGTTGTTCTCATTTTGTCCAGGCATTGCATCTGAAGATGTTTTATTCATTTATACAATTTTGAAACCCAAATGCATGAAATCTCGAAGTACAATGCTTGAGACTTTCTACTACTTTCACTGCCGACATTCCGTTAGTAAAAGAATTTCCGCCCAAAAGAATGCATTCAAATGTGCACAGTATGTTTCCAACTATATGATGCATCATTCATTTTTGGAATTTCCATAAACTTTCCTGCACAACTCAAATTGCTTGACACCACAAGAAAGGGAGGAGAATTTCGCAGTACAAACTTTGTAATTCAGATTCTCTTGCATGAGTATAACACGTTCGAACTATAAAACTGCACTGTACTAAACTTCGTGACTTATTGATCCTTGTAAATGTCTAAAGTTCTAAATGTGCAAATTTTATTCCGACTGCTACAAAATCAACTTAGTCATATACTCTATTCTCAAAACCCAAACGGACGTCGAATACACACAAATTCATGTCCCATAGCATTGCATTCCCTCCGTTTCAATTCTGCTCGGACTATACACATCAGTGGTATAACCCAAAATTGAATTTTTACTATTTTGTTTTCCACAGGTCTCTTGGATAAGACAGAGGGACTGGCATATACTAACTTCCGGGCGAAATGTGTACACCAATGATGATAGATTTCAAATCATACACAATGATGGTTCAGATGAGTGGACTTTAGTCGTCAAATATGTACAGACCCGAGATAATGGAACTTACGAGTGTCAGGTAATGTGAAAAAATGCTTATTGTGTTAAAAACATTTAGTCAAACTATAGTGTTTCTTTCAAAAACCAATTCCATAATAGCGAGTCTCCTTTTTAAACATTCTGAATAACATAGCCCCATCAATAGACCAATAGAGTTGATTCATGATGATGACATAGCATTGTATATTCGGCAAAATGCTTAAACATGCAAATTTCAAGTAATTTGTCTCTTCCATCCTCAATGTGAGAATATCGAGTCTCATTACACAAAAGTAAAGTTTGAAATGACAAAAGTACAACTTTTGGAGCTAACAAATTGCTCTAGTTTGCATAATTTGTCCACTTTCTTATTTCGTTTATGCCTAATCTATCACCCGCCCGCCATGCACCAGTTCAGAGCTCTTTCTACTTACTAATGATAGACTAGCTACATGGGCCATTTCCGTTAACATGTATTTAAATAAAAGCATTGAAGAACTACTCTCAACTCTTATTAAAACTCACAGTTTGACTGAAAAGTTGTATAAATAAATTACCGAACGTGATCATCAACTCTCTACAAGTTTAATTGAGACGAATTTTTCATTTTGTCAACTGTTATCTAAATATTATACAACTACAACAGCTGTAGTATTACTTTATTCGGTGAAATTAAATACTACAGCTATTTTTCACGCCGTTAATAGTTAGTTATTTGATTTTTTAAAAGCAAATACATGCAAGCTACAGTAGTTAGTAAACGTCATTCATTTGAATGTCAAAATATTTCTACTGCAGTTTTGTCCTAAGTTTATTTCATGCCTAGCTACGTTACATCTGCAGAATTTTGTCTACATGTGTGTCTAGCAAACAAACTAACTAAAAATCCATGAAAGGGTAGCAAAGTGGCTCCTTGATTTGCTCTACTTAATTTGAATAAGATTAGAGGTCCGGCTTGTGTAGTGACTATAGCAAACTTGGTTGACTAGTTTTCTATCTCACAAACTTCAGACTGGATCATGATTGGAGTTTTATGAGTGCATAGATGTAATGAACCATCATTCCTTTATTGATGCTCTTCTTACATTTGAGCAAATAAAATATTTACGAGGATACAAAGTTCTTTCACTTTGTTCAATACTTATTTGCGCTGTGGAAGGGAATGGAAACCGTGGCTAGAACAGAGGATATAGCTTGTAAGTACTGTGCACATAAATAAACTTACTTTACTCATCTTTTGGATGAGTTTGTAAAATTTCACGTAGGTTTTATTCTAAAGAACTGAAACCAGTTTCTATCTAGCTTAAGATAGTTCGACAGTAAGTGTATTGTATGCTGAGTGAGTAGGTTTAGTTTTAGCTGAATTTCCCGAAAAGTAGAGTTTCGTAGAAAAGTATCTTCTACTTGAAAAGTGTGAAGAAATAGTACTCTATTGATGACCTGTGAAATTGGCAACAAGAGTAGTCGCTTGGATACTGACCATCTCATGATATACTTACACGGATTGGAAAACTTGTTGAAGCACGTTATAAAGTGTTTTAGGAAACTGGAAACTGTGTGCGAAGCTAATCGATTATTTGGAACTTGTAAAGCTGTTAAATTTCAAGTTGTTAAAAATCGGTAGAAATTTTTGGTAGTAAAAGTTTTATCATTGTTGCTTTTATCCGTAGAAAGAATGAATGGCAACTCAATGTTTAATGGATGCAATTTTTCTTGCACATTGAACACAATACAGAATTTTTGGAAAAATAGTCGTTTTGTTTGGATCATCATGGAGGGATGATAATACTGTACGGCTGTAGTGAATGAAACCTCATTTTTCATCCACTTGAGCCAATTTATAACGCTCCGTCAGTTCCTCAAGGAATGAAAAGTCACAGTTCAACTCCCTTCATGAAAAGATTGGTACACCTCCCATTCGCCTTATTTTTTATTGCTCTGGGAAAATATTGATGCCTACAGTTAAGGATGCTATATGAAATCCTCAATCCACATCATCATTTCCAAAACTCCAATAATATGCCCATTTTAAACTGATATGTGGCATTTTTATTTGGATTCAATACAAGAATTGATGGCCACTTTTATTGCTGGTTCTTTCCAAACGTAATTTTACGCTAATAAGGCATTTACTTTAAATTTTTTTACTTGTACAGAAAAGAAAAAAGTTAGATAATTATTATTATTGTTGCCAATTTATTCTTTATTTTTTGCTTGGCTCCGTCTCAAACTTTTGTAGTTTGTGTTAGGCTAGCAAAAAATCTGTCATTAGTTTATGCTAGTAATAATTCATCTTTATTAATTTGTGAAAGTAAAAACTTTTGTAAAATTCGTCAACTCAAACAGAAAAAAAAGTGAAACATGAAAGGTTGACAAGATTGTTAGTCTGCTCTGATGATTCAAATGACAAGGAAGAAATCCAAAAATTGATGGTTTCTGTGAAAAGAGAGCAAGCAAACAAAAAGGATAAATAAAAATATTTTTTTTGGCCTCTCCAATTTTTTTACTAGTGTCACATACAGGAATAACAAAATCAGCATATACAATGGCAAATGGTAACGCAAACAGATCCTAACTCCGGCCTCTCGAATCTTTTTTAGGGGTACTCAGAAAAAAAAAGCTAAATCAGACTTATGCAAAAAATATTGATCTTGTGGAATGAACGGACTGTGAATGATAAGTGCATACATTCTACAGTACTGATTCAGTTACTCAGTCATGACTGTTTTCACATGCTTTCGTTTCCGGCTCAATTTCATGTTGGATTCATCATTGCTTTTTTTTGCTCAATATTGTCCTCATATTTACAATTTCGTGCAAAAAAAATGTAACGTTGGCCAACAATTTCTCCATCTTATTTATTTAGCGTTGTCTCTGTAGGAGCATTGTTGCCCAGTAGTGAAGTTTTTTTAATTTGCAGGGAAACTATCTGCGACATAGATCTGTGGTCTATTTTGTAGTTTTCCCAGAGTATTCATATTGAGGAATCAAATCGTGGATTAACGGAAAAACTTGTCTTTGATATATAGATGTGAATGTAAAGAAAGATTTTCTCATTCATCCATATTCTCCACTCAACTGTCAATAGTGACTGACTGACTGACTATGAGAGTGAATGAGTTTTTCGTTTTCATCCTAGGGTACATTATAATGAAATGTGGAATTTTTTTCTCTCTTCTTGTGAAGAAGCTGTGCCATTTATTTTCCAGTGTCATTAGTTTCAATAGGATGCGAGCTAAAAAAAACTATTTAGCTGATAAAAATTTGAATAATGTCGCCCACAAAAGGGAACTTTTATCAACTTTTCAAACTATAGCGTCTCTTTTTTACGCTAAAGAAGCCTGCAAGAAGTGAGTTGAAACAGTAAAGTTTTCTTTTGCTGATACTGCCAGTTTGTTTGTGTTGGGCTCACCAAGTTGGGCTAATTGATACGAGATTCTGAACCAGGGAGTTTAATGGAGCCCATAAGGCATGTATTTTGTATACAAAATGTAGCACAGTGATTTCAACGGCTATCAAGGGAAGATCAGTCAGTCAGCTGAGAGTGGAAGAAATTTACGAGCGGGGTGTGTGTGTAGTCAGTCAAGCTATCTAAAAGTAAATCATGTTGGCTAGTCTTTTTATATAAGCTACACTAAATTGCACTACATTTGCTTGCACTGCCGAGACTGTAAAATGGTTGTAAACATTTCCTTTCACAGTGCTAACCGTTCCCGTTTAAGAGTGTATTCGTGTTTTAAAGAGACATGCAGAAAATCAGCAGCGTTCCATTTGATTATAGGTTTCAGTCCTTTTCTATTGCTGCATTCATATTTTAATGCTGTATTGTAACATGTTTTGATTTTGTAGGTTTCAAGTGGACACGGAATCATAGCTCACTTTTTCAACCTCAATGTCCTCGTGCCGCAAGCTTACATTTTGGGAGCCAAGGAATATCACGTAGAACAAGGAACTGTAATCAGTCTAGTCTGCATCATCGAGAATGTGAGTTCAATATTTTTTTTTCATTTTTGGAGTGATATCAATTTGGTAGGTGAAACACTGAATTCAGCATAGTGTTATATCAGATATACGCTTAATTTCCAAAACGCTTTTAAAGTTTGTTTGAGAATGTCATGCTATTTTTGGCTTATCATTAAGCAAAATTACTTGTTTCCTCAATGTTAAATAGTTAGTTAGTTAGCACGTGCGGCATGAAAAGAAAAATTATATTGAAAAACAACTTTTTTG
>Ga0210040_10008995_pt1 | contig 11709 bp, 12 predicted proteins | sample CryGeyCG12114_NA_FD_185462 | JGI IMG/M metagenome (GOLD analysis project Ga0210040, IMG submission 185462) | Groundwater microbial communities from aquifer - Crystal Geyser CG19_WC_8/21/14_NA (SPAdes) (version 2) | ecosystem: Environmental > Aquatic > Deep subsurface > Groundwater | place: USA... | reverse complement strand
CCGGCGCCGTGGCTGTATTGGGTAAGGCGTATTTGTTCTTCTGTTGCTTCTTTCATGATCAAATTAAATTTTGCTGTCGGGCAAACTGAACTACCCGCTGCGCATTTTCCGCTGGGTCGAGGCTGTTTAAGGCAAGCGGCAGCACCCGTTGTTTCTTCTCTATTTCGTAGGAGTACGCTTTATCGTAATAGGTGAGGGCAATCTCCACCATTTTTTCCATGTCTCCTGTTGCGATAGCCTCCAGTGCTTCTTTTGTCGCAAGGCCTCCCAGACGTTTTTTTATTTTCAGGATAGAAGCCTCCAGCAGCGCTTTGTCGGTGCGGCAGTATTCCTCGGCCAGCTTCTGCACGCGCAGCTGTTTGGGTACTTCCAGCACAACGGTTGGCGATTCTTGCATCCGGTCGTAGAGCGGCTTGGGCATGACCACGCGTCCGATCGTGATGCTCTCATCCTCCAGCCACAGTGCTTGCTGCGCATTTAACTTCAACAGCTCCATGCCCAGCAGGTTTTCGAAATGCTCGGTGCCGGGCTGCGGCGGCATCCCGATGCTGCCGAAAGCGGAGCCTTTGTGGTTGGCCAGCCCTTCCAAATCCACGGTTTGCTGGCCCAGCTGCTGCAGGTGCGGGAGCAGGTCTGTTTTGCCGCTGCCGGTCAGGCCGCCGATTACCAGCAGGGGCCACGGCTTCCGGAACTGCTCCTGCATCAGGTGCCGGTACGCTTTGTAACCGCCCTGCAGCAGGTGCACGTTATAGCCCGAGAAGTTGAGCAGCCAGGCCATCGCCCCGCTGCGCATGCCGCCGCGCCAGCAGTGTACCAGCACTTCCTTGTTCTGCGCCAGTTTACCGGCCTCCTGCACAAACGCAGACATTTTTGGGCCGAACAGGTCTAAGCCCATGAGCACCGCCGGGTCGTGTCCCTGCTTTTTATAGGCTGTGCCGATGACAGCGCGCTGTTCATCATCAAAAATAGGAAACGAGTGCGCCTGCGGGATATGGCCCACCGCATACTCCTTTGGCGCACGCACGTCCAGCACCGGCAGCTGCGCCGCTTTTTGTATGAATTCTTCTATGGATAGGGTATGCAGCATAGGTTATTGGAGCTGGCGCAGGTACAACTGTATTGTGTTTTCCAGCCCAAAATACAGCGCGTCGCAGATAAGAGCGTGGCCGATGCTTACCTCTGCCAGGCCCGGCAAATTGTTCTGCAGGTATTTTAGGTTCTCGAGGTCCAGGTCGTGGCCAGCGTTGATGCCCAAACCGAGCTCCTGCGCCTTTTGTGCGGCTTTTATATAGGGGGCGATGGCCTGCTCCGGGTTGTTGTGGTACCTTTTAGCGTAAGATTCGGTATATAGCTCAATCCGGTCGGTACCTACCAGTGCCGCACCCGCTACCATTTCCTCGTCTGGGTCAACGAAGATTGACACACGCATGCCGTGCTCCTGTAGCTCCCGGATGGTCTGGGTCAGGAAATCTTTGTGTTTGATGGTGTCCCAGCCGGCGTTGGAGGTGATGGCGTCGGGCGCATCCGGCACCAGCGTTACCTGCTCCGGCTTCACGTCCTTTACCAGTTTAATAAATTCTGGTGTCGGGTTGCCTTCGATGTTGAACTCCGTGGTGACGATTTCCTTCAGGTCATACACATCGCGGTAGCGGATGTGGCGCTCGTCGGGGCGCGGGTGCACGGTGATGCCCTGCGCGCCGAACCGCTCGCAGTCTCTGGCGACCTGCACAACATTTGGCCTATCGCCGCCGCGGGCGTTCCGAAGCGTGGCTATTTTGTTTATATTTACACTCAGTTTCGTCATGGCTATATAAATTTGTGCCGCAGGGGTGCTGTTCCTGCATTTGTATACGAATGACTAAATTAACGGAATTTTGTTTAAGATGCTTGCCTGTGGCACCGGCCGCGGCAGCGTATATACGAGGACATGCGGTGTAAACTGCAGCTGACCAAACCATAAACTCATCAACAAAAAACTATGACCTTAAAAGAACGCATCGACGCAGATATCAAGCAGGCTATGCTGGCCAAGGAAAAAGGCCGTCTGTTGGCTCTCAGAAGCATAAAATCACAAATATTGCTGGCCGAGACCGAAAAGGGAGGCACAGAGGGGATTACTTCTGACACGGAGATGAAGCTGCTGTCCAAAGCTGCCAAGCAGCGCCGCGATTCGGCCGCTTTATATGCCCAGCAGGGCCGCACCGACCTGGAGGAAGTAGAGCTGTCAGAACTGGCTGTGATAGAAGAATATATGCCGAAGCAACTGGACGAGGGCGACCTGCGCGCGCGCCTGCTCGAAATCATTCAGCGGGTAGGGGCCACCGGACCCTCAGATATAGGCAGGGTGATGGGCGTGGCCTCCAAAGAACTGGCCGGTCAGGCTGACGGACGCGCTATCTCTACAGCTGTGGGCAGCCTGTTGAACAACACCGATTTTTAAGTTACAGGCTTTCCGGTTGAAGCTGCAGCCTCAACCGGAAAGCCTGTAAAGTAATTAGCATAGCATGGCTGCGAGCGCAGAATTATAGTATCTTGTGTCTTGCCTTCTATATCTTGCTTCTTCCCATGAGTACGTTTGATTTTTTCCTGGCGATTCCCATTGCCTACGGTGCCTTTCAGGGCTTCCGGAAAGGCCTGTTGCTGGAACTGGTGTCGCTGGTGGCACTGGTGCTGGCTATTCTGGGCGGTCTGAAACTGCTGGACACGGCGCTTCCGATGATGGAAGGCGTGGTGGGCGATGCGCACGGCCTGCTGCCCTATGTCACGTTCCTGATCGTGTTTGTCGGCATTATCCTGCTGATCCACCTCGGTGGCCTGCTGCTCAAAAAGGTGATTGACTTCACGCCGTTCGGGTTCTTCGATAATTTTCTGGGAGGCGTGCTGGGTGCCTTAAAGTGGTGCGTGGCCCTGAGCCTGCTCCTTTATGTATCTGATATGGCTGGCATCAGTGTTTCCAAGGAAACGGCCACTGCCTCTTCTGTGTACCCGGTGGTGCTCAAAACCACGCCTTACGCGCTGGATATCCTGAGCTATGTGCTCCCGTTCGTGAAAGCCCTCATCAGTTCCTTAAAACATCATTTTTAGTGTTCAGCGCGTTAGAGAAGTAGATTTTATCTAGCATATAGGGCAGCAGCGTATATAATATATAACAGCTCCCGGCGCTTGCGTTGAGGTTAGGCAAAATTTTCCTTTAGCGTTCCCGCATTCGTTTCTGCATTTCTAGTTACCGGCTCCAGGCATGCTCCTCCTGTTAGATAATTTCGATTCGTTCACCTATAACCTGGTGGATTACTTTGGGCAGTTGGGCGTGGCGGCGCAGGTGGTGCGCAACGATGTGCCTTTGCAGGAGATACAGCAGTTGCCTGTAAAGGCCATAGTCCTTTCGCCCGGACCCGGCACGCCGCAGGCCGCGGGGTCGTTGCTGGACGTGGTGCGCCATTATCACGCGCAGGTGCCGATGCTCGGAATCTGCCTGGGGCACCAGGCTTTAGGCGAGTTCTTCGGCGCGACTCTGGAAAAGGGCATCCGGCCGATGCACGGGAAGATCTCGGAAATTGTATGCGCGCCGGACCCGATCTTTGCAGGGCTCCCACTAAAAATGCCGGTGGTGCGTTATCATTCACTGGTGCTGCGGCATACGCCCGAAAGCATCCTTCCGCTGGCGCATACGCAGGAGGGGGAGCTAATGGCGTTCCGGCACAAGGAGTTGCCGCTGTATGCGCTTCAATTCCACCCGGAGGCCGCCTTAACGACATATGGTTTGCACATGCTCCGAAATTGGCTTACTATTGCTAATATTGCACCGTAATTTGATCGTATATCTCAGAAATACGTTTCTTTCAAAAAGTTTTGACGCTACATGGATCTACAACTAAAGCAAGAAGGGGATTTTCAATACATAGACGAAGGAGAAGGCGAAGTACTGCTGTTGCTGCACGGATTGTTTGGCGCGCTGAGCAACTGGAACGGGGTGGTCGATCATTTCTCCCGAAACTACCGCGTTGTCATTCCGCTCATGCCCATTTATGAGATGGCGCTGCACAAGGCCGGTGTGCCGGGGCTGGTGTCGTTTGTAGAGGATTTTGTGAAGGCCATGCAGCTGAAAGACCTGACCCTGCTGGGCAACTCGCTGGGCGGGCACGTGGCTCTGGTATATAGCCTGAAAAACCCGGATCAGGTGCAGCGCCTGGTGCTGACCGGCAGCTCCGGCCTGTTTGAGGATTCCATGGGCGGCTCGTTCCCCAAGCGCGGCAACTACCAGTATGTGGAGGAGCGTGTGGCCTATACTTTTTACGATCCGAAGACGGCGACGAAAGACCTGGTGGACGAGGTTTTCTCGATTACCAACAGCAATGCCAAATGCCTGCGGATCATTGCGATTGCCAAATCGGCGCAACGCCATAACATGGCCAAGGATGTCACAAACATTCAGGTGCCGACGTTGTTGATATGGGGACTGAACGACACGATCACGCCGCCCCTGGTCGGGCACGAATTTAATAGGCTTATTCAAAATTCCGAGTTATATTTCATCGATAAGTGCGGACACGCCCCGATGATGGAACATCCGGAGAAGTTTAACAGTATCTTAGAAAAGTATTTATCCAAAACACCGATAACCGCGCCAGCTACATGATTGCAGAAGAACTCATCAACCAAATGATTCCACCGCTGAAGGTCTACGACACCGTGGACAAAGCTTTGCGTTGGATGGATGAGTTCCGCGTAAACGAGCTGCCCGTGGTAAGCAACCGCAAGTATATGGGGCTGGCCACCGAGCTGCGCCTGATTGAACTGACCGACCGCAGCCAGGCCCTGAAAGACGTGGAGTTGGAGTACCAGGACGTGCACGTTATGCAGCACCAGCACTTCTACGATGTGATGGAGGCGGCTATAAAAAATAAGATTCAGGTGGTGCCTGTGCTCGACGATGACCAGGAGTATATCGGCATTATCACGATAAACGACACGATAGCCGCTTTCGGGCAGATGTCGGCGCTGCAGGGGCAGGGAAGTATCCTGGTGCTCTCGATGCCGGAGCGGGACTACTCGCTTAGCCAGATCAGCCGTTTGATCGAGGAGGAGAACGTAAAGATTCTGAGCGCTTACGTGTCGCCGGATGAGATGGACCCGTTCCAGATAAAACTCACACTGAAGCTCAACACCACTGACCCTTCCCGCATTATTGCCACACTGGAGCGCTTTGAGTACCGCATTACCGCTCAGTTCAACGATGGCAATGACAACGACGTGGGCCGCGACCGGCTGGACATGCTGCTGAAATACCTCGATATATAAGCGTGCGCGGTGATGCAACTGCGTACTGTTTCCTTTCTTCTTTTAATATTTATTGCTGTATCCGCACAGGCGCAAACCTGTGAGGCGCCTCAGCTTGTTGTAGCGGGCGTTTCCTTCCAGGGCAACGATGTTACAAAAGAGCAGGTGTTGCGGCGCGAACTGACTTTTTCCCCCGGCGATACCTTGCCGGCAGCCAGTCTGGGGCCGTTGCTGGAGGAAAACAGGCAGCGGCTGTTTAACCTGCGCCTGTTTCACCAGGTCACGTACGCCTATACCTGCGATGCCAGCTTGGTGCAGGTGCAGTACACGGTGCAGGAGCGCTTTTATATATACCCCGTCCTTATTTTTGATTTTGCCGACCGCAACTTTAATGCCTGGCTGGAGAAGAAAGACTGGAGCCGCATAGACTATGGCATGAGCCTGGCGCGCCGCAATTTCCGGGGGCGGAACGAAGAGGTGCGGATGCGGGTGCAGCGGGGCTTTAACAAGCGTATAGAGTTCTCTTACCGGATGCCCTACATCAGCCGCGCCTATAACCTGGGCGCTGAAATAGGCGTGGCAGACTATCGGAGCCGCACCTTAAGCTACACCACCTACAACAACAGGCAGTACTTTTTTGAGCAGGACCAGGGGTTGCCCATCCGCCGCACGGCTGCATCGGCAGGGCTTATTCACCGGCAGAGCGTGCAGCGGCAGGAGGGGCTTCGGCTGACTTTCCTCCATGAGGCCATATCCGACTCCATAGCAGCATTAAATCCTGCGTACTATAACAAAGGGAGAGAGGTGCGGCGATACCTGCGGGCAGAGCTATATAAGGTCATCAACCTGCGCGACTATTTTGCCTATCCGCTTTCCGGCAGCTACTTTGAGGTGGGGGCCGCGCAGACGTTCTTTCTGCAGGAGTCAGGCACGCCCTTTACGACTATCCGGGCCAAGTATGTAAACTACAGCAGGTTGTCGGATAAGTATTCGTATATGGTGGGAGGAGAGGGGCAGGCGCGGCTGTCGCGGGAGCATGCCTTTGCCGATAACGTGGCGCTTGGCTTCCGGTCTTTTGTAAGGGGCTACGAACTGTACGTGGTAGGCGGCCAGCATTATGGTCTTTTTAAACAGGGGCTAACGCGCAAACTGCTGGATATTGAAGGCATTCGTATTAAATTTATACGGAACCCCAAATTTAATACGATACCTTTGTCGGTGTACCTCAATGCGTTCACGGATGCAGGCTACGTCGTGGACAAGGCCTTCCGTGAAGGCAATCCGCTTACCAACCGCCTGCTGGTGGGAGGAGGGCTGGGGCTGCACGCGGTCACTTTTTATGACATTGTGCTGCGTCTGGAGTACACGCTAAACAAGGAAGGCGACAGGGGAGTCTATTTTAGCAGCAGTTTTCCCTTTTAACACCAGAACTATGAGAATAGCCATACTCGGAAAACCATTCAGCGACACCATCGCGCCGTTCATCCAGGTGCTCTTTGACGAGCTGCAGCGGCGGAAAGCGGAGCTTTTCCTGATAGAGCAGTTTCAGCAGTTTCTCAAGAACACGCTTAACCTGCCCACGGGCATCCAGACCTTTAGCCGCGGCGATAAACTGCAGGATGTGGACGTGGTGCTGAGTATCGGCGGCGATGGCACCCTGCTGGATACCGTCACCTACGTGGGGCAGCAGCAAACCCCGATTCTGGGCATCAATACCGGGCGGCTCGGCTTTCTGGCCACCATTCCCTACGATAGCATTACTGTGGCTCTCGATGCTCTGCACAAAGGCCATTATACCCTGGACGACCGGGCCCTGATACGGGTGGACTCTGACCAGGAGGTGTTTGGCAGTATTAACTTCGGATTAAATGAGTTTAGCGTATTAAAACGCGACAGCTCGGCCATGATAGTGGTGCATACGTATATAGACGGAGAATACCTGAACTCCTATTGGGCAGATGGGCTGGTGGTGGCAACGCCAACAGGGTCAACCGGTTATTCGCTTAGCTGCGGCGGGCCTTTGGTACTGCCCCAGACCAACAATTTCATCATCTCGCCCGTATGCCCGCATAACCTCAATGTCAGGCCCATGATAGTGTCAGACAGGAGCGTGATATCTTTTGAGGTGGAAGGCCGCAGCAGCACCTACCTTGCTTCCCTCGATTCGCGCTCAACCGCTGTAGACATGAACGTGCAACTGGCTGTGCGGCGCGAGAACTTTGCAGCCCGGCTTGTGAAGCTCCACCATGTAAATTTCCTGTCCACACTGCGCAGCAAGCTTAACTGGGGTTTGGACAAAAGGAATGACGTTATAAAGTAATATTAAATATTTGTAATATCATTTCCAAAATTCAGTATTATCACTATTTTTGTCTCAACTTAAGTTGGGCGGGTTGTTACCAGCTGTAATGCCATCTTTTTAGATATCTTTTCATTATGAAGAAATTTTGTACCCTTGTTCTGTTGCTGATTTTTACAATTACGCTTGCCGCTACTGACGCAGATGCACAACGCTTTACATTACGCAAGCGCTATGCGTCCGTAGGCCTGACCTTGGGCGCTTCAAATTATTTCGGTGATATTGTACCGGAACCCGACTTCACAAGTTTCCGCTTCAAGTCTACCCGTCCCAATGTAGGCATCAGCTACACCTATCGGTACTTCCCGCGTGTGTCTGGCCGCGTTTCCTTTAACTGGGCACGCATTATGGGAGACGATATGCTGAGTGCTTCTGTGGATGAAGGAGAGAATGCCGGACGTTTCAAAAGAAACCTTTCGTTTCGCAATGATATAAAAGAGATAAGTGCAGTCGCTATTATTGACCTGTTCGAGAACCGCAACAACTATCGCCGCCGCCCCGACTTTGTGCCATACGGCTTCTTAGGTATAGCGGTGTTTCACCACAACCCAAAAGCATACTATGAGAATGGCTCCCGCCCGGGCCTGAGTCCTGCCAATGATATTCCGACTGGCTGGTACGAGTTGCAACCTTTGGGTACTGAAGGGCAGTATGCTGAGGGAGGCGATTACCCGGAGCCATATAAGCGCGTGCAGTTTGCTATTCCGTTTGGTTTGGGCGTACGCTACAAACTGGACAGGAACTGGGACCTGAACCTGGAGATAGGCTGGAGAAAGACGTTCACAGATTACCTGGACGATGCCAGTTCTGCCTGGGCTTCGAAAGCCGACATCCTGAACGGAGGAGGCGAAAACCCAACAGCAGCCGTTATCCTCTCTGACAGAAGCAGCGAATCAGGGTTTGCAGCTGTTCCGGATCCGACAGGGACCCCATATACGCATGTGCCAGGCTACGGTACATCAGCCAACAAGAAAAGAGGTAACAACTCAGACGATGATTGGTACATTACTACAGGCATTACGCTCAACTATATTTTAACACCGCGCATAAGAAGCCCTAAGTTCAGATAATAGAAAGGGGGCCGCTGCGTTGTTCAACTGAACTCCGATTAACTTACATGGCATTTAAGAATTCCAAGAACACACTCCTTATTTGTTTAGCACTACAAATAGGGAGTGTTTTTTTTAGCTACACTTCCTCTGCGCAGAGTAAAACACCTGTCACAACTTCCGAGATAGGCATAGGGATAGGCGGAGCGAACTATAAGGGGGAGATTTCGCCGAGTTACCGCTTTCTGAACAACCAGCCGGCGCTTACCGTCTTCTACCGACGAGACATGTCCGATGCCATCACACTTCGCGGAGGGCTTATGGGCAGCCATCGTATTGTAGAGGACAATACTTTTAGCGATGCCGCCTATGAAGATGACCGCCCCTTTCATGCCTATCGGCAAGCAGAGTCCCGCCTCAGCATGGTAGAGGTTTCTGCCGTTATGGAGTATAATTTCCTGGACTACTATGACCTGAAGCAAAAGCCGCGCGTGTCGCCCTATGTCTTTGTGGGGGTGGCGGGCCTGGTCTACAATATCAAGCTCACCTTGCACGACCCGATTCTGGATGGCGCCAACGGAGACCGCATCAAGCCGTTCGATACAAATATAGCCGTGGCTATTCCGTTTGGCGTGGGGGTGAAATATGCCTTGAGCAAACACTGGAACCTTGGGCTGGAGTTTGGTGCCCGTAAATTGTTCATGGACAAACTTGATTACCTGTTGGAAGAGGACCCGAAGCACCTGGCCAACCCCTACGACAACGACTGGTATTACTACAACGGCGTCAGCGTCTCCTACACCTTTTACCGCACAAACTGCCCTCCTGTCTATAAGAAAAAGCCCGGTCTCTTAGATTAAGTTGCAATGTTTCACAAATTTGTGATGCTTTTTGTAACTTGCGGGGAAATTGTGTTTTAATGAATCTTAAGGAGAACGTAAACTTAGACAATTTACCCCGGCATATAGCCGTTATAATGGACGGTAACGGGCGTTGGGCGAAGCAAAGGGGTGGTCTACGGATATTCGGCCATCAGAATGCGATCAAAGCGGTGCGCGACACTGTGGAAGGCGCAGCTGAATTAGGGGTGGAGTACCTGACCTTATATGCTTTCTCCACCGAAAACTGGTCGCGGCCTATGGAGGAGGTCTCGGCCTTGATGACACTGCTGGTGTCTACCATCCGCAAAGAAACCGCTACGCTTAATAAGAACAACATTCGCCTGCAGACTGTAGGGGACAGGGAAAGTTTGCCAAAGGCCTGCCAGCGCGAACTGATGGAGGCCATGGAACTCACCAAGCAGAACACGCGCATGACGCTCGTGCTCGCGCTGAGCTACAGTGGCCGCTGGGATATCATGCAGGCCATGCGCCAGGTAGCCCGGGATGTGGAGCAGGGCAAACTGCAGGCCGACGATATAAATGAGGCTACCATTGCGGGCCATCTCTCAACGGCAGGCATTCCAGATCCTGAACTGCTCATCCGGACAAGCGGCGAGCAGCGCATCAGCAATTTTCTGCTGTGGCAATTAGCATATACCGAACTTTACATCACAGAGTTGCTTTGGCCTGATTTCAGGAAAGAGCAGCTTTATGAGGCAATTATCTCTTTCCAGCGCCGTGAGCGTCGCTTCGGTAAGACAAGTGAACAAATAATCAAGTGATAAAGACATTAATGACAAGATGTATCTGGGTGCTCGTACTGTTGCTGCTGACAGCAGGTGCGGCCTCTTCTCAAGTGCTGAACAACCCTGCTCAGAATTCTCCGCTAGATTACGCACAGCCTAAGCAGTACCGCATTGGCGGTGTTTCCGTGAGCGGCGCAAAATTTCTGGAGCCGGTGGCACTGCTTTCAATCATCGGCCTCAAAGAAGGGGATGAGATTACAGTGCCCGGAGAAGACATCAGCCGTGCTATTCAGAAGTTGTGGCAACAGGGCATTCTTGGTGACGTGGAGGTGCTTGCCCGCACAGAAGGTGATGTGATCTACCTTACATTTGACCTGAAAGAACGTCCCCGCTTATCGGAATACCGTTTTTCAGGCATCAATAAGTCACAGGCCGATGCGCTTCGTGAAAAAGTGCCCCTGCAGCGCGGGCGTATCGTGACCGATGCTGTGCTGAACAGCACGCGCAACGTGATCCGCAACTATTATCTGGAGAAAAGCTTCCTGAACGCTAAGATAAACATTACGCAACGCCCGGACTCTACGCTCCCGAACAGCGTGGTATTGAACATTCATGTTGATAAAGGGAATAAAGTAAAAATCGCTAAAGTTGAATTTGTCGGAAACGAGGCATTTGCTGACAAGAAACTGCGCAAGCAACTCAAGAAAACGAAGGAAAAGAAGTGGTATAAGCTCTTTACTTCTTCAAAATACAACCAGACAGAGTACGAGGCCGACAAACAGCACCTGCTGGACTTCTACAGTACAGAAGGTTACCGCGATGCAACCATTGTTTCGGACTCTGTTTACAGGATCAGCGACGACAGGCTTGGCGTCCGCATTACCGTGGATGAAGGCCGCCGTTACTACTTCCGCAATATTACCTGGGAAGGCAACTACCTGTACAACGACGAATACCTGTCAAGGGTGCTGGGTATTAGTCAAGGCGATGTGTATAACCAGCAGGAACTCGACAAGCGCCTGAACTATAACCCAACTGGCGGAATAGACGTGTCAGCGCTTTACCAGAACGACGGTTACCTGTTCTCCCACATTGATCCGGTAGAGGTGCGGGTAGAAGGAGACTCCATTGACCTGGAGATGCGCGTTTCGGAAGGGCCGCAGGCAACCATCAACAAGATCACGATTACGGGCAACGATAAAACCAGCGACCACGTGATTTTGCGGGAGATACGCACGCTGCCGGGCCAGAAGTATAGCCGCGACGACCTTATCAGAACCAGGAATGAGTTGGCCGCTTTGGGCTACTTCGACCCGGAAACGATTGGGCTGAACCCGGTCCCGAACGAGGAAGAGGGTACTGTGGATATCAATTACAGCGTAGTGGAGCGCCCGAAC
>Ga0210040_10008994_pt1 | contig 11710 bp, 11 predicted proteins | sample CryGeyCG12114_NA_FD_185462 | JGI IMG/M metagenome (GOLD analysis project Ga0210040, IMG submission 185462) | Groundwater microbial communities from aquifer - Crystal Geyser CG19_WC_8/21/14_NA (SPAdes) (version 2) | ecosystem: Environmental > Aquatic > Deep subsurface > Groundwater | place: USA... | reverse complement strand
GCCAACTTCAAAATTCATGGCTTTTGTTTTTGAGGCCCAGGGTTTAGGCGCCCACCATTGGTCAAGAAGTTCCTGCCTGGTATAAGCATCCCATACCAGCGAAAGGCCGGCATCAAATTCTCTGGTCATGGATACTGTTTTTGTTGTTTTGTCAACGGTAAAGTCAAATACCAAATCGTTTTTCATTTTTTCTGTTTTTTAATTGTTGATAATACGTCGTCAAGTTGATTGAACCGGGTTTCCCAAAGCTTTCGGAATTGGTTTACCCATTTATCAACCTCTTTGAGCTTTTCAATTTGGAGCGAGTAGTAAATTTCCCTTCCTTGTTGTTCCCCTTTTACCAGTTCGCATTCTGTGAGTATGCGAAGGTGTTTGGAAACAGATTGCCGGGTCGTGTTGAAGTTGTCGGCAATGGCGTTTGGCGTCATTGCCTGCAATGCAATTAAGGTAATAATTGCCCGCCTTGTCGGGTCGGCGATTGCCTGAAAAATGTCGCGTCTCATGTTTTTCGAGTTTTAATTTATGAAGCCAACCGGTTGCAAATATATGTGCAACTATCCGGTTTCGCAATTTTTTTAGTTTGAAAGAAAATCAGTTGGAATTGCCGGCTTGGAGGATCGTTATAAAATTGCGCCTAATGGAAAATGGCTTTAAGCAGTATGGGAATTTGAAAAACTCTTGTTTCGTATTTGTTCCACTATAGGTTAAAAATACTCCGTTCATAACTTTTTCAAAACCCCATAGGGAACAAAGCCGGAATTAAGCCTTGCACGTTGATCTGTAGCAATCCGTATAAAACAAAATTCAAGCGCACGTAACGACTCTTTACAAAAGCCGCTTCTAAAATTTAGACTTGAAAAATTTCCGAACTATTTTTCGGGATGAAATTACCGGGCCATAAAAAGCAGGCAATCACACAACTTCTTATTTCTAAAGAACTCAATAAAAATAATTTCGACCTGATCCGGTTTTTGCTGGCCGCAATCGTTATTTACAGCCATTGTTATGTAATTGCTTATGGTGTGATTGCCGATGTTGAGCCGCTGAGCCGTTTGACACGCAACCAGGCAGAACTTGGCGGCATTGCGGTGAGTTTCTTTTTTGCTATCAGCGGATTTTTGATTGTCCGGAGTTTTGAATACAACAGCCATATTCATGCATACTTTTCGAAACGGCTTTTGCGGATTGTTCCGGGTTTTGTGGTTGCGTTTTTGGTGAGTGTATTTTTGTTTGGCGCGTTGGGCACGGCAACGGCTACGCACAAATGGGGCGACTGGAAAACGTACTTACATCACTTAAAACTAAAGCGTATTCTTTGGCAGCTTTTTACGCTTGAAGCGCCAAGAGATGCGCAAACCTTTGCCACAAGCCCGTTACCCGATATGATAAATGAAGCGTTGTGGACCATTCAATATGAGTTTATCTGTTATATGCTGGTGCCTGCACTTGGTTTTTTTAATTTGGTAAAGCGAAAATGGGCGGCGGTTGGTTTTTTCCTTTTGGCTTATATAGCATTGGTAATGCAGACGTTAAACATCTTTACGCCGGTTGATGACGAAGGGAGATTGCTGTTGCTTTATCCATCGGAATTAGCGCGTTTTTTTACGTTCTTTTCTGCCGGTGCTGTTTTTTATTTTTACCGCAATTTTCTTGTGCGAAGCCCTTATTTAATGTGGCTTTCAATTATTTCTTTAGTACTGGCATCCCAGGTGGTGCCGTTATTGCCCCTGGTGCTGCCCGTTTCCGGCACGTATCTTCTTTTCTATTTTGTTTATCACCGCGGACTTCGGTTTTACAGCTTCGCCAAAAAAGGCGATTTTTCATACGGCCTGTATTTATATGGCTGGCCCATACAGCAGTTGGTATTATACTTTTTTGCGGGGCGTTTAAATGCCGGTTTATTATTGGGGGCTGCGTTTCCGTTAAGCCTGCTGGCGGCCTACGGAAGCTGGCATTTGGTTGAAAAGCCGTTTTTAAAATTGAAAGGAAAACTGCGCACAGGCTATATGGGTATTTTAAAAACTTCAACACCTGTTTTATATATTTCCCGTACGCAACGCTTTTTGGGTTACAGGTTTAAAGCACGCAAAAACGTGTCTTAGAGAGTGCAAAACGTAAAGGCGTCAGGCAAGACACTAACTTTTCAAAAGCCCATATTGCCGGTTTTTAGCTGTTGCCATAAAATAGTACAGCAATGCCAAAAGCAATGAGAGAAAGCACCAGGCCGTACATAAATATAGAATACGAAATGCGCAGGTACCGGTATTTGCGCGCCAGCACCACGCCCAGGAAGTACACGTCCTTTATCATGCTGCCGTAAATATATTCTTTGTCCTGCAGCATTTCATTCACCGCCCAGTTGTACTCGTCCAGTTGCATTTTATAAAAATTGCCGAAGAACAGCAGGTTGGTCCGCTTCTGCCGGATGTCATCTTCGGTAAACCGGCCGCCGGTAATATTAGGCCGTGTGGCCAATACGGAAAAAATAATGGTGAGTACGCAAACCACTGCCAGCAGCAGCGCCGGAATAGCCAAGTGCGGGTAATACTCCAGCCGGCCCAGCAGCACCGAAAACATAATGGAAATAATAATGGAGTTTACGGAAATCATGATATTGGCTTTGTTATCGGCCATGGAGCTTAGTTCAATATGATTGTGCGACGTAATGCGGAAAACGGTCTGGATGCTGCGCTCTGTTTCTTTAGCGGCAGCCTTTTCCGCTTTTGCATCCGCCGTTGGCTTTATGTCCTGTTCAAAGGAGTACGGTGAAAGTTCCATTATTTCGGTGTGTGCCAGCTCTTTGCCGCCTTGCTTTTTGCGCAACTCCCGGATCCATTCCTGCTTTTGCGGCTCCAGCTTTTTCTGGCAATAGTCGGTAAAGTATTGGTGCGATTCCAGAAACTCCAGGTTCCGCTGCCGCCATTCACGCTTGGAAATGGGTTTTCCAAAATAAGCTTCCTGTTCCAGGCGTAATTGCTGGTTCATTTTTCTAAAATTGGCAGTGCCCAGATGGTACAAATCGGCATCGCACATAATTTTTTCCACCTGGCTCAGCGGCGACTGTGGCATACGCGTTGCTTGAATACAGGAAGATACGCGCTGCATCAATTCCGGATCGGCGTTTTGCTGCTTTAGAAATTCGGTAGCCAGCTGGATGCTTTCTTTTTCATGATCTTCCGGATGCCCGTGTTTAAACCCGGTATCATGAAACCAGGCAGCCAGCAGCAACACCACGCGGTCATCTTCATTCAGATTGTAGTGCGTGGCAATTTCGCCGGCGGCATGAACCACCTGTTGGGTGTGGGTAAGGTTGTGAAAGGTGAATTTCGGATCAACGCTTTTTTGAAAAAGTTCTGTTACGTAGGTGCGGGTTGCGGATAAAAGCTGTGCTTTGTTTTCGGTCATGACAGGTTAAATTACGCTGTAAATTTATTTTAATAATGAATGTTGTGCTTCATTGCCGTTTTTTGTGCTTTTTGCTGCTTGTTTGCAGTATTCCTTCGTTTACCTCCTGCCAGTTATTAGGATCGCCCAACATGCCTAAAAGTTACATGCTGCCGCGACCGAAAAAAATAATATTGCCGAAGAAACTTAATGAAACCTCTGCGCTTTTTTACCTGCAAAATGAAAATGCCATGATAACGGTTGCGGACAATAAACAAAAAATTTACCGGATTACGCAGGATGGTGAGGTGAACGATTATTTTAAAGAAGACTTTGGGCCAGAGGAGGATTATGAAGATGTGGTAAAAGTGGATTCGACCGTGTATGTACTTATCTCAAATGGAACAATTGTAGAGGTTAAGCCCAACAGTGACGGACTTCAGGTAAATAAATACCCGATTTGGCTTCAGGGCAAAAACGATTTTGAAACGCTTTATTATGATCCGGAAAGCAAGGGGTTGATTATGCTCTGCAAGAACTGCGCGGACGAGCGGGGTAAAGGCGTTCGCACCGCTTACCGGTTTGATCTGACTGGCAAGCAATTTGAAACCAAACCTTTTTATACCATCAGCAGCAAGGCCGTGCAAAACAGCCTGAAAGATGGAAAAGTGGATTTTGAGCCGTCTGCGGCAGCCATACATCCGCTGGAAAAACGCCTTTATATCCTGGCTTCGGCTGGTAATTTACTGGTGGTAGCCAATTTGAAAGGCCAGGTGGAAGAAGCGTACCGGCTGAACCCAACCTTATATCCACAGTCCGAAGGCATTGCCTTTGCGCCGAACGGCGATATGTATATAACGAATGAAGCCAAACTGGGAAAACCAACCTTGCTTTTTATTCCTTATAAACCCGCAGGAAAATAACCGAATGAAACAAATACTAATCTGTATTACCTTTTTTCTAACTTTTTCAAATTCCCATGCCCAAACAGATACAACCGAAAACACCGACAGCATCAATCAACGTATTTTTCTGATTGGTGACGCCGGCGAGCTTAAAAACGGCACCCATCCGGTGGTGGACTGGCTTAAGAAAAATGTAGACTGGAATGATGAACGCAATATGGCGATTTACCTGGGCGATAACGTTTATCCCTTAGGAATGCCAACTGAAGGAGAGCCCTCGTATCCCGAAGCAAAAAAGATTCTTGATTACCAGATTAGCCTTACAAAAGGGAAAAAAGCAAAGGCTTATTTTGTTCCCGGTAACCACGATTGGAAAAACGGAAAGCTGGGCGGCTGGCAGCAGATTCTAAACCAGGTAAACTACATTAATGGGCAGGAACTGCCAAATGTGCAAGCCTGGCCGCTTGACGGCTGTCCCGGCCCGGTAGAAATAGAAGTAAGTGATAAAGTAGTTGTGGTATTAATGGATAGCCAATGGTTTCTTTACGTACACGAAAAACCAGGGCCTGGCTCCAATTGCACGTCAAAAACCATTGATGAATTTGCAACCGAACTTCGCGAGATTCTGGCAACGCATCCCAATCAGTTAGTGGTGCTTGCCATGCATCACCCCATGTATTCCAGTGGGGTGCATGGCGGCGATTTTGGCTGGCGAACGCATATCTTTCCGTTTGCCGATGCCATACCAGGTTTGTATATTCCGCTACCGGTACTTGGTTCCATATATCCGATTGCACGGGGTGTTTTTGGCAATATTCAAGACATTCAGCATCCGCTATACCGCAACATGGCGCGCACCATTGAAGATGTTATAAAAGAACATCCGAATGTAATTGTTACCGCCGGACACGACCACAGCCTGCAGTTCATCCGTAAAGACAGTATTCCCTACATTGTAAGTGGCAGCGGCAGCAACCTGAGCCGGGTACGGAAAAATAAACTGGTAGCATTTGAAGATTTGAATTACGGATTTGCTTACATCGAAGTGCGCAAAAGCGGCAAAGTGGCGATCAAGTATTATAATGTAGCCAGTAAAGATTTAACAACGCCCACCTATGTGGCCGCTTCAAAGCCGGTTCTGATTACGGAACCGAAATCAACAATGGATACGCTGCGTGCCTTAAAAGATTCGGTGACTGTGGTGGCAAATGCCCGGCTGAAAGGCAATGGCTTTAAGCGCTTTTTTATGGGCGAAAATTACCGGAAAGAATGGACAACGCCGGTAACCGTTCCCGTGCTGGACTTGGCAACCGAATCTGGCGGCTTGAAACCAATACGGCAAGGTGGTGGCAAGCAAACCAAATCGCTACGGGTAGCAGACGCAACCGGTAAGGAGTGGGTGCTGCGCTCCATTGAAAAGTTTCCGGAGGCTGCCATACCGGCCGATTTGCGTGCCGGCTTTACAAAAGACGTTGTGGAAGATGGCATCTCCGCTTCCTATCCGTTTGCATCCCTTTCTATAGCACCTATGGCACAAGCTGCAGGCATTCCCACCATTCGCCGGAAGCTGGTGTATGTGCCCGACGATCCGCGCCTGGAGCGCTTCCGGTCTGACTTTCACGACCGCCTCGCCATTTTGGAAGAACGCGAACCGCTTAACGTAAACAAAACCTATAATACAAATGAACTGGTGCTGCGCCTGCAAAAGGACAATGATGACCACGTAGATCAGAAAGCCGTGCTGAAAGCACGCCTGATGGACAATTTTAATATGGACCTGGATCGCCACGAAGACCAGTGGCGCTGGGCAATGCGCGACACCGGCAAAGGGAAAATTTATTATCCCATTCCACGCGACCATGATCAGTCCTTTTACATAAACCAGGGCGTGATACCGTATTTCGTGCGCAAGCCCTGGTACATACCGGAACTGCAGGGCTTTCAGGCAAAAGCCTATAATATCAAAACCTTTAACCGGGCGGCGCGCAATTTTGACCGGTCGTTTTTAACGGAGCTGTCGGAAGCAGACTGGACGCGGCAGATTGATACGTTCTTAACTGCAATGACCGATGACGTACTGGAACAAGCCATGCAAAATCAACCTAAGGAAGTACCGCATCTGGCGGCAGATAAAATCGTTTCCACGTTGAAAAAGCGGCGGCAGTATTTTAAAGACGATATGCTGAAGTACTACCGTTTTATTTCGGAAAAAGTCGCCATCGCCGGCTCTAACGACCGCGAATTGTTTACGATATCAAAAAGCGATAGCGGCTTCGTGCATGTGGTGGTAAATAAAATTGACAAGCAGCAAAATATCAGTTCCAAAATTTATGATCGCGTATTTGACCCGGCTGTTACCAAAGAACTACAGCTTTATGGCCTCAACGACGATGACCGCTTTGTAATTGAAGGCGGCAACTCACCCATTAAAATTCGCATTATCGGCGGCCCCGGTAAGGATGAATTCCTGAACAATGGCTCAGGCGGCAAGATATTGGTTTACGATGCCAAGTTTGAAGAAAATACGATCAGCGGCAATCCGGACCTTCAAAATAAATTATCCGGCAACCCGCAGGTGAACCGTTATGACCGCCTGAATTTCAAGTACAATTATATAAATCCCAGTATTTCTGTAGCGTACAATGTGGATGATGGCGTATACTTAGGCGCACGCCTGGAAGCCGTTCGCCAGGGCTTTCGAAAAGAGCCATACGGCCAACGCCATTTATTGATTGCCAACCGTGCCTTGAAAACCTCATCCTATTATTTTCGCTATGATGGCGATTTTATAAAAGCCATTGGCCAGCACGACTTGCTGGTGCGTGCCGATGCCTCGGCCCCGATAAATGTGACCAATTTTTTTGGACTTGGCAACCGCACCGGCTTTAACAAAGAAGCGCCGGATGGCGAACGGTACTACCGCACCCGGTACGATATCATCAATGCATCGCTGCTGCTGCGCAAGCAACTGCAGTCCTGGATGCGGGTGAACTATGGGCCGGCGTTCCAGTATTTTCATCTGGAAAAAGAAAAAAATATAGGGCATTATGTTACCGATCCGGCCGTGCGCGTGCTGGATACGGCCAACCTGTATGAGTCGAAAGCACTGGCTGGTGTGCTGGCGTTTATTGATATTGATTCGCGCAACAACCAGGTACTGCCCACACGCGGCCTGGTGCTGAACGCCGGTGCCCGTAGCTTGTTCGGGCTGAATGGCTATACTAACAATGTAACCCGGCTGCAAGGCGATATGCGCGTATTTATGAGCATCTTCTCCAAACCAAGGCTGGTGCTTGGCGTGCGGCTGGGCGCGGCACATAATATTGGCACGTTTGATATTCCGCAGGCGGCGTACTTAAGCGGCGTGGACAACCTGCGCGGCTACCGGCGCAACCGCTTTGGCGGCCGCACTATGTTTTATAATAACACCGAACTGCGGTTTCGCGTAGCCGATTTCTCCACCTATCTTTTTCCCGGATCGTTTGGCTTGTTGGCGTTTCATGATGTGGGCCGTGTGTGGATGGATAACGATCCGTCGAGAGTGTGGCACACCGGCTGGGGCGGTGGCGTTTGGCTGGCGCCGGTGCGACGTTTTGTAATCACCGCTTCGCTGGCGCATTCAAAAGAAGAAACAGCGTTGCCGCTGGTAACGTTTGGCTTTCAGTTTTAGAACTTTTTAAAAGCACCATCGCAATCTAACAATTCAATACAAAACTTTTTCAAAATCCCATATTGTTTTATTGATAAGGCGGCTGAACCGGTTTTTAAATAAAACAGATCAAAGCCGGATGTTAGGGGCAATACATGTAGGTGGACACAAAATGGTAATTTTCCTTGATGCTGCCTTAAAGCTGATTACTAAATATTATAAACCATAATCTATGGGACACATAAAAGAACCTGTTGACCTTTTTGTAGAGAACAAACCGGTAACAGAAGAAGATAAAAAGCAAATAAGTGAAATTATTGCTCATTATAAAGCAACGGGAAAAAAGAAAAAGAGTACTTCAACTCTTAAACAGACTTCCCAAAGCAAGAAGCACTACGCGTAGCATAATGTTTATGAAATTGCGGCTTGAATGCAAGTGTTCAACAACATTAAATGTATCTAATTTTACAACAAGAGTGAAGCTGAAGTAACGCTAATACCACTACTTCATAAACGCCTGTTCCGTTATAAGCTTTTGAAAAATGTTAGTGGCTGCACGTATTACGAACAATACAAAAGCACGCCCCATTTATTATAAGCACAGCCAACACTTCGTACCCGGTGCCAGCGCCGCCCCGGTATGGGTATTTGAAAAAAGTTGGATTTCCATTTTATCCGGTATGCAACGTTTCGTCCTCACCGGCAGGATGTTGCACTACGGTCCTTTCAATGCGCAAATCGGGCACAAACCAGATAACCGCTACTAAAACATAACCGGCAAAACCAAGCAGCGGATGTATAAAACAAAGCAGTAATGAGGCGATGTAAACAGCCAGTGAAAGCTTGCCTTTACGGTCGTTGCCGGTGGCTTTTGCCAAGGTAGAATTGCGGCCATGCAGCGCAATAAGTGTATTAGATAAAAGTGTATAGGCAACGGCACACATCAGCAGCACAATGCCATACACAACGACAGGCCAGGTTGTAAAATGATTTTCGCCCATCCAGCCGGAAGCAAACGGCACCAGCGACAGCCAGAATAGCAAATGCGAATTGGCCCAAAGCACTTTACCATTCACGTGCTGTACGGCGTGCATCATGTGGTGGTGATTGTTCCAGTAAATGCCGATGTAAATAAAGCTGAGAATGTAACTTAAAAATACCGGTGACAGTTTTTGCAGATCCGCCAGGCGATCGCCATGCGGCACTTTTAGTTCCAGCACCATGATGGTGATAATAATGGCCAGCACGCCATCGCTAAAAGCTTCCAGCCGCGACTTTCTCATACGCGAAAGATAATCTGTATTTGGTTTGCTGCTGTGCTACGCGGCATAATTTCATCAATTGGTTGGAGTGCTTTGGTAAGAATGATACGGCAATTATACATCTGTAAAAAGTGCGGAACCGGAATGCGTATGGTTTTTGCCATACGCTAAACGCAACGGTATGGGCTTTTGAAAAAGTTGGGCAGCTATTTAAAAGACAATCTTAAACCAGCAGATGGATTTAAATAAAGCATTGGAATTAATTCAGGGCAAATTGTTGCTTTGGTTTCGGGAGCTTATCCGGCTGCTGCCCAACATCGCACTGGCCGCTTTGGTATTGGTGCTTGGCCTGGCGGTTTCGCGCGTTGTGCAGCGCCTGGCCCGCAAGGTTATTGGAAAGTTGTCGCATGGTGCGGTTATTACCAACCTGTTTGCTTCGTTTATTTATATTGTCTGCATTGGTATTACGCTGTTTGCCTGCTTAAGTATTTTAAAACTTGATAAAGCTGTTACCTCAATCCTGGCTGGTGCGGGTATTGCAGGCTTGGCGCTGGCGTTTGCTTTTCAGGATATTGCGGCCAATTTCATGTCGGGCATCCTCATCACCGTTCGCCGGCCGCTGCATGTAGGCGATATTGTAAAAGTGAAAGACTACATGGGCAAAGTAACCGAAATTAACCTGCGCGATACGGTGCTGCAAACCTTTCAGGGGCAACTGGTGATTATTCCAAACAAAGACGTGGTGCAAAACCCCATCGAAAACTTTTCGCTGCTGGGCCGCCGCCGTATGGATCTTGCCGTAGGTGTTTCGTATAACGACGATCTGGAAAAGGTAAAAGAACGCACGCTTTCGGCTGTTGCCGAAATTTCGGGTCTTTCACCCGATCATGAAACAAGCTTTTTTTATACGGCCTTTGCCGATAGTGCCATCAACTTTACCTTGCGTCTTTGGGTAGCGTCACCGGAGCAGCCGGAATACTTACGCGTGCAAAGCGAAGCCATCATGCAGCTTAAAAAAGCGTATGATGCTGCAGGCATCTCTATTCCGTTTCCTATCCGTACGCTGGATTTTGGCCCTGACGGCAAGGCGCTGGAAACATTGCTGCAGAAACGGCCTGCCGGCAAACTATAAACAGACGGGAAAACAAGCTTGCATTTATACAATCGTATTCTTGTTTGCATCGCCTGTTTCGGCAATAAACTTTTTCAAAACCCCATATCCGATTTCATGTCATAAAAAAGCCTGCGGCTACGCGCCGCAGGCTGAAAAAGATAAAAGCGTTCAATCGTATCAGGCAATCGTAGGCGCTACGCGTTCAATCAAAGCTTTGGTAGCTTTAATGCCTTCTTCTTCGCTTAGTTTTTCGCCTTCGTATTCAATACCGAGATAGCCTTTAAAGCCGGAATCTTTAACAATCTTCAGCATGCGCGGATAATCGGTTTCCACGCAATTGCCTTGCGCATCAAAGTCGATGGTTTTGGCGCTGGCGCCTTTTGCATACGGCATCATTTCGCCCACGCCTTTGTAGCGGTCGTATTCTTCAATGCATTTGCCGCCCCAGGGGCCGCCGCTGTCGCGCTTTACACAGAAATTATTAAAATCGGGCAGGATGCCCACATTCGGTTTATTAACGGTTTTCATGACCGTAGCCAGCCACTGGCCGTTAGACGAATAACTGCCATGATTTTCTACAATCACATTGATGCCTTCTTTCGACGCGTATTCGCCCAGCCGGCTAAGGCCGTCTACCGCGGCTTTCTGCACATCGGCCGCGCTGCCTTCGCCAAAGGCATTTACGCGAATGGTGCGGCAGCCCAAGTATTTTGCCGCATCTACCCATTTGTAATGATTTTCTACAGCCAGCGTGCGTTTGGCATCGTCCAGATCGCCCATGCCGCCTTCGCCATCCACCATTATCAGGTGATTGGTAACGCCATTGTCTTTGCAGCGTTTCAACAATTCATTTAAGTAGGTTGTATCTTTTGCCTGATCTTTAAAAAACTGGTTTACGTATTCGACCACGCTAATGCCGAATTGTTGTTTGGCCATCACCGGAAAATCGAGGTTGGTCATCTTTTTGGCAAAAAGGGCTTTGTGCAGGCTCCACTCGGCCAGCGAAATTTCAAAAAATGCATTTGCCGGCAACGTAGTAGTGGCGGCAGCCGTAGCGGTAGCGGCAGCGCGTTTGCTCATGGCGCAGGATGTGGCGCCAATGCCAAGCGCGGCTACACCGGCCAGTTGGGTAAGGAATTTTCTGCGTGAAGACATAGCAAGTGTTTTTTAAATGATAAAAAGCAAGGCGGGTTCTGTAAATACGGTATTAAATATAAGGTTTTGTGGAAACTTTGGCTTAACTATTCCGAGCCGGGCCATACAAACTTTTTCAAAAGCCCATAGGAGCCGCTACAGAAAAACCGAAGCTTTGTGCCAAAAGAAGTACGCATGCGGAAACGAACAAACGTCTAATTTCAAACTGTCGTTTTCAGGTACATGGCTTTTAAAACAAGTG
>Ga0210040_10008993_pt1 | contig 11710 bp, 7 predicted proteins | sample CryGeyCG12114_NA_FD_185462 | JGI IMG/M metagenome (GOLD analysis project Ga0210040, IMG submission 185462) | Groundwater microbial communities from aquifer - Crystal Geyser CG19_WC_8/21/14_NA (SPAdes) (version 2) | ecosystem: Environmental > Aquatic > Deep subsurface > Groundwater | place: USA... | reverse complement strand
TGAAGACTTCGGAGTGTGTTCAAATGACTGAGTATGTCAAATGACATGGCCTTTTGTGACATGTGATCGGCCAGTGAGCGACAAGGCAACGGCACTCGCTTATGATAGGTGGGGGAGTACAGGAGGGACTCAAGTCCTACCCTTCCTCGCCATCATTCCTCACTTGCTTCGGGCCTACTTGCAAATACAATGCTTGCATATTCTTAACCCCAGTCACCATTTTGCTTGAATTGACAAAGACGCCTACACGAGTTGACAAGATGCAGTACGTACCATTCGCCTCGGATATCGAGATTCCCTTCTATGCATCCCTAGCTTCACACAAGATCAACCATGACAAGCTCGATGACTCGGCACGAAAGTTGCTCGGCATATACGAGATCCAGCCCGGAGATGCGAAGGAACGTTCCTGTCGGATGCAGATCCACGGCAATGCTCTCACCAGCGACGAAGTGCCAGCCGGCGCTTACAGGGCTGAAGGTATGATCAAGAATGTAAACACGATCGAAGAGTATCGAAATATCGACAAAATCGAGATGATTCACAGAGCCGGCAAGACGATATGGGACGCTATCAACGATGGTACCATTTACTCGTGCCCCTCTTTACTGGCTTCGTTCATAGTCCTTTCGTTTGCAGATTTGAAGAAGTACAGGTTCAACTACTGGTTTGGGTTTCCCGCTTTGGTCCAGGATCCTTCATGGGTGCCTGTTACAGACAGCGCTGATGCCACGCCGTACCAGAGGCTAGAGCCTATGGAGAGCAATGCCTTAGTTGACAAGGTCATGACCTGGCGTTACTCCGTCGATACACGACAACATGGCTTCTTTCTGGCCAAAAAGAACCGCAGACCCCAGTCGCGACGGAGAGACGAGGATGACAACGAGGATAGACCTTCTTCACCCCAGACACCTTTGACCCCTGGAGCAAGCTTAGGCTACACTTGGCAGATTGCTCCAATATCCGCCTACGAAGGTGGCTTCTTCGAAGGGGAATACTTGAACGACTGCTATATATGTTTCGCCGACCCTTCAAACTACGCTGAGCCCGCTCCAGTGGCACCAGCGTGGGTTCTCAGGAATCTGCTGGTGTTGGTGCGGCAAAGGTGGAAGCGTGATCGCGTGCAAATCTTGTGTTACCGAGAGACGCAAGCACGTAGAGACGCGGCCAGGAGTGTGATCTTTGACCTCGAAATAGCCAAGAAGAGCTCGAAAGGCAAACCAGAAGGCATTGAGGTGTCTGACACTATGCCTAAAGTCGTTGGATGGGAGCGTAATCCACAGCAAAAAATGACAGGAAGAATGGCTGACCTGACTGAGTACATGGATCCACGGAAACTGGCAGACAACTCTGTCGACCTCAACCTGAAGCTTATGAAGTGGCGCATAAGTCCTAACCTCAACCTTGACATAATTAAGGAGACGAAATGTCTGCTGCTGGGTGCCGGTACGCTAGGGAGCTATGTCTCACGCAACCTGATGGGATGGGGAGTGCGAAAGATCACCTTCGTTGATTATGGAGGCGTATCGTTCTCCAATCCAGTACGCCAGCCACTGTTCACCTTCAACGATTGCCTCAGTGGCGGTGCAAGGAAGGCCACTCGTGCCGCCGAAGCATTACGGGAGATCTATCCTGGCATTGAATCGGAAGGCCACGTACTATCAGTGCCTATGCTAGGCCATCCCATGACAGACCCGGCAAGGACCAAAGCTGATTATGAGAAGCTCAAGCAACTGATTGATGAGCATGATGTCGTATTCTTGCTCATGGATACTCGTGAATCTCGGTGGCTGCCCACGGTGATGGGCAAAGCAGCTGGCAAGGTAGTTATGAATGCAGCGCTCGGCTTCGATACGTTCGTGGTCATGCGACATGGCGTAAAACCAATTGATGGCAATGGGGAAGAGCTAGGTTGCTATTACTGTAATGATGTGGTTGCCCCAGCCGACTCCATGAAGGACCAAACACTGGATCAGCAATGTACAGTGACGCGCCCTGGCATTGCCGCTATAGCATCAGCAATGGCTGTGGAGCTTTTGGTATCCTTATTGCAACACCCTCTCCGTGCAGCAGCTCCTGCGTCCTTGTCAGCGACACAGGACAGAGGCGACCATCCCCTCGGTCTAGTTCCGCATACGATCCGTGGATTTTTGTCGAACTTCCAGAACATGAATATCGTTGGACAAGCATACAACTGTTGCAGCGCATGTTCAGACAAGGTCCTTGATGCCTACAAGAATGAAGGCTGGGACTTTGTAGCGAAAGCTTTGAACGAGAAGGGCTTCGTGGAAGAACTCAGCGGACTGAAGGAAGTCCAGAGGTTGGCCGAAGCCGCTGCGGCCGATATGGACTTCGAGGATGAAGAAGAAGACGCCACGTTTGATGAAGAAGGCGAGCTGCTCTGAGCGAGCGGACTTCTTTGGCCGTGAGTATTTTCCTTCTTGAGGAGCAGTAGGCTGGCGTCTGCTTCCATAACAGCATTCTTCTTGATAGTTGGATAGCCCAAGGCTAGGGCTGTGCCCAGACATACTAACTACCACTGAAAACTGCTCCTCGATCTACCTTCGCCAACCTCTTTATGCCAACAAAATACGCCTCTTTCGAACCGGGCCGTGAGCTCTCTGGCTTCTCTCGGTGCACCTTGTGGAACATCGCCTTCAGTCCGTTCTCCAGAAGCTTGTCTTCAGCTCCTTGGTAGAACTTACAAACAAAATGCCCACCTATTCTGAGAGTATCATAGCTGAAACTCAAAGCTGACCAGCACAAATCCTACGGACAGTCAGAACTGTGGAGCAGCACACCTCGTCAGGGCTTCTTACCATACTGCCAGCATGATCGCGAAACGCATTGCCGCTCGTGTTCATCAACCTATAATACGGGTTACTCACACTCCTCTTGTATAATCCTTGGATCAAGTCCCAGGGTTCGCACATGTCGCTTAAGACCACATCAACGCATTCATCGTTGTGTTCCTTCCCACCTTCGTTTCCACTGTCTCCATTCGTCGCGGTCGCCTGCCTCTCATGTTCCACATACTGTCGGGCGTCGAGCACTTGCGCATCAACAGCTTGTCGCGTCCCTTCTTCCTCATTCGTCAAGACAACTTGTCTCCGCGGTCGGCCTCGATCGGGATCTCTCAAGAAGGCCTTGACATCGTTCTGCACCTCAGGGCTCAGGAAGTCTCCCTGAATCGTCGACACGCCTCGTGGAGGCTGCACGGGTATCAAATCAACGCCCAGCACCCTTCCATTCGGCTTGGTCAAATCGACCGCAACCTGGCTCCAGCTCCCCGGCGCGAAACCCAGATCCACAACCGTCTGCCCCGGTCTGAACAATCTATACCGGTCGTTGATCTGCAGCAACTTGAACGCAGCCCGACTCTTCAGCCCCTGCACTTTGGCCTCGCGGGCGAACTGGTCTTTGGATTGGCGGTCAACCCACCGTCTTGAGGAGGCGTAACGTCGCAATGGCAGAGGGGGAGAGGCTGAGGAGCGAGTACGTGACGTGAAAGGCGAAGATGTAGGCCCATGCAGCGCAGAGGTACAGCTTGAGGAACGGATGCATTGTTGGAGGAGGGTGCGGGAAATGCGGGACGTGACGAGACTACATTGTTGCATGACACATGCGAAGGAGTTCGCGTCGTACAGATAGAAATTGGGTTGCGTGGGTGCTCGCGACGAAAGAGTTGCTCAATTAAAATAGATCTTGTCTACCATACCTTTTGGATCATCAACACGCATGCAGGGTAGACCTGCCGTATTGGGCTTAGATCGGTCGAATAACCGGTCACTTCAAGAATTAACGAATTCCCTCGCCTCGTGGCTGAGTTACTTTGCCTCTTCGAGACTGCAGAACTCGACCAGAGGATTCCAGGTATTGACTCGACGTAAGGATTTCCAGTCTCTCAATACACGGTTCAAGCTATACGAATCACAGATGACCACACACCATGCAATACTGGTTCATACACAATGCTCATACCCCATCATCCCTCGTTGAACATTTACGCCACATCGTACACCGTTCTTACTGACCCGAAACGGGCTTCCTGTCCTTCTTAAGGGGCGAGAATTCAGCCAACATCTTCCCCGGACCTCGAGCCTTGCCCGTGGCCCCGAGGAGGTTGATCTTGCCCAAGCCCAGACCACCGGCCCTCCAACCGTTCGTCAGACTCTTGCTCTTTGGCGGGCCTTCTTCATCCTCGTCGAAGATGTTGGCTCGCTTGTTAAGCAATTTTCTTTTCTTTGGCTCGGGTGCTGACGCATTTGAAATATCCTTGCTTGCAGATTCACTGGCGCTCTCTCGGTCTCCCGCCTCTTCTTCGTCGAAAAGGTTGGGTCGCGTCTTGAGCATTTTTGTCTTTTTCGGTTCTGGTGCGAGAGCTGTAGAGGTTTCCTTGGGAATTTCCTCTAGGCCGTTTTCTTGGTCTTCGTCATCTTCTTCTGTCACTTTCGGTAAAGTTGGTTTTGTGGTAGGCTTTCTCTTAGGGTTCGCCTTGGGGTTCGTGGATTCTTTCAAGGGTTGAGCTGCTTTCGTTTTTGCCGCTGCAGACTTCTTAGCGACGAGCGCCTTTGCTTTTGAAGGAGCTGGGGCTGTTGATTCTGCGGGCTTCTCGCTATCTTCGGCAGGCTCGGGCCGCTGCCTCTCGGTCTGCTTTTCGGCTTCCTGTTCGAGCTCTGGCTGTGCTTTCTCGACGTCCTCCGAAGGACTTTCTGGCAATATGCTCATGGTCTTATTGAGGAAGGGTGTCATAGAGAACGTCGACTTGTCCCCAATATGCACGGAGGTACGCTGTTTCTTCGCGCCGGGCCGTCCACCTGGTGTGCCAATCGTCATGTCGGGGTCGAAGTGTGCTACTGGTCTCTTCTTGGGATTTGCGCCAGTCAATCGGGCTTTGGTCAGTTCGGCGGATTGTGCAAACTTGGTGGCGTGAGACTTCTCCAATTCATCTTGTGCCTCCTTCAATTGTTCCTTAGTCGTTCTTACTTTGTTTCGGAATGCGTCTAGTTTGCCCTCGAGGACTTCCTTCTGGCTCTCCCATTCCGCCACTTTCTTCATGTTCTCTCTGTCCTTCTTCTGCGAGTCGCGCTTTTCCTTAGCAAGCTCCCTTTTCAATTCGTCAATTTCCGTTGACAGCGCAGCTTCGTTCTCATTTTGTGATTTGTCTTGTGCTTTGGTTTTTTGCACAAGTTTCCTTTCGGTTTCCAAGTCCTCGTGGGCTGTCACTAATTCGCGTTCTTTCTTTTGCACCTCTCGCCTCTCTTTCGTAAGCTCCTTCTTCAAGTCATCAATCGTTGCCACGAGAGCCGCTTCGTTGTCTGCTTGCGACTTGTCCTGTGCCTTGATTCTGTGTACAGCTCTTTTTTCAGTTTCAAGCTCGACTTGTACCGCGCTCAGCTCGTGTTGTAGAGCGAGCTTCTCTGCTAGCAGTTTTTGCTGGGCTGTGCTATGTGCTCTCAGATGTTCGAGCTCGGGTCTGAGTGTAGCCAACTCCCGTGATAGTGCAAGCTTTTCTGAGATAATCTTGGCTGTCCCAGCACTCGCAGCATTCAGAGCCTGTATCTCGGTCCTACATTGCTCGAGCTCGCGTTTGCAAGACTTGAGTTCGGCTTGCGTTCGTTGTAGATTTGCTTCGACCTCAGTACTTTGCTGGAGCAACTCATCGTTGTCGTCCTCTAAACGACACATCTCGTCCTCGTTTGTATCTGTCTTCTCTTGAAGATCGTCATTCTCATCCTCGACAAAAAGGAGTTGGACTTTTAGAGCACGTGCTCGTTCTTCTTCGTAAATACGTTCTGCTTGTCGTAATGCGCGTTCGTAGGTTTGCTCAAGCTGGGAAATATGCATCGATCGGACTATTTCTTCAGTGCTCATGTACGCTAATTCTGTCGCCATGGTTTATGGGTCGAGTGTAATACGAGTACGTATTATGTGATTGACGTGATGCTCATAGCATATGTTGGTTGCGAATGACATGGCGAGACGGTGCCTTCAAGTTGTCTTGTTTATCGTCGACCGAAGAAAGCTAGAATGCCAAGCTGTACCTGCAGAGCCAAGACCTTGAAGCCGATATGTCCGACATGGCATTTCGAGACTCCCAAAATGACACGCAGCCGGATCTCGAGTTCTTGCTGCATACCACCATACTATTCATTGTGCCATCAGGATGAGGCTGCTCAAGTACCTGGCCCTTGCGGCTCTATCTGTCACAACGTTGGCCGCCAAAAAGCCCGCCGAGACGACGTTCAACAAGTACCTAGCAAAGCAAGCGTCGTCAGCGCCCATCGAGCTTGATGAGGCCGCTTATATCGAGTTAACATCTACAGCACGAGATTACGCTGCAGCCGTGGTGCTTACAGCTCGTGAAGCGAAGTACGCATGCCAGCTTTGCAGGGAGTTTGACCCTGAATGGAGCATCATATCAAAGAGCTGGCAGAAAGGAGACAAGAAAGGCCAACATCGCTTGCTGTTCGGCACATTGGACTTCGATCAAGGCCGAAATGTGTTCATGAAGGTAATCTACCTTCAGACCCGTCAATCGACCAGACGTTAACTCTATCATAGCTACAACTACAGACTGCACCGGTTCTTCTTCTGTTCCCTCCTACTGTTGGCCCTAATGCCAAACCCGACGCTCAACCCGTCAGACTCGACTTCAATGGCCCTCAATCCGCAGAATCAGTACATGGGTGGATTACCCGACATCTCCCTCCTGGCGAATACCCGCGAGTGTCTCGTCCGGTCAATTACAGCCGCATCATAGTCTCAATCACAGTTGTAATCGGACTGTTCACTTTCGCAACCGTGGCATATCCATACCTTCTACCTGTGGTCACTAACCGTAACCTGTGGGCCGCGATCAGTCTGATCCTTGTGCTGCTCTTCACCAGTGGTCAGATGTTCAATCGCATCAGAATTGTCCCATACGTGGCCAACAACGGCCGCGGGGGCATCAGCTACTTTGCTGGTGGGTTTTCCAACCAGTTCGGTATTGAGACTCAAATCATTGCCGCAATGTGTAGGCCGCCTCATGGTAGAGCTCATTCCAATTGCTGACATAAAACAGATGCCGTTTTGTCTTTCGCTACCATCGCTTTAGCGCTAAAAGTTCCCCGAATAAAGGATGCTCGTACCCAGCAGGTCGCTGTTATCATCTGGGGCTTTGTCATCTTTGGCATGTACAGTTTTCTGATGAGTGTTTTCAGGATCAAGAACGGTGGATATCCCTTCTGGCTACCACCATTCTGATATGTTATGTAGAGAAGGATGTCTAGAACTTGACTCTGGGCTCCGGGATTCTGGTCATGGATACAAAAAGATCACATTGTCCATCAATGTCGGCCCTAGTGAACGAAAAGTTATGTAGAGGTCTACTGAGCCGACGCTGGATCACGATCAAGCACTGACATCCATGTTTCAAATTATCTTGGCTTCCATCCATGTTATCCCCATCTTCGAGATTTGCTATCAATCGAAAGCGGCAGCCGTAAAGAGACTGCGTTCTTTATCGATTCAGTGATTGTGAACACGCGATTCGTGACGGACCCCTAGTCTTGCCGCAAGGCTGAGAGACCGCAGTCGCCGCCAAGGATGAACCCCCCTCCTCACGTAGGGAGGATAATGGTCGAGTCCGTGCCTGCTTTCCATGTGAACACGTACACAGGATCTGGAGGCTGTATATCACATCCTTGTGCTGCCGGAGTATATCACAAACGCTGGATTTGCCCCGTAGTCTACTTCGTCAGCATACAGCATTGCCATAATGGAAGACTTCTCCCAATCTCGAGGCGACGACGACCTGTTCGACGATGAAGTTGTGCCGATCGAGCCCACTCCAACTGTAGGAGAAGTCACAAAACAGATTGAGCATGTATCGATCACTCCACCTCAGGCCCCTCCTCCTGCCAACCTACCAGTTCCGAACCAAACTCTCCCCACATCTCGAGAACGAGGTCGAGGTCGAGGTCGTGGCAGAGGGAATACCAGGGGAGGCTCCCGACATGGCGGGCTAGAAGACTCGAAGTACGCTCCCCGACCGAAGGAGGCTGCTCAGCCGCTACCACCACCGCAGGAGCAAGACGTCCGAGTGCCGTCCAACGGAGAGGACAAGAGCGCTGCTCCCCCAACGGAGACTACGAGCGAGGCCACTCCCACACCTCCAACTGCACCGCAGCAGCCCTCCAAGCCTCCTGCCGTCCGCGGCGACCGAACTGCAACAGGTGGACTGCGTAAACCGAAACTCACAGAAGAAGAACTCACGGCCAAACTCGCTGCGGCAAAGGAACGGTCACAATCAGTGGCCGCAGCCCATGCTCGAGCACAGGCTGATGCCGCCAGCTTCGAGGAGAGGGAGCGGGTAGCGCAGGAGAAGAGGCAGAAGGAAACCGTGAATAGGAAGGCCATGGACGCTGAGCGAGAAAAAGCACGAGCAAGGAAGATGGCTGCCATGGGTGGGAGAGAGTGGGATGCGGAAAAAAAGGAAGAGGACTTCAGAACGGGTCGAGGTGGTAGGAGGCAAGCCGAAAGAGACCCAGCTATGGATGATACGAGTATGTATGAATGGCACGACGACCGTGGACGCGGCCGAGGAAGAGGGAGGGGCAGGGGACGTGGTGGAAGAGGTGGCAGGGGTGACGCCAGAAATGCACAGCAGAGACAACCCAATGTCAGTGGGGAGAATGATTTCCCTGCTCTCCCTGGTGCAGCACGGCCACAGGAAACGCGAGAGCCGCCCCCTCGACCTGCCCAGCAGCGTATGGACTCTGAAGCGGACGCTGGTGGCTCGTGGGCAGACCAGGTGGAAGCGGCTACCTGAATAATACCCTGAAATCGTTTTTGATTGTCTGATAGCGTTCAAGCGTAGCATGGCGAGGTAGCGATGTCCTTCAGGTATCTTATTGATAAACCTGGTAGAGGTCTGAGGGCCGTACGAACCGACTGACTGGGACAATAATTGTCCATCGTCTTCTTGTAGGTAGTACCGATCGAAGCGAGCCTGAGATTGACGTGTTGACTTCCAGCTCGCTATCTGTCTCTCCCAATTCAGGACGGCCTGCTGTGACAGTGAACTACGTTGGTTCACGTCTCTCCATGCATTGCCGGTCGAGCGTTGCTCCTCCCCCCAATACTTGCGGTGTATGGCTCGCTCATCTTCTGCTCTGTCGTGAATAGGTCGCTTTGCGGGTGATATGCATCGAGGTTTTCCGGTTTTCGGCACATGTGTAAAGCCAATGCATCAGCGGCCGGGATTTTCATGAGGTCTAAAGCACCAGTAACTCTTGGGATAGGAAGATGGTCCTAATATCTTCCTCTGCCTCTTCCTCTGTATCCACCACCACCCCGATACCCTCCACGACCACCATAACCTCCTCTACCCCAGCCTCCATCACCATACCCGCCATCGTCGTAGCCGCGCGGACCACCAGGATTAGCGTCTTCCTGCCTGCTTGGTGGTGGTCTGCCTTTCAGCTCTTTCTGCAACGTCTCATAAGTCCTTCGCATCGATGCATAACCCAGATGCATCTTGCCATAAAAGTGGTCTGCTAATCTCCTGTCGTTGTCTAACCTCGAAAGATATGCTCCGCACACATCGCAGACTTGCAATTTCTGGTGACCTGAAGGACCACTCGTGTCTGATAGTGCTTTCAGGTCGCGTTCTGCTTGCTCTCTCGCCATCTTTGCTGTTCGCACCTTGAAGAACTCCGTACATGCTAAGCCAACTGAGCCCATCTCACCCAGACATGATACTTCCACAAGCCCGGTGTTGATGGTCTTTGTCAGATCCGAGATGGTCTTGAGGAGAGCATTTGTCTGCCTGATCTCGTCTGGAGTCTTCTCCAACCGCCGTTGTGCTGTATCTATCCTTCTGTTGCACTCGTCGATATATTTCTGCATGTCGCGCATATAGTCATACTCGAAACCGTACTTGGATTTCTCCGGCGCTGCGAGTCCGTCGTACTCGATCTTTAGATTCTCTGGGTGGAATTTTGGACATGGTCCGAGGTCTTGTTTGGTGTTTGTGAAAAGGTCGTGCGGACACGTTCCAACAAGATATGAGTGGCAGACTTTCGGGGAGTCAAGCGTGAGGTTAGCAGTCTTGCTCGCAGACGAGCTTCCCATGAACTGGTCGCCCATGAGCTGCTCGAGCAGCTTGCGCTGTTCGGCGGCCATTCTGGCGAATCAGCCGTGGTCTCAGTATCTGGGAAAACTTCGCTCGTAGTGGCCAAACAGTTTGTGGATTGCTGTGGGAGACTTCTCGCTCGAGTGCTCGATTGTGCCTGGTCGCACTGAGAATAGGCGTAACACTGCTTCCCAGAGTATGTCCTGAAACTGCTTGTATACGTATACGAGTCGCAGGTACTGATCCGGACCAACTCAAGTCTGTAAAGAGTTTCTATTACGTTGTTACTTAAAAGGTGTGGTTGAGACTAGACAAGAGTACGCACTGCAAGAAATGCGACCGAAACGTCCTACGCTGCGGTAGACCCACTCTGGCTACATGTCCCTCCTCGTCCTTGACAATGTCGCACCAGACTGTGATTGTACCTGACATCTCGACTCTTTGCACGTTACTTGCAAGGATGAAGGCATGTCCCACTTCTTTACTTTCTTTTCCCTCTTATTGTGGGCTGCGGTAAGCGCTGCCGCTTCGGACTACTACGAACGCTTGACACTTCGACCTCTCCCACTGGGATCCCTTCTGGCGTCCTTCGACTTTCGGAGCATTGAGACTGCGGCGGCCTACGAGAGTCAGAACTTTCGTTACTTTCCTCGTTCTCTAGGACAAACGTTACAACATGCAGACGCCAAAGAACTACATTTGAGATTCACCACGGGCAGATGGGACACGGAAACATGGGGAGCAAGACCATGGGATGGCACGAAGGAAGGCGGCACTGGTGTTGAGCTATGGGCTTGGATAGATGCTGTCTCTGATGAAGAAGCGTTTGGCAAGTGGGCGACCTTGACTCAAGCACTCTCCGGTCTATTTTGCGCTTCTCTGAACTTCGTGGACTCCACGAAGACGACACGACCGGCCTTGACCTTTTCGCCTTTAGGAACCCATGCTGGAAGCGAGGACGGACTCCGTCTTCTACACGGTGTCCTTCCGGGCGAAGTTGTCTGCACAGAGAATCTCACACCATTCCTGAAACTATTGCCATGCAAGGGCAAGGCTGGCATCTCAAGTTTACTTGATGGCCACAAAGTTTTTGACGCAGCATGGCAGAGTATGTCAATTGATGTGCGTCCAATCTGTCCAGATAGCGCGGATGACTGTCTTGTCGAGATCAGCCAGACTATCGACGTCGTATTGGATATTGAACGCTCGAAACGTCCACGGGACAACCCCATCCCTCGGCCTGTGCCAAACGATCAGCTAGTCTGCGATGAGTCAAAGAGCTACAATTCTCATGATACTTGCTATCCACGAGATATGCTTGACGAGCTTCCGTGGTCTCTTCACGACATCTTCGGCAGGCCTATGGCTGGATCATGCCCTCTGACAGATGATGAAGGTCCAGATGCGAAGTCTGTCTGTCTCGACGTGCCTCATGAGCGCAATGTGCTCATTGGAGCGAGTGGCTTTGAGGTAAAATTCACAGGCGGCGAATTCGAGTCTCGATGCTACCAATTGATGCCGAGCGAACCCTTCGACTTAGAGCTTACCCAACAGTCGCTTAGCAAATCTGCACCACTCGAGCAAGAAGTC
>Ga0210040_10008992_pt1 | contig 11711 bp, 2 predicted proteins | sample CryGeyCG12114_NA_FD_185462 | JGI IMG/M metagenome (GOLD analysis project Ga0210040, IMG submission 185462) | Groundwater microbial communities from aquifer - Crystal Geyser CG19_WC_8/21/14_NA (SPAdes) (version 2) | ecosystem: Environmental > Aquatic > Deep subsurface > Groundwater | place: USA... | reverse complement strand
ATCTGACCTTTAGATTTTTCATGGTAAGCTATGTTGGCATGAACTATAGTTGTGATCTGTTTGCATATTTCGTGCTAATATGCACGTGATAATAAAACAGATGTTGTGAACAAATAGAAATGGGTAATTGGAATTAGATGCGTATCTAATAAAGTCTGAGACTAGAAATATTATTTTAGTATGATTCGAGCTTTTGAGTAGGTTGTAGCTGTAGGTTTCTAACTATAGCAAACCTACTATAATTGATTTAATTATATCATTACATTGTCCATAGTGCTACTAGAATTAAGAATATACAACTTTTTTGGTCAATGGATGTAGCTTAGCGATAGGATATACATTTAAGATGAAAGCAATGGATGTGTTTAGTGGGTTTTGAGCTCACTGTCAACCTTGAATGCGAACAAAGATTGCACGGACTGACTCGACTCAACCTGTTGCATATAGCGAATATAGTGAGCAGTTCAAGTGAATCAAGTATTATATAGTCCGAGCAGAATTGAAACGGAGGGAATGCAATGCTATATGGGACATGCATTTGTGAGTATTCGACGTCCGTTTGAGTTTTGAGAATAGAGTATCTTTTACTTGCATTTCTCCTCCAATCCGGGAAATGTTTTAGATTAAATTTTCTTCCTCCTCAAAGGCTATATAAATAGAAGGAAACCACTTGGTTGGCTTCCTACATGGGAAAGGTAATCGATTTGAAAATAGAACTGGTGCACACAGCAAATTTGCTTGAAAAACTTCCTTGTTTTAATTCAATTTTGCTATAGTTTGAGTTTAAATCAGATCTACAACTATTGATCTCATTCTTACCCTATAGTTGGTTAGTTACCTCAGTTACCTGACATTATTCAGTCAATTTAGGACACTCGTCAAGCTCTCATTCAGCAGTTATTATTGTTCACGGACACACATTGTTATTTTGGCTAATGAACAAATTAAGTTTATTGATTTAACATAACAGTGACTGTTACTTTGATTGCCATGCCACCGTTTCATTAGGGTAAGGGTTATATTACAATAAAGTTGTGAAAGCATTTTTATGGGTGACAGCTGTGGAAACGTGGAAGGAAAGTAGTTACTATCCATCTGCTAATTTTAAACAGGTTGAGCTGTTATTCCTTTGATTTTTGTCCGTTGCAATAAGTACTTACGTATGAACCAATATTTTTTCTACCAAAGGGAATTAATTAAAATTAAGCATTATAACAGACACTGATAGGAAGAGACAGAATTGGGAAAAACGTACTCAAAGTATTACTTGTTAAAGTGTATAGATTGAAATGAGGTCCAATGAGCGGAACGGTAGAAACTTACAGTCATCATACCGGGGAAAAAAATTTGCGACAATTGATTATTGCAAAAAATGCTGTAGATAGAAAAGAAGCGCTAATTTTACTGATGATAGTGTGTTAATGATGAAACTCAATTTTAGGATTGCTTTAGTCACAAGACTTTCACCGAATATTTGGCCAACATATTGTTTTCATATGGAAACGAATAGGTTATCTTGTTTAGTCATACAGAAAAACTGGATTCAATGTGTTATTAACTCGATTAAAGAGAAGGACACTCGTCATCAAAGTTACTTGGGAAACATTCTGTCTTGTTGTTTGGCGCACCTAAAGCATATGCGTTTGTGTGATAGAATTTTCATGCATACGTCAGTCGCTATTGTTTTCCACATTTCCAGACGGTATTTAAAGTGAAAAAATATGATTCTTTTATAGTCATGAAAGATTTAACAAAGTGCCGGGTTTGATTATGACACATTTGTTTATTTCAACATGCTTATCTTCATGGTTTATCTTCTTGATAAGGGTTTTGAGCTCAAAACTTTATGATTTGGTTGTTTTGATGGACCATAGTTTCATTAATGTGAGATGAACCGGTGTGTGCATGACGAGTAACGACGTCTGCACACAAAAAATAGCACGAGCTTTCAAGAATACTAGCCGGACCCACTGGCTTTTAGCCAGACTCACTCTTACAAGTTAGTTTCAAAACCTGTCAAATTTTCAATGATTCACAAATTATCTGAGGTACAGTAAGTTTTTAGAATGAGATAAAGCAAAAGTCAAAAGTGTTGAATCGATGCAGAGAGTCCTTTATCACATTCTAGAAACTTGCTGTGCCTCAGATAATTTGTGAATCATTGAAAATTTGACAGGCTTTGAAACTAACTTGTAAGAGTGAGTCTGGCTAAAAGCCAGTGGGTCCGGCTAGTCAAGATAACTATTAGGCCATAATCTCTGGATCAGACTTGTTTGGACATGTTGCAGTGTTTGGGGAAATGTTAAAATCTAAATCTAAATTGTCAAATATTAAAAGGAATTCCGTCCACAATAGAGAGAGAGTCATAAAATGGGTTTATTGCAGTTTTTGGGGATATGTTAAAATTGCTATTGCCACCGCCTCCATCCAACATCGCCGCCTCAAACCTATAAATAAATTAAAAAGTAAATCCGTCCACAATATCGACAGTCCACAAATACGGATCGTAGGGAGATGCTGAGGTCGTCTTCGGAGATTTCTGAACCCAAGGTCTTTCAAGCTTCTTTCTGGACAGATCCCCACACCTCCCTTGGCCAAATGAGAAATAAAAATATTCCTCCTGTAAGAGCGAAGCTATCTAGCGGGTTTAACGGGTGAAGCCTTTTCGGTTCAAATGAAATCACAGGTCTCATATGAGTCACATACCACTCTGGACGGAATTTTTAAAAAAAAATTTCAGTTTTGAGGCAGCGGTAGTGCTGGTGGTGGTTTGAATATTTGCCCCTAGTACTCCAATCTCTCCCTTTTTGCGTCGCAGTACTTGGTTTCAATAAAAATCGCAGGTTTCACATGCCGTTTTTGTGTGAACGGAATTTTTTTTTAAATTTTTTACGGTTTTGAGGCGGTGTTTTTTTAAATTTCTGCTCCGCAATTGATAGGTTTCCAATCAGACGATTCAGAAATATAAATGAAGATAAAATCATTCTTTGTTTGAAAAAAAAATCAATTTGCGTACTTCTTATTTATTTTTGCCCATAGTAACACTCTAGGGACAGGAAAATTTGGGCTTAGACGAATAATGTTATGATACTTGTGTAGTTTCCGAAAGATAAATAAAATAGATCTTTTTATATACATGCTATTTAACTATTGTTTCAACTTTTTTTAAATGCAGAATAATCTAGAAAAAAAGAGAAAAAAAAATAAATTCCTTGATTATATGTACAAGTAAAGTCCTCTTATAACCATTCAAAGCATCTGTAGCAATAAGAAAATAAAAATGATTTCTTTATTTTTCGAAACCAAGTCAACAAATAGATCAATGCTGCTCTCCCCCTGGTGACAATATAAAAAATAATACAATGTCAACTCTTTTAATATGTTGCGTACTATGGAAATACTAATCCAGTAGGTAGCAGGGAGTGTAGTACAAAGAAGTATATAATTCTGTCTGTTTCCTTGCCTACTTGTGAGTAGTCAGCAAAATAATGTATTGTAATTTTTTTTTGGCACCAACGTCAAAAGATGTCTACTATTGCCTACGTTTGCTTTTATATTTTTGCAGAGATTAAGAGTTGTTGAACTGCTGTAACCCGCATGAGTATTATTTTTAGTTGGCTGCATACTGGAGCCCTGTGTTTGTGCAAATTGTAGGTTTTTTGAATGAGTAAGCAGTTTATACACATTTTTTCTATTTACTTGCTACCTGTATAGTATAGCCACGTCTAGTACAACTAAAAGAGAGTACTAAAATGTTAAAACTATAGGAGCACACTTATAGTCAATGACAGTCCATGCCATTATAACTTGTATAACTGCCTCCGCCTTTACATCAACACTTTAACTTTCTGTTATTGCTTTCACGTATATTAATTACAGGGCTGCATTCTCTTGTGACAAATCCTTTACTCCAGCTACTCATTTATCTCCTTTATTATTGACACTCTACAGAGGTTAGGCTGAACTGTTCATAAATGACTATGGTTTCTAACGTTTTCATGTACAAACTTTGGGAGCCAGTGAGTATCCCATCTCATGTAACTATCTAATTGAGGATCTGACTCCACACATTCTCCAAGTATTCCCTGTACAAATTAACTTCAAAATTAAAATCGAAATCTTTTGTGATCATTTATCTCGTTCCCATATTCATACTATTTGGATGAAATTGAAAAAATATTTCAAAGATCCAAGTTTTTATAAACTAGGCTTACTAACTAACTAACTAACTTAACTACCTAAACCATTATAATTTACTATTGATGTATTAAGGCAAATCATTTTGTGTTCATTATTTGCAGGATGCAGCCAAGAAGCTGAGATTTCCACGTATTTTTCACGCTTGTCAGTAATCCGTTCATGTGTGAATGAGGAAACGAACTTTACACATTGTCACCCTTTGATACTCCCGTTGTGCTCCATCTAAAAAGTTTCCATGTCCTACCACGTACGCCATAAACAAGTGGACTACGAAGGAGCTGGAAAAAGTGCACTGTAGTAGTGCCCTCGGAGCCTTGGAGCCGAAACCACAAACCGGGGAATAATACTTTAATCTCCATGAAGTAGTGAGTGACTGATCCCATTTCCAGTTGTCTTTCCTTTCATTGAGTGAGTGTCCCTGTACTTACTTAGTTACTTCCAGTACTGGTGCAAGTAACAACCCTAAGACAACATTCACAGAGTCCATGATGGGTTTCACACACCGTTCAACTCAAGCCAAGTGTCGATCATTGCTACTCCTTGCCAACCACTATTACAGCTCATGTTTTTCTTCCTGCGAGCCTCGTTCCAAACCTTTTTGAATATCACATATGAGCGTCTTCATAAATGCTCTGTTGTTGTACTAAACACAGCTCCCTTTACATACAGAGTTGGTGAGTTAGTGTGGGAGCACTTTGTGTTGCCAGTACTACTCCTAACTGTTAACACACTAGAGTGTGGCTGTTCGTGCTTCAGCATACTATGCACGGACTGGTTAAGAACTGACTGCTGCTGAAAACTACGAGTCTACTGGATAACCAAGATACGGAAACGCATGGAACGGAGTTGGTTAGACTCTGCAGGTATAACGTTCTACTACTGGTATTTAACATGGGTTGTGCTCACATTGGGGCTCATTGCAAATGTTGGGTCGAACGGTGAAAGATAGTTGTAGTAGTGAGTGCTGGATATGTTGGGAAATTTATAACTGTGTGGCTGAGTTACATTGCTGTTAGCTGAACACACTACAGTTGTAGTAGAATTAGATTAGTTACTTAGTTAGTTAGTTAGGATCCAGTGAAAAAGAAACAATATCCGGAGTTAATAACGCGTCGTTTACAACTCTTTTTGAACATAGCCCAGTTCCGTTGGCAAAAGATATAGTGGAAATCTAATGAAGGAATTCCTAGTTCCCTATGGGCAACACAGGATAATGTTTTGTGCCTCCTCTTATGAAATGTTATGAGATGATTGTGCAGTCTAGCCAGTCTAGTAGCTATTTTCAATCAAAGTTGGCAGGTCTAGTGCGGACTTAATAATAAACTGTTTTTGAACAAACTGTGCACTAGGGAAAGCAAGGGAGGTGTGTTTTGAAAAAAACTCCAGAGACTCCTCATTATGCTTCCCATTTCCCTTTCTACCTAACTACTGTGAGTACAAAGAGCCCGCAAGTTAGTGCTGAACTAGTGATTTTACTAACAGTTATAGTTAGTTAGCTAGTTACAGTATGTGACCTGAACAAGATTCATCTAACTAACTACTAACTATTTAGTTGACAAATACCCATTTTTCGGAGACGTGCAATTTTTATAAGCATAGTTAGTGGTGTAAGAAACATGTGCAGTACTAAAATGTTGGGAAAAGCCAGTGTCCAGAGATTCGCCGTTTTTCTCCCTGCTGACTCTGCGTAATCTCTGAATATTGTATAAAGACTACCTGTCATGCCAGATAAAGTTTTAGTAAGAGCCAAACTTACAGCCCTATGGATGACAAGTAACTAATTTAGTGACCTGTTGATTCCGGGTGACTGAGTGAGATGAAAAAGAAGCTGACTTTTGCTGGACCATATAGTACACACAACTTGCTTCCTGACTACTCCACAAATGCGTGGTGAAGAGACCTCTAGCATCGTGCGAAGAACAGATAAATCCACGCTTCCGTCGTTCAACCCAAACAAAGCCAATTAAGGGCGACTACTTGAGATCTAATTATTGTGTTTGCGTCGGTTCATTATCAAGGAGAGGATTTGAGTACTTGATCATTCGTCCGGATAGTGTCTATCGGAGCTACAGAGCTGTACATGGTTGAGTGAGGAGATTATCACGCTTCTGGTGCAAAATCGAACTCATATGCTTGCATAAGCCGTTGGCAACCAAGAAAAGGGAGAAACTACTACTCTAACCAAGGCAAAAGTGGTGTTTACATTGCCCGTCGTTCATTTTCTTAAGAATAGGATTACACACTTGTCTAAATACAAGGAGCGAGAATTGAACCAAGTATAAATCTATGAAGTTGGACTATATCAATATCAACGGATAACATAACAGTACTAGATAGACGTATTAGATAATTGTGGCGCTCGAAACTGTTGCTCAAATATACTCCTGGCGTGATTATAAACTACTACTACTAGCAGTATGATCTATTGAAGCGTCCACTGTATGCCGAAGTAATTTTCAAACCGTTCAACTGAAGAGTGAGTACATCATAAATATTAATACATTGCGATCGAATACTGTGACTGCATTAGGGTTTGCCGATGGCCTTGTCAACGAAACTTCATATGAATCGTCCAAAGAATTCAAACTCATCATCAAGTTACCATCATCATCATGTACCGGTGCACACGACGCCTAGGAATGGGAGGAACACACGGAGTTCTGGAGGATGCATCAGTATCTTGGTAGCGCTCACTGTCTCTTTATTGTACTCATCGGGTTGGCTGATTTGCGCAGCTGATGCTTGTCATGGATTAACCGGCTTTGTTGGAAGTAAGTAAACCTAATTACTGCTCGCTATTTAGGTTATGGTCACTTAAAAAATAATCTGCTCACTAACTGAGAGTGAACGAAAACAACTAGCAATTACTGTTTGGAATGGAGAACCTAAATAGTTGGTTAGTTATCGTTAGTGGGGCTTTCTGTATATAACGTTACTAGGGAAACTAATTTTCCTAGCTACCCTTTGGTCATTGTATTGCACAATGTATTATACAATATTAATAACTACAGTATTAATATTATATTATATTATACAATGTGAATCCAAGAAAATGTGTTCAATCTTATAGTTACACATAAGTTAGTTTCATACATGATGCTGCCTGACTTTTGAAATGATTGTGGCCAGAGATGGTTGGTTGATGAAAATGTGATCTTGCCGGTAATTCATTGTGGAATGCATACGTAACCAATAACATGGCGGAGATTTTAGAATGTCTTGATAAAGTCTGGAACCAACAAATTGCACTGTGATGTTGTTAGGGAGTAGAGGGTCGTCTCAACTACTGCATGGAGTGGATTGAGATTGTTGTATGAACTATAATTAGGAGTACTTCAGTTTTGCTTGACTGACGAACAAAGCAGTCGTTGAGTACATATGAGTAGAAGATGTTATTAGTACTCAGTCTGTGAAATTGTTTTCATTAAGTACTGTATAATTTGGTTCTAAAGGATAAGCTCTGCGATTTTTAGCTCCTTAACTATTCCTTGACTATTCCTCCTATTTCCTCCAGAATGTTGTGCTGTGAGTTTTTTTGTTGCCAGGGGAAAGTTGTTATGAGACTGGTAGTTTATTTTGGTGGTTTCATGATGCTAATGGAAAATGGAAGTCTCCATTGAGAGTGTATATATTGAGTTGGAGCGTTTTTTGAAAAGTTTATATTTAATAGTATCATCATTTATACATCTTAATAATAGGAGGGAAATTTTCACATAACAAGTCATTCACGCCGTTGTGGAGCGTCAATTTTGTGACAAAAAGCTAACTCACGTTCTTTTATCTCCATACTTTTTCTTTCATTCGCTCGGCCAGTTATAAGTCAAAGTTTGTGAAAAAAAAGCAACACAAAAGTTTTTTTTTATCGATTTAAGGGTCTTTTGTGCCATCCATGACATTTTCCTCTGTCACTTTACTACTTTCTTTTATTGGACACTTCTGTAGGCAAGATTGTACAATAATGCCAGTGACACCTTGCAGTGGGAAATGACATTTTTTTTGGTATACCTTTACGCCAGTTAACAACAATGGTACATATGAGGGGAGTTATTGATGGACTTCTACCTTTTTTATGAATTGACAACTTTCGGTTACAGTCATGATGACTTGTATTGAGTGGTCCGGGTTAGTTGCTCTAATTGAAGCTATTTATTGGTCTATCATAGCTTTAGTCAGTTGTATTAATTGACGTGGGTGTGGGTTAAGCACTAGGCAAAAAGAATGAAGGCAGGATTTATTTTCTTTAATTGGGATTAAAACGTTTAGTTAACTATAACAAAATATACAGTAACCAGCATAAAACTTGAACGAGTGGAACTAAAAATTTTGTAGTTTATCAAAAGAGTCCCCTGTGTGTTTAATGTTTAGGAGTCAGGTCACTGGATAATCAATGTTTGATTAAAATTTGTGTTAATCTGGTTTGGCTTTTTTGATTGCGATAAAGTAAATCCGCATTCCTGTTTACTATGTGATCCCCGTGGACTTAAAGTTTGTTGGGACCAAAAAGCATTACGATTCTGCACTCTGGAACTCTGGAGTGCAGATATGTTTCAAGGTTTTTATTTAACAAAGTTTTAGTTAAATTTTCATATCTAAATTCCATTGAATTTGAATTGAACGTGTGAATGAGGAGCAAGTTGGGGTCTCAAAACCTTTAACCTCTAGGAACTTGTTTACAAAAAGTTAGTTTACTCCAAGTTCTCATGTGTCACCGTTCAAATAAATATGGTATATAGAATGTTTTCAAGTTATAACCAGCTGGCTGCTTGTATTACATGCTGTTACTAACTGAACATTAAAGCCAAATTTTAATGTTCATGTTCTACATAATACCTATCAGAAATTCTCGACCCATTTTGTGTTTAAATCTAACATGATTTTTTTTCCATATCAGGGACTCAGCCAACCGGTGACATTAGACTACAAGTGGGGAGTACATTGGAAGTTTACTGTATCTTGGATCTATCCACAAACCAAATGAAAGGTTACAATGCCAGTCACATTAAATTTAAATTCGCAAGCTCAAGTAACATTCAAAATGATTCGATGAAAATCAGCGTTGTCAACGAAACAACATCTTTACTCCGTGTGGAAAATTTAAATGTTTCGGATACTCGACTCAGCTGTTTGTTGGATGCGCCAGACAAAGACTCCTTTGAAGTGTGCTACAATTTGGTGAAAGTAGGATGTAAGTCTTCCTTGGTCTCAAATCATATTTTTATGTCCATCTTTCCGTCAGTTTTTGTGATTTGCTTCAGCTAAAGCGGATCTTGCGCTAAAATAACTTCATGACGTGGTTCCTTATGCTTATTTAATAGTACACAACATTTCTTATCATAATCGTACAGCAATACTTGTAGATACCAAATTGGGAGATTATTTTACTCATTCACTTACTGCGCAAAGTTTGGCTCAAGTAAATTTGGTTTTCAAGTAACTTTTTCCTCTTCTTTTTTATCATTTTTTTAAATGAGCAATGAGTCTTGTTGTGGATGGTGAGCGAACTGCTCACGTGCATGTATTATGCCTGTCTGCATGAATAACCATGACAGCCAGTTGTCTAACTGATGGATTGCTGTTAAATTTAATCAATCTAGTGGCCAGGGAATCAAAGTATTACAAAGAGCTTTATTAGTTAAGTGCCTAAGTGCTAAGCACCTGATGAGGACACAATAGGCTGGCTGTCATTTGTCTGCGCTCCTCCGCTCTGTCCTGTGCTCAAGTAAAGCGCCTCTCGGCTACTAGGTTTCCAATCCATCTCGAGAGCTTTATGTATAGCCAGTCGAACATATTAACTACAAGCTTGGTGCATGCGGTATATAATTGCTGGGCTTGTGGCTTCATCATCCTTTTTCAGGGCTTGCAACCACATTGTACTTGCGTTGATGAGGAGTGCCGAGAATAGAGACAGAAAGATGAATGATGCTTTATCGAACAAGGATTTTGCTAAGCAACTAGCAGGTGGCTCATTCTTTGGGCATAAATAATATTTTTTTCTGTCAAACCTTTACATGATCACAGTTCTCAAGCAATTCATAGCTCTTGTCAACCCATTGTGTAAGTCATCTTCAAGGTTATATAAATTAGTGTGGGTATGGGCACAGGGGAATCACGTTGGCTATGGGCGCTGGAGTTTGATTCCAAATGATTTCATTTAGAAGTATACCAAATTAAGGACGATATGATTGACATCTAATAATTTAAGAGCAGAGCATTCATTAATTGCTGCAAATAGTTGGTCGAAGTTTGCTGCAAACTAGCTGAATATGTGGTCGATATATTGTTCTTGAAGGTAAGCTCACCCTTTTGGATGTCGAGCACTGGAGTAAAATCCTCTGCTATTTATTTTCAAATAGCAAACTGTAAAAACTTTTTACTAAAAAGTAAAAAAAATCTTTAACTTTAATATTTTCAATTTTGAGCTTTTGGCAGAGTTGGCGTTTGAATAGTATGTTTGTCTACGGAATAGACTTGTGGTGTGGCTGGGAAATGTGCTCATGATTAAGTTAACTTTTAGTTTTTTCAGTCTCTCACTGTTTTTTGGCAAGATAGTAAGTTTTTACATGTGCAGGAACTGAAACTTTGTACGGGAAAAGCATATTTTTCATGATGAAAAGCAGCTTACCTTTCTCTTTTCCTCTGTCTGTAGGGTATGATATTAGTGTTTTGCTACCCGAGCCTGCTTCGGAGGCATGGCTTCTCGGGCATTATACTACATTCTCCTTTTACTGTATTGATCGATCTCATGTTCTTCTTTTACATTTAAAACTGTATGCATAGTTGTTCCTGATGCTTTATCAGAGGCTTCTGTTTTCCGCATTCTTATGAGCTTGCTGTTAGCCGCTTTCGTTTAAGTTTACTCATTAAGGAACCTCCGTATGACCCAACCATTTCTTAGTAATCACAGGTAAATTCACCGTATCTGGACAGATTACAATTGTAGTTCAGGGAAATATTCCGTTTAGAATCAAGTTTTCCTGATAAAAGCAATATGGATTCGAAGGGAGAATTCTCCCGACACTTTGGGCACAGGGCTAATTGGCCCGGCTAGTGTATTTATATTTTTCTATTTATTTTTTTTTCTTTGCTGATTTGTTATGGTCAGCTTTTGCTGGCTCAACAAAGTGCAATTCACTTTCACAGTCAGTCAGTTTATCGGAATTCGGATACAACAGCAAGATTTAGCATTCAACTATGCACGTACTGTACCATTGCAGTTAAGTACCATCGTAGCATGCGTAGTGTGCAAATATACAGATGACATGCATTACGTGCTGACATCAACGCGAAATGTAGAAAATAAACAATGCATGTATGCGAACAAATATTAAGGGATGACCAATGCCGTTGTTGTGAGTTACGTCTACTACGATTACGAAATGAATATGACTCCCCATTTAAAAGGCAAATAAAATCAGGGCAAAACACTAAACGGCAAAGCCAAAAACGACAAAAATCAATATGGGCAAAAGAAAAAAGGGCAAAACCAAAAAACGGCAAAAACAAAAAACGTT
>Ga0210040_10008991_pt1 | contig 11712 bp, 14 predicted proteins | sample CryGeyCG12114_NA_FD_185462 | JGI IMG/M metagenome (GOLD analysis project Ga0210040, IMG submission 185462) | Groundwater microbial communities from aquifer - Crystal Geyser CG19_WC_8/21/14_NA (SPAdes) (version 2) | ecosystem: Environmental > Aquatic > Deep subsurface > Groundwater | place: USA... | reverse complement strand
CGCTCTTTGCCCATCTCCAGGCGGTCACGGCAACGCAGATCGGCACCAGCCCGGCACTGCTTGTCGCTGCCAACACAAGTGGCGGCGTCATGGCCAAACTGATTTCGCCGCAGTCCATCGCCATCGCCGCAGCCGCCGTTGGCCAAGTCGGTCGCGAGTCGGCAATCATGCGCACGACGCTCGGCTACAGCGCGGCACTGCTGGCTTATGTCTGCTCGTGGGCGCTTCTCTTATCGATGCTAACGGCTGGCGATTGATCCGCGCACCCGGTAACAATGCCAATAATGGCTAGACGTGTTCAGCCGAGGCCGAACAGTTTAATCCTTGACCCTACAATTATCTTCAACAAGGGATCTGATCTAGTTTCCCCCTCCTGCAGTACAGCTTAATTTACCATTCGCTGCGTTACTCAGCTGAATCTCGCCGTATGGCTCTATGATGAGCTGGTAAATGTTGCGTCTCGATCGGCTAGCTCATGCTGCATTTGCAGAACACTATCCTGGAACTGATCGCCAAAGGCGAAACGCTCAAGGCGACGACGGACCGCTTGTGTAGCGAGATCGATCGGCTCTTGCCGGGCGTGCAATGCTCGGTCCTTCAGCTTGAACGCAATGGGCTGCTTCATCCACTCTCCGGACCAAGCTTTCCAGCTTGGTTCGCCGCCCGTTTTGACGGATTGATGATCGGGCCAAATGTCGGTTCGTGCGGCAGCGCAGCCTATCTGGGCGTGCCGGTGGCCGTCCACGATATCGCGACCGATCCACGCTGGGCTGAATTCAAGGAATTCCCGTTAGCTCTGGATCTGAACGCATGCTGGTCCGCACCGATCTGTGGTGCCTTGGGCAATGTTCTCGGCACATTCGCTCTCTACTTTCAGGAAAAGAGAGGCCCCACCGAGCATGAGGAGGAAGTTGTCGCGGCTTGCACCCACCTGTGCACGCTCGCTTTCGAACGCCATGACCGCGTGGTGGAGCGGGAACGCAGAGCCTATGTCGACGCCCTGACGGATCTGCCGAACCGCGCCAGCTTCGATGCGGCAATGACACGATTGCCCAGCGGAGAGCCGGGAGCCTGGGCGTTGCTCGTGATCGACCTCGACAATCTAAAAATGGTCAACGACACCTTCGGTCATCAGGCCGGTGACGCTCTTCTTCAAACGGTGGCCGCCTGCATAGCGACTGCGGTAGCGCCAGACCGGGTGTTCCGCTTGGGGGGTGATGAATTCGCGGTCATCGTGCAGACTGCTGGTGCCGTCAGCCTCCTTCAGCAGACTGCAAAGGGCGTATTGGACGCGCTTTCAGCACCGGCCGACTGTGGCGAGCACGTCTTGATCCCGCGAGCAACGATTGGCGCAGCGCTCTTGTCGGCGGGCGATCTGGACGCAGATGAGGTCCGCCGGCATGCTGATTTTGCGCTGTATCACGCCAAGGAAACCAACCGTGGCGGGATTGCGCTGTACGGGCCGGATATCAGCACCTCGATCACGCATCGAATAGAAACCATTCGTGATGTTGAGATTGCATTGCGAGAGGATCGGATCGACGCCTTTTATCAGCCCATCGTACGGCTCGACACGCGTGAGATCGTTGGCTTCGAAGCGTTGTGCCGTTTGAAGCGGCCGAATGGCGACATCGTTTCGGCATCAGCATTCATGGACGCCACGACCGACGCGCGCGTGGCTTCTGCTTTAACGGAACGGATGCTGTCCATCGTGGCGGCCGATATCCGCACATGGCTCGATCAAGGCATTCACTTCCAACATGTCGGCGTCAACATTTCCTCCGTCGACTTCCACAGCGGATGCCTTTACGAGCGCCTTGAGGCGGCTTTCAGCCGGCAAAACGTGCCGTTGAAGCACGTGATCCTAGAAGTAACGGAATCCGTTTACCTGCGCCAACATGATCCAGCCGTTGCGCGGGAAATCAGAACCCTTCGGGACAAGGGACTGCGTGTTGCGCTTGACGATTTTGGCACCGGCTACGCGTCTTTGACCCATCTGCTGACGGTACCGGTCGACATCATCAAGATCGACAAGACCTTTATCGACAATCTGAGGCCAGGCGATCCAAGCGCAGCCGTTGTGGAAGGGCTTTTCGGCATCGCAACAAAGCTTGGCATTCAGGTGATTGCCGAAGGCATCGAGCGAGAAGAGCAGGCAGCGCAACTCATTGCATTCGGGTATCGCCTTGGACAAGGCTACCTCTTCTCACAGGCAATTTCACGCCACGTTGCTACTGGGCTCCTGACCCACTTCGGGCAGAAGCCGAGTGGCGGCGGCATGCCGAAGTCTTCGGCAGCCTGATGGGCAGGATTGCCTATCGAGGGACCCTCGACTTGTTGTTGTCGATGGGTGGACTTTCCTGATCTTGAGCAGCCTGGCCTCTTCAGCGGGAACTCTCGTTCAGTTCAAGCATGCGGCGGTTCCCGGGACCATCGTGGTGCAGAGAGGCGACAAACGCCTTTATCTCTTTTTGCAGTCTGGGCGCCTCATTCGCTACAAGGTCGGCGTAGGACGCGTTGGACGCCAATGGTCCGGTAGCGCCCGAATCCAAGGCATGTTTATAGCACCCAACTGGGCGCCTCCTGCAGCGGATAGGCGTCGTCAACCCCGTTTTGCCGGCGGCTCCAACTTCTGAGTAGGATGAAGCATCATGAGCAAGACGACGAACAAGTTTTCCTCTGAAGTGCGCGAGCGGGCCGTTCGTATGGTTTTCGACGAAGAGGGTCAGCATGGCTCGCGCTGATAGGCTGACTATCATGTCAATCTCGGCGAAGATCGGCTGTGCACCTCAGATGCTGAACGACTGGGTGAAGAAGGGCGAAGTCGACAGCGGCAGACGCGTTGGCATCCCTGCGGACATGGCCGCGAAGATGAAGGTCTTGCGGTAGGCCTTTCCGGCTATTTGTTCTGTTTTCAGCGAGGAGAGTGATGCAGTAGGGCGACGGCGTTGTGCTTCAGGTGTCCAAGTGCTCGATGTCAAAGACCATCTTGGTTGTGAGCATTGAGCCCTTGTTCGTCCGCACCTCAACGGCCATCTCTCGGCGCTCACTGCCGGCGATGACATCCTTGGCGTAGCCCGCAAGACCCGCCGAAGCTTCAACCTTAGCCGCTGCTAAATCGACGCATTCAACGCCGATCTTGTCTTCGATGAAGGTGTCACCGTCGCGAAAGTCGAAGAAATAACGCATCTGGATTCTCCTTGGTGATCGCCCAAGTGTTAGGAAAGGCGGATGTTCCAAAGGCTGCGTCCTAGCCGTCAAGCCGCGTATCGGCTACCAACCTCGTCATCGAGGTGAAGATAAGTCGGATCAAACCCTGCTATATCCACCAGCATCTTCCAGTCGAGGATCTCAAGCCTTCCGTGGTCGAAGCTGATCAAAGCCGCGTCGCGGAGATATTGAAGCGTGCGGTTGATGTGGACGTTTGATAGCCCCAGCGCTTCCCCGAGCATTGGCTGCGTGACTGGAAAGGCACAGACCTTGCGCTCGCCGGGTTCGCTCAGCCCGGCTACGGCTGATCGAATGAACTGCTCGCAAAAAAGATGAGCCATTCGGGCCGGGGCCTTACGCTGGCCAACATTGGTCATCCACTCGCGGTGGATCGAGGCATCGATGAGCGTGCTGCGCCAGAGGGCGGCCGCGACGCGGGGATGCTTCTCACAAAGGAGCCTAAGATGATCATGGCGTAGGAACCCGACCCTGCATGGTGTCACCGTTTCCAAAGCAGCGTCGAGAGTCTTGAGATGAAGGCTTTGCAGATCAGGCATATCGCCCGCCCGGTGGAAGGAGTGGATCTGGCGCTTGCCGTCCAAGGTGTCCTTGTAAGTGGCCGCCATGCCGGACGTGATCAAGATGCTGCGGCTCGGTCGTTCGTTCACACGCGCAACGTCTTGATCGGCTCTAAGATCCGCTTGTTCGATCGGAAGGCTGGCGATTGCCTTCCTGTCGTCCTCAGACAAATTTCCCAATCGCGACAGGCGTTGAAGCATCACGTCGTGTGACTGCGACATTGCGAACTCTCCTTTGAAGGCGAGAGCACATGTTTGTCTCACAGGAACCAGAAGCCGTCAGTCGGCTGGTCCTGAAAGTGCCTATAACGCAAAGAACGGCCTTCAGCACTACCTCTATTGTAAATACTTGACGAGGCTCCGCAGCGTCGCTGTCTGAAATCACCCTAGGAGGCCAATGCCGGGTCGCTTGTGAGCCGCCGCGCCGCCTCGGGGGGCGGCGCCAGTGTCGAAGTAGCGGCGCGTCAGTTCGTTTTACTTGTGGCTACTAAGGGATAGGCATTGTCGCTGCGGTCGATCATGCGCGCTGCCTCTGTCGCGGGTACGGGGCGGCCGAACAGATATCCTTGAGCCTGCTCGCATCCAAGTGCCCTTAGGGTATCTACCACCTCTTGCGACTCCACCCCTTCAGCGGTCACCGGCATTCCGAGCGCCTTGCCCAGACCCGCCACCGCACTAACAATCTTGCGGCTTTCCAAAGTGTCCATCGACCGCAAGAAGGAGCTGTCGATCTTCAGGTGATTAAACTTCAACTGGCGTAGGTGCGACAGGCTCGAATAGCCTTTGCCGAAATCGTCGAGCGCGATGCGGATTCCCACATTCTGCAGCGACGCGAAAACCGCTGCGACATGCTCTATGTCGTCGATGATCGAAGTCTCGGTTACTTCAATGATCAAACGCTGGGGTGCGAAACCCATCTCCTGGAGGATCGCCAGCAACCGTGGGGCGAGCCAGCTATCCTTGAGTTGGACTGGGGAGATATTGATCGACAACGATGTGTCTGAGCGCCAGTCGCGCGCGGCGATGCAGCCTTGGCGCAGGATGAGGTCCGACAGCTCACCAATCAGTCCCAGATCTTCGGCAATCTGGATGAATTCGTCAGGGGGGATCGTACCACGCGTTGGGTGGTGCCACCGTGCCAGCGCCTCGAAGCCGATGATGCGCTCGTCGTCCAAAGAGATGACAGGTTGGAAATAAGGCCTGATATCACCTGTCGCGATTGCATCGCGCAACTCCACCTCGAGCATCGTGCGCGCGCGCAGACGCTCATCCATGGCGGCGTGAAAGAAGCAGTGGGTGCCCTTACCCCGACGCTTGCCGTCGTACATGGCGACGTCGGCCGCTCGCAGCAGGTCATCGCTCATCGTCCCATCGACCGGCGCGCGCGCAATCCCAACCGTAGCGCCTAGATCGAGCTTGCGCCCGCCGGCCTCATAGGGCGCGCTCAACGCCCGAATTATCTGGATCGCCGTCCGTGCAGGCGCGTCTGTGCCGGTTTCGTGCAGCATAGCCAGCACGAATTCGTCGCCACCGACCCGTGCCGCCAATCCATCGCTGCCAATGGCTCGTTGCAGCCGGGACGCCACCTCGATCAGCACGGTGTCTCCGATATCATGCCCGTACATGTCGTTGATCGGCTTGAAATGGTCCAGATCGATCATGAATACAGCGCATTGAGTAGTCGAGCTGCTCGCTTTTGCCACCAGCGCCGGAAGCTCCTCGTGCAGCACCCGGCGATTGGCTAGGCCGGTTAGCGGGTCGTGACGCGCCAACGACATAGCGCGCGCCTCGGCTGCTGTCCGCTTGCCCATCTCGCGCGCCAGGTCGGCTGCACGGCGAACCGCAATCACCAGCGCACCAATGCCAGAGAAGAAGAGTATCAAGAAGTATTCGTCTAGCTGCCAGGAATCGTGTTCCTCTAGGAACGCCGCGAGGCGCTCGAAAGCATCGAACCTGTCGAAAAGGATGCCGAGCACTATGGCCGTGCCGACGCAAACCGCGAGTTCGACCGGCTGGATTAGCTTGCCGCGTCCGATGTAATTCTTCAATGGCAGAGCCTTTTTTGGAAGCAGGTGCTTACCATCGGCACAAAAGTGCTAAGCTATAGTGAATCGCCTATTGACACTGCCAGGAGAACCCATCTGCAACTTGCAAGGTCTAGGCGGAACACTCCCCAAGCCGCTCAGAAAACATAAAGTTTTCGGCAGCTTGTTTTTATCCCTCCGAGCTCGCAAATCCGCACAGACGCAGGATCGTTACAGTCCTTCCGGCTCCACCCTGCCTGTGCGGAATTGTAGGACTGACCCGGAACTAAGAAAGAAGTTCTGCCACCAGCATCGGCCAAAAACTTAAGAAGCCTCCGACCACGAAGCCAACTAGACCAAGGGCTATCGCAGCGACAATTCCGTGGTTCGTCTAGCCTATTGAAGCTCCGACCGAAGTCGATGCTGCTACGGTCGAGACAGCTCGAAATATCTTAATGATAAAATTCATGCACTTCTACCAACGTAGGCGCCCGCTCATATAACTGTTCACCCTTGAGGCCTTCATCTCGACCAATAGCGCATGTCCAACCTTGATGATCTCAACGGCCCCAGGAAGCTTTTCCGCGACCGTGGCCGGGCTGAATACGATTGCATGCATGGTTCGCGTGAGCTCAAGTATAGCCTGCAAGCTCCGGTGACGTTGTAGATGCTGCACATAAGGGAGAGGTTACAGCGACTACGGACCACCGCAAGGGTCAGGCGCTGCCTTCCGTCGGCGTGTCCTCATCGAGGTAGTGATCCTTGAGCATGCCTTGCGCAATCGCCCAGCCAAGATGACGTCCTCAATGGCCTCTTCCTGGGATACCTCCGCATCTTTGGCGACCTTCCTGACGACCTCCAGCAGCTCATCATTAAAAGTGATCTGCGACGGGTCGTCTTCACGTCGGAAGCATGCTCATCGAGTCGGCCAAAAAGCTTTACAGGTGAAACCAGCATGAAAAACCTAATGCCAACAACGGGCACTCTGCCGCAGCAAGCGACGTAAGCGCCAGCCCTGATGCTAGGGCGCAGGCGATGGCTATAGGCACGGGAAAATTGTGCATGATGATCTCCGGCTGCCATCAAGAGCTAGGTAGCGCGGTGGTTCCGCGACTTCTAGTCGGCGAGATCGACGGATCTCATCATCGGCCTGGTGCGGGAGGCCACAAGCGCCTTGCCGACTGAGGACAATATTCCTCATTCGTTTTGCCATGACGCAGGCGATCGACGCCTTGGGCAAAGCGTTACGGCACCACATGGTGTTGCGGGTGGAGTGCTCCCGTTGTGGCCGCAGGCGGCACTATCAGACCGTCAGCCTTGCTAACGTCCATGGTGCCGGTCGGGACCCGCCGACTGCGGTTTAGGTGCGCACGATCCACGCCACCGCCGCAGAAACTAACCCTTCTCGATCGTTCATCGCTGGGTTCCACAATCCCGATCTTCTCTCAACGGCAAGATCCCTGGAGCGTCAACACCGTTCAGGCGGACACGCTGCTTGCCGACACCGAGGGTGTCGCCATCAATAACCGTGGCACGGCCAGTTAGGGTTTCACTCGCGTCAGCAGTTGCAGCGAGCGAGCATAGGGAAAGTGTTCAGTCCCGGCATTTGGTGGATCGGATTGACGATGAACCGATATGGATCTGAAGTCCAGATTTTGGCGATGTATTCGTAGGGCGTGAGGCCGCCGAGCGTCTTGAGCCGGCGGGCGAAGTTATTGGCCGTCATGAAGTCGGCGAGATGCACCCGAAGCTGATCATGGCTTTCGTAGTGGAAGCGTTTGACAGTGGCTTCCTTGATGGTGCGGTTCATCCGCTCAACTTGTCCGTTGGTCCCTGGATGGTTCGGCTTGGTCAGCCGATGTTCGATGCCGTTTGCCTCGCAGATCATGTCGAAACGCATTTGCCGGGACCAGGCGGTGTTACGGTTACGCGGCTGCTCGGCAAATTGGATGCCAGTGTCGGTCAGGATCGTGTGGATCTGATAGGGCACGGCTAGCAGCAGGTGCTCAAGGAACTCCCAGGCTGTTTGCCTGTCAGCCTTATCGACCAACTGGGTGACCGCGAATTTGCTCGTGCGATCGATGGCGACGAACAGGTAAAGTTTGCCTTCGGCAGTCTGCACCTCGGCAATGTCCAGGTGGAAGAAGCCAATTGGATAGCGCTTGAAGCGCTGGCGCTTGGGCTTGTCGCCCTCGACATCCGGTAGACGAGATATGCCGTGCCGCTGGAGGCACCGATGCAGCGCGGAGCGCGTCAGGTGGGGGATCGTCGGCTGCAAGGCGTAGAGGCAGTCGTCCAGCGGCAGCAGTGTATGCCGGCGAAAGGCAACCACCGTGGCTTCTTCGGCCTCACTCAAGGTCGTTGAGCGCGGCTCCTTTGGTCCGGTCTTCATATCCTCCAAGGTCTGCCGCTTACGCCACTTGGCCACCGTCTTTGGGTTGATGCCCAGCTCCCGGCTCAGCGTCGCGAGCGAAGCTTTCGATCGCTGTATTGCTGCTCGGATAGCGTGCGTGGTCGTGGCGCTGCCGTGACGAACTTGTCCCATAGAGCCTCCTTCCATTTCGAGGAAAGGATCGCACCATCAAATCCTGGGATCAAACACCTAGATGAGCATTCAATCCGCTCACCTGCGTACAGAACCGATTGTTCACCTTCTCTGATTAACCAAATCGCTGAAGCGGAATCACAGAGGGAAGATCATGAGCTCGAGCGTTGTCGCGTTTCCCCTATGCCGTAATCAGAAGCTCCTGACCGGGGTCGTTCACGTTCTGCGGGTGAAGCATGGCGACGAAGCAAACTCAGCTTGGAAGGAGATCGCAAAGGAGCTGCTCGGCCTTCTGACAGACCGTGGGGTCGAGGCAAATACCGCCGAAGCGGAGGTACGAAATCTGCTGTATGCTGCCCTTGCTGAAATCAGGAAGGACGCGGCTATCGCGAGCGGCTGAAACCTGCCGCCGGCCAAGGTAGCCTACGCCTCGCAGGAGCGAATATGCACATTTCCTCTCCTTGGTCAGCCAAACGATCGGAGGAGATGGTTCTTTCCACAAAAGCCTCTGGATTGGGTGGGTTGATCGCCGAATGCCGTCCGCGCGCCGGAAAATTTCAACAACCGGAACTTAAACGTCTTGAAGCAGCCATAGGCTTGGGGGAGCATTTCCCATGGCCGAGACATCAATCGAGTGGACCGATTTAACCTGAAACCAGTAGCTGGCTGCACGATCCTGACCGGGGCGAAATGAGCTATAAGCCTGCCTGAGGGGATGCGGTCAGCCGACGGATCAGGTCGCCTATGACTTCTACGCTGTAAGGCTTTCCAACGAATATCCCGCTCGATGGCAAGTCCTCGTTGGTGACATTGCGGTGCCCAGAAGTGACTATAATCTCGATCGGTGGCCAAGCGTCCTTCACCATCACTGCAAGCGCTAGGCCATCGATCGTGCCGGGCATATCAACATCGGTGAACAGGCATTCGAAACGCCGTCCGGAGCGAAAAATCTCTATTGCTTCCTTTGCATTCGCCGCTTCCATAACCTCCAATCCTTGATCCGTTAGTTCGTCGACGGTGTTCATACGAAGCAACGCTTCGTCCTCGACGACAAGTACGGTGATCTTGCTGGTCATGGCATTCCTCAATACATTGAGGGAAGAACGCAAGATCTGCCGGATCGATCCTATGGTATCAGCAGATAGTAGAGTGATTTCCATGGATAGTCGCCATGATGATGCGTCACCTACCGGACGTGTCCTTCTTCGGCACGTTAGGCGCCATCAACAAAAAACCCGCCAAGCTCATTAACCCGGAAGTACCTAGAAACGCCTCATCGGGCGTCGCCGCTACAACCCGCCCGACAGACGGCATCTCGACGTTGAGAACCAGTGCTGACCAGCACGGTAGGTGAAGCGATCGCTATCGAAACTCGTCCCTTTCGATCCTTGGGCGATAACGCAAAGCGCAGGATATGAGATGTCCTGGTGGCTAGCCATATCGGTGGGCAGCATGCCTCAATCCATTGATTATTGTCCGAAACAGACAATGCCGCCGCCAGATCACTCCGTCTGCCGTTCAATCGCCGCCAAGTTTCAGGTGCTTTGCAGAAGATCTGCAAGCGATCACGATCCTGAAAGATAACGAACAAAGTAAATAAAATGGGTAGGCAAGCACAAACGTATACGAATCACTTGGACGGCGGCCAGCTCTCCCTTTACTGACAAAGCTGACGCTCTCCCGCACCTTGCGGCTACGCGCTCGTCTGGAGCATCCGCTAGTGCAGAAGAACCTGGAGACCCGCACCGCAGGGGATGACTTGTCGCAACCTGCGTATCAAACCGCGACGGACGTAGTGGAAGTAGAGGTCACGATGGACAGGGATCTCATTCACGCCTTTCGCGCAAGGTGGTCCCGTTGGCGGCGAGCAGTTGAAGATGTTTTGACGGCGGCAGCCAATAAACTCTAAGGCAAATCACCTAATCGCCATTGGCGTAAGTTATTGAGACTTCCGCACATAAAGGATGTATGGTGCCTTCATCAGCGGACAGCATTCTGGGCGCCGCTGGCTGAGAGTCCGTTAAGCTTTCGCCCCTGCATTTGCCGGAGGAAAGCCATGGTTGCTTTAAACCAATATATTGAAACAATTGAAGTACTCCCCGAACAAGATGGGTGGATTGTTCGTGTCACCGAGAACGGGAAGGTCGACGAGATCGGTTTCCGGCTTGAGGACGCCGCACGCTCATACGCTGACCGCCAGAAATTTCGGCTTCCACCGAAGATCTTTGAAGGGGCCCGTGCTGTCTCCTATAAGAAATCCGCGTAGGGCGAACGGAATTCAGAACCTAGAAAGCAGCAGACCTGTCGTGGAAAAGACCGCAATCTGGAGAGTTGGCCCAGGGCCTGTATGAAGTGCCTTTGGCCTCTTGTACTCAGCCGCCGCTCTGCCTTCTGGTGGAGCGGCGGCTCTTTTGCGCTTAGAGCGATAAGACGGGGCGACTTGCACCCAAGCTTCCCGCATGTTTGTCGTGGATCGCCAAGTTAGCCCGCCAAGGGGGAGCGAGCATAGCGGCAACATTGTCTTAAAGTGCAAATATGCACCAGCCGCCCGAAGCACTTCGTCTGAGAACTGCCCGGATCGAACAGCTACAGCCTTTATCCCGCATTCAGCCACTGCTTCGATGTCGTAAGGCGTGTCTCCCACGACGAGCACCTCGTCCGGGGAGAACGGCGCCACTTTCTTCAAAGCCGACGCGAAGATGTCGGGCGCAGGTTTGGTGTTCTGGACATCATCTGCACTGGTCGTGGCTTCGACGAGATCCCACGCCTCAAGCAGCTCTATATAGTGATTCAGCTCCTCCGCTCGTGGTCGCTTCTCTTATCGATGCAGATAAGCAAAAACTGATGCCCACGAGCCGCAACAACGTGGACGCGCCATGTTAAGGGTGCTTAGTCAGGTGCCGCTGACAAACGAGACACCTTCCAAGTTGGTGAATTCGACCGACGGCAACAGGCCCGCAAAGGCTGCCATTCGCGCCGGATTCCAGCTGATGGAACTAAAATCCACGCCAATGTTGCCTTTAGAGAACCCGCGCCGCTGCAATTCACCGGCCATTACATGCTCGGCATTAGCCGTATCTGGATAACCGACGATGTCCTTGATCCAGCCGCCCTGCCGGCATGGATCGGCGTCCAGATGACGCAGAACGAACCAGGGAGCGCCCTCGCGCGGCACAAACACCGCGCGATACATCGTTTCCGAGACCGAATAACCTGACAGCCAGGCTAGGTCAGGACTCATTGCTCATAGCCAGAAGATGACGGTGGCAGCGAGGGCGATGGCGGAGAAGAAGACCGTGGGGCATCGGTCGTAGCGGGTGGCGACGCGCCGCCAGTCCTTCAGACGGCCGAACAT
>Ga0210040_10008990_pt1 | contig 11712 bp, 11 predicted proteins | sample CryGeyCG12114_NA_FD_185462 | JGI IMG/M metagenome (GOLD analysis project Ga0210040, IMG submission 185462) | Groundwater microbial communities from aquifer - Crystal Geyser CG19_WC_8/21/14_NA (SPAdes) (version 2) | ecosystem: Environmental > Aquatic > Deep subsurface > Groundwater | place: USA... | reverse complement strand
TCGTCAGTGGACCGGTCGTCGGACGGGTCATCGGAAGGGTCGGTACGCGGATCAGCGGGCGGATCAGCGGGCGGCGGTGCGGCCGGTGACCGGGTCGAGCCGCAGCCGTCGACCGCCGCAGGTCAGCGCCACGACGTCGCCGGGGTCCCCGGCCGTCGTGGCCGACGTCGGGTCGGGCTGACCACCGGCGAACCCGGCCCGCACCTCGCCCTTGTCGGCGCAGACGAAGCGCCACAGCGCGGGCCCGCCCCGCAGGGACACCCCGACGAGCTGGTCGGCGGTCCGGTCGAAGCGGTTCGAGCCCGCCAGGACGACGACGTCTCCGTAGCGGGCGCCGACGAGCCGTCGTGGTGTGCCGGCGGGTCCGGCCGCACGCCGCGTCGACAGCGGGCGGTCGTCGGGCCCGGCCTCGGCCGCGCTCAGCGCCGGTGCCCGGAGGGCCACCGGCGACACGGAGACTCCTGCCGCGGTGGTGCCCTGCTGGCGGTAGCCCACGTACGTCGTGACCGTCGCGCACCCGGACCCGCTGACGGCCACGGTCTGCGTCGGGGTGTCGGCGGGCTCGTCGACCCCGGGCGGGTAGACCCAGGTCGCGCAGGTGAAGTGCAGGTCCGCGGCCGGACTGCCGTAGCGGAGCTCGGTGACCCGGCGGTCGGCGACGCTCTGCGCGGTCCACCACAGCTCGAGCAGCGCCACGAGCGCCAGGGCGAGGGCCGCGTACCACCGCCAGGACCGGCGCCCGTCCTTCCGGGGCCAGCACTGGTGGGCGAGCCAGGCGACGAGCACCAGGAGCGACCCGAAGAGGTAGAGCCGCACGGAGGCCGACGTGAGCAGCGCCGCGTAGCGCAGCGCGACGGAGTTGCCCGCGAGCAGGGCGGCCTCCTGCCGGAGGTCGGCCGCCAGGAGCCAGCGACCGAGGGCCAGCGGTCCGGGGAGCAGCACGATCCAGGCCGCCACGAGGACGGCCCCCGTCCGGTTGGTGACCGGTTCTGGCGGCGCGAGGCCGGCGAGGAGCGCGAGGGCCACGGCCCACCACATGGAGGTGAACCACACCAGCAGGACGATCACCGTCAGTGCGCCGTGCGCGACCCCCTGCACCGCCGCCTCCGCCAGGACGACCAGTGCCACCACGGTCGCGAGTGCCGCCGGGACCGCCAGCCACATCCGGGGGAGTCCCTGGCCGCGTCGCACCAGCGCAGCCAGCGCTGCGCTGCCGGCCAGCAGCAGACCGGCGGTGACCGGGTGGCGCAGGACGGAGAGCGCGCCGAGCTGTTCGAGCCACCAGTGCTGGACGGGCAGCGCGCTCGTCTCGGGCAGCCCCCCGGCCACGACGAACAGCCACTGCACGCCCGCCAGGATCGCCAGCGGCAGGGTGGCCGCGTGCCGCACGGTGCGACGCAGCGCCCCCAGCTCGCGGCCCGGCCACGGTGAGCCCAGCACGGGCTCGACCTCGGCCCTGGTCACGTAGCCGTGGTCGAGCGTCATCGCGATCCAGGGGACGGGGCACCGGCGGCGACGCCGGGGGCCGACGGCACCGCGGAAGGCCGGCCGCGGCCCTCGGTCGGCCAGTCGACGTCGACCACCTCGAGGTCCGCGCGGTCGACCAGGCCGCCGAGGAACGTGGCCGGCAGCGCCCCGTCGAGCAGCACGCCCAGGCTGAGGCTGGTCAGCTCGTCCAGGGTGCGGCGGCGGACCGCCTCGGTGGTCCGCGCCGACACCTCGCGGGTGAGCCGGTCGAGCAACGTCCGACCGGTCTCGCCGAGACGTTCGAGCCCGTCCCGGCCCGCTGTGCCGGACTCCTCCGCCAGATCGCGCAACCGGGACGGCGAGTCCGAGAGCACCACCGTCAGCTGCAGCTCGACCTGCTGGACCACGCGGTCGTCGAGCGTCGCGAACGGCCCGATCCGCAGCCACAGGTCCACCGGGTCATGGCTCAGCACCGCGTACGTCGACGTGCCCCGCCGCACCAGGTCCGGCAGGACCAGGCTTCCGGCCGGGAGCACCTGGAGGTCGGCGCCGGGACGCAGGAGCAGGGCCGAGGTCCGCTCCGCGACGTACGCCACGCTGTCGACGACCCGTGGCTCGCCGACCAGGCGCGTGGGCCGAGGCGTCACCACCGTGCGGGTCCGGCCGCGCATCGCCCGGAGCAGCAGGGCCTCCACCAGCGGCGCGACCACGAGGACCCCCTCGCCGAGTCGGACCCTGGCCCGGAGGTCAGGGTGTGGTGGAGCGCAGCGGCGTCAGCCCCTGCGGCGAGCAGGCTCAGGCTATCCACCGGAGCTCGCGGTGGGTCTCCCCGCGCGCACGGGGCCGAGCGTGTCGGAGGTGCCTGGCATGCTGACGCCGTGGCCGCAGCGACCAGGGGGCGTGGTGCCCTGTCCCCGTTCGGTCGGACGGCGCTGGTGACCGGGCCTGAGGGCCTCCTCGCCGACCGCGCGGTCGCCGAGCTGCTCGCCCGTGCCGCGAAGGAGTCCCCGGAGGTCGAGGTCAGCCGCACCGAGGCGATCGGGCTCGACGGAGGGCGGCTGACCGAGCTGAGCGGCTCGTCGCTCTTCGCCACGCGCAAGGCCGTCGTCGTCACCGACCTCGCGAACCTGCCGCCGGAGGTCGCGCCCGACCTGCTCGAGGTCGTCGCCGCTCGCCTGCCCGACGTGGCGCTGGTGCTCGTGCACGGGGGCGGGCAGAAGGGCAAGGGAGTCCTCGACAAGCTCCGCGCGCTCGACGTCACGGTCGTGGACTGCCCGCCCGTCAAGGCGTGGGAGCTGCCGCAGTTCGTCGCCGCGGAGGTCCGTCAGGCGGGGGGCACGGTCGAGGCCGACGCCGCGCGGGCACTCGTGGACGCGGTCGGCAACGATCTCCGGGCGCTGGCCGCCGGGGCCGCGCAGCTCGTGTCCGACACGGAGGGTCACGTGTCGCCCGAGGACGTGCGTCGCTACTTCGGTGGCCGGGCCGACGTGACGAGCTTCGCCGTGGCCGACGCGGTCCTCTCGGGCCGCACGGGCGCGGCCATGGAACAGCTGCGCTGGGCCCTCACGACGGGTGTCGCCCCGGTCCTGGTGACCAGCGCGCTGGCCTCAGGGGTCCGAGGGCTCGGCCGGCTCGTCGGAGCGGCGCCGGGACAGCGCGACGTCGACCTCGCCCGCGAGGTCGGCGTACCGCCGTGGAAGCTCAAGTCGATGCGTTCCCAGGCGCGCGGCTGGGACGCGCGGGGGCTCGCCACGGCGCTCAAGGCCGTCGCCGTCGCCGACGCGGACGTCAAGGGTGCGGCCGAGGACGCGGCCTTCTCCCTGGAACGTGCCGTCCTGGCCGTGGCCGCGGCCCGTCGTTCCTAGCGGACGTCGTTCCTGGCCACCGTCCTTCAGCCGAGCCCGACAGACCGCACGGCTGGCTCGAGGGTGAGTCGCTGAGTCCCAGGCGCGTGGCTGGGACGTCGACCCGGGCCTGGATGCACGACGTCCCGGCCACCTCGCGGTGACCGGGACGTCGAGAGACGTGCGGGTGCTGCTCAGACGAGCGTGGCGGCCTTGCTGGCGATCGCCGACTTGCGGTTGGCGGCCTGGTTGGCGTGGATCACGCCACGCGAGGCGGCCTTGTCGAGCGCGCGACCGGCGGCGCGGGCCGCGGCGGTCGTCTTCTCGGCGTCGCCGGAATCGGCGGCCTCGCGGAACTTGCGCACCTGGGTGCGCAGCGCCGACTTGACGGCCTTGTTGCGCTGACGCGACTTCTCGTTCGTCTTGATGCGCTTGATCTGGGACTTGATGTTGGCCACGGGGTAATTGATCCTTGCGAGGCTGGCGAGGGTGGAGAGAACAGGGGCACCTGTTCCCAGGCACGATCTGTCAGACTACCAGCGCCGGGCACCGACCCTCAACTCGAGGATCGCGCCCGGTGACCGGGGCGTTCGTGACCGGCACCGCACCATCGTGCCGGCCGCCCGGGTGGCTCGTCCGAGCCCCGCACCGGCTTTCCGCGAGGGGTGCCGTCCCCGCATGGAACACTGGTGCGTTGTGATCCCTGCCCCGAGCCCCGGCCGCACCGATCCCGCGCTCATCCGGAACTTCTGCATCATCGCCCACATCGACCACGGCAAGTCGACGCTGGCGGACCGGATGCTCGGGCTGACCGGTGTGGTCGACGCACGCTCGGCGCGGGCGCAGTACCTCGACCGGATGGACATCGAGCGCGAGCGCGGCATCACCATCAAGTCCCAGGCCGTGCGCCTGCCCTGGACCACCAGCGCGAGGAACGAGCCTGCTGGTGGTGAAGACCAGCTCGCGCGAGCGAGGCGAGCTCCTGGTTCTTCCGTAGGGGACGAAGTCACCTATGTGCTCAACATGATCGACACCCCCGGGCACGTCGACTTCACGTACGAGGTGTCGCGCTCCCTCGCCGCGTGCGAGGGGGCCGTGCTGCTCGTCGACGCCGCCCAGGGCATCGAGGCCCAGACCCTGGCCAACCTCTACCTCGCCCTCGAGGCGGACCTGACGATCATCCCGGTGCTCAACAAGATCGACCTGCCCAGCGCGCAGCCCGACAAGTACGCCGCCGAGCTGGCCGGGATCATCGGCTGCGACCCGTCCGACGTGCTCCGGGTCTCGGCCAAGACCGGGATGGGCGTGGACACGCTGCTCGACGCCATCGTCGCGCAGGTCCCGCACCCGGTCGGCGACCCGAGCGCTCCGGCCCGGGCGCTGATCTTCGACTCGGTGTACGACACCTACCGCGGCGTGGTCACCTACGTCCGCGTCGTCGACGGCGAGCTCAAGCACCGCGAGCAGGTGCAGATGATGTCGACGCGCTCGACCCACGAGGCCCTCGAGGTGGGCGTCATCTCGCCCGACCCGGTCAAGTCGCCCTCGCTCGGCGTCGGCGAGGTGGGCTACCTCATCACCGGGGTCAAGGACGTGCGGCAGTCCCGCGTCGGCGACACGGTCACGACCCTGGCGCGACCGGCGACGCAGGACCTCGGCGGCTACAAGACCCCGAACCCCATGGTGTACGCCGGCCTCTACCCGATCGACGGTGCCGACTACCCCGAGCTCCGCGAGGCCCTCGACAAGCTGCAGCTCAACGACGCGGCCCTGGTCTACGAGCCGGAGACGTCCGGGGCGCTCGGCTTCGGGTTCCGGATCGGCTTCCTGGGCCTGCTGCACATGGAGATCGTGCGCGAGCGGCTGGAGCGGGAGTTCAACCTCGACCTGATCTCCACCGCCCCGAGCGTCGTCTACCGGGTGGTCATGGAGAACGGGTCCGAGCTCACCGTGACCAACCCGTCCGAGTACCCGACGGGGGGCAAGATCGCCGAGGTGCACGAGCCCGTCGTCAAGGCGGCGATCCTCACCCCGGTCGACTACATCGGCACCATCCTCGAGCTGTGCCAGGCGCGGCGCGGCGTGCAGCACGGCATGGAGTACCTCTCGGCCGACCGGGTCGAGATCCGCTACACCCTGCCGCTGGCCGAGATCATCTTCGACTTCTTCGACGCGCTGAAGTCGCGCACCAAGGGCTACGCGAGCCTCGACTACGAGCCCGACGGCGAGCAGGAGTCGGACCTCGTCAAGGTGGACGTCCTGCTGCAGGGCGAGCCGGTCGACGCGTTCTCCGCGATCGTGCACAAGGACAAGGCGTACGCCTACGGGCTGCTGATGGCCGGGAAGCTCAAGGAGCTCATCCCGCGCCAGCAGTTCGAGGTGCCGATCCAGGCCGCGATCGGCGCCCGGGTGATCGCCCGCGAGACCATCAGCGCGATCCGCAAGGACGTGCTCGCCAAGTGCTACGGCGGTGACATCACCCGCAAGCGCAAGCTGCTGGAGAAGCAGAAGGAGGGCAAGAAGCGGATGAAGATGGTCGGTCGGGTCGAGGTCCCGCAGGAGGCGTTCGTCGCCGCGCTCTCGACCACCGAGCCGTCCAAGAAGTGACCCCGGCGGACGAGGCCGCGCTCGAGGCCCGCCGCGCGCGCATCTCCGCCCTGCTTGCCCGCCCGTCCAGCTCGGGGACGGTGCGCTTCGTCGTCTCCGTGGCTGCGGGCCTCGTCGTCTGGCTGGTCCTGACCCTCGTCGCGGCTCTGCGCTACGGCGTGCTGAGCGGGCTGATGACCATCGCGGCGGTCTACGTCGTCTGGACCTACCTCGCGGTGCGCCGGTTCCACGGCCAGGGGACGCGGGAGCACGCCGGCCGGGAGGACCCGAACGTCCTCGTGCGCGAGGTCGGCATCACCCTGGTCATCGTCGGCAACCTCGCCGGGGTCGTCGCGCTGCTCGTGCTGGACCGGGGTGGTCGCCACGACGTGGACGCCGGCCTGGCGGTGGGCAGCGTCCTGCTCTCCTGGTTCCTGCTGCACACCCTGTACGCCCCGCACTACGCCCGCCTCTTCTACGGCCCGCCGGTGCAGGAGCACGGCGTGCCCGCCCTGGGGCTGACCGAGCCCGGCACCGGGCGGACGATCGAGGTGGCCGGCGGCATCGACTTCAACGCCCCCGGCTACTGGCCCGCGTACGCCGACTTCACCTACTTCGCGTTCAACCTCGGGATGACCTTCCAGGTGTCCGACACCTCGGTCTCGAGCCCGGCGATCCGGCGGCTCGTGCTCGGGCACTGCCTGCTCTCGTACTTCTTCGCCACCGCCATCACCGCCACCGTCATCAACCTGGTCATCGGCCTCGTCACCTGACGCCGCTCGACGGCGCGAGCGGGAACACCCGCGCGCCGCACCTGGTTGACCCGCGAGACACCCAGCCCCAGGAGACCGACATGCGAGCCCTGACCTACACCGAGCACGGCGGCCCCGAGGTCCTGCGCGTCGCCGCGATGCCCGAGCCGCACGCCGGCCCCGGGCAGGTCCGCATCCGGGTCTCGGCCGCAGGCGTCAACCCCATCGACGGGAAGCTGCTCACCGGGGCGATGGCGGACGAGCCGCTCGCCGGGCCGACCGTGCCCGGCTTCGAGGCGGCCGGCGTCGTCGACGAGGTCGGTGAGGGCGTGGCCGGGGTGTCGGTGGGCGACGACGTCCTGGGTCTCGGGCAGGCGACGCAGGCCGAGCTCGCCGTGCTGACGGCGTGGGCGCCGAAGCCGGCCTCGCTGGACTGGAGCGTCGCGGCCGCCGCGCCGAGCGCGCTGGAGACCAGCGAGCGCGTCCTGCGGCTCGTCGGGGTGCAGCCGGGCCAGACCCTGTTCGTGGCCGGCGGTGCCGGTGGCGTGGGTGCCGTGCTCGTGCAGCTGGCCGTCGCCGCGGGCATCACCGTGATCGCGTCGGCCGGTGCGGACAACCAGGGCTACCTGACCGAGATCAGGGCCGTCCCGGTCCGATACGGCGACGGCCTGGTCGACCGCGTGCGCGCCGTGGCCCCGGGCGGGGTCCACGCCGTGGTGGACGTGGCGGGCAAGACGTCCGCCGCCGAGCTGTTCGCGATCGCCCCTCGGCGCGACAAGGTGATCTCGATCGCCAACTTCGCGCTGGCCGCCGAGGGCGCCCTCGTGACCGGCGGTGACCCGGCCGAGCAGCACCCGGTCGAGGCCCTCGCCTCCGGTGTCGAGCTCGTCCGCGAGAACCGCATCGTGATCAAGGTCCAGACCTTCCCGCTCGACCGGGCACCCGAGGCGTACGCGACCAGCCTGTCCGGTCACGTGCGCGGCAAGCTCGTCCTGCTGCCGTGAGGTCCGTCCCCCTGGAGGCCCGCCGTGCCGTCCGCGCTGCCTGAGGGCGACCCCGCGCCCGCCGACGGCCGCCTCCCCGAGGAGGTCGTCGCGCAGGTCGGGCGACGCCCGTTCGGGATCTACCTGCACGTGCCGTTCTGCACCACGCGGTGCGGCTACTGCGACTTCAACACCTACACCGCGACCGAGCTCGGACCCGACCCGGGCGCCAGCCGGCTCGGCTACATCGACCGGGCCATCACCGAGCTCGACCTCGCCGTCGCCACGCTGGGGTCCGACATCCCGCCGGTGTCGACCGTCTTCGTCGGCGGCGGCACGCCGACCCTGCTGCCGCCGGCCGACCTGGCGCGCTTCCTGGCCGCGGTCGACGAACGCTTCGGCCTCGCCCCCGACGCGGAGGTGACGACGGAGTCCAACCCGGACTCGATCGACGCGGCCGGGCTGGCGACGCTGCGCGAGGCCGGCTTCACCCGGGTCTCGTTCGGCATGCAGTCCGCGGTGCCGCACGTGCTGGCCACCCTCGACCGCGCGCACACGCCCGGCCGTGCCCAGCGGGCCGTCGCCGACGCGTGGGCCGCCGGCTTCGACCACGTCAGCCTGGACCTCATCTACGGCACGCCCGGGGAGTCGGCCCCGGACTGGCGGACCAGCGTCGAGGCCGCCCTCGCCGCCGGGCCCGACCACGTCAGCGCGTACGCCCTGATCGTCGAGGAGGGCACCCGGCTCGCGGTCCGGGTCAAGCGTGGCGAGCTGCCGATGCCCGACGACGACGGGCTGGCCGACGCCTACGTGGCGGCGGACGACCAGCTGGTGGCCGCCGGGCTCGACGCGTACGAGGTCAGCAACTGGGCCCGCGACGACGCCGCCCGGTGCCGCCACAACCTCGGCTACTGGCGCGGCGACGACTGGTGGGGGATCGGCCCCGGCGCGCACAGCCACGTCGCCGGCCTGCGCTGGTGGAACGTCAAGCACCCCGCCCCGTACGCCGCCGCCCTGGCCTCGGGTCGCTCGCCGGCGGCGGGGCGGGAGCTGCTGGACGACGAGCAGCGCCGCGTCGAACGGGTGCTGCTCGAGGTCCGGCTCGCCGAGGGCCTGCCCGTCGACGTCCTCACCGGCACGGAGCGTCGCCGCCTCCCGGACCTGGCCGCTCGGGGCCTGATCACCGACGCGTACGCCGTCCCGGCCGGCCGGGTGGTCCTCACCCGGGCCGGCCGGCTGCTGGCCGACGGCGTGGTCCGCGACCTGCTGGACTAGAGCTCGTGACGGCTCGGCCGACCGGAGAGCGAGAGGTAGGTTGCGGCGCTCTTCTGGGTCGTCTGGGCGCGGCAACCTACCGCTCGCGGGAGAGCGGGACGGTCAGGAGCGGAAGTAGGAGCCGCTCTCGAGGTCCTCGAGCAGGGTCGGGCCCGTCGGGGTCCAGCCGAGCAGCTCCTGGGTCAGCGTGCTGGACGCCGTGAGATCCATCGCGAAGAAGGTGCCGAGGAACCCGAGGCGCTCCGAGGCCTCCTCCGGAGTCATCGAGACGGTCGGCAGGCCGAGCCCATGACCGATGGCCGCCGCGATCTCCCGGCTCGACACGCTGGTCTCGGCGACGGCGTGCAGCAGGGTCCCGGCTGGCGCGACCTCCAGGCCGAGGCGGATCATCCGAGCCGCGTCGGAGCGGTGCACGGCCGACCACCCGGTGGAACCGTCGCCGACGTAGTCGGACGACCCCGCCGCTCGGGCCCCGGCGACGAGGTAGTGGACGAACCCGTGGTCGCCGTCGCCGTGGACGGTGGGAGCGAAGCGGAGGCTGATCGATCGGACGCCCTTCTCGACGTAGTCGAGGGCCAGGTTCTCCGCCCCGCCCCGGGGCGAGTCCGGGCCGCTGAAGGGTGAGAGGTCGAGCTCGGTCACCGGACGACCCGGGGTCAGACCGGCGACCCCGGCCGCCAGGAGGAACGCGCGGTCGGAACCGGCCAGCACGTCACCGATGGTCTCGACCGCGGTGCGTTCGGCGCGGTTGGACTCGGCGGGGTTGCTCCAGTCGTGCTTGTTGGCCAGGTGGATGACGGCGTCCGCGCCGTCCGAGCCCTTGCGGAGGCTGGCGAGGTCGTCGAGGTCGCCGCGCAGCGCGGTCGCCCCCTTGGCCTCGATCGTCGCGGCGGCTGCGTCGGACCGGACGAGACCGACGACCTCGTGGCCCGAGCCGAGCAGCTCGTCGACGGTGGCGGAACCGATCCAGCCGGACGCGCCGGTGACGAAAACCCGCATGGTGATCTCCTTCGCGGCCGACCGGTCGGGTCGACCCTTGATGTCAGTCACTGATGTCGGTGACTGCCATCAGCGTACGCCCCATTTCAGTGGCTGTCATGAGTCGCTGTCATCACTACACTTCGATCATGGTCCGATGGGAGCCGGGTGCTCGCGAGCGTCTGCGGAACGCAGCGCTGGACCTGTACGCGACCCACGGGTTCGAGCAGACGACGGCAGCCGACATCGCGCAGTCGGTGGGGCTGACGGAGCGGACCTTCTTCCGCTACTTCGCCGACAAGCGCGAGGTGCTCTTCGCCGGGCAGGAGCTGTTCCAGGAGGTCTTCGTCGCCGGGGTCGCCGCAGCGCCCGACGGCTCATCGGCGCTCGACGCCGTGTCCTTCGCCCTCCAGGCGGCCACGTCGTTCTTCCCCGACGACCGCCGGGCGTACTCGCGGCAGCGGAACGCGATCATCGTCGCCAACCCGGGGCTGCACGAGCGCGAGCTGCTCAAGATGGCGTGGCTCTCCCAGGGGATCGCCGAAGCCCTGCGCGGGCGCGGCGTCGGTGAGCCCCAGGCGACGCTCGCGGCCGAGACGGGCGTGACGGTGTTCGGCGTCGCCTACCGGCAGTGGCTCGCCGAGGGCGAGGAACGTTCGCTGGGCACGATCGAGGCCGAGGTGCTCGGCGAGGTCCGGGCTCTGTCGGCGATCGTGCGCTGACCCGGACGGAAGCGGCTGCTGCGACTACCGTCGTCGCGTGCCTTCCGCCGAGCCCGCTCCCGACCGTTCCAGCCCGGCGGTCCAGCTCGCCGACGCGGGCACCGACGACCTCGTCGCGCTGACCCCGGCGTCGTCGCGGCCCGACGAGGACGGCAAGGGCGGCGGCGAGAGCCTCTTCACGGTCATCCTCGCCTTCGCCGCGAACCTCGTCATCGCCGTCGCCAAGTCGATCGCGGCCTATTTCACCGGCTCCGCCTCGATGCTCGCCGAGGCGGCGCACTCGTGGGCGGACACCGGCAACGAGATCTTCCTGCTGATCGCGCAGAAGCGCTCGGCCAAGGGCCGCGACGAGCGCCACCCCCTGGGCTACGGGCGCGAGGCGTTCGTGTGGTCGATGTTCGCCGCGTTCGGGCTCTTCACCGCGGGCGCCGTGGTCTCGATCAGCCACGGCATCACCGAGCTGCGCGACCCCGAGCCGGGGTCGGACTTCCTGGTCGCCTACATCGTGCTCGCCATCTCGTTCGTGCTCGAGGGCACGAGCTTCCTCCAGGCACTGCGCCAGTCGCGCAAGGACGCGAAGGCGTACAACCGCGGGGTCGTGAACTTCGTCCTCAACACGTCCAACACGACCCTGCGCGCCGTCTTCTTCGAGGACTCCGCCGCCCTGCTCGGGATCCTCATCGCGGGCACCGGCATCGTCCTGCACCAGGTGACCGGGTCGCCGATCCCCGACGCGATCGGGTCCATCGGCGTCGGGGTGCTGCTCGGGGTGGTCGCGGTCATCCTGATCGACCGCAACCGGAGGTTCCTCATCGGCGAGGCGATCCCCGCCGACGCCCGCGCGCTGGTCCTCGGCTTCCTGCTCGCCCAGCCCGAGGTCGAGCGGGTCACCTACCTGCACCTGGAGTACGTCGGGCCGGCGCGCTACTACCTCGTCGCCGCCGTCGACGTCGTCGGCGAGTCGACCGAGACCAAGGTCGCCTACCTGCTGCGCCGCGTCGAGGAGGCGGTCGAGAAGCAGGACGCCATCGAAGAGGCCGTCCTCACCCTCAGCACGCCGGAAGACGCCAGCGTCACCGCCTGACCGCTAGCCTCACCTGGGCCC
>Ga0210040_10008989_pt1 | contig 11713 bp, 10 predicted proteins | sample CryGeyCG12114_NA_FD_185462 | JGI IMG/M metagenome (GOLD analysis project Ga0210040, IMG submission 185462) | Groundwater microbial communities from aquifer - Crystal Geyser CG19_WC_8/21/14_NA (SPAdes) (version 2) | ecosystem: Environmental > Aquatic > Deep subsurface > Groundwater | place: USA... | reverse complement strand
CGCTGCTGCAGGTGCTGGAGGACGGCCGGCTGACCGACGGCCAGGGCCGGATCGTGGACTTCAAGAACACGATCCTGATCCTGACCACGAACCTCGGTACGCGGGACATCTCCAAGGCCGTCGGCCTCGGCTTCCAGGCCGGGAACGACACGACGAGCAACTACGAGCGGATGAAGCTCAAGGTCAACGAGGAGCTCAAGCAGCACTTCCGGCCGGAGTTCCTCAACCGCATCGACGACATCGTCGTGTTCCACCAGCTGACCGAGAACGAGATCATCCACATCGTGGACCTCATGCTCGCCCGGCTGGAGACGCAGCTGTCGAACAAGGACATGGCGCTGGAGGTCACCACGGCGGCGAAGCAGCTCCTCGCTGCCCGCGGCTTCGACCCGGTTCTGGGTGCCCGGCCGCTCCGCCGGACCATCCAGCGGGAGATCGAGGACGCGCTCTCGGAGAAGATCCTCTACGGCGAGCTGACCTCCGGGCAGATCATCGTGGTGGACGTCGAGGAGAACGCCGACCCGACGAAGTCGACCTTCACCTTCCGCGGTGAGAGCAAGCCGGTCGACCTGCCCGACACCCCGCCCGTGGCGCTGACCGGCGCCGACGGCGAGGACGAGGGCCCGGCGGCCACGCAGGCTCCGTAACAGAGCAGGCTCCACACAGGGCCGCCACCCGCACTGCGGGTGGCGGCCCTGCTGCCTGTCCGGGGTCCGTGCCGCCCGCCGGGATCAGGTCACCTGATCCCGGCGGCTCCTGGGCCGCGGTGCACCACGGGGCAGGAGCACGGGCGGTGAGGAGGACGGCGCCAGGTCTCAGTCCGGCAGGCCGAAGCGGCCGTCGGCGGACTGCACGACCAGCCCGTCGACCAGGAGCGAGTCCAGGCAGCGGGAGCGCTGGACGGCGTCGTCCCAGGCGGGTACCAGGGCATCGGGCTCGACCGGCTCCGGAGCCGCCCGCAGCACGTCCAGCAGTCGGCCGCGCACCTGACGGTCGGTGCCGGCGAAGCGCTGCACCCGGCGCGGCGGCGCGTCCGAGGCGCGGGAGCCGGCCAGCCGCCAGGCGCAGCGGTCCCGGGCCGGGCAGATCCCGCAGCGCGGCGTGCCGGCCACACAGACCAGCGCTCCCAGCTCCATCACCGCCACCGAGAACCGGACGGCACGGACGTCGTCCTCCGGAGCCAGGGCGGCGATGTCGGCCAGGTCCGCCGCCCGGGCCGGAGCCGCCTCCGCACGCCCGTGCACCAGCCGGGCGACGACCCGCCGGACGTTGGTGTCCACCACCGGCTGACGGCGGCCGTACCCGAAGCAGGCCACCGCGCGGGCGGTGTACGTGCCGATGCCCGGCAACGCCTCCAGCTGGTCGACCTCGGCCGGGACGACGCCGCCGTGCCGCTCGGCGATGGTGGCGGCGGCCTCGCGCAGCCGCAGGGCCCGCCGCGGGTAGCCGAGCTTGCCCCAGGCGCGGATCACCTCCGCCGGGCTGGCCGCGGCCAGGTCCACGGGGCGCGGCCAGCGGGCCAGCCACTCCCGCCAGATCGGCTCGACCCGGGCGACCGGGGTCTGCTGCAACATCACCTCGCTGACCAGCACCGCCCACGGGTCGGTGCCCGGTGCGCGCCACGGCAGGTCCCGGGCGGCGCCGGCGTACCAGTCGACGATCTCCTCGCCGACCGGTCGTACGGTGCCGCCGGGGCCTTCGGGACCGAGGGGGAGAGAGGCGGTGCTGCTCACGGGTGCCCAGTCTGCCCTGGCCGGGACGGCGGGGAACGGACCGGTCCGGCACCGTGCGTCACCACTCGGTCGCAGCCGGGTGAGGCCTGGGTGACCGTCGCCGGACACCCCGGGCGGGCCGGGCGTGGCGTTGCACGCGCGGACCGAGGAGCCGGTTAGCGTCGCGGCGTGCTGCACCCGGTCGGCCCGCTGCCTCCCGCCGTCTACTGGCGGCGACGGTTGCTCGTGCTCGGGGGCGCCCTGGGCGTGCTCGTGGGCGGTGGCTGGGTGGGCGTCGCCGTGGTGACCCCGGACGAGTCGAGGCCCGAGACCGTGGAGGCCGGTGCGACCGGCGAGGCCCCGGCCGCCACTGCCGCGCTGGACCAGCTGCTGCCCTCCCTGGCCGCCGTGGAGCTGCCGACGGCCGTGCCGGTGCCCCCCTCCGCGGTGACCCCGCCGGCGGAGGCGACGGCGGCCACCCCGCCGCCCGCTGCCCCGGTGAGCGGCGGTGCCTGCTCCGACGACATGATCGCCGTCGAGGTCCGGCCCGAGGTGGCCAGCGCCGCGTCGGGCAGCAAGCCGACGTTCGACCTGGTGGTCACCAACACCTCGCCGGTGGCGTGCGTGCGCAGCCTGGACAAGGGACTGCAGGAGATCCTGCTCATCGACGCCACCGGGAACCGGGTCTGGGGCAGCAACGACTGCTTCCCGGAGGCCAGCTCCGACCCGCGGACGCTGCAGCCGGGGGAGTCGGTGGTCCTGCCGGTGCTGTGGGGCGGGCTGAGCAGCGCGCCGGGCTGCACGGCCGCGCGGACCACGCCAGGCGCCGGCGCCTACGTGCTGCGCGGCCGACTGGACACCAAGACCAGCGCCGACGCCCCCTTCACCCTCACCTGACGAAGGACCCCCCTCGGCCCCGTCCAGAGGCTCGTCCCGAGCGTGCGAGGGATGAGGAGGACGGGGCCCTTCATCAGCTGTAGCGGTCGAGGATCGAGGTCTCGGCGAGGCGGGACAGGCCCTCGCGGATGCCCCGGGCCCGGGCTTCGCCGACGCCCTCGACGGCCAGCAGGTCGTCGATGGTGGCCGCCAGCAGCTTCTGCAGCCCGCCGAAGTGCGCCACGAGGCGGTCGATGATGCCCGCCGGCAGTCGGGGGACCCGGGCCAGCAGCCGGTAGCCACGGGGGCTCACCGGGGAGTCCAGCGCGTCGGGCGAGGTGGGCAGCCCGTAGCAGCGGGAGACCGCGGAGAGGTCGAGCAGCTCGGTGGCCGAGAGCGCCCGCAGGTCGGCGAGGACCTCCTCGCCGGTCCGGTTGCGGCGGCCGCTGGGCAGGTAGTCGCGGACCAGCAGGCCGCGGTCCTCCTCGACCCCGGCGAGCATCTCGTCCAGCTGCAGGGCCAGCAGCCGGCCGTCGGTGCCCAGCTCGACCACGAAGCCCTCGATCTCGTCGGCGATCCGACGGACCATCTCCAGCCGCTGGCTGACGCTCATCGCGTCGCGGACGGTGACCAGGTCCTCGATCTCCAGCGCCGACAGGGTCGAGGCCACCTCGTCCAGCCGCAGCTTGTACCGCTCCAGCGCGGCGAGCGCCTGGTTGGCCCGGGCGAGGATCGTCGTCGGGTGCTCGAGGGTGTACCGGCGGCCGGCGACGTAGACCGAGATGATGTGCATCGACTGGCTCACCGAGATGACCGGGAAGCCGGTCTGCAGGGCGACCCGCTCGGCGGTGCGGTGCCGGGTGCCCGACTCCTCGGTGGGGATGGTCGGGTCGGGCATCAGGTGCACCCCGGCGCGGACGATCCGGGCGCCGTCGTAGGAGACGATGACCGCGCCGTCCATCTTGGCCAGCTCGCGCAGCCGGGTGGCCGACAGGGCGACGTCCAACGCGAAGCCGCCGGTGCACAGCGACTCGACGACCCGGTCGTAGCCGAGCACGATCAGGGCACCGGTGCGGCCGGCCAGGATCCGCTCGAGACCGTCCCGGAGGGCCGTGCCGGGGGCGATCCGACCGAGCAGTTCCCGCAGCGCGGCCTCGGAGTCCACAGCGGGGGGCACGAGCGCTCCTGACAGTCGGGCGGTACGGCGGCTGATTCTACGGTGCCCGGGCGTCGCCCCGGCCACCTCGGGTCCTCCGGCAGTGTGACCCGGGCGATGGCGGTGGCGCAGCGTCACCAGAGGCGGGAGAAGGCGCCCCCCAGGTCGGCGACCTCGATGAGCCGGATGCCCTTGGGCGCCGGACCGGAGTCCTCCGGCACCAGTGCGGCGGTGTACCCCTGGCGGGCGGCCTCGGCCAGCCGCCGCGCGGTGCCGCCCACCCGGCGGATCTCCCCGGAGAGCCCCACCTCGCCGATCGCCACCAGCCCGCTGGGCAGCGGACGGTCCTTGGAGGCCGAGGCGATGGCCAGTGCCAGGGCGAGGTCGGCGGCGGGCTCCATGATCCGGACTCCGCCGACCGAGGCGGCGAAGACGTCGGCGTCGGCCAACCGCACGCCGCCGCGCCGCTCGACCACCGCGTTGACCATCGCCACCCGCTGGGAGTCCAGGCCGCTGACCGCCCGGCGGGGGGAGCCGCCGCCGCCGGAGGTCGCGACCAGCGCCTGCACCTCGGCCAGCAGCGGCCGGCTGCCCTCCATGGTCACCGTGACGCAGCTGCCCGGCACCGGCGCGGTGCGGCGGGAGACGAACAGGTGCGAGGGGTCGGGCACGCCGACCACGCCCCCGTCGCCGATCTCGAAGCAGCCGATCTCGTCGGCCGGGCCGAACCGGTTCTTGGTGGCCCGCACCAGCCGCAGCGTGGAATGCCGCTCGCCGTCGAAGGAGATGACCACGTCGACGAGGTGCTCAAGCGCCCGCGGGCCCGCGATCGAGCCCTCCTTGGTCACGTGACCGACCAGGATCACGGTCATGCCGCGGCTCTTGGCCACCCCGGTGAGGGCGCTGGCGACGGCGCGGACCTGGGTGGCCCCGCCATCGGTGCCGTCGACCGCGGGGGAGCGCACGGTCTGGACGCTGTCCAGCACCAGCAGCGAGGGGTTCACATCGTCGACGTGGGACAGCACCGCGGACAGGTCGGTCTCCGCGGCCAGGTACAGCTGGTCGTGCAGCGCGCCGATCCGCTCCGCGCGCAGCCGGATCTGGGCGGTGGACTCCTCGCCGGAGACGACCAGCGTGGGGCCGTTGGTGGCGGCCACCCGGTGGGCGACCTCGAGCAGCAGCGTGGACTTGCCGACCCCCGGCTCGCCGGCGACGAGCAGCACCGCACCCGGGACCAGACCCCCGCCGAGCACGCGGTCGAACTCGGCGATGCCGGTGGGCACCGCCCGCGCGCCGGCGAGCTCGACCTGGCCGATGGGCCGGGCCTTGGCGCTGACCGGCCCGGCGCTGACCGAGCGCAGCGGGGAGGACGCGGTGGCACCGACCTCCTGCAGCGTGCCCCAGGCCTGGCACTCCGGGCAGCGGCCGACCCACTTCGCCGAGGCGTAGCCGCACTCGGAACAGCGGTGCGCGGGACGGGCGGACTTCACTCCAGCTGCTGGCACGCCACCAGGATGACAGCGGGGTACGACGGTTCCGGGCGGGCAGGCGGGACGACGGGCGTCCGCCGGGTCACGCGGACCCGCCGCCGACCTGCTCGGGGTTCTCTTCCTCGTGGAAGTCGAACGGCTCGCCGCGCTCCTGCGCCGCGGTGGCGACGCCGACCGGGACCTGGACGGTGATCTCGCCCGCCTGCTGGAAGGTGAAGGTCACGTCGATGTACTCGCCGGCGGTGAGCTCGTCGTTCAGCCCCACCAGGGTGACCACCAGGCCGCTGCCGTCGGCGCTGCCCAGCACGAGCGACCCGTCGGCCGGCACGGTGAGGTCCGGAGCGACCGCGGGGGTCGTCGGGGCGGCCGTCGTCTGCGGGGCCGGGGTCTGCGGAGCCGAGGTCGCGCCCGCACTGCCGCCGGTGGTGGTGCCGGTGCCGCTGGTGTTGTCCGTCGGGCCGGGGGTGAGGCTGCCGCTGGTGGCCGGACCGGTGGTGGCGGGTGTGTCCGTGGCGTCGGCGCTGGGCTGGGTCTCCGGGGTGCAGGCCGCCGGGCCGTCGTCCTCGCTGGCCGGGATCGGCCCGCTGAACTCGACGTCGTCGAAGGCGTCGCTCTCGATCCCGGTCAGGGTGTCGGTGCCGTCGCCGACGTTCACGACGGTGCCGAACAGCCGGGCGTCGTCGCCCTGGGCGTAGGCCAGGTCGGGCGGGCAGCCCAGTTCCAGGGCACGGAGGCGCAGGTCGCCGAGGTCGGCGTTGTTGCCCAGGTTCTGCTCCTGGGTCGCCGTCTGTGCCACCTGACCGGCGCTGCAGGCGGCCAGGGCCACCGGGGACAGCAGCAGGGCACCCATCGCGGCAGCGCGCAGTGCGCGGTTCACAGCGTCGACCTCCTACAGACGGTTCGGTCACCGAGGGCTCCGGTGGCACGAGTCGCGGTGAGCGTAACGGTCGGCCGAGGATGTCCGCTGGGAGGTGAGGGACATGGCGGCACGGCGCACGACGGGCACCGACCACGAGCTGCCGGCGGACGGGGACCCCGCGTTGGCAGACTTCCCAGCTCAGGCGCCCGACACCCGGCGCTGGTGCTTCGCCGACCAGCTCGGCCCGCACTTCCTCGACGCGCCGGACCAGCCGGTGCTGCTGGTCGAGTCGCGCGGGGTGTTCCGGCGCCGGCGCTTCCACCGGCAGAAGGCGCACCTGATCCTGTCCGCACTGCGGCACCGGGCGGCGGAGCTCGGGGACCAGGCGGTGTTCCTGCAGACCGACTCCTACGCGCAGGCGCTGGACCAGGTGCGCGAGCCGCTGTCGGTCTGCGCCCCGACCACCTGGCCGGCCCGCGACCTCGTGGTCCGCCGTCCCGGGCTGCAGGTGCTCGAGGCGCGCGGCTTCGTCACCCGGCAGGCCGACTTCCGGCGCTGGGCCGGTGGGCGGTCCCGGGAGCGGCTCCTGATGGACGACTTCTACCGGGCCGCCCGCCGGGTGCACGACGTCCTGATGGACGGCGCCGAGCCGGCCGGGGGTACCTGGAACCTCGACTCCGACAACCGTGAGCCGCCGCCGGCCGACGGCCGGGTGCCCGCGCCGGCGCCGTGGTGGCCGGTCGAGGACGAGATCGACGAGCAGGTGCGGGCCGACCTCGACCGCTGGGTCGCCGACGGCGACGTGGCCTTCGTCGGCGACGACGGCCCGCGGCTGTTCCCGGTGACGCACGCCGAGACCGAGGAGCGGCTGCAGGACTTCCTCACCCACCGGTTGCGCGCGTTCGGGCCGCACGAGGACGCGATGCTGGCCGGCGACCCGTGGCTGGCGCACTCGATGCTCTCCGCGTCGCTGAACCTCGGCCTGGTCGACCCCGCCGACGTCGTCCACCGCGCGGACCGGGCCTGGCGGGAGTCGGTGGCCGCGGGGAACCCGCTGCCACTGAACTCGGTCGAGGGGTTCGTCCGGCAGGTGATGGGCTGGCGCGACTGGATCTGGCACCTCTACTGGCAGCTGGGCCGCGACTACCGGCACGGCAACGCGCTCGCGGCGCACGAGGAGGTGCCGGACTGGCTGGGGGAGCTGGACGCCGACGCGGTCGACGCGCGCTGCCTGTCCGACGTGCTGGCCGGGGTGCGCGAGCGCGGCTGGGTGCACCACATCCCGCGGCTGATGGTGCTGGGCAACTACGCGCTGCAGCGCGGGATCCGGCCGCTGGCGATGACCGACTGGTTCCACCGCGTGTTCGTCGACGGCTACGACTGGGTGATGGTCGCCAACGTCGTCGGCATGAGCCAGCACGGGGACGGCGGCGTGCTGGCCACCAAGCCCTACGCGGCCGGTGGCGCCTACATCGACCGGATGAGCGACTACTGCGGGAGCTGCCGGTACGACCCGAAGAAGCGGCTGGGCGAGGACGCCTGCCCGTTCACGGCGGGCTACTGGAGCTTCCTGGACCGCAACCGGGAGCGGCTGGCCGGCAACCGGCGGATGCGGCAGCCACTGGCCGGCCTGGGCCGGCTCAAGGACCTCGAGGCGGTCGTCGACCAGGAGGTGCGGCGCGGCACGGAGGCCCCCTAGGTCAGCGCTGCGCCCCCGGCGAGCAGCAGCACGACGTCCAGCACGGTCAGCAGCAGGACGGCGGGGAAGGCGACCCGGCCGGCCCGTGGGCTGCCGGCGAGCGCCGCGACGGCGACGGCGGGGACGGCGAGCACGCCGGCCGCCCAGCCGAGCGCGCTGGGTGGGCCGGGCGGGCCGAGCACGAGCAGCAGGGACGCCGTCCCGAGCAGCAGCGCGCCGGCGACGGCGGAGACCACCGGGCCGACCCGGTGCGGCAGCCCGCGCACCCCGGTGGCCAGGTCCTCGGCGATGTCGGGGGCCACGTTCGCCACGTGGGCCGCGCCGCCCAGCGCCGCTCCGGCGGCGACCAGCCACCAGGGCGCGCCCGGCGTCCCGGGTGCGGCCGCGACGACGCCGGCCGGCAGGGCGCCGAACCCGGTCAGGTACGGCAGCGGGGACAGGCCGGTGCGCTTGAGCCCCGCGTCGTAGGCCCAGCCGCTGGCCACCAGCACCAGCAGCAGCACCCCGGGGACGACGCCCAGCAGCAGCGAGAGGACCACGGCCAGTCCGACCGAGGCCAGCGCCGCCGTCCGCAGCATGCCGGGGGTCACCGTCCCCTGGACCACCGGCTTGTCCGGCCGGCCCACGGCGCGGTCCCGGTCGGCGTCCAGCCAGTCGTTGCACCAGCCGATGGACGCCTGACCAGCCAGGACGGCCGCCCCGAGCAGCACGGTGCGCCCCGGGCCGACCCCGGCGGCCAGCGCGAGCAGCACGGCCACGGTGGTGACGGCCACGGCGGGCTCCAGGTGCGTCGCGCGGGCCATCGCGGTGACCCTCCCGCCGGGGCCGGAGGCCGCCCGGGCGTCGCCTGTCTGCACACCGACCACCTCCCTGTCAAGACCGGCCTGACCTCGACCGAGCCGCTGACCAGCACTTTTGTCACACTTCGACGAGCCGGGCGCATTCTTCCGTGGTAACCTCGGGTGAGCGAAAGGGGTCACATACACATGGGCTTCACTGTTGGCGAGACCGTTGTCTACCCGCACCACGGCGCGGCGCTCATCGAGGCGATCGAGCAGCGCACCATCAAGGGCGTCGAGAAGTCGTACCTCGTGCTGAAGGTCGCCCAGGGCGACCTGACCGTCCGCGTACCGGCTGACAACGCCGAGATCGTCGGCGTTCGCGACGTCGTCGGCCAGGACGGCCTGAACAAGGTCTTCGAGGTCCTGCGTGCGCCGCACACCGAGGAGCCGACCAACTGGTCGCGCCGGTACAAGGCCAACCTCGAGAAGCTGGCCTCCGGCGACGTGAACAAGGTGGCCGAGGTCGTGCGTGACCTCTGGCGCCGCGACAAGGACCGCGGCCTGTCCGCCGGGGAGAAGCGCATGCTCTCCAAGGCGCGGCAGATCCTGGTCAGCGAGCTCGCGCTCGCCGAGGGCACCAACGAGGACAAGGCCGAGATCCTCCTCGACGAGGTCCTGGCGTCCTGAGCCACGAGCTCCTGGCGTCCTGAGCTGAGCACCCTGCTCCACCCCCGAGACACCCAGACCACTCCCGTGTCCGCTGTCGGCATCGTCGCAGCGGCCGGGAGTGGTCTGCGTCTGGGGGCCGCCGTCCCCAAGGCGCTCGTCCCGCTCGCCGGCCGGCCACTGGTCTGCTGGGCGGTCGACGCACTGCGTGCCGGGGGCGTGCAGGACGTCGTCGTGGCCGTGCCCGAGTCCGAGCAGCACGCCTTCGCCACCGTCCTGCCCGCGGACGTGCAGCTCGTCGTGGGCGGGGCGACCCGCACCGACTCCGTCCGCCGGGCCCTCGCCGCCGCGCCGACCGGCGCCCGGGCCGTGCTCGTGCACGACGCCGCCCGGCCGCTGACCCCACCCGCCGTGGTCGCCCGGGTGCTGGCCGCCCTGACCAGTGGTGCGCGCGCCGTCGTCCCGGTGCTGCCGGTGGTGGACACGACCGTGGTCGTGACCGAGGACGGGCTGGTGAGCAGTGACGTGCCCCGCGACCCGCTGCGCCGGGTGCAGACCCCGCAGGGCTTCGACCGGGAGGCGCTCGAGGCGGGCTACCGCCGTCTGGAGCAGCTGGGCAGCTGGTTCACCGACGACGCCACCCTGGTGATGAGCACCGGCGTCGCCGTGCACACCGTCGCCGGTGACGAGCTGGCGGCCAAGGTCACCGTGCCGCACGATCTCCGGCTGGCCGAGCTGCAGGTGGCCCGGTGAACCTGCCCCGGGTCGGGATCGGCACCGACGTGCACCCGGTCGAGGCCGGCCGGCCGTGCTGGTTGGCCGGGCTGGAGTGGCCCGACGCCGACGGGTGCGCCGGGCACTCCGACGGCGACGTCGTCGCGCACGCGCTCACCGACGCGCTGCTGTCCGCCGCCGGGCTGGGCGACATCGGCGGCCTGCTGGGCACCGACGACCCACGCTGGGCCGGCGCCCGCGGCGTCGCGGTGCTCGAACACGTCCGGGAGGTGCTGACCACGGCCGGCTGGGAGATCGGCAACGCCGCGGTGCAGCTGATCGGCAACACCCCCAAGGCGTCCCCGCGCCGCGCGGAGGCCGAGGCGGTGCTCTCCGCGGCACTGGGCGCCCCGGTCAGCCTCACCGCGACCACCACCGACGGGCTGGGGCTCACCGGGCGGGGCGAGGGGCGGGCCGCGGTGGCCACCGCGCTCGTGGTCCGGAGCACTGGCGACGCGGCCGTAGAATCCCCGCGGTGAGCCTCCGCCTGTACGACACGGCCGCGCGTGCCGTGCGCGACTTCACGCCCCTGCGTGCAGGACAGGTCTCCATGTACGTCTGCGGCCTGACCGTCCAGGGGCCTCCGCACATCGGTCACGTCCGCTCGGCGCTGGCGTTCGACGTGCTGCGCCGCTGGCTGCTCGCCCGCGGCCTGGACGTCACGTTCGTCCGCAACGTCACCGACATCGACGACAAGATCCTCGCCAAGGCCGCCGACCACGGCGTCCCGTGGTGGGCGTGGGCGTACGACAACGAGCGGGCGGTGACCCGCGCCTACGACGTCCTGGGTGTGCTGCCGCCGACCTACGAGCCGCGGGCCACGGGGCATGTCCCGGACATGGTCGGCATGATGCAGCGGCTGATCGAGCGCGGCCACGCCTACGCCGTGGACGGCGACGTCTACTTCGACGTCCGGTCCTTCCCGGAGTACGGCGCACTCACCGGCCAGCGCGTGGACGAGCTGCAGCCCGCCGCCGACACCGACTCCGACGACCGCAAGCGCGACCCCCGCGACTTCGCCCTGTGGAAGGCGCACAAGGACGGCGAGCCGGCGACTGCGTCCTGGCCGACCCCCTGGGGGCCGGGACGCCCGGGCTGGCACCTGGAGTGCTCGGCGATGGCCGAGCGGTACCTCGGCCCGGAGTTCGACGTCCACGGCGGCGGTCTGGACCTGCGCTTCCCGCACCACGAGAACGAGCAGGCCCAGTCCCGCGCGGCGGGGGACGGCTTCGCCCGCTACTGGCTGCACAACAGCTGGGTCACCCTGGGCGGGGAGAAGATGAGCAAGTCGCTGGGCAACACCGCGCTGGTCGACGAGGTCGTCCAGCGGGTGCGCCCGGTCGAGCTGCGGTACTACCTGGTGGCACCGCACTACCGGTCCACCATCGAGTTCACCGAGGCGGCGCTGGAGGAGTCCGGGGTCGCCTACCGGCGGCTGGAGTCCTTCGTCCGCAAGGCGGCCGAGCGGGTGGGTCCCGGGGCGGAGGGGTGGGACGGCGATCGTGCCGGCAAGGCCGAGCTGCCTGCCCCGTTCGTCGCCGCCATGGACGACGACCTGGCCACCCCCGCTGCCATCGGCGCGATCCACGTGGCCGCCACCGCCGGCAACATCGCGCTGGCCGACGGCGACGATGGGCTGGTGGCCGAGCACCTCGGCGAGGTGCGCGCGATGCTCGGCGTGCTGGGCCTGGACCCCCTC
>Ga0210040_10008988_pt1 | contig 11713 bp, 8 predicted proteins | sample CryGeyCG12114_NA_FD_185462 | JGI IMG/M metagenome (GOLD analysis project Ga0210040, IMG submission 185462) | Groundwater microbial communities from aquifer - Crystal Geyser CG19_WC_8/21/14_NA (SPAdes) (version 2) | ecosystem: Environmental > Aquatic > Deep subsurface > Groundwater | place: USA... | reverse complement strand
GCATCTTCGGCACGGTTCATTGCCCAGGGTGTTTCGGCCAGGACGGCCCGAGCGGCGACTATGTAGGCCCTGTGCCTCAAGCCGATGTCTTCCGGGTCTTCGCCGTGGATTGGCGGCCGGAATCGATCACTTGGAGCGTAGACGGGGCGAAGTATTTCCGCGTGGAGGCACGGGATCTCGGACCTTTGTGGGTCTTCGACCATCCGTTCTTCCTCCTACTGAACCTCGCCGTGGGGGGCGATCTGCGAGGTGAGGTCGGCGCCGCGACGGTGTTCCCCGCGGAGATGGCCGTCGACTATGTCCGCATCTTCACGAGGCCGCAGGACGTATGCGTCCAGGGATAGGGAGGCGCCGTGGGCGGCCCCTCCGGCCAAGTTCAGGGCTGAACCTGACTGCCCCCTCCCGGTTCGCTGACCTGAGACGCCCGCGCCGGATCCGACCTCCCGTCGCTCGAATCCAACGAGCCGAGCCCTTCTACAATCAGGCGAGTTGCGCTTCCAACCTCCGTCTTGAAGCGTGGCTGGGTTGAAACCTCGACCAGCGGCATCCGAAACCACACGCGGGCCCACAAGCGATCAGCGCCCAGCCACAACCCATTATTTTACTAAGAAAGTCTGGATCGACGCGTCCAATCCATCATCGGAGCGACTGATAGGCGAGCAGCGGCGGTTAGCGACCGAGGGCCTTGATCCTTGAAAGCTCTCTGCTCCAGCAACTTTCCTGCTCCGCTGCCAGTCCCATCAGACAGGGCTTGGTTCCGTAGGCCGGGACCATGATGTGGTCCGAAGGGAAAGGGCATCCAGGATCGCTCCGGAAAACCGAAGCCCTCTTCCAGCCGACCTGGATCGGCCCCGGCCCTTCTCGGTGCAGGAGCCGCGTGCTGCTGGTCCTGGAGACTCGTTCCAACTGGCTCCCGTAGACTCGCGGAGGGTTGCACCTCCCCCGCAAGGCCGGAGATCGCCGCTCCGTCACGGACAAGATCGAAGGGCCTCGGTTCGCGAACGTCTCGACGCCGAGAAGGCGCCACCTCCGCAACGTGACCTGCCCCAAGTTTCCAGTTCGATTCCCCCGATCTGGCCTCGAAGCGCTTTGCCGCACCGTGCCGTCCAGCACGACCAGGGACCTTCAAGCGGGGATCGGGGAAGGCAGGGCGCGCATCCTCGCGGTCCTAATGGCTCCTGCTCGGACCCTGCCTGGACGCGTCGAGTGCGACCACGTTCCTAAGGGCGGGATCGAGCATCAGCGCCAGCCGACTGGCCAAGTCGGCTTGCCGGAAGGGCTTGCCCATGACCTGAAGTCCGCGCGTCTCCTCCTGCGGGATCTCGGCGTAGCCCGTGATCAGGAGGATCGGCAGCCCGGGAAGGCTCTCTCGCACCTCCCGGGCGAGTTCGGACCCCTTCATCCCCGGCATCATGTGGTCGGTGATAAGGATGTCGGGCTTGAAGCCTGTGGAAAGGGCCTCCAGCGCCTCGGTTGCGCTGGAGACCTCTTCGACGTCGTAGCCGAGCTCACGGAGCCCTTCGGCCATCGCCATTCGGACCAGGTCCTCGTCATCGGCCAGGAGCACGATGGCACGGTGGCCCTCCTCGCCGAGGTCAGCCTGGAACGCCTGCGACGCCCCCTTCGCGACGGGCAGGAACAGGACCGCCGCGGTGCCCCGCCCCCGTTCGCTCAACAGCCGGAACGCCCCGCCGGACTGTGCCGCGAAACCATGGACCATCGACAGCCCTAGCCCGGTCCCCTGCCCCGCGGACTTGGTGGTGAAGAAGGGCTCGATGGCCTGCTGAAGGGCTTCGGCGTCCATGCCCTCGCCTGTGTCGGACACGGCGAGGCTGATATAGTGGCCCGGAGACAGCCCGGGGACGGGGTCATCGTCCGTGTCCACCATCTCGGCGCTGATCGTCAGGCGCCCTCCGGCCGGCATGGCGTCCTGGGCGTTCGCCACGAGGTTGAGGAGCGCGACCTCCAGCTGGGCCGGATCGGCCACTACAAGGGGCAGGTCGGCCGGCACGTCCATGCGAAGCTCGATACCCGGCAGGAGAACCGGCCTCATGAGATCGCTCAGGCCTTCGAGGACCCCCAACGGGCTCACCGGCCGCGGGTCGAGCCGCTGCTTGCCGGCGAAGGCCAGCAGGCGCTGGACAAGGCTCGCGGCCCGCTCCGCGGATTGCAGCGCGCCCGAGATCAGGCGCTGCGAACGCTCGTCGGGGAGCTTGCGTCGGATGATGTCGAGACCGGCCACCACGGGCGTCAGCAAATTGTTGAAGTCGTGGGCGAAACCGCCCGCGACGCGGATAAGGCTGCCCAGCCGATCGTTCTCCCCTGGCGCGGAAGTGGACCCGGTCCGATCAGGCATGGCCTGGGCGCCTGTCGTCCATTCGACCTCGCCGTCCGATGGGCGCTCGACCTCTGACGCCGTCGCGATCGGGGTCGCGTCGGCGATGCTGGCAAGAACACCGGCGGAGCGACCATCCTCGTCCGGGACGGACACGTAGTCGAGGTCGAGATAGATCGTCTCAGGCCTCCCGTTGCGCCTGACCGCGAAGGCATGACTTCGGAACGACACGGTCTCACCGGCGACGACCCGCTCCAGCACCTCCCGCAGGAACGGCGCGACCTCCGGCCAGGTTTCGAGCGCCTTGGCGCCGAGAAGTTCGGGCCTGAGGCCCTCAGAGATCAGGACGAAGGCGTCGTTATGGAGCACGACGCTGTCGGGCCCCCAGAGGAGGACCTTGGGGTCCCGGGATCGCAACATGATGGCAACCGCCGTCCGGAGGACCAAGGGCCAGGACTCAAGAGGGCCGAGCGGCGTGGCCGACCAGTCCCGTCCAGCGATCAGGTCCCCACACGCCCCGCCCCCTGCCAGGAAAGCAGCTGGACCTCGTGCTCCGAATGGCCCGCGGGCTCCGCCACCTTCGACCATGCAACCACCTGAGCCCGCGGACGGTCGGACCGCCGCCCGTTCGGCGCTGCATTTAGCGCCGCTAGTCCGAAGGGAAACACTTGAAGCACAGATGAGTCCAAGGCCCCGGCCCGGTGCCTGGACGATCACAGTTCCGCCTGTCGAGCGCAGGTCGGCGGCGATGGCCGAGCACGTCACCAGTCGGTTCCAATCCGGTGGCGCCACTCAGCGATGTGGCTGCGTCAGGAGGACAAGACAAGTCGCCGGAGACGGTCCTGCTCCGGCGGCCTTGGGGTCGAGCAGGAACGGGAAGGTGCGGGTGGCCAAGGACGGGGCCACTGCCTTGGCGCGCCACTGCTTGAGCAGGTGGCGGAGCGTCATCGCATCGTACGCCTCGTCCGCGATGTGGCGCTCGGACCGGGGCAGCGCCGACAGTAGGGTATGGCCATGTGGATGTCCGGCACGTCGTCCGGCGTCAGGGCAAAGGCGACCGCCCGAGGTTGGCCGGGCCGCCTGCGAGGCAGATGCGGGTCGATCGCCGCCCAGGCCTTATCCGAGAGCCGGAACAGATGCGCCATCAACCTGCTCCTTCCGTCGAACCCGATCGGACCGTAGAACAGCAACGAAGGTCAGTGGCTTGTGTAGCCTCCCTACCTAAATACAGCGGACCCGAAACGGGCCGATGCTCAGGCCCCCGTTACCACAAAAGGGCCCCAAGTGACCTCCCCACGCTCGCTTAGGGAAGAGTACGGCGCGGGGGAGCTGGATCGCTGTCGCCGTGCCCGGGGCGAGCGCGGAGACTTTCCTCGGGAGAAGGTCGCGACCAACCCTGGACCCAACAAGCTGGGGCAATAGGATCTCATGTCAGCGACGGCGGTTCGAGTGACCTGCAATTGTGAGGCCCTTCAGCTCTTCATGGACCAAGGAGGTACAAGGTATCGCCAGTGCTCGAAAGGAGCCGTGCCCACCCGCCCGAGTTCTGAGGTGTACGTCGAATGCCCCGTGGCGACATTCGCACCAACCAGCCCTGCCAGCCCAGATTGTTGCGCAAATGCCACTAAACCGCTTGCTCGTTTGAAAGCATGCAACATCCTCCCGGCTCGGGGGTTTGCCCCACGAGCGCTGCGCTGATCGTGGCGAGCAATGAAAGGGGAATCCCTCATGAAGACCAAACTTTGGCTCACCGTGGCAAGCGCTGCGTTGGCCGGCGCCCTGGCACCTGCCGCCTTCGCGCAGCAGAGCCTGAACGGCGCCCTGGCGGCCGGCACCGGCTTCGGCAATGACAACGCGGTGTCGGACGCCGTGGACGACATCCGCGAGGACGTCGAGGACGACTTCGACCGCGACATCGGCCGTTTCGGCAACGAAGGCCGGGAGCTGGGCTTCCAGGGTTCCGTCGCTCTGCGCTCCACCGCAACTTCGGGGAACAGCGAGAGCAGAGACCTCGGCGTCGCCGCCGGTCTCGAATACTTCGACGGGTTGAACGGTTCCGACCTCAGCTTCGCCTACGCCTACAGCGACGACGGCGATGACGGCGACGATCCCGAGGAGAACCTGTACATCAGCACCTCCTACACGCGCGAGCTCGGCCGCGATATCTTCGGCTACGCTCGGGGCGTCGCGATCTACGACAACAACCAGCTCGACACCACCGGCGGCGGCGACGAGACGGGCGACAACGACTACCGGAGCGACATCTTCGTGGGCGTGGGGCTGGGTTACCGCATCGCCAACAGCGAACGGCTCCAGTGGTCCGTCCAAGCCGGTCCGGGTTACCGCTGGTACGAGCCCTTCGGTGACGACGACCCGACCACCCCCGGCGACGAGACCGAGCGCGTCGAGGAGTTCGCGGGCAGCCTGACTTCCAACCTCCTCTACCAGTTCACGCCGACCGTGTTCGTGACCAACGACACCGACGTGATCGCCTCGGACGCGACCACGAGCGTCCTGAACGACCTCGCGCTCAACGTCGCGCTCAACGAGTCGCTGTCGCTGCGGACCTCGCTGCTGACCGAGTACCAGAGCGACCCGGGCGAGTCCTTCAACAACGACACGGGACTGTTCGAGGAAGCCGACAACTACGACAACACGCTCGGCGTCGCGGTCGTCTACAGCTTCTGATCCCGGCCCGAGGGCAACCTCGGCCGACATATGCGGGGCCGCCGTCCATCGGTGGCCCCGTGCGTTTTCATGCCACGCAAGCTGACCATCCGCAGGAGATCGCCTGTGCAAATGGGAGCTGTGCGGCTCCCCCCCGCCACTGGCCGTGCCGGGGCGGGCTTTTCCAGGTTAGCCGGGTCCCTCGGCGCGCCGGGGCTACCGATCTTGCGGAAGGGCCACTACCCGGTTCACCGAGCACCCCAGGTATCGCTGAGCCTGTAGCCTTCGGGCCAGGGGTCGGCGGGATCGAGCATGTGCTGGTGGATGCCGGTGATCCAGCTCCGGCCCGAGATTTCGGGCCGGATCGCGGGGTGACCCCCGACGCTGGCCGGGCCCAGGATGCGGCCCGTGAACGTGGAGCCGATCAGCGACACCGCCGTGAGCGCCTGCCCCTCGCCCATCTGCCCGCGCGCGTGCAGCAGCGCCATGCGGGCCGAGAGCGCCGTGCCGGTGGGCGAGCGGTCCACCTTGCCAGGCCTGATCGCCACCGCCGACTTGGCGCGCAGGCCCTGGGCGTCGCGCTCCAGCGCACCGGCGAAGAGGCAGAAGGAAATGTGCCGCCACTCCGGGTTCTCGGGGTGCGAGAAGCCCAGGGCCTCGGTGGCCGCCTGGGTGATGCGCACGCCCAGGCGGGCGATGTCGTGCGCCTCGTCGGGGCTGAGCGCGAGACCGAGCGCCGCGGGGTCCACGACCACGAAGCTGTCGCCCCCGTAGGCCGTGTCCACCGTCAGCGTGCCCAGGCCCTCCACTTCCAGGGGCGCGTCCAGGCGCTGGGCGAAGCTCGGCAGGTTCTCCACGAAGATGCGTTCCGCCTTCCCGTCCCGGCACTCGGCCCGCACCCGCACCAGCCCGCCCGGCGCCTCCAAGACCAACTCCGTCACCGGCTCCTGCATGGGAAGGATGCCGCCGTCGAGGAGCACGGTCGCCACGCAGATGGAGTTGGAGCCCGACATCGGCGGCGTGTCCTCGGGCTCCATGATAATGAAGCCCATCTGCGCGCGCGGGTCCTTGGGCGGCACCAGTAGGTTCACGTGCCGGAACACCCCGCCCCGGGGCTCGTTCAGCACGAAGTTGCGCAGGCTCTGATCCTTGGCGATCCAGCGGCTCTGCTCCCAGAGCGTGGCACCGGGCGGAAGCGCCACGCCCCCCACGATCACGTCCCCGACCTCCCCCTCCGCATGGGCCGAAATCACGTGAATCGTCGTGCTGCTGCGCATGAAGGGTCTCCCTGGGTCAGGTTAGCCAAGCCGGAAGCGACGCGCGTGCCTTGCCCGTCACGGCGGCCGATACGCAGTCAGCCAGGGAGCCGAAGCGAACGGCCCGGCCGCTAAGGCCTGGCGCGTAATGGGCATACTTGCCCGAATTGGTCATCAGCGTCCGTGCGGAGGGCGGGAACACGGGCTCGGAGATCGAGCACCAGCAGATGTCGGTGATGACCTGCACGCCCCAGCCCTCCAGGCGGGCAAGCGTCCCCTCGGCTCGGGCCTGATCCCGAACGGCGCGGCCGGCCGTGACGATGACCGGAACCGTCGGGCGCCGCGCTTGGCCTTCCAGCAGGGCGGCCAGCGCGCGGCACTCGGCCAGCGAGACATGCGGGCTGCCGATGGCGACCAGATCCACGTCTTCGGGGCCCACGTTGAGCTCCTGCCAGACCCGAGCGAGATCGCCGCGCGTCACGGCCGCGTCGTCGGCGTCCTCCCCGAGGCAGTCCTTGGCCTCGGGCGTGTGGCCCGCGACATGCAGCATCGGCGCGCCCGACGTGGTCCCGAATGCCGCGCAGAGTGCCTTGAAGTCGTCATCCGAGGGAGAGGCCTCTCCGAGTCCGGTCAGAAGCGGGATCCGGTCGGGCGAGAGGAGACCCGCGAGGTAGCCGAGCATGGGCCAGAAGGCGTCGTCATGGCTTTCCGGAACAGCGACCCGGATCCGGCGGCGGGCCTTGCGGTTTTCATCCAGATAGACGCCCGATAGCGGCACTCGCCCAGTAAGAGCGATGCAGAGGTCCAGGAAGTCGGGGTGCTTGACCGTGCGCGCGGCCAAGACGCTGTTCGCGTAGATCACGGCATTCGATTCAGCCCAGCCGACCACCTCTCCTGCGACAGGGGCGCTGTCGAGCAGGTAAGGCGCGCAGGTGAAGCTTGGCCGCGCGCCCATGCGGACGTAGGCATCGGCCAGACGGCTCGCCGGGCGGCCGAAATCGGGAGGGACGCCCTGCCTCTCCCAGTTCGCCCGGTCCACCGAGATCGCGTTCATCGTGGTGGGAACGCGCACCCTCGCGCCCATGTCGGCCATCCGCTCCGCGAAGGTGAGGTTCGCCGGGCTCGCGTAGATGCAGCCGTCGATATGCACCTGCGTCACATCGGTCAGCCGTGCGGCCCCCTGCTGCGCCGCCATGGCGACGAGGATCTCCATGGCGAGCCGTGGAGCCTCGCCGCCCTCGCCCTCAAGCAATGACAGGTCTCTCGCGGAGAGGTCGAGGTCCTGTGCCCCGATCGGCTCCAGCGCCCGCGACAGCGTCCCCGCCTCGACCCGGGTCTCCATGAGGCGCGCCCGCCCTGCCCCCGTCAGCGCATCGTAATCCTCTGCGCCGAGGCGCAGGACCGGGATTATCCGGCCGAAGAGCCGCCCTGCGATGAGGGCCCCGAGCGTCAGCACGTCCTCGGACTCGCGGAAGACCAGCGCGGCCGGCGCATGTCCATTCAGCGCCAACTCGAGCAGCACGCCGCTCCCGGTACAGGACCCCCGGCTCGTGGGCATCGCCAGCACCGCGCCGACGAGCGTTCGGCCATGCAGGGGATGATGGGCGTCGATCACTTGGCCCGTGGCGGGATCGACCCCGCCCCAGAAGCTCAGCCCCTCTTCGCAGGCCACTACGGGACCTTCCGCCCGGCCAGGGATGACGGCGAGGCCCATTGTCATCTGACGACGAACCCGTGCGCGAAGGGGTCGCGCTCGTCGATGAAGATGGTGTTGAAACCGGTCACGCGCGCCCATCCGGCAATGGAGGGGATGATGCCGTCGCGGCTGCCCACTCGTGCGGTCCCCTCGACCCGGCCATGGAACAGGGAGCCGATGATCGACTCGTGGACGAAATCGTCACCGACCCTGAGGCTTCCCTTGGCCGCCAGTTGCGCCATCCGGGCCGAGGTTCCCGTCCCGCAGGGCGAACGGTCGATAGCCTTGTCGCCGTAGAGCACGGCGTTGCGCGCCTGCGCCTCGGGGTGGCGCGGCGCCCCCGTCCAAAGGATGTGACTCAGGCCGCTGATCGCCGGCTTCTCCGGATGAACGAACTCGTACCTGGCGTTCAGGTCGTCCCGAAGCCGCCGTCCAAGCTCTACGAGTTGGCCAGCCGAAAAGTCGGCCATGTCCCGGAAGTTCGCCTGGGGCTCCACGATGGCGTAGAAATTGCCGCCGTAGGCCACGTCCACCACGATCTCGCCCAGACCTTCCACCTCCGCCGCCAGCCCTTCGGCGTGGAGGAACGCCGGAACGTTGGTAAGCCGCACCTCCTCGATGAAGCGCCCCTCCTCGCGATACGTCACATCCACCCGGCCTGCCGGCGTGTCGAGCCGGAGCGTTCCCGGCGTCGCAGGTCGGATGAGGCCGTTCTCGAGCGCGATGGTGACCGTGCCGATAGTGCCGTGGCCGCACATCGGCAGGCAGCCCGACGTTTCGATGAAGAGGACGGCGACGTCGCAGTCGTCCCGCGTCGGCGGATAAAGGATCGCACCCGACATCTGGTCGTGACCGCGCGGCTCGAACATGAGCCCGGTGCGGATCCAGTCGTACTCGGCCAGGAAATGCGCGCGTTTCTCCAGCATGGTCGCGCCCCGCAGCATGGGCGCGCCGCCGGTGACGAGCCGCACAGGGTTGCCGCAGGTGTGGCCATCGATGCAGGGGAAGGTGTGGACGGTCATCGAGATCTCCCGAAGCGCGCGGGCGAGAAAGGTTGCAGGTTGATCCCCGGCGCCTGCCCGGTGAGGAGGTCGGCCACAAGCTCGGCCGTGCCGGCGGACTGGGTCAGACCGAGATGGCCATGGCCGAAGGCGCAGATCACGTCGGGACGGCCCGGCAGCGGTCCGATCGCGGGCAGGCTGTCGGGCAGCGAGGGGCGGAAGCCCATCCATTGCCTTCCGCCCTCCGTCCGCAGCCCCGGCAGGAAGCGCGCGGCCTTGGTCAGCATTGCGTCGGCGCGGGCGTAGTTCGGCGGCAGGTCGAGCCCGCCGAGTTCCACGGCCCCTCCCACCCGAAGGCCGGAGGTGAGCTTCGATACGACGAACCCGTGCCCTTCGAAGGTGACGTGCACGCGGAGGTCGAAGGCGTCGGGCGGCAGGGTGGTGTTATAGCCGCGTTCGGTCTCGAGCGGGATGCGGACGCCGGCCGTCCGCGCCAGGCGATGCGAGAAGGCTCCGGCGGCCAGCACCACGCGGCCCGCCATCCGCCCCGCCGTCGTTTCCACGCCGCCGGGCACGAGACTGCGCGCCTCCGCCACGACGATCTCGCCCCCCCGCGCGCGGACCCGCTCGGCCAGGGCGAGCGTATAGTCCCTGGGGTTGCTGATCGAGTACCAGCCCGGCGTGAAGGTCGCGTGGGTAAGGCGCGGCGAGAGGCCGGGCTGGATCTCCGCGATGCCCTGGCCCTCAAGGTGCCGGAAATGAATCCCGTGCTCTCTCCGAACTTCCCAGAGCGGGAGCGAGGCGCGCCACGCGGCCTCTCCCTCGTAGACCTGTAGCTGGCCGTCGCGGCGCAGCATCCCGGCCAGCCCCTCGCGCTCTAGGAGAACCTCGAGCGACGCCTTCGAGTGGTCCATGAGCGCCGTCTGCGCCACCGTCGAGGCCCGGACCCGCGCGGGCCAACTCGCGCGCCAGAAGCGGAGCATCCAGGGAGCGATCCTCGCGGCATAGCGCGGCGGCACAGTAAGAGGGCCGAGCGGATCGAGCAGCCATTTCGGCGCCTGCCGGATGATGCGCGGCGATGCCAGAGGAAAGATATCGGTGAAGGCGAAGGCGCCCGCATTGCCCGCCGAGGCGCCCGCTGCGGGCCCCTCGCGATCGATGACACGGACCTTCAGACCGCGCGCCTGGGCGGCCAGAGCCGCCGAGAGACCGATCACGCCGGCCCCCACCACAATCACCTCCGGGGAGTTCATTCAGCGCACGTTCGACAGGAACTTCCGGGTCTCGGAGCTCTGGGGGGCGCCGAAGATTTGCTCGGGCGGGCCGATCTCTGCGATCACGCCCTGGTGGAAGAAGGCCACACGCTTGGACACGTCCCGCGCGAATCCCATCTCGTGCGTGACGCAGATCATCGTCATCCCTTCCTCTGCCAGCATCTTGAGCGTGTCGAGCACTTCGCCCACGAGCTGCGGGTCGAGCGCCGAGGTCACCTCGTCGAAGAGCATGTAGGACGGGGACATGGCGAGCGCCCTGGCGATGGCCATCCTCTGCTGCTGCCCGCCAGAGAGGCGGCCGGGGTAGACCTTGAGCTTGTCGGCGAGGCCCACATGGGTGAGTTGCCGCACGGCGATCTCCTCGGCCTGCTCCTTGGGCATCCCCAGCACCTTGCGCGGGGCGAGCGTCACGTTCTCCAGCACGGTCAGGTGGGGAAAGGCGTTCCACTGCTGGAATACGATGCCAACCTTGCGCCGCAGCTTGTTGAGGTCGGTGCCCCGGGCATGCACCTCGGTCCCGTCGATCAGGATGTGGCCCGCGTCTATGGACTCGAGTCCGTTGATGCAGGTCAGGAGCGTGGACTTGCCCGAGCCGGACCCGCCGATGACCGAAACGACCTCGCCGTTGGACACCGTCAGGCTCACGCCCTTCAGCACCTCAAGCGCCCCGAACGATTTGCGGACGTTCTCGATCTCAATCATTCTCGCGCCACCTTCGTTCGAGACGGCCCCCGAGCCGGGCGATGGGGAAGCTCAGCAGGAAGTAGATCGCGCCCGCGACCGAAAGGATGAAGAGCGGCTCCTGAAGCCGCGTGACCAGGATCTGCGAGGCGCGCAGGAGCTCGATGATGCCGAGCCACAGGACCAGGGCGCTGTCCTTCATGACGCCGAGCGTCAGGCCGATCCAGCTGGGGAGCGCCACGCGCAGGCCCATGGGAAAGACGATGCTGGCCATGTCCTGCCGCCAGGTGAGCCCCAGGGACCGGGCCGCGCGGCGGGTGGTCTGCGGCACCGCGTCGATGGCGCCGCGCACGATCTCGGTCGCGTAGGCCGAGGTGTAGAGCGACAGGATCACGCAGGACGTGACGAAGGGCGTCCATCCCCAGCCGGCAATGGCCTGGAATGCGTTTCCGAGGATGAGCTGGATCAGCAGCGGCACCGAGCGGAACACGTCCAGCAGGAAGATCAGCGGGAAGAGGACCCAGGCGCTGACGTTGCTGCGCAGCACGCCGAACAGCACGCCCAGAAACGTGCCCGCGAGGACCGAGACCGCCGTGACGGCCAGCGTGACGAGCGCGCCCTGCGCGAGGAAGAGGAGGTCGCTCAAGGTCAATGCGGTGTCGAACATGGCGGCTCCCCCTCAGTACCGGAAGAGCCGCCAGGCGATCAGCCGCGCGCCCAGCCCCACCGCCTTGGCGATCAGGTAGTAGAGCACGGCGGCCAGCGCGAAGAGCTCGAAGGTGCGGAAGGTTCGAGAGTTGAGG
>Ga0210040_10008987_pt1 | contig 11713 bp, 15 predicted proteins | sample CryGeyCG12114_NA_FD_185462 | JGI IMG/M metagenome (GOLD analysis project Ga0210040, IMG submission 185462) | Groundwater microbial communities from aquifer - Crystal Geyser CG19_WC_8/21/14_NA (SPAdes) (version 2) | ecosystem: Environmental > Aquatic > Deep subsurface > Groundwater | place: USA... | reverse complement strand
CGCCGCCGCCGATCTCCCGGCCGCCCGGGCGCACCTGTCCTCCCTGGCGGGCCGGGACCCGAGCGCGCTGGAGGAGTCCGAGCTGGTCCGGGCCACCGTCGAGTCGGTCGCGGAGAACACCTCCGACGCCGCCGTGGCGCCGCTGTTCTGGGGCGCCGTCGCCGGTCTGCCGGGGCTGCTGGCCTACCGGGCGGTGAACACCCTCGACGCGATGGTCGGCTACCGGTCGCCCCGCCACGCCCGGTTCGGCTGGGCTGCCGCCCGGACCGACGACGTCCTCAACTGGGTGCCCGCCCGGCTCACCGCGGCCCTGACCGTGCTCACCGCCCCGCTGGCCGGCGGGTCACCGGCCGGCGCCTGGCAGGCCTGGCAGCGGGACGGCGCCGCGCACCCCAGCCCCAACAGCGGGCGCTGCGAGGCCTCGCTGGCCGGCGCGCTCGGCCTGCGGCTGGGCGGCCGGAACGTGTACGGCACCCGGGTGGAGGAGCGGCCGACGCTGGGCGACGGTCAGCCCCCGGTGCGGGGCGACATCCGCCGCGCCGTCCGGCTCTCCCGCGCGGTGTGGACCACGGCCGCGGCGCTGGCGGCGCTGGGCCGGCTGGCCCGCCGCCGCTGACCCGGACGCCGGTCGAAGGCACCCCGGGGCGCGTCGAGCACCGGGAACCCGCCGGGGTCGACCCGGGCACGGCTGGCCGGCGGGTCCGCCGGACCGCGACCGCCGCGGACGGCGATGACCAGGGTGGCGACCGAGAGGCCGCCGAGCGCGAGCAGGAACAACAGCGCGAGAACTCCACCGAAGGTCATGCCGGAAGAGTGGCACCATCCACCCTGGTGCAAAGCAGTCCAATCCGGCATGGTGGCTGCATGCCACCGCCGCTGGACCGATCCTCTCCGGCGCAGGAACTCGCCGCCCTGATCGGTCCGGTGAGCAGTCTCCCCACCCCGCGCTATGCCGGTCTGGCCCGGCGCATCCGGGAGCTGGTGCTGGGCGGGCAGCTCCCGGCCGGTGCCCGGCTGCCCGCCGAGCGCGACCTGGCCGGCGCGCTGGCCACCAGTCGGGTGACGGTCACCTCGGCCTACCGGACGCTGCGCGAGGAGGGCTGGGCGACGACCCGGCACGGGTCGGGGACGGTGCTGGACGTCCCGGGGACCGGCCCCTCACCCGGCGCGGGCTGGCTCCCCCGGGTCACCCCGGGCGTGATCGACCTGGCCCATGCCGCTCCGGCGGCCGCTCCGCAGCTGGGCCCGGCGTACGCCCGGGCCCTGGCCCAGCTGCCCGGCTACACCGCCGGCAACGGCTACAGCCCTGCCGGCCTGCCGGAGCTCCGCGCGGCGATCGCCGACCGGTTCACCGGCCGCGGCCTGCCGACCGACCCGGACCAGGTCCTCGTCACCGCCGGCGTCGGCGACGCCACCGCACTGGTCCTGGACCAGCTGATGGAGCCCGGCGACCGGGTGCTGGCGACCCACCCCACCTATCCCGGCTCGCTCCGGATGATCGAGGCCCGGGGCGGCCGGATCGTGCCCGTGCCCGCCGATGCGGCGTCGCCGGACGACCTGATCACCGCCGCCCAGGCCGCCGCCCGGCAGAGCGCGCCGCGGATGGCGCTGCTGGAACCCGACTTCGCCAACCCGACCGGCGCGCGGCTCTCCGCCACCGGCCGGCGGCGACTGGCCGCGACGCTGTGGCAGCAGGGGGTGCTGACCGTCGCCGACGAGGTCAGCGCCGAGCTGCACCTGGACGCCGGCCCGATGCCGCCCTACGCCGCCGGGGTGCCCGATGCCGCGGTCGTGACCGTGGGCGGGCTGAGCAAGGCGGTCTGGGGCGGCCTGCGCATCGGCTGGCTGCGCACCGACGCCGCGCTCGCCGACCGACTGGGCCTGGCCCACGCGCGGCGTCAGCTGTCCGTCGGCCTGCTGGACCAGCTCGCCGCCGTCGTGCTCGTGCGCGAGCTGGACGCCGTGCTGGCCGAGCGGCGCGAGGCGCTCCGCAGTCAGCGGGGCGCGCTGCTGTCGGCGCTGGCCGACCGGCTGCCGGACTGGCAGGCGCTCCGCCCGGCCGGCGGCCTGTCGCTGTGGTGCACCCTGCCGCCCGGGCTGAGCTCGGCCGCCGTGACCGCCGCCGCTGCACAGCACGGGGTCCTGCTGGCCGAGGGCCGGGCGTTCGGCACCGGGCACGCCTTCGACGACCACCTGCGGTTGCCGTTCACCCGCCCGGCGGACGAGCTGCGCGCCGCGGTGGACGTGCTCGCCGACCTCGGCCGGACCCTCGTCGGACGCTCCGGCCGGGCGGTGAACCCGGTGCGCACCGTGGTCTGAGTGAACCCGCCATCACGGCAGGTGACGGTGGCCCGGCATGGGGCGGCGGGGCCCGAGCACGGGGTACGCCGCGGTTGTAGTTTGCAGGCACTGGAGCGGTCAGCCCCCGATGGGGCCGATGGGCCGTCGCGGGTCGAGCAGCGGCTCCGCGGCCACCGCCGGGGCCTCCCCGGCGCGCCTGCAGAGATCGGTCGATGTCATGTCCTCCACCTCCGCGCTTCCCCGCCCGGCAGACGTCCCGGCGACCCGTGGTCCCGGGCGGGTCCGCCGCTCCCTCACCCCCCGGGGGGTGGCGGCCGGCCCGGTGCCGGGCCGTTTCCGCGGTGACCTGGTCACCGGGACGTGGTGGTGGTCGGCGGAGCTGTACGCGCTGCACGGCCTGTCCGCCGGCTCGGCCGAGCCCTCCGTACAGCTCCTGCTCGCCCACGTGCACGCCGAGGACCGGCCCACCGTCGGAGAGGCGCTCGCCGCAGCAGGCACCAGCGGGGTGGCCTTCGCCCGGGAGCACAGGGTCGTGCGGGCCGACGGGCAGCAGCGCACCGCGCTGCTGGTCTGCGAGCCGGAGACCGACGCCACCGGCAGCGTGACGGCGCTGACCGGCCTGCTGGTGGAGGTCGCCGCGGCGCGCCCGGTCGCGCCGGACGACGAGCACGTGCGCTCCCTGCAGAACGAGGTGGAGCAGCTGCGCAGCGCGATGGCCAGCCGGGCCTCCATCGAGCAGGCCAAGGGCATCCTCATGCTGCTGATGTCCTGCGGTGACCAGGTCGCCTTCGACCTGCTGGCGCACATCTCCAGCCACACGCACCGCAAGGTCCGGGACGTCGCCGTGGCGATCATCGCGTCGGCCAGCGGCAACCGGTCACTGCCCGACGACGTCCGCGAGATCCTGCACGACGCCAGTCCGCCGAGCCGCACCACCAGCTGATCGACCGCGCCGGCTCCCCCGCCCGTCCCGGCCCGGGGTCCGTCCGAGAGGATCCCTGCACCGCCCGGACCGACGAGGGCCTGGACGAGGGAGGAGTGCCGCGGCGTGTTCTACGTGCTCCTGCGGTTCGTGCTGCGGCCGCTGGTCTTCGTGGTCTTCCGGCCCCAGGTCACCGGCCGGGAGAACGTGCCCCCCACCGGCGCGGTGATCCTGGCCAGCAACCACCTGTCGTTCATCGACAGCATCGCCATCCCGCTGATGGCGCCGCGCAAGGTGGCCTACCTGGCCAAGGCCGAGTACTGGCGCGGGTCGGGGTTCGCCGGCTGGGTCTCCCGGACGCTGTTCACCGCGCTGGGCGCGCTGCCGGTCGAGCGGGAGGCCTCCCGGGCCGCGCAGGCGGCGCTGGACACCGCGATGTCCGTGCTGCGGGACGGCGGGGCGTTCGGCATCTACCCGGAGGGCACCCGCTCGCGGGACGGCCGGCTGGCCCGCGGCAAGACCGGCGTGGCCTGGCTGGCGCTGACTGCGGACTGCCCGGTGGTGCCCGTCGCCGTCGCGGGCACCGACAAGATCCAGCCGGTCGGCGCCCGGTGGCCGCGACCGCACAAGGTGTACGTGACCTTCGGGGAGCCGCTCACCTTCCCCGAGCAGCGCGGCCTGGCCAACAAGGGCAAGGCGCGGCGGGAGGTCACCGACACGGTGATGGAGGCGATCGCGGCGCTGTCCGGCCAGGAGAAGGCCGGCTGGGGCGACGCCCCGACCGCGGCATGAGTGTCGCCGGAACGGCTGATCGCGGAGCGATCCCCATGAACACGGCCGGCACGGCTGATCGCGGAGCGATCCCCATGAACACGGCCGGCACGGCTGATCGCGGAGCGATCCCCATGCGCACGGCCGGAACGGCTGATCGCGGAGCGATCCCATGAGCGGCGCTCTGCTCGTTGCCGGCACGACCTCCGACGCCGGGAAGTCCGTCGTCACCGCCGGCATCTGCCGCTGGCTGGCCCGTCAGGGCGTGCGGGTCGCGCCGTTCAAGGCGCAGAACATGAGCAACAACTCAGCGGTCACCGCGGACGGCGCGGAGATCGGCCGGGCCCAGGTCATGCAGGCCGCGGCGGCCCGGGTCGAGCCCGAGGCGGCGATGAACCCGGTGCTGCTGAAGCCGGGCGGGGAGAACGCCAGCCAGGTCGTCGTCCTCGGCAAGCCGGTCGCCGACGTGACCGCGCTGTCCTACCGGCCGATGAAGGCGGCCCTGCTCGAGCAGGCGCTGGCCTGCCTGGCCGATCTGCGGTCCCGGTTCGACGTGGTCATCTGCGAGGGCGCCGGCTCGCCCACCGAGATCAACCTGCGCGCCGACGACATCGCGAACATGGGGCTGGCCACCGCGGCGGGGCTGCCGGTGGTGGTCGTCGGCGACATCGACCGCGGCGGGGTGTTCGCCGCCCTCTACGGCACCGTGGCGCTGATGCCTCCGCCCGACCAGCGCCTGGTGGCCGGCTTCCTGGTCAACAAGTTCCGCGGCGACGCGCGGCTGCTCGCCCCCGGCCTGGACCAGCTGGCCGCGCTGACCGGCCGTCCGACGCTGGGCGTGCTGCCCTGGCAGGCCGGCCTGCACCTGGACGTCGAGGACTCCCTCGGCGTCGACGCGCCGCGCGGACCGGCGCTGCCGCCGCACGGGGAGGACGTGCTGCGGGTGTCGGTCGCCCGGCTGCCGCGGCTGTCGAACTTCACCGACCTGGATGCGCTGGCCGCCGAGCCCGGCGTGCTGCTCCGCTACGCCGAGCGCCCCGAGGAGCTCGCCGACGCCGACCTGGTCGTGCTGCCCGGCACCCGGTCGACCGTGGCGGACCTGCAGTGGCTGCGGTCGACCGGTCTGGCCGACGCGGTGTCCCGACGGGCCGCCGAGGGCCGGGCGGTGCTGGGCATCTGCGGTGGGCACCAGATGCTGGCCCGCACCATCAGCGACGACGTCGAGTCCCGGGCCGGCGTCGTCCGCGGGCTCGGCCTGCTGCCGACCGACGTCACCTTCGGTCGGGAGAAGGTGCTGGCCCGCCCGACCGGCACCGCACTGGGGTCCACCGTGCGCGGGTACGAGATCCACCACGGCGTGGTCACCGTCGACACGCTCGTCGGCGACCCAGCCGCGGAACCGTTCCTGGACGGCGCGCGGGCCGGCTCGGTCTTCGGGACGACGTGGCACGGGGTGCTGGAGGACGACGGGTTCCGTCGCGCCTTCCTCACCGAGGTGGCCCGGATCGCCGGCCGGCGGTTCGTGGTCGCGCCGGGCACCGACTTCGCCGCGGTCCGGGAGGCCCGGCTGGACGCCCTGGGCGACCTGATCGCCGAGCACGCCGACACCGCTGCGCTGGAGCGCCTGATCGCCGACGGTGCACCCGCCGGCCTGCCGGTGCTGCCCAGCGGCCTCGGCTGATCCCGGCCGCCGCGCCGCCACCTCCTACGCCCTCCGGTGCGACCTGCCCCCGAGATCGCAGCTCAGCTGATCCGGGCGCGGACGTCGTCCGGCCAGGGGGCGGGCCGGCCGCCGGCGGTCGCGACGTAGGTGGTGCGGATCGTGCAGCAGACCCGCTCCCCCACCCGGACGGTGAACCCGAGCGTGAGGCTGCTGCGCCCCAACCGCTCCAGCTCGGCGTCGACCGCGACCGTGTCGCCGTACCGGGCCGAGGAGCCCCAGTCCAGCGAGGTGGCCTTGACGAAGTACTCCAGCCCCCAGGCGGCCAGCGCGCCGTAGGGCAGCCCGGCGGCTGCCCACCAGGCGTTGACCGCCTCGTCGGCCCAGCTCAGGTAGTGCGCGTTGAACGCCACGCCCTGCTGGTCGCACTCGGCGAAGCGGACGGGGGCACTCCACACCTCGGGCACGGGGAGCCAGGCTACGGAGGCCCGCTACCGTTCCCCCGTGCAGCCCGTCCTCTCTCCCCAGCCTGTCGACGCGGCGGTGCTGGCCGGCTACCGCGCCCCCTCCCAGCTGGTCGTGGACAAGGTCATCGACCGCGTCGACGAGCACTCCCGGGCGTTCATCGCCCTGTCCCCGTTCGCCACCCTGGCCACCGCCGGCGCCGACGGCTTCCCCGAGATCTCCCCGCGCGGCGGCGACCCGGGCTTCGTGCACGTCCTGGACGAGCACCGGCTCGCCCTGCCCGACCGGCCGGGCAACAACCGGGTGGACAGCCTGCGCAACCTCGCCGTCAACCCCCGCGCGGCGCTGCTGTTCTTCGTGCCGGGCGCGGAGGAGACGCTCAAGGTCTTCGGGACGACGTCGCTGGTCGAGCCCGACACGCTCGGTGTCGACCTCACCGAGTTCGGCCGGGCGCCGAGGTCGGTGCTCCTGGTCACGGTGCAGCGGGTCTACTTCCAGTGCGGCAAGGCGGTCATGCGCTCCGGGCTGTGGGACCCGGCCAGGCAGGTGGACCGGTCGACGATGACGCCGTTCGGCCAGGTGCTCAAGGACCACTGCCGGCTGGAGACGCCGCTGCCCGACGACGCGACGATCCGCGCCGACCTCGCCCAGGAGCTCTGAGGAGGGGCCCGCTGGCGGCTCGCGGCCCGCTGTCGGTGGCCGGTCGTAGCGTCCCGGCATGGCCCACTACTTCCAGGTGACGATCGACTCCACCGCGCCACACCCGCTCGCCGACTGGTGGGCCGAGGCACTGGGCTGGCAGCGCGAGCCCAGCGACGGAGCGTTCATCCAGCGCATGGTCGACGCGGGGCACGCCGACCAGTCCGACACCATGCGGCACGACGGCCGGCTGGTCTGGGCGGCAGGTGCGGCGATCATCCACCCGTCCGGCGACGCGCCGCGGGTGCTCTTCCAGCTCGTGCCCGAGCCCAAGACCGTCAAGAACCGGGTGCACCTGGACGTCCGGGTGGGCGCGGACCAGGTCGAGGCCGAGGTGGCCCGGCTGACCTCGCTCGGCGCCACGGTCCTGCACACCGGTGCGCAGGGCCCCTACCGCTGGGTGACCATGGCCGATCCGGAGGGCAACGAGCTCTGCCTCACCTGACCGGCCGGTCCTCAGCTGGCGGCGTGCAGCTCCCGCTCGACGTCCCGGGCGGCCTTGCGGTCGGCCACCGCGCGCTGCGCCAGCAGGCGGCGGCGCTCGTTCTGCGGCCGACGCCCGGGGCTGTAGCGGGCGTCCTCCACCAGCTGCCAGGCAGCCAGCGCGCTCGCGCGCACGGCTGGCGTCACCGGAACCTGCGGGACCGGCTGGGCTGTGGTCATCTGACTGCTCTTTCCCCCGTGGCGGCCGATGGTTGACCGCCAGAACCAATGTGGTCCGCTCGCACCGTCCCGAACCCTGATGTGACGGATTCGTTCGTTCTCGTGCACCATCTCGTTCCGAGAATCACACGGCTGTGGTTTCGCAGGTAGCCGACACGACGCTCCGTGTTGAAGCCGTCCGGCGTGTCGCCGTCCGCCGCGCCGGACACCGCCATCGCCTACCGTCCCGGGGATGGCGAACAGCGGGTGGCGCACGGTCCTGGGGCGTCTGGTGGACGTCGCGCTGCAGCAGGGCACCCGGCAGCTCTCCCGCCGGCCGGTGCGCCGCTCGGCGCCGTCCCGTCCGGCCGCGGTTCCCCCGGCACGGTCCGCGGGCCGCGCGGCGGTGGCCGAGCACACCGGCGCGGTCCCGCTGGACTACCGGCCGCGGGCCGACGGCGACCCGGATCCCGGGGAGGTCGTCTGGGCCTGGGTGCCGTTCGAGGAGGGCGACGGCCGCGGCAAGGACCGCCCGGTGCTGGTGATCGCCCGGGACGGCGACGCACTCCTCGGGCTCATGCTCAGCAGCAAGGACCACGACCTGGACGCCGCCGACGAGGCCCGGCACGGCCGGTACTGGGTCGACGTGGGCACCGGACCGTGGGACCGGCAGGGCCGGCCCAGTGAGGTGCGGGTGGACCGGGTGCTGCGGCTCTCCCCGGCGGACGTCCGCCGGGAGGGCGCGACACTCCCCCGGGCGCGGTTCGACGAGGTCGCGGCCGCCGTCCGGCGACACCGCGGCTGACCCGGTCACCGGGCAGCACGGGTCTGCTCGGCCCCCTTCCGGGACCCGACGCGAGCTGGCCAGTGGCGGGGAGGAGGGGGTCCTTCGTCAGCTGTCCAGGTCGTCGTCGCGCTGGCCGCGCTGGCGCACGTGGTAGACCCCGGCGGAGTCGGTCAGCGCCTGCAGGTCGTAGCGGTGCACGACCTTCGGCCCGTCGTGCAGGTGGACGTGGGTGACGGTCGGCAGCGGATCGCCGTGCCGGGCGTCACGGATCTCCACCCGTCCGTCCAGCGGGCCGCCCACGAAGAGCAGCACGGCGGCGTCGCCGCTCACGGCGTCCCCGGAACCCGGTTCTCCCTCGATCGACTGGCGCACCCGGACCAGGGTAGGCGAGCGAGCGGGCCGGCGAGGTGACCGCGACCGGACGTCTCACCCGCCGCGCGGCCGCAGCGCGCGGGCCAGCAGCGGGGCGCTGAAGAGCATCACGAACAGCCGCAGCACCTGGACGGCGAGCACGAACGTGGCGTCGACGCCGCTGCCGGTGGCCGTGGCGAGGACCGCGTAGAGCCCGCCCGGGGTGGTGGCCAGGTAGCCCTCCAGCGGCGTGACGCCGGCCGTCGCCGCGAGGGCCGCGCCCAGGCCCGCGCAGGCCAGCACGACGCCGAGGATGAGCACGACGGCCAGCGGCAGCGCCCGGCCCACGAGCCGCAGGCTGTCCCGGGTGAACGTGACCCCGACCTGCAGGCCGAGGGCCAGGAAGGCCGCCGACGCGACCAGTTCGGGGACCGTCGCGCCGCCGGAGGTGCCGGTCAGGTCCAGCACCGCGGCCACGGCCATCGGCCCGAGCAGCACGCCCACCGGGAGCCGGACGAGCCGCCCCAGTGCGACACCGGCCACCCCGCAGACCACGGTGAAGAGCACGCCGGCCGGCCACCCGGGGCCGGCGTCCGCCGTCGTCGACCCGCCCGCGGCGGAGGCGCCGTAGACGGCGGTCGCGACCACCGGCATCGCGACGAGCACCAGCAGCACCCGCAGGTACTGCAGGACGGCGACCACCCGCTCGTCCGCGCCCAGGTCCCGCGCCATGGCCGTCACCCCGGCTGCGCCACCGGCGATGAGGGAGAACGCCCCGGTGACGGCGCTGATCTCCGGGTGGAGGCGCATGAGCTGCCCGGCCGCGAGGCTCACCACGAGCGTGCCCACCGTGGCCAGCAGCACGGCCAGCCAGTGCTCGGCGACCGTCTGCAGGGTGTCGGTCTGGACCAGGACACCGATGGACACCCCGATCACCGCCTGCGCCGCCGCCCCGACCCGGGCGGGGACCTTGAGCCGCGAGGGGCGGACCAGTGCGCGGCCCAGTCCGGCGACCAGCGCGCCGAACAGTGCCGGCGAGGGCACCCCGACGAGCGAGAAGGCCAGGCTGACCAGGACCGCCACGGTGAGCACCGCCAGCCAGTCGAGTGCCCTCGTCCCCCGCCCGCGGTCCACGCCCCCACTCTGCCCGCCACGCCTGGCGACGTGCCGGAGCGGCCCCGCTGCAGGGTCCCGCCGCGAACCTGCGAGTGGTGGGGGCAGCGGGGTCCTTCGTCAGCCCGGCAGCGCGCCGGTGATCCGGCGCAGCTCGGCGACGTGGGCGGCGAACGCCGCCCGGCCGGCCTTGGTCAGCGCCAGCGACGTGCGCTGGCGGGAGGCGATGGTGGCCTTGCCGACCTTGACGTAGCCGGCCTCCTCCAACTGCTTGACGTGCTTGGACAGCACCGAGTCACTGACCCCGACGGCGTCCCGGACGGAGGCGAACTCCATGGTGTCGACGGCGGCCAGCAGGCCGCAGATCTGCAACCGGGGCGGGGCGTGGACGACGGCGTCGAACCGGGGCTGGACGGCGGTCACAGTCCCTCGCGCAACTCGCGCACGTACAGCGTGCCGAACCACCGGCTGGTTCCCGCCGCGGTCACCCCGGCCACCGCGCCGGCGACCACCAGCGGCCACGACGTGTCGAACGCCAGCTCGAGCACGAGCGCCGGGACGACGACGAGGGCGTAGACCACGAGGTAGACGTAGGCCGCCTTCCGCGTGGGCCCGGCCCGGAACCCGTCGACCCAGAAGCCGGTGATCCGCTGGTAGGCGCTGACCAGCCACCGCAGGCCGGCGCCGAAGAGCGCCACGGCACCGATGGTCAGGAACGGGTTGCCCACCGCCAGGACGGACAGCAGGCCGAAGACCAGCAGGCCCAGTGCGACGTCGTACCACCAGGGCTGCAGCGCGCGGTCGGCCATCGCGGCCCGGTCCGCCCGCAGCTGGGCCAGCTGGCGCGCGGCCGTCGCCTCGTCCGCCACCACGTCCTCCCCACCGTCGCGCAGGCCGCCCGCCACGCCGTCCGGAACGCTCTCGGTCACAGCCCCGCCCGCAGCTCGGCGATGTAGACCCGGGTCCACCAGCGACTGATGACGGCGACGCCCACACCCAGCACGACCCCGGCGACCACCATCGCCCCCTGCACCCCCAGGCCGAACTCGGCGCCGCCGGCGACGGCGAGCACGACGGCGGCGCCGGCCAGCCAGATCCGGGTGACCCGCTGGGTGCAGCCCGCGCGCTGGGTGTTGACCCAGAAGCCGGTGATCCGCTTGTAGACGGCCATCAGCGCGACGTTGCACGCCAGGAAGAGCATCAGCGCGACCGGGCTCACCCAGTCGCGGTGCACCGAGTAGGACGCGATGAAGCCGGCCATCGCCAGCCCCAGCGCTGCGTCGTACCACCACGGCTGCATCGCCCGGTCGGCCACGGCTGCGCGGTCGGCATCGAGGACGGCCAGCTGGCCGGCTGCCTCGGTGGGGGTCGTCGCCCCGATGTCGTTTTCCATGTTGGAAAGAGTGCCGCATCACTTTCCACTTCGTCAAGAGACACCGCCCCTGTCCTCGGCCGTGTCGCCGTGGTCGAATGGGGGCGATCTGCGACAGCAGTGGAGGAAGCCCGGTGCGATTCCGGCGCGGTCCCGCCACTGTGATCCGGCAGCCGCCGGACAGCCAGGAACTCCCGCTGTCGCCTCCTGCCACCTCCGGGCGCGGACACCCGGGGAGAGGACCTGTGGTCTACCCGTGACCTACCCCTTCGGCGCCGTCGTCGGCATGGACGACATGCGGCTCGCCCTCCTGCTCAACGCCGTCTCCCCCGCCGTCGGCGGGGTGCTGGTGCGCGGTGAGAAGGGGACGGCGAAGTCCACCACCGTCCGCGCGCTGGCCGCGGTGCTGCCGCCGGTCGCCGTCGTGGCCGGCTGCCGGTTCGCCTGCGACCCCGCCGCACCCGACCCCGGCTGCCCGGACGGCCCGCACCCGTCCGACTCCCCGGCGCAGACCCGGCCGGCCCGGCTCGTGGAGCTGCCGGTCGGCGCCTCGGAGGACCGGCTGGTCGGCTCGCTGGACCTGGAGCGCGCGCTCACCGAGGGCGTGAAGTCCTACGAGCCGGGCCTGCT
>Ga0210040_10008986_pt1 | contig 11714 bp, 7 predicted proteins | sample CryGeyCG12114_NA_FD_185462 | JGI IMG/M metagenome (GOLD analysis project Ga0210040, IMG submission 185462) | Groundwater microbial communities from aquifer - Crystal Geyser CG19_WC_8/21/14_NA (SPAdes) (version 2) | ecosystem: Environmental > Aquatic > Deep subsurface > Groundwater | place: USA... | reverse complement strand
AATATTAAAGTACAAAACAGAGACTGTATCACCTAACCATTGTAAAAAATAGTCACGTTCTAAAAAATCCTTACCATATGTGCTTTTCCAACATTTCACAATGGCTGGAAAAACGTATTTTGCTATTATATAACAGCTATAGTTAAAAGCAATATTAAATCAGTCAATCAGTAGGTATTAGGGGTATTCACGAGCACCGGGGTAACGCGGTAACAGGGTAAAAGGGTAACTTTTCTCCATTTAAATACATTGCAAAAAGTTACCCTAATACCCTTATATCCCGTTACCCCGGTGCTCGTGAATTCCCCTAATATGTAATTATGCTTGTTTTTATCGTTTTTAAAACTACGCCACCCTTTGTACATTGCAAATACGTGCGCTTCCAATTTAGTACTGCTACATATGTAATTACAATAAAGTTTAAAGTTTACAGTTTCAATTTAACTTTATATAGTTAATGAGATACTATTGTGGCAATATGTTATAAAATTTTGCTAGTTAGCACCCTAAAAACTCAAAGTACAAATAAAATCAAGTCTACGTGAATATATTTGCAGTCTTGTTAGTCTTGTATTTTACTGCTATACTTTCTTCCCAGGTTTCATAGTCAACATTTTTCCCCGTATAAAAATTAATGTAAAAAACGTAGAATTAAGAACACCCGTAAAAATTATACAAGCTATTCACAATTGAAATGTAATACCGACTGGTTGGTTTCCTATTGCATGGTACGTGCCTAGTGAAGTAACAAACTTTACTTGTTTATGACCATAAATTAATCTCGTGTTACACAAAGGAAATATGGGTGCGTACTAGGACAAAATTTATTATGCATTTCAAATAGTCTACAAAGGATGCACAATTTCTCTTATACATGCATAAACTCAAACCAGAGCATAGGAAAAAATGTTGCATTCTTTTATGAAAAAGCTATATTTTCGTTTCCTTTCTCGTGAGCTCATAATTTGGACACTCATACTGTACGCAACTTGAAAGGAACGTCCTTTTTTTAAGACCATTCACTTTTTTATTCCATAGTTAACTTGACAATACTAACTATATACACACAGCAGGCAAGTGGACCATTATTTTATTTCACTTTTTTGCATCCACTATTAAATAAAAACCAAACCTGCTGTTTACATTCCGTTCACAACTTTATGCTCCAAATATGTGAATTGATGCACGAATATAAGCAGCATAAAATATGCTCAAGTTTTAAACTATTTTTTCTTCTCCTACTCTCAGTCTTTGTTTAAATATACCAAGTTGTAATCTAGTATAAAAGGAGATAGTGGAACCAGATGTTTTCTTTGCTTGATGTCCTTCTAATAGTGTCATCATATAATCTGTATATTATATAGTAGTATGCTCGCATCCTTTGTTTTATAATATAAAAATCATCAGAGAAGAAAGATTCTACTGCTCGGGAAGCAATTTAAGCAATAGCTTTTGCAGCCAGTGTAGCCCACTATGGAGAGTGATATTTATTTTAAAAGTTTGGATGCATGCGTTAGCTTGTGTAGAATGTTGTCTTCAAGTTAATGACAGCATTAAGATGATAATGAAGAAAAAGTTTCAACGACATTTCATCCTTGGCTCATGAAGAAAGAAAACATTTGTAGAAATGGTAGATTTAAAAGTTTTTTAGTTGCAACTTTTCTTTAATAATGATCGTCATTTTAGTGCCCGTCCGAATAATGACGATATGAAGAGTTTGTCCATTTCAATATTAATAAAAAAGCGTCTCGAGTAAATCCGCAGTCACAGGCACAAACAAATGGGTAATATATTTTTGTTTTTTGTGTCCCCATTGCGTCATGACGGAATTATTAATTCTTAATAGGACATAAACAAAAGTTGTCCTTTTTATTGCTTTAGATTGCTTCTAATTTTGAACTTTTTTGTCGGTTTCAAGCCATAGGGTGAAAATATTATGTGTGAAATATAGCTTTTCTTACTTACTTGGATAGGAAAATTGCGCATCTATTTTAGTTTTTACAAACATTAAAGTGAAGATTTTTTTAGGGAAAGGATGATAGAGGCAGAAAAAACTTGGTTAGCCTTTAAAGGATAATCATTCTTGAATTTGGAGATCATCACCTTTTTTTTCCGTCACTTCCAAGTACAAACAAGATTTATAAGACCTGTGCTAACCTTTCACTCCATATTATGAACTCGTGTTTACTTTCACTCTCACCATTCCTTTTGATATTACTCAGCAATATTACTCACTATTTGGTATGCCTTGCCCTGACAATGAAAAAAGGTTGTCAAATTTGGATCCCTCATAAATCATAAGGATGAAAGAGAGCTGCGTATGTAACGTACAAAAGCGTTGTCTTCCGGTCTATTTTTATTAATACTTGATGGGTACAATCTATAAAGACGTAGTGCGTTTCAACTCGTGTACCCAGAATAAATGCAATTTGAATGAAAATCATTATGATCATGATGAATTCTTACTCTAGCTTCATCTCTCTTTTTTTATCACTATTTTTCCCTGACTAATACAAAAAGAAAATTTTATTGAAAAAAATACCCACGCATTTTTACACATATACTCGCTCCCATCACATCAATACAATTCTAAATCTCGAATTCATTGTATCTGAATGAAATTCTTCCCTTTCTTCTTATCCATTGAAAACCTGTGTGTCATGAGTGGACCCATATGTTCAATTCACCTGTACGGGAATGATGAAAGAGCTAAAACAGATGAGAAAATGTATGCTCAAAAAAAGTGCCTAACCTAGCACCCGTAATTACATGATCAGTATAAGATCCATGATCTTCCTTCCATGTTTACTAACAATGATATACGGATTCTTTCGTGCATTTCACGTACTATCCTTAACTATAGCTATAATGTGAAAAGTCTTTTTCTATCAACACAAAGGACAGGAACTGGGTCACATGATTTAATTCTGGGTAACATCATTAATTCCTCCTTTCTCAAAGTCATAAACCAAATGGTGTATGTAATAACGATCGTGTGTAAAGAATTATATAATCTCACTACTACTACTACTAGAACACAGAAAGGACAGGAAATTGATCCGTGCTGTGACCTGGATGGGAAATTCTTTTATAAAAATCACCTGTCTTCTCAAGGTGTAAAAAAATACCTCCTGCTCTCTAGATTACTTACTACAGAAGACGCTAATAATGTCACCATCACGTCTCCACATTTCCAATCCAATGAAAGCCACAGAGAAATAAACGTTTTCTTTTACATCCTACCTACCAATAATAGAATGTGTAGTACTAGTAGTAGTAGTAGTAGTAGTAACTGACCGAAAAAATTATAAATTTGGCTCACATGATAAAGGTTTAGAAGCATATATCGCCCAGTCTTCCACTATCAAGTAGCTTGTGTATAGCATTTAAGGTGCAGTAGGGAGTGGGTGCTGTGACTGGAATTCTTGGAGGGAATGAGAAATTTTACACATGACTTGAGACATTCATTTGAGCAATGTATCATCATCACAGGTCTCTTTTCCAAGCTTTCTTTCTCATGCCACTTACTCTAATCGTCTTTCATGGACGGTCCTATACAAATCCTGCAAGGGTTGGATGTAAAAAGTTTTCGTTGACACTGAATGTCACATTAAGTGAGTGCTACATGACTGTCTTTTAGGGGCATCAAACAACATGAAGGTCGTATAGCAAATTTTTAAGGCACTGTGGTGTGATAATGTTTCTTGGAATTTTTAATAGGAAATTTTCTCTTGTTTACCAACTATCATCAATTTTGCATGCTTTTTATTGAACATATCACACATATTGAAAAAAAGTCTGTTGTGCAAGCCATAGGAAAAGTTGCATAAGCCATGCATACATTAGTTTAGCAAAGTAAAAGCTGAAAATTATCAAAAGACAAATTGGGATAGGGTGCAACTAACAAGACCACTTTAATTCCATATTAAAAATAGTATTATATAAGTCTTCTCATTAGAACTAGAGATTCGAAATCACTAAATTTTTGCTAACTAACTAGAAAGATCAAGATTTCTATTGTAAATTTATATTTCCGAGAGTTTTCATGCACAATTGAGCAGAAACTCGGTAGTTAGTTAGTTAGTAATGAGTGAGTGAGAGGAATTACTATTCCAGGAAATGTATTAGGTAAGAGACAAGTTTTGATTATCGGTTCCTTTTGAGCCTCCAATCTATTTCACTTAATATCATATTTGTTGTTGTTTGTTCTTGCTGCTCGTAGCTTGAACCAAGATATAACGCGGGAATTAAGTATTAGTTAGTTTCTTGACGACTGTCCTTTTTCATTTCTCCAACTGTCAATAATAGTGTCAATGATACCCAACCCATGCTGTACTAACTTGTCAAAGGAACTTAGAAAACCGCTCTTTCACATTCTAGTTCGCCAAACTCCATGTTTTCCTCCATTTTTGTTTTTTGCAAAGAAGCAATCTATTGATGGAAAAGTACATAATTGTATGAAGATTCTTAGAAAATCTGCTATTTGGCTGCTCTAAATATTGATTTGGTTTAACCCATATAGTCTCATCAGCAAAAATAATTTACTGCGTAGAAAAAGAAGCGATCGCAATTCATTTTACCCAGTCTAGTATTGCTGCAGTATATTGGAGCAAATTGACACCCCCACAAAAGTAGGTTGCTCTCATGCGTTGTTCGCCTGGTTTTATACACATTTGTTTCCGTGCCAAAACTTGCGTTTTTGTTGTACCATCCACTAAACCAGTGTTTTTTGCAGTGTCCAGTGTGAAAAAATTTTCTCACATCGCAGCTACAAGAATTTTGCCTGACACTTTTGCTCTACTAAATTCTTGTTTTTACGCCAGAAACTTTGTTAGGTCTATTTCAAAAATTTTGGTAGTCGTTTTTGTTCGGTTTGGAACTTTACATTAAATTAAACTTAACAGAAATTTATATTTAGCTAAATACCTTTTACGTCATCCAATTGATAGTTAGTAGAGAAGGATAGTTTTTTTTTACTGCGATGTTTTTTTTTCGGGAAAAACAAATCTCTCGGTGACGCAATTTATTCAAATCAATAATATAGTCATCACACTACAAAAATTAATGATCACATGAAGTTATGACAAGATAATTAGCACATCAACCCGTCCAGTTAATATATCACAGATATAAATATCACAAAATTTTTGCCAATAGAAAATAAAACAAAGGAAAAATGTGACTGTAATGTCATAAATATTTTATCTGTGCGCTTGTTTTGTTGTCAATTTTGATATTATTGCCGTCCGTCTTGAATTCTTTGCACATCAGAATATTTATAACACTGGAAGCTGCCATTGCTCCAAAGGAGCTAGAAGTGACAATGAGCACACACTTTTTTTAGGCTCTCTCCGTGAGGGCTGCAAAAATAAATATCTAGACCTGCTTTGGGTTGCCCTTTTTTTAACAAAAAAAAGAAACAAAAAACACGGAAAATGAGGTGTTGTTTATACAGTGTATAGTAACTAACACGTAGACCGTGGTTCCACTGTAAACAACATAAAAGTTTATTTACAGATTAAATAAAGTTAAAGTTGACAAAATTAATTATAGCAGCAGCAGTCCGGGAGGTCAAAAATAGCACACCTCTCGATCTAAGAATACTTTTAAGTACATAAATTTAAACTCAATGGGAGTACCATGACATGTGTATAAACAAAATGTTGCTATACAACATAAGGGATTTAATTTTTGTCAAGTCAATCAAACAAAGCTCGGCGTTTATATTATTTATAGTCCTCATAACCACCACATCAGTATCTTATGAAAATGCTGACCTTGTCTCTTTTGCGTCAGGAATCTTTGAACTATTTAAACAACAAAAGATCCAAGCTTCCAATTTCAAAATTACAGTACTTGATGTATCACTGAGCGCATACTTCAAAGCATACTAATTCGTGTACACAAGCCTGGTTGCTTGACTAATGCTCGCCCATCCCATAAGGGGATCAAAGGCTACAGATATTTTTAAAAGCCCAAGGCTTGGTGCATCAAGTTGGAAAACCTTATGAAATTGCTAAGATTAAGATTGCTACTCCCTTTTAAGCCAAAACCAGGTAAAAGGCATTTTGGCTTCTTGCTCCTCTTTTGTACAGTAAACAGGGTGAAAGACAAATCTGCTTATTTGCTCATCTCAGTGATTAATTTGCTTTGAGAGCTCAAAGTTTAGAAACCAAACCTTAAAACCTACTTGATACTGACATGTAACATGCGTACAAAAACTAATTTGGAAAGGAAAATAAACGCCATATTTTTGTTATTGACACACAAACTGCCGTAATGGCTTTCAATTAAATCTAAAAGCAGAATGTTATGTCTCTATCACCACAGATGACGAAATGCAATAATCTTGAGAGAGACTCAACTATGCAATAAAAAGAGCCAATGTTATACATAGCTCACAATACTCGAGCCATTTCTGTCTATTCAGACGAGTTTTGTATGGAAAAACATTCTCCATTTACTTTCACATGTCACGTGGAATGATAAAGTTCACATTCAATGCACCTTGCATGCAATGCAAAATTCTTTTATGTCCTATCCGGTGCATTCAAATCTCACTTGACTTTCTCTTCACTACTGGTTAAACTACAAAGCTCAGATTGACGCTGATATAACGTCAGTGGCAACCCACTTGGTTGATTTTATTTCCAAGTTAAATTCAAAAATTTTTGAGCTCAAGGGTACGGGCGTTTAAAAAATGAAATATGATGATACTAAGGGAAACAAAGTCCACCTGTCTCCAAAAAATCCATTTGATTCTTTACTCACGACGGGCGGAAAAGTAGTTTGCATGCAAATTGCATACTTGGATGATTTGATTTCGTCATTGTACTCGTGCATGGTTCTCATACAAACTTAATATGAGCTCATTGATTTAAACATTAGGCTTTGGTTGTGTTAGTTGGATGCATGGAAAAAAGTAATGTCACAGATAGCTTTGTCTGATGGTAAATTCTTATATGTATCTCTAGCTCTGATCATTTATATATGTAGTTAGTTTAACAATGAACAGAGTTTTTAACATTAGACAGTATTATACACATAGCCAAAGCTATTTAAAACTCTGAATAGTTATTCATAGTCAAATGAAACCTGCAATAAAGTCATGCACCTTGTTTTTTACTATTTTTGTTCCAATTTGGAGCCCACCAGTGTAAATCATAGCTTACAGTACGTGGGCAAACAGTTTAGTTGCAGTGACAGGTGAACATAAAACACGACTCCCAATTAATCAGTGTCAAGAACTAGCCGCACAGCATCCAGTTAACAGTATACACTTTGTTCATACATATAACTACCCATGGTGAGTAACTAGTAAAAGTGTTGAAAACTGTAGCTGGCTCCAGGTGTGGGTTTGTCAGCATCTCCAAAAGAGTATACTACAACTTTGCTCATTACATACGCTGAATGTGATGTGAAAGATTGTTTGACAGGATAGGGAAACATTTTATAGTTGGAGAAACTTGCTTTCTCTCTCAACTAACATGATGATGGGAAAAGAAAGTCAAAAGGTTTTGTGGGCAGCCTGTGATTTTGATTTCTCCTTTAATTGAGCCGCTCATTCTCTTGAAGATTGGTACGAGTGATAGTCATTAATTAATTACGTGCAGCAAGCTATACGTAACTTCCAGAGTCCACGACTTGCCGCTAATTGCTGTGGCAAGAGATAGAAACTATTTAGGAGACACGTGAACGCACAAGAATTACTAAATGAATGTCGACGAATGCCATTAAGGTTTTAGTTAGTAAGCTAGACACTGAATCCAGTGCCATAGCAAGTTAGCTATTAGTTAGTTAGTAACCTTGAGGACCTATATACCAGCTTAATTGCATCCTCTCCTTTGATGATACCTAGTTGACATTACCTACCTACCTACCTTCGTGTTATTAATACGGTTTTTATATGTGAGACATTTGGTGGTAAAGTTTTGATCGAGTTATGAGGTTAATGAGTGTTAAAGAAGGGATTTTTTCTTTCCAGGAATTGGCTCTTCCAGAAAATATGAGACGTCATCATTGATCACATTTGGAAGAGGAGGGGATGACGGGCAACCAGGGGAACAAGAAAGTTTAGATCCTAAGACTATGCCATATTTTGACTACAGTGTACCCAGAAATATTTCCACTGTGGTGGGTCAACATGCTTTTCTCCTTTGTCGAGTCTATCGCATGAAAGACAAATCGGTAAGTTGCTCAAATTTAATACTGTAAGATGCTTTGTGGTTTTGTGATCGACAAAGTCGATTGAAGGCTTTTGTGCTTTTATGGAATAAAGGTTTGGTTGCATATATAGATTTATTATAGTATGAAATATTTCTTTTGGTATAAAGCTGAGGCACGAGTGACAGATCAGACTGAAATTTTTGAAACGCGATATGTTCACTTTGCTGCAAATCCAGCCAGCAATCATTTTGTCAAAAGCATGATTCCTCCAACTGCTGATAAAATTTGATTAATCTCTACGTTATTAAATTATTAGCAAACTAATGGAAACAAGCACCGACGGCGAAGGCCAAGGTATTTAATTTCATCCCTCCCTGAGCAGATCATTTTTTTAGAAATCCATTTGCAAACAATCGTTGACGTTTTAATCTGGGATGCTAAAATTTCAATTTATATGTAAACAATCTCACTGGGAAAATAATATGATCCAATATCTTTGAAACTAAGGATGTTCCCTATAATACGCTCTCAATGTTATGTCTGATTTTTGTGGTCCGAAATTTTCAAAAGGTATTGTATGGCATGACAGCAAGATAACAAACATTCCAGATCTTGACTTTCATCCCAAAACTCATACAAATTTCTGTTTTCAAGACAAGATTAGGTAGCCAAAGGGCCGTCGAGTTGCAAAACGTCGGTGTTGCAAATCTACGGCCAGAGCAATAATCCTCTGACTAAATTTTTGACATGAGATCCGAGATATGCACTGCACACTTTTCCCCAAAAATCATCAAACGTTGATTTCGCAATCAATTATGCATGGATTTGAATAAAATTTGATATCTGTGTTGAAATTGACCTTTTTGAATTCAAAAATAGTGGTTGAAAAATCCTAAGGTTAAACTTAGACCTATTTTATATTTAAGGGTTGATCTTTTACAATTTTGAGCTCTAACAATAATTTCTGCAGAACATGAGAATGGTAAAAACAGACTGTCTCAACGTTTTCATGTGTATCAGCTTGCGGAAAGTATTTTCTACCGCGCAAACACATAACCAAAAAAAAACACATGTTGAAATAAAAATGATAAAGACATTAAAGCTGGAATTAATTAAGTCAAAATTGCTTAGATATGTTTCTATCGTTGCCTTTGTTCACATCAACTACAGTCCATTTCAAAAAGAGTAATTTTGCTCGTTAGATTACATGAAAATAGTTGATAGGTGACAAAAAGTTAAGTTGTAGCTATTAAAAAATTAACTGAAAAGTGAAAACTATAAAATATGATTTTTTTGAAAAGTGTTTATAAAATCTACGGTTAGTTTTTCATTAGGCCGTTTAACTTAAGTAGCCAAATAACACAATGCAACTGCCTTTTATTCTGCAATGAAGAGTAATGCGTATGTACGTATAGTTAACCAATGGATATGATAGTTAAAATAAACAATTCTGTAACTGCTTTGTGATGCAATAACACTGACTTGTTCACGCCATGATTTTTTATAAAAAAACGATTGATTCATCAAATTTTGTAATTAAGTGCTAAGGTACTGTGTATTTCTTATGTCATGAAAAAATTCATATAACTATTCAATCTAATGTAAAAAGATCTAAAAAATTATTTTTCAAACCTGAAATTGTGTTAAAATACTCTTATACTTTTTGCGTCGTTCTCAATGCTAGTCTTTGCTATTTCGATCAAATTGAAGGTTTTATAGAATACACACTCAATGATGCCAAACTTGTATGTTCTAGCCTAGGAACTTAATTCACGCCGAACAAAATCCTCACATACATTATAGTGCATGCTGCATTTAATCTATGTTGCATGTTAAAGTATGAAAATTCTCACGACAGTCTTTCTCTTGCTGAAATTACGATTTATTACAGAGAAAACTTTTTATACTTAAATTTTTTCATTGCTACAATGCTTAGTTGAAAACTTTTCAACTATTTATTTTAAAAACAATTGATTATTACGATTTTACAGCTTGTATTTCTGTTTGGTTCAATTTAGAATAAAACTGTAGCAATGTAATCGTAGCAATAGGGGTGTACCAGCAGCTGTGTATCTACGTACATTTTCGCACGCGTATTTCTCCCAGATATTGAAAGCAGATTGTTTACTTCTATCTACTTATTTGATTGGCTGGCGGAAATACGCACTTAAAAATCTGCGAAATTACATAGCATCAGGTGTATCATTAATTAATAAAGAATTTGAGGTACGAGTATTTTCATTGAATGTTGCAGGGCCTCTGTAAATATTTTTAAGCAGAAAACACAAAACTAAGGGAAAAGAGCACACACCACATTTTTAGGCTTTCAGTTTTGTTCAGTGGACAGACCAGAAACAGCGCTAGCTGCATTTTTCAATTTTGCTAAATCTACATTTTATAAATTCATGTGAATATAATATTGTTTAACTTGTTTCTGTGGCGTTTACTCTAGTTATCCCAGGGCTGTCCAGAAAAATCAGCGTTGGGAAGCCTACCTAAAGGGAAAGAAAAAAGTTTCAAAAAATAAAAAATGCTGTCGACTCATGTTTCGGATGCTTTCTTGTATAATTTGAAGCAGCGATGGACTATTTTTGTTCTGCTTTACAAATATTTTACATTCAAATTGTAGTCTGATAAATTCATTGGAGATTTTCAAGTTGCTGCTGTGCAAAAAATAAATCAAAGTATCATGCTTTACTTTTTATTATTATAGTATACTATAGTATACTTTATATTATTTTTTTTGTAAATTTTAGCACATGAACTATTAAACCTTTTGATCGATTAATCCTTTTGATTGAGGAAACAAGATACATCTCATATCTGATTTCACTACGTTTTCATTACAAAAGTTGTCGATAAGTCTCGAAGTAATGAAAGTTACCACTAAAGCAAGCGAACCTTACAGTCGCAATTCGAATTGTTTTGTTTATTATTTTGGTATTAGGAGTATTGAGTGTTCTATAACGTTAAGACAATTTTTATGTTTTATTCCTGAAAATAATTAATGCAAAAGTTACTGCATTTGATTTTAATAACGTTTTTAACTTTTTTGTTAACCTTTGAATCGGAGAGATTTTCAACGTTCGTTAACAAAATCCGGAGAGTAAATTGCTTGAAAAAATAGTTCACCTTTCTTAAGATTGAATTTGTATGATTGACCTTGAGTTCATCGGTGGGTAATCAATTATTATACAATGCTGATTTTTAAAGTAAAAACAAAATTAAACGCCTATTACTGATATTTAACTGAATTTTTTGGACTTGAAATATAAATTGCTGGGCTTGGCCGATAAAGATGGTCAAGGGTATAATATACAAAGGGGATTGCACTATCATTGTTAGAATTTGTGTGAATCCTTATTTTTAAATTTACGGTACAAAATTCAAAGAAATAAGACCAACCCTTAATTATATAATAAGTCAAAGTTTAAATTTATGATTTTTCAGCCACCGTTTTTGGATTTAAAAGGTCAATTTTAACTCAGATTTCAAATTTTATTCAAATTAGGGCATAATTGGCTGTAAAATTATTGTTTGAAGATTTT
>Ga0210040_10008985_pt1 | contig 11715 bp, 3 predicted proteins | sample CryGeyCG12114_NA_FD_185462 | JGI IMG/M metagenome (GOLD analysis project Ga0210040, IMG submission 185462) | Groundwater microbial communities from aquifer - Crystal Geyser CG19_WC_8/21/14_NA (SPAdes) (version 2) | ecosystem: Environmental > Aquatic > Deep subsurface > Groundwater | place: USA... | reverse complement strand
CAAACTTATTTATCATTTATTTATCTTCATGTAATTACTTATTTGATCTATCCGCATGATCATGTTTTAGTTTTTGTTCAATCCACGTTGTTATCCGCCCGGGCGTAGAACGGGCTTTTTAGCTGGTGTAAATATAATTGAAGATTGTGCAAGCCTAACCAAGGTCCCTATTGAAGCAAATGCCTTCCTCTTTACAAGCTTCGGAGATAGCCAACTAAATCTGATAGTCCAATGCAGGTGAAAAATTAAAGTAGGCCGCAAGGGCAAGACTGAATTTTTTTATTGTTTTAGAGAGTAAATATACTCGGTCACCTGCTATTTCTATTTTCCCGTCATAAAGTCTAAAATTAAGTGAAGAACAATCTTTTTCAAGCTGAAATTTGTTCGTTTTCTGTCAAATCATACTAACTAATTGATTGTAATTCACCAAACTAGGGATGATAATAGATTTTTTTGGTACTTTTGTGGTTTTCAATTGTCTAGTGGTCATTATTTAGCAATTACAGCTTCCTTTTAAGATTTACTGGCTTAAAATTATTAAAAATACCCAAATCGCAAAAAATAAATAGTGTAATTGCAGGATAAAAATACAATGAAGGGTGAAAAAAAAGCTTTTTTAGTTATCTTTGAATAACGGTTCGCTCCCTGTAGGTTAGACATCATACTACGTAGTAAACATCCAAGCGATGTCTGAGATAAAACGCATCGAAACGTAACTTAACGGGTTTTGCAGAAATTTTACTTTTTCAAAATAATAGAGACACAGAGATTCATAAAATAATTAAACGATGGCTCAATGACGAGATTTAATAGGAATTTAGTTTTAATGACACTTGTTATTGGAACTAGGACTATTGTAGATTTATTGTGTTGGCGATATTAGGATTTAGCAAAAACATTAGAAGAATCAGCTCTGATTTCATTATTTCAAAGCAAAATAAATGTTGTATTCTTAGGTGGGATTCAACTTGAGACAACAAAGTTGGAACAATGCATGTAACTGTGTTCTTGCGTTGGCTTCGCAAGGATTTAGCACATTGAAATAATCAAAGCTCGGACAATGTGTAAGAGGAGTAAAGATTTTACAATGGTGCTGCAGAAGATTTTCTGCAGCTCAGTTTTAATCATTTTCTTAAGTCCTTGCTTAAAGTCTAACTTGAGGTTCTCTTTATTTGTTCAAGTTATTCGATAGCCGAAGCAATAATGCTATCATTGCGTATTTTGAAGAGAAAAAAGTATCCATATTCACGGTTTTGTTAAGAAATGCAGAAAAAATTATTGAAAAAAGTTATAGTTGAGTTGTTGAGTATCAGTACTTGAAAAATGGTCCGGGATTTTCTCCCTTTATTTGATGTACACCTCAGCATACAATATTCATAACGGGCAACTTCAGAATGCACAAAGATATTTTAGCTAATGGATTCCTCTATTTAGTTTTCTATACACTTGCCATCCCATCGTTTTGAACGGGTGCTCCCTATAAATTTCTATAGATTTCAAGAGTGCACTTCAAAATGGTTATTTTATTTGGCTTTCTTCACTGCTTTTACTTTCTCGATCATTCACCGTAGTACCCAAATTTAATAGCTTTTCTTCCTACCGTTAACATCTTTGTCACTTACAACATTTTTGTATTTGTAAAACTTTGGCTATACACCGTTGCAAACGTACAGAAAGTTTTTTAGCGTAGTCCCGTTATCAAACTTTTTGTTACGTGAGATGTTGCTATGAATTCTGTCCAACTGAAAATAACTTTAGACTGTTGCACCAGCTAACGATTAAAAATCCGATCACAATGCCTACAGATGCGTAGCTTAAAACTGACCGTGTTGAAATATACGCATCAAATCTACGTTACGATAAAAATGTACGACTGTAAAATTCCAGTCTAAAAATTCAGTTTGTATTCACTGTAGTATACCTAGAAATATTTCATATTAGAAGTATTCACGAATGCTTTGGTAAATCGGTGTACAGTAACATAAAGATATAGAAATCAATAGCATTTAAGTTTTGAAAAATTACCGATTTAACAAGTTACCAGGCTCCTAAGGTATTCGTTGAATACCTCTATAAATATTGATTGGCTGCAACGGAACTTACTAACTATAACTCTACGTTTACAGTAGTAACTTAAATAATTCTACTTTGATTGCCAATGAGTGTGTAGCATGTACAAATGGTAATATGCAGCAGACTACATATAACATGGACCTTAAAAGTGCAAAGGAACTCATCCATTGAGCTCTCAATCTCACTCTGCAAACTTATAGTATGTGTGTATGTACGTGAACAATTGAGAGAAAGTTGCTTTTCACATCTTGTAAAATGTATTGAACTAGACTCACCCAGTCAAGTAGGATTTTAGAGAGCCTTCTTTTGAATGAGAAAGTAATACATAAATTCCAGTGACTGGATGAAATGTAACTACCCTGTTTCACCCATTCATATTTAATAGAGTGTAAACTCTCTTTGTACCCATTTTGACATACACCTTTGCCCTGGTTCTATTGTAAATGATGAGCTTGTATCTACAAACGAGTTTTAAGTGCAGGTCTCTCTGCAATATAAATGTCCGAGATGATTGTTCCCTTTAAAATATGTATGACATTGCTTTATTTCATTTTCACTGGAAGTCACATTACTTACTTACTGCAATGTATGTATTGGAGTAAAGCCAATTGCACTGCAAACAGTCAGTTTTACATTAGACAAAATTATTTGTGCTTTAAATTGTTGTTTTTTGTGTACATACTCATTGCCAAGATTCAAATGTGAAAAAATGTTTTGTTTTTTTCTCCATTTTTTTCTTCAGTGTGAAAAGGAAATAAATGAAGTGAGTAAGTAAGTAAGTAAATAGTAGATTGTTAGTCCGATTGTAAGGAATTTATTGCCTATATGATAGAATTGCACGGGTTTTGATTTTCCTGAAAGGAAACTAAATTTGACGGGAGGAAGCGGCAGTCAGGTATGTGAGAAAAAGCTGGAGGCATCGAATGTTTGATTTATGGGCTAGGTTTATTCATAACAACCTCCTGGTTGAGTTATGCAATGAAATTGAACGCGTTTTTCATCACAGAATCAATTGGTGAAGAAATCTATGATTATTACTGACTCGTAGACATACGGAAAGTAAATATTGATTGAACCCCGTGAGACGTGGGAAGAAAATGAACGCACAAATTTATAATCCCATTTTATTGCTATACGATTTTGCAGTTGCGTTTAATATGCTTTAGTCAGTTAGTTAGCTGGCTGGCTAGTATCACGCTGTTTCAAACTTTCAAGCCATACAGTTCTAATCAATATTTAATACATATTTCAAGGTATTAAAGAGACTTACAGAGTTTGCAGGATTTAATCTGGCCAACTTCTCAGCAAATAATCTCAGTATTGCAAGCCCTTGGGGGAAGTTTATTCACCTAGGCATCGTGTTTTAATTATTTTCATGTCCTGCGTGCTAGTAAATATTTGTGGTTTTTGCTTTTTTGCTCCGTTTTTTGTTTTTCAATCTTCGTGGGAAAACAGTATGTAGTTCACTTGTGGCTTTTTGGTGTTCATTTCACGTACTGTTTTTAAATCTGAGACAGTAAGTGAGAAAGAGCTGCAAGAAAAAATCAATCACTCCTAGTTACAGTAGCAAGCAGCTTTTCAACTTTTAAGCATTAGTAGGTACGTGTTACTGAATTAATATTTCAAGCTTACTGTATTCATTCTGGCTTCCTAATGCTGCATAAAAATGCTTACCAGTTTACTTCCGAACCTTAATCTTTCCTAATTCGTGTCTGTCTGCTTTTTAATCAACTAATCGCATACGCTGGAAAGCTTATAAGCTAGTGTGTAATTACAATTACGGGAATGTATTAAAACTCGTTCGCTCATTTTGAATGCCCATTCGATTCTTTTATTTGATAGAAGTGATTAAAACTAATGCTTAGTACGCTGTTAAAGTGTTGAATAGCATGCCTTATATTAATTTGACTTTTCAACGGCGATGAAAAGCTTGCAGCTGCTTTGACTCTATAACTTTGATACAGAAATTTTTATAATTATCGTGGACATGTCAACCCTAATTTTAAAAAAAGCACAGCTTCGCCCCCTGGATGAATTTTGAATGCACAAAAGTGTACCAAAATTATCGACAATCTAGGGAATGATACAGCAAGTAACTTTGTTCACCCCAATAAACGCAACTCTTTCATTTTATCTAAGTAAGTTGTCCAAAGTGCGTGACCTCCGTCTCAATGTCTGAAACAATTAATCAATAGCTGTGTCTTGAAAATTGTGTGTAATAAAACTCTAATTACTGGTCGACGGTCTGTTTTTCAGAATCAAAGCAACACAAGAGTCTAGCGAAAAAACTTTCTCGACAGTCATTACTGTACTTTTTTGGACCACTTTTCTCACGCAATGATAACTTTATGTGAAGAAAGTTGCACTTTTTAGGTAGCTACTTAGGATAAGTATATACCTAACGTGAGTGAAAGTGGAATTTGCTTTTGTCCCCAAATTTTACTGGAATTCAGTGGCCAACTAAGTAAAGTGTCTAGGCTTGTGCTACTTACAGATTAAGGATAGGTCACAAGAATGAATCCAGTTAGTTAGTTAGTTACTTACTTACTTACTTACTTACTTACTGATGGTGGCAGAATGGTGATTTTGTGGAGGAAAATTGGATTGTCAGAAATTTTTGATGGAAAAATAATTCCATAATTCTTGGCAGGTTTCTCAACTTTTGAAGCTTTGGTGTGTAAAGAGAAGTGATTTTTAAAGGAAAGTTTTATAATTTACATCATGTTGTCAACTGCAGTGAGTGGGAATGTAACTCTTTTCTGATAGTGTGTGACGTACCTTCATTTCGGAGCTTGTGCATAGAAACGTGACACTCGACGTGTGAACAAATGTGTTTAAACTTGTACTTTTTGAAACTTGTACGCAAAAGAGCAATGTAAATTGAAAGGAACACTTTGTAAAAGTTTTTAATACTTAGGCATCAACATGAGGAGAGTGAATCTGATCCTATAACTAAGGGAACAATCAGTGTCACGTGTTCGTATGCGTCCAACGCTGTGCTACCCATAAATCAAATTAATCTCTTCATTTAGCTAATTGCGAACACAAGTTTGTTATTTTGAAATCAAGGAGATGGATTAGTATGTTGCTGCCAAAACATCCTTCAAGTTTTAAACAAGTTTGAGTGAGCTGTCTTTCTATGCAAACAAACTTTTGTCATTTTCTACTGCTACTATTAGTTTCAGCTTAAGCGGCAGACAAAGGGGAGACGAAATATATATGATGTGTCGATGTGTGGCATTGTGCATTCCTTTGACACGGCTATTTTACATATATGTTCCAAAATTGTGTTCTAAAAGTTTCTTATAGGGCTCGGCTTGTTACGTGTGCTTTGAAATATAATCTACAGGCCAGGGATATTTATTACATTTTAATGTTGTTGCAGTCTTGCATTCAACAGAAACTGCTTTCAAATATGTTTAAGTTGAACAGGTTTGAGTAGGAAAATTAGGCAAACTATGCATTTCCATTGAGATGGATGAAAAATGTTAATTTTTTTGAAATTTAACCAATGCATATGCACGTAATCTTAGTTTACTTCCTGCCAATAATTTGTACTGACTGAGTAGCCCTGAAGCAGGCCATAATGGCGAAAAATTAAAAACATAGCTTGTCTCCTTTTAATCAGAGTCCACTGTCTTGTAGATTCATCCACAGTGAGAAACTGTTCCTTTAAGCATGTATACACAGGATGGAATTAGATTAAACAAAAGTTAGTCAGTGTATAAAATGTTAACTTGCTTAACCAATAAGACACTAAACTTGCATTCAGAGACAAGTCTGGGTAAATAAAAGGAGATGCTTATAACTTGACTCACAATATTATTCTTATTGTCACTCCCGCGCATCCCTTGTCTTGTGTTGACATTGCTTTTCATGGCATTTTAATCGTTAGTTAGGGTTTCATACGGTTTGGATTCTGGAAATTCCGTCCCCGATTTTCACAATTTAAAATTGTATTTTGTGAATAGATTTTTAATTCGTCAAGACTGTTTAAAACGGTGACAGTTGGGCTACTTTCTCGAAATTAAAAACAATAGAATACAAACTCTGGGAATATATCTATATTTATATATATATAGTATATAGTATATCTATTTCTATGGGGAATATCTACACTTGGTTTTTTCTATCGGAAAGAATACGTCCAAAAAAATACTAAAAAAAGTCTGTAGAATGCAATCTACAGCAAGTAAAAATAGTTTAACGTCATCTTTCACGAGAATCTGGGACTACCTGTCCCAAATTTAAATTTTTTGACCGATGTTGACCAGACATTTTCATAAAACTGATGATACATTAATTGATTCCAGTTTAATCTCTAGTGATACAATCATTTACCTAATGTAAATCTATACTATATTTACGTACTATACATATGTATATGGAGATTTATTGTAATACGCGGTGAACCAAATTAATTAATTCAAAATATCACGCATTTGTAAGGTGGCGCCAATTTTGTGTTACGCACTGTAATTTCACTAATTTATGGACTGTTTTTTTTATTTATTTGTTTTAGTTTTTGTTCATCATAGGGAGAGCATCGAAATTAGTTTTTTTATCTGGTTGAACACCTAAATACAATTAATTTAATTTAATTTTAATAAAATTTAATGTTGAATTCCAAGGCTGTACATCCTGAATCCTGATCCCATTCTTTACGATGTTATTTTGTGTCATGGTGAGCTACAACCAGGAAACTACATAGTCTCGTGCTCTACCATAGGAGTTAGCTAACCAAATTAAGTAAACATACTGAGAAGGGACACAACTACTAACTAGTGGAGATAAGAATGTACACATTGTGCTGATAGTTAGAAAGCATCTTTAATCTCACTAAAAGTCTTCTTTTCACCATCCCGAAATGTGTATCTCGTGCTCAGAAATTGTTGTTGACGGCCATCTCTATAGTCCCATCAACGTAAAATTAGAGCATGGAACGAGTGAGTGAATGAATGCGCTAATGAACCGTGAAGTCATAGTTAGTCGCTGTTTCCAAGAACCCTATGAAACAGTCTTTATTTGAAAGCCGTACTTGAAAAATTAATGACTTAACAAACTAATATTATAATTTTTGAATGCAACTGAACGTAATTTGCCTATCTTGAACCCAAACATGTTTGAACAGTTCTTTATTGAAAAAATAAACTTGCTCCTTGTAAACCTTACATATTCAGATGCAAGTTCTAATTTGAAAAGATGTCTATATATTGCTTTTATGCCGTTCAATAGTACTCGAGTTGACAGCCTTTGAAAATGTGAAAACTTTTACTCAAATTTTTTCACCGGACTATAAAAGCCTTTCCTCAGCCATGTGCTGTGGCAGAGTACATTAAATGTGATTACAAATTTATTGTCCAAATGATAATTTAATAGGAATGCAACGCTTGAGACAGACTATGAAACTGCATCAAACTTGAACCCGAAGCATACACTTAGTGTTTGCATAGCCGTCATTACTCACTCACTACAGTCTTTGTATGCGGTGAATTATATTAACTAACCAACCAACAAACTTTCTCCTTTACAGAACGCGCAATGAAAGACGATTTTGTGGTCAGTCAATAAGGACAGTGGAGGACCAAGACTTTGAAATCTAAAGCCTAGTGATGATGAAAGGAAAGTGAGCACACAAACAGAGGATGCTCTGGAAATGGTCTCATCATGGATCTTCTCAGAAACCTGTGCACACCCTCATCACATGCCCTTTCGCTCCTGGGCCCTCATCTCCATTTTCTTTGTGTTGTGCATGTTCTCCGGGTGTTGCAACTTGGTCGGCACAAGCCAACCCAGTCAACATCATTACACAACTCACACGGTCACTACCAAATACGGGTCCTTGCGAGGAGTTCGACTTCAGTTTAGCTCAAGCTCCACTAGACATCTAGGTAGGCGTGTAAAACCATTTTTCTCGCTCCAGCTTATTCCAATGCTACAACTATACTGTCCTATATAATTTATTGGGGCACCTATCATGTAGTTATTTCACGCACGTATTCTAGTACTGTAGTAAGTAAGCAGTCCCTCACAGTTGGTTTCGTTTCGCATCCTACATACCATGCATTATGGAACAATACTAACTTACTACAGAAAACTAGAGAGTATGGAAACCTAAAAACAAGCTGGGCGGATTCATGTTTCAATAAGATAAGAAAATTTAATAAAATTGAGTTTGCAAATCTACTATTGACAAATTCTTTAAGTCTCGAGATTAGTTAGTTAGTTTCTAGTAATATTGACTTACCACTTGCACTTGTATCTTCAAATATGAAGCGCTAGCTAACTAAACTATACCCACGCAATAAGACGCAAGGTGGGCCAAAAAAAAGAGTACAATGGGAGTAAACACTTGAGGAGAAAAATTCATTACTTGTCTTTCGTGCAGTAGTTTGTATTGAAAGGTTTTTGAGCTCGCTTTTCTCCTCATTCTCGTGCCATCATGAAGGATTGGATGACTCGAAACAGCAAGTGAGTAGTTTGCCAGTCTGCATCTCACTCACTTCATCATCAGTTCTTAGAAGGTACTTGGTAAAAGTGAAACGTAGCTAATCGACTCACTTTTCATGAAACTTTCTCTGAGCCGGTAATAAGCTTTTGGAGACAAGTAGTTGTAGCAGTCATATAGTTAGTTAGTTAGTTAGTTAGTTAGTATCATCCACTTTACTATTGAATGTTCAAGTGGCACCCACCATTTATATGATGTAGCTATAGCAATTGGCTGCCAACTATAGAACTTTTTATCAGACTTTGGTGAGCTACTCCTCCTCAGTCAGTAGTCAGTCAGTGACTACTCCATTTAAAAATACACAATGTTTTAGTTCGTTACTTCAAACTAACGACTGTTTAGTTTACTACTATTAAGCTCGTCACGTATGGTTAGTTCTTCAGTTAGTTAGTATTTATAGTTGAGCGTTTTTATATGCACACCAAATGCATTATCGTTTAAATTGGAGTTTTCCCAAAAAGCAAAGTGGTTCTGGAACTACAGTAGTAGTACATACAATAGGAGTAGTAAGTAGTGGATTCCTTTGAATACAATCCCAAACTTTGGTTTTACATTTTTGCTAATCTTGCATTAGTTAATGTAAGAATGGATATGTCTTTGTATTCTCCTGGTCTGGAGAATGCATTGTGTACCAGCTTGTCTAATGTAAAAGATTTGGACCATTGTACGAGCGAAATATACTTTGGTAGTTAGTTAGTTTGTAAACTTTTTTCACCTTTGCAATTACTAGTTGAACAAGTCTAGAGTTCAAAGTTTTCGGCAAGACAGTAAATCATGTGCCATGGGTAATGATGGAAAACACGAAAAAAGTATGAGTAAGTAACTAGGGAAAAGTTTTGTCCCCCGAAACTGGATTGTGTCATTAGTTAGTTAGTTGGTTTGCTAGATTGTACTGCTATTTACGTAAATTTTTTTTTGCAAAACTACTACCACTAGTTCAAGTTGTGTTGTAGTGTTGACAGTGCTTTCAGTAGTTTAGTTAGTTAGTTAGAAAGGAAAGACAATGATGACGATTATTATGGTTATTACCATTATGGGTAAAGTACATGGCTCTGGATAGTTTGCTTGCTCGCAGTGGGGACAAAAGTTGTTCACTCAAGTGTTATCAGTCTCTGGGGTGCATTTCAATCGGCAATTATCCAGAAATTTTGCTCCACTTGATTGTTCTTGTGTGCTTGGCTAATGCGAATTTTCATTCCCTTCTCAGCATGCAAATAAATTGGGCCAACTATTTATAACTGTTTTCGGGATTGTACGACCCATGATTGTTTTCAAGTAATTTCCAAAAAAAAGTTTGTCTCTAATAGTAATGTTTGCATAGAATAGGAGAAAATATTTTGGCTTGGACTTTGTAGCAGAAAATAATGTTTTTTTCTCTAATGAATATACGATTATTCGTGCTTACAGTATTCGTTTTTTCAGGCCTGTATTTTTTCACTACTCCTCCCAACAAATCTGTACAGTAAATGTGGGATTTATACCCACTGGGAGTAATAAATCGTTTTGCCTGTCGACCAAATGAAATAAGATTTAAGACTAGGGCAAAGCTTTATGTCCAGTCAACTTTCAAAGTCAGTGGTGAAGTAAGTAAGCAAGTAACAGGCCATATTTTTTTACTAGATACTTACGTATGTTTTGACTGTGCTTAGTTTCCTTATTTATGCAATGTTATTGAAACAGAAATAATTTCCCGGATACAAATTTAGTTAATTAGTTTACTCGTTAGCAGCTCTAATAATATTTTCACAGCCCAAAGTTTCAACTGAATCTACGCGGTGGCAACATCACTGCACAGATTTCATGATGTTTTGAGAAATGCATGTATATTGAGCATTTCCGTGAAACATGGAGTGAGTAGACTAAAGCTAACGATCAAGTTGCTAGCCAAACATGCCATTTGTCTGAATCTGCACGAACCTCTCATTTTGACCATTATAACTGTGCGGCTCGTCGGAATCATTCTATGGTTTCTATCTAGCACTCTTGGTCTACTCCTGATGCTCGGTTTTCCTTTCCCATGCGGTTAAAACCTTTAACTACTGTATTTGACTAATAATTTTTGAAATAAAACAAATTGTACTCTATTGTAAATCACTTACTTTTCATTTTCTAAGCAGGCTTGTAGTTTAAAAAATTCCATATAGAAAGTGATCTGAGTTCTTTTGTACGCTTTGCGCCCATATTGCATTTGCAATAAATATGTGCACAGGCTTTACAAACAGTACAAGTTTCAAAGTATCTACCGTGTTGTACCAAGCGCGCATATTAATTGGAAGTTATAGCTTGACCAGAACAACGCATTATTACATCTGAGTAAAACCACAAATGAACCTGGTGCAATACAAATTCAAAGTTAGTTAGTGGTCGCCTTTTGATTACATACAAATGTTGTCCCAGTACGTAACCAAATGCAACATAGTAATTGTATTGACTACTGGCTAGTCACACGCCAGTGGTTGTACAAGTGGGCTACTTATTCACATTTGTGAATAATAAGTAGTTTGTACTACTATTGTTACTGCTGGTACCAAGTAATAGTAATTATTATTATTATTATTGTTATTATTAATCCAAGAGTATATCTTGAGTCTCCTTTCTATCTCACAAGTTTAGTTAGTTACTTAGTTAGTTAGTTACCAGAAGTAAAAGCAATGTGGGTTTTAAGGATTGGCTTGTTGGTTGGTGAGTGCGTAGTACTAATGAAGTAGTTGTGTTGGAACATGCTTTCACAGGATTACTCCAGTATTTGATGCATGAGTTGAGGCGATGAGTATGTACATTCGCCTCCATGTATTATGTGGGAAATCTTTAAGCTCTGGCAATTTCACTCCGTATAGAATCGGGAAACTTTCTTTCTCAGTATCTCAGTTGCTAATGCTATCGCATTAATTCGAGCAACTAAACCATCAAGGAGTTTTTTTCAAGTCCATATAGCTAACAGATCGTATATGTTTGTTTGAACAGATATAATATGTGAAGACTCGTCGCTCTCACTTAAATTTTTCTGAAAAATTTTATATTTATTTGCACTGTATTATTAAATTTTGGTCTTACCAATAGAAATTGTAAATCTTTCTAAAAAAAGTATTTGAATTTAATTCATATAACCTATTGAGCATGACACTATAACTATT
>Ga0210040_10008983_pt1 | contig 11716 bp, 8 predicted proteins | sample CryGeyCG12114_NA_FD_185462 | JGI IMG/M metagenome (GOLD analysis project Ga0210040, IMG submission 185462) | Groundwater microbial communities from aquifer - Crystal Geyser CG19_WC_8/21/14_NA (SPAdes) (version 2) | ecosystem: Environmental > Aquatic > Deep subsurface > Groundwater | place: USA... | reverse complement strand
GGTTAAGTTAAGTAAGAACGTTACTGACGGACTTATAAAACCTCTACTAACGGTACTCTTTCACTATTTTATAGAATCTCTTAGTCTACGAAAAGTATAACTTTAACTACGGAATCGCTAGTAGCCCTCCGTCTATATACGGATCTAAATTAAACGAATAACGATATAACGAAATAACGATATAATAAAATAACGAAATAATAAGATACCCTAAACGAATAACGACCTAATGATAATAAATAACGATTCTTCCTAAATGAATAATACGATACCTAGACATTATACGAATATATAAAAGATATACGATAAAATCGATTTATTAGCCTACGAATAGGCGAACCTATTCGACGATACTATAGGTATTATAAATTTGAGTGGGAGATAGGTAAGCCGATATAAACTACCGAAGCGGGGTAGTTATTACGCCATTTAAAGAGCCTGAGTAGGAGTGTTAAAATATATAGTAATGACAGTCTCCTTAATTGGGACTAGTCTTACTAGCGGTATTAGTGGAAAAGCCTTAGCGCTTGGCGGAGAGGCTTGGCATACCTGGTGGATGTACTTAATGTAACTAAGGTAACTAGCTGTTATCATTTTTGTAGTTCTGTAATGTTAAATCAATCATAATCACGACAGTAACTAATCCCGAGGCTGGACCCTCGAGCTCAATTTGAAGGTGGCCCATGTTACTAAGTTAATGCAAGTGCCGACTTGTGTCCGTACCTACAAGTACAAGTACTACCCATGAACCCATCTGCTACTTGCAGGTGGCCAATCAATCACTCTAGCAAAGACTGGGGAAGCGGTAAATATCAACCGTTCGAGACCAAAGCCACAAAAGACCCTCGCGCGAGTCCAGAAGTTCAGAAGTTCAGAAGTCCAGCTCTCCCTGTCCTGATCTCTCCGACCTATCAAGACGCCTGCCTTTTTGCCTTTCTGCCTTTCTGCCTTTCCGCCTTTCCCCTTCCGCTCTTGACCTTTCGTCTACCTGACAGCTTCAAGTCGCCCACAAAACGTCGCTTTTGTAAATGAGGAAGGCATATCCGTCCATCTCCTCGGACGCGCCGCCCTAGACACAGCAGGGGCATCGGACGTGGTTCCTGTTGGCTGGTTCTGTTGCAAAGTCTCCCCGCAGCGGTCGTCTTGGCCTACTTCAAATTGTCACCACTGTGAACGAGTGCAAGTATGCTGAGTACTCGTACTTGGGGCGATGGAACTGTTCCCGCATCCTCAGTCTACAAGTACCGAGCAAGAACCCTAAGTCCTGACCGAGAAACTACGTGCTACCCCTGAACGATAAAGAGATTGAGTCATGGTGGCGATAGGTGGCAAACTGTGGCCGTCAATAGGAGACGCAGAAGCAAAATATCTCCCAAACGCTGGAAGCCGTTGATAAGTCATGTTGCTTTTAAGACTCTGTTGCCACGCATACGCCCACTCCCTATAATTCAGGATGTACTGCTCCACGTGCCGGAGCCTCAACTCCAGTGCACTACCGCAGACGGCCGCCTCGTCTTGGCCGAACAGGTGTATCGCAGACTCGGATACGTCCGCGGCGACGGTCGTAAACGGTTTCGGGTACAGTCCCCAAAAACAGAAGATCGATCGACGAGGTAATGATTCCGGAAGGATCAGAGGAAAAGCACACCGCCCTAGAAGCGCGCGTGTCAGAAATCCTCACCTTGCCCCGAATCCTGCTCCGAAATGGTCCTAATTCACGAAGGGAGAAACACCGGTGGATGTCAAGGCAGAAACATGCAAAACGTAGATTCTGCATTTCGCATGTCTTCAACGATAGATGCTCACATGTACTCTTGTGCCTCGCGAGACAGGCGGGGACCAAGCATAACAAATTCTACAAATGAACATGTGCATCTTCCTCTCTATACACAATTCCAGCAGTCCCACCGGCGCCGTGCTACAGTCCCAGACCAATATGTATCATCACAACACTGTCATTTCAACCCCCCACGTTCTTTTTCAGGAACCCCTTGATCTTGCTTCCAGCACCATGAGTGTGGCCTTGGCCCGTCTCTCGATCCCTGTCCCTTCCACTCTCTCCACCCCATTGTACCCTCATCCGTCGCTGTTCGGCGCCACTCTGCGCAGGCATCTCCGTCTCCGGTTCCGGCACGGCATGTTCGGTCTCTCTCGGCCCTTCATCGTCGTCGTCGCTGTCGCTAGTGTCACTGTCGTTGCCTTGCCCCAAGGCTGCAAGGCGTCTTCGTTGCTCTGCCGCTGTCTCCCGCTCTGGTTCTTCAGCGTCGTTTTCTTCCATGATAGCCTTGTCCTCAGACTGGCTAGCTAGTCGTCGTCTGCGAGCTTCTGCTGCTGTTGGACCGCTGCCATGGCGAGAAATGGACCCGCGTACGTCATAAGAAGGAACGTCTTCTTCGTCTTCCTCTTCTGCTTCTTCTCGCTCCGCGGTCGACTCGAGTGTTGCAGTTGTGGGTTCGACTTGAGGACGTTGAGGCGCGAAATAAGAACTCGTGGCCGTCTGCGATCTTTTGCTGGTCTCCGGTCGGCGTGTGCTCACGCCCATCTCTGCTGTGTCGAGATTTCGATTGGCACTCGATATTTTTGACGACGACGACACCTTCTCTGTACGCGGGCGGGCTTCCTCGGTCCTGTTTGCCTCCTCTTCTGCCCGAGCTTCGCGCCTGACTTCACGCTTGATGGTCTCAGGGGCATCGCTTCCTTCGACTGTGTGAATCTTGCTCTTCGGATCCATCTGTTGCATTTGCCTGATAAAATCGGCCTTTGATAGTCTCTGACCAGAACCTAGCTCAACGGTTTCGGTGCCGCTTTTGTTCACCTTCTTCTGCAGGCCAGTAAGACCGTATCTGTCAGTGTGCGCAATGACCATCCTTAGGCCGTCATCTTCACTGTCGTTAGAACCACGGCGCTTCGTTTTATCGGTCTTTTTGACAACCTTCGGTGCTGCTACGTTCATGGCTCCCTCCTGCGCAGTTGAGCCAGCCGCCAGCAGCTCAGCAGCTCCTTCCGATGTTGCAGGTACTTCTGCCTCTTGGCCGTCGCCTCTACCTACACCTGCCCAGGTGCCCATGCGTTTGATACCTTGTCGCATCTGCTGACGACCCAAAGTCCCGCGCCTCTCACCCGCACCTGGCCTTTCGGCTGCGGGTAAGGTGTACTTTTTGATGACCTCACCGTCCTCGTCTTCAACGATTACAGTATTACCAAACTGATAGGCGTGAGCAGGTCCTCTCTTCCTCTCAGGAGCAGGCCTTTCTTTCTTCTTATTGCCTCCGGCCGACGAGGGTCCGCTGAACGATTTGTCCCTGTTGCGGTTGAATCCGAAAGCCTTCTTGAACATACCTTCCGGATGACTCATAGCTTGTGTAATATCGTGCTCGAGTTCTTCGCCTTCTGTTTTATGATGAGGCCGATGCTTGTGCTTGGAGAATTCGCCGCTTTTATCCTTAGTCAATCTATCGCGTACGTCTTCGATGGCGTCTTTCTTCTGCTCTTGAGACATGCCACCAGAAGTGATAGTGTCCAAAACGTTCCCTTCTTCATCCTCCAAAACCATTTCATCACCCTCCTCGTATGCCTCTATATCAGCTGGACCACCCGGAGATACAGACTCGGACCGCCGTCTCTTGCCCACCTCGGCTTCCTCCTCCATTTCGAGCTGATCCCGTTCGGGCGATGATGTCGGTGACCCTGTAGCGAGCGTACGGTCTCTGCCACGTCGCTGTGCGCTTGCGGGTGATACGTCCTCAGACCGGTCTGCCAAGGTGTCGGATCCAGATTCTTGAGTGTTCAGAGGAGGTTCTGAGCGGCGAGCCGGCATGATTGCGCTCTCGCTAACAGGACCACCCGGCCCAATCCCAGAGTCCCAGTCGCGTTTCTTTCGTCGACGCTGTGCTCCGTGGCTGGACGACCTAGGTGTCGGCTTTTCCGGGTAATCCTCCTCCTTCTGCCGTCGAAGATGAAGTTTGGGGATGCCGATAGGGGGCAGCTCACCAGGAGGAATGTCGAGCTTTTCGCCCGTTTCATCGTCCCCGTAATCCGAGCTTTGTCTAGCCATGGATTTGGATTGCGAAGTGATCCTCGGAAGCCTGTTCATCCATGCAGCGCCGCGCTCGTTATCTTGAGTGTACGAGAGTGTTATCGACAAAGTATTGATGCGCTTGCCAAGCGTAAAAACCGCGATAGAGGACCCGTGGACCAAAATAGATGCTATGACCAGAAATGTTGTGATTGGCCATACCAGGTAGATGACGTTGAAATCTTTCGAGCCAGGCGGTGGTAAGCCGTCTAAAGGTTCCGGGGTCCCAGTCTCCAATTCCGCACGTGCTAAAATAGCGACGAAGATGGCGCCCACTCCGATAGGACCAAAGTGTCCAGCAAAAAGCGCTTCTCGCCAAGTTTTGATGTCGGGTATGAATGGTTTGCATATCAGCATGATAGGCATCCGTCTGAAGAATATAACCAAAATAGCTATGACCACAAGTCTCCACGGGGTGAGACCATGTTCCGGAGCGTTGTATTGGTCCCAAGGAATGATCGTACCGAAAAAGACGAAGTAGGCCAGATTGATCAGCAGGTCGATAACATTGGAGACGTGTGATTCCTCCGTCTTCGCACTAAACCACCCATCATTCGAAAATCCAACTCCAGCAGCAAAGCCAACAAGTAAGTCATCCAACCCCAGTAAACTGCCAGATCCTGCACAGAATAGAGCGAGGACGAAGTAGAAGACCAAGAAGCTCTCGCGATCGATGAGACCTCTTTTTTCAGCCCATTTGATAGCGTGCCGTCCAATGTATCCGACGCAAACACCATAGAACGCGCCAAATATGCACTCATACATGATGGTGTAGCAAAACCAGTGAAAAACAGTCTCCCTCCCCTCCAGATGGTAACGGACAAGGTAGAGTGCTAGATAGACGAAAGGAAACGCCATGCCGTCATTGCATCCAGATTCGGCGGAGAGAAGGTCTCGCAAGTGCTTGGGTACACGTTTGGCAAATTTGCCCTTGCCCACGACAGAAGATGCAAGGACGGGATCCGTCGCGGTAACACATGCAGCACATACCAATGATTCAAGCCACGTAAGTGGTTCGACCATCCACCAGATGAAGAGACTTGTGATGAGCCACCCAAAGGTCATGACAGGAAAGAGCAAGAAGACGACCGATTTCCAGTGCCTTTCCATGTATGACTTTGGCAACTCAACGCCGACAGCAAAACATTGCACGACCAAGACTATCCGGGAAAACTCGATCGTGATCATGTCTGTATTACCCCATGTCTGGGGATCTATCAGATTAGCAGCATGAGGACCAAATATGACACCACATATTGTCGCGACAGTAGCCTCTCCGATGTAAAGCTTTTCCTTGATGAAGAGGGAGCATAACATGAATATGCTGGTGAAGCCTCCCAAGATAATGTAAACCAAATGTGGCTTGTTGATCGACAATTGGTCCCACGCCATGTTGTAGATTTTGCTGCGCTTTGCAGCTCTATTTTCCTAGGCTGCGTGTAGGGTGTGTGTGCAAGCTTCGAAACCTGCGGTATTTGTGGCCTTCGGCACAATCGACAGCAGCCTTAGCCCCAGTCCTTGTCGTCTCCTGGGTGTAGATCGTGCGGCGAGAGTTGATGCATGCAAACCCTTTTCAAGATGGTAGAATTGCACAGAGTCCTTGCAAGAGGCCTGGGGGGTGGTCCACCATCGACAAGACTGTGAGGCGAGGGTTTGGAAGAACGCACGACCTGGTTACAGATGGCGGTCGAGTTGACACGATCGAAGGGCTCAGCAGGAGAAGGAGAAAGGACGTCGATGTTTTCGACGTGGTGGGTGGGCAAACAGCGGGCCGGAATCTTTGAAGCGGTGGAGTTCTCTCGAATTTAGGTTTGAGGGGCGAGGACGAGTGGGAACAAAAGCAGGGACAGACGTCAATGAGAGTGGTGACAGGTTGAATTGCCAAGTGAGTGAGTGATAACTAGTATGCTACTATCCAAGCAATGGCGGTAGTAGTAAGGCCTGGGCGACATGTTCCAGATTTCTAGGTATTAGTACTGTAGTAGTCAGCATGGTGGTGGAGGAAAAATATGGCGAGAAATCCCTGCCCTGCCCGGCGGAATCCTTTCACGAAGCGCCGCTCGCTTCTGCAAACCGCAGACCGCGTTGGACTTAAGAAGGCCGGTGCAGATCGCAGCGAGTACGATGCATCATGCATGCCAATCTATGCCATGCAGAGCTGGAACCTCCTTCAAGTTAACGTAGCCCACTGCCATGGCACCAGCATCTCAAGCTGCGTTCTCAGGCTTGGGAGGCTCAGCTGCCACTGCAGATGATCATCTCGAGGACTGGAACACCAGTGGTAGAGAGAAACCATGACGAACCAAGATGTCTTGATACCCACCCGCGTCTGGCTCCATAGTTTGGCAATGTGCCTAACTTAGGTACCTAGGTAGGTGCTTTTGGGTCTGCTTCTGATGGTTGCTCTTGTGGACGGTCAACTGCGGCATGCTTACTACTGTACCTAGGTAGATTGTAACAAAAATTAGGTTGCCAGTAACTTAATTGGTGCTGGGGTGAGTTGAATACGGTGAGTTAATGTAAAAGAGCCTGAGCGCATGGAGGGGCCTCGAGCCCTGAGCCCTGCGAGTAAGAGTAAGCCCTGAGCCCCGAGCCCTGCATCAGCATGAAACTTGCAGCCAGTCTAACTTAAGACTACTAACTTAAGTATCAAAAGCCCCACAGTCTACGGCATAACTCGAGGTAAGTTAACTTATGCAACTCCGTGTAAGTACCCGAGTATAAGCGCGCATGATACGGTACTCGTACACTGGCATGTGCCACGTGCATTCTCTAGCAGTGCCACATTGCAAGTGACTCCGTGTGCATGAGGCGGCTCTCTCAGCCGTTCACCATCATATTGCGATAGAGACCTCCAAGACCTGCCAGTAGGACACCTCCGCTTACAATCCAGCCGATGAAACCGTTATAACTGCTTCGCTGTGGTGATGCAATATAGAACGCCCCAAAGTTGATTACCTAGGTAGACATGGTTGAATTGAAGTAGAGAGGTCTATGTTATGTCCAGATCCAGAACCGGCCCATTACATGTACATGTTCGTGCTGATGGTACATCCCTTTTTGAGTACAAGAGCACAATCCCGGCGCCCCCTTCGCTTCAGAAAACGCAGACATCCACATCATAGCAGCTTATTTGACAACCCTCGTGATCAACCCAGTTGCAACCGTTTTGCCTCCCTCTCGGATGTTGAACCGCTGCCCGGCTTCCATGGCAAGAGGGTGGTGCGTCCTCAACACCATTTCGACATTGTCTCCTGGCATGACCAACTTCTGCGGGTCGTCGTGGCCATCCGGCCATTTCAGGTCCGCAGCCTCGTCAGCAGTTCGGATGAATATTTGTGGTCTGTAGTTCTGACCAAAGCCAGACTTGCGTCCACCTTCCTCCTCGGTCAAGACATACATGGACACAAGCGCCTCAGTGTAGGGCTTGCATGATCCAGGGACGGCAATCACCATACCACGCTTGATGTCTTCGCGCTTGACACCTCGGAGCAACAGTCCTGAGTTATCGCCAGCTCTCGACTCGTCGCACGATTTCTTGAATGTCTCGATATCGGTGACCTTGCTCTTGATTGGAGTCTTCGATCCACCCACAATCTCGACTTCAGAATCCTTCTTCAAGATGCCCCTCACCACACGGCCAGACGCAACAGTGCCACGCCCGGAAATGGAAAACACTTCCTCGATGGACATCATGAAAGGCTTCTCGGTCTCACGCTGTGGAGTTGGGATCCAGGTATCAACAGCTTCCAGCAGCTCATCGATCTTCTGAACGCCGATCTCGGGCTTCTTGCCTTCCAGAGCCATCAGCGCCGAGCCAAAGATGATCGGTGTCTCCTCGCCCTCGAAACCATAGTTACTGAGCAATTCCCGCATCTCCATCTCGACCAGCTCCAACATCTCTGGATCGGTAACGGTATCGACCTTGTTAACAAAGACGACAATTTTCTGGACACCAACTTGCCGGGCGAGCAGGAGATGCTCTCTTGTCTGGGGCCTGAATGTGTTAGCTTTGTGTAACCCTCGGCCAAGCGTTCACTCTTACATTTGGCCGTCACCAGCCGCGACCACCACGACAGCACCGTCCATGTTTGCTGCACCAGTGATCATGTTTTTAATGTAGTCAGCGTGACCAGGACAATCAACGTGGGCATAGTGTCGGGCGTCGGTCTGGTATTCGATGTGCGCGGTGGAGATTGTGATACCACGCTTCCGCTCTTCTGGGGCTTTATCGATGGCGCCATACTCGAGAAAGCGGGCATAGCCCTTCTCAGCTTGTCGCTTTGTAATGGCTGCTGTAAGAGTAGTCTAGGACTCGTTAGGGTGGACCATGCGCAGGATTGATCGATGCATACCTTGCCATGGTCGACGTGGCCAATTGTACCTGAAATATATGAGCCCTGAGCCATCCAACTTGCATGTTCAACATACCAATGTTTACATGAGGCTTGTTTCTCTGGAAAACAGTCGCATAGTTCCTGGCAGCGATTCTGTCGTGGCCAAACACTCTATTGACTGGGTTCACGCCCCTCGAAGCCGCAGCAAGCCGCGATGTGCGGAGCAAAGAGGTGACAGAGCGAGTGAAAGCCATCGCGACGCCGAAGAGACCTCGAACCGAAATGAAAAGAGGGGAGATAGGAAAGATGCCGAAGGAAGCAATGGTCGAAGCAGAACAGCTCCAGAAATTCCATCTAACTCGACTTGCTAGCGCACTTTGCGGCGAAAGTGCCAAGTCGTCACTCCACTACATGCGACCGCTGTGCAAAAGCACCGGCGCCGTAGGTAATCAGGGATGCATTACGAACATACCTCACGCCTCTGATATCCGTTGCAAAAATGGGCAAAGGTCAGCAGAACTTCCATCATGTCCCGTTTCAGCATGCTGACGGGTGATTCCAGGAACGGACAAACTCTACGTACTACTCAATCCGAATTCGCGATACAGGCCGACTTCGTTAACATTACCTAGATCACCCATTCTGAGTGGGCTTCTTCAGATGCATACTCAGCGTCCGCAGGCGCAGGGGTAAAGGCTGACAACTCGGGTCATGCCTCTTTCAAGCGGCTCCCGTACAATTTTTGCGCCTTGAGCCTACAACCTTTCTCCGAGCCTGTATGCACGCCGAACGGTGTTACATTCGACCATGAGAACATTATACGATGGTTGCTGAAGCACGACACAAACCCAATCAATGGAAAACCACTCAAGCAGTCGGACCTCATAAAGCTCAATTTTGCGAAGAACGATGCTGGGGAATTTGTAGATCCAGTTACATTCAAGGTGTTCACAGACAACACGCACATCGTCGCCATAAGACATGGCGACTCGGCAAACGTTTTCGCTTATGATACGGTCGAGCGTCTGAATCTCAAGGCGAAAATGTGGACGGATTTGGTCTCCGATGAAGAGTTCTCAAGGAAGGATATCATCACACTGCAAGATCCGCAAAACCTAGAGTCAAGAGACCTAAATCAGTTCAAGTACTTGAAAGAAGGCGAAGATGCTGGCATACCGAAAGAAGAAGCGGGAATCAATTCATCAGCGATGGGCAGTGCAGCTAAAATTATGAAGGCAAAGGAAGCAGTCGCAAAGGCACGAGCCGAGCGAGCAGCAGGCCAGACGGGAGCACAAAAGAATGGCGGTTTGGCTACAACAACAGCCAGCAGATCTGTTTCACAGATGTCGAAACCCAAGCCAACGCCGTACAACGCTTCCCGGCACACCACCGGTCAAGCAGCAGCATCCTTTACCTCTACAGGAATTACTGTGCATACATCCGCATCCCTCGCTCTACTCTCTGACGAAGAATACCTACTCAAGCCAAAGCGAGTCAAACACAAGGGTTATGTCAGACTTTCTACCACTTTGGGTGACCTCAATATCGAACTATCGCCGGAATTCGCACCAAAGGCTGTATGGAATTTCGTCCGTTTGGCGCAACAAGGATACTACAATGGCATTTCTTTCCATCGCAATATCCGAAACTTCATGCTTCAAGGCGGAGATCCTACAGGCACAGGTAAAGGTGGCAAGAGTGTATGGGGCAAGAACTTCAACGACGAGTTTGAAGGACCGCTAAAACACGATACTCGAGGCGTGGTGAGCATGGCGAACAAGGGTAAGAACACAAACTCAAGCCAGTTTTTTATCACTTATCGAGCAACTCCTCATCTTGACCTGAAACATACTATCTTCGGCAAGGTGGTGGAGGGTATGGATGTGCTGAAAGCATTGGAGAATACGCCTGTTGATGCTGGGGATAAGCCGAAAGAGGACATCAAGATCATCGAGGCTGTTGTTTACGTGGACCCATTTGAAGAGTTTTGGAAACAGAAGCGCGAAAGTGAGAACGTAGAAGAGGAGAAGGAACGTCGACGGAAAGAAGGGACCGAGGATGACAGGACAACGTGGACCGGCAAACGAATACGGCAAGACGGCACAATCCACCACGACGGCGCAGGTGTGGGCAAATACCTTAAAGCTGCCGTAGCACGACAAGACCCAGGACAGGATGAGATTGTGGAATATGTTGATGATATTGACCCAGAACCGATCCGCAAAAAGGCCAAGAGCGGCGGGGGTGGGTTTGGTAATTTTGATTCATGGTAGTTTGAATCATCGCTTTTTAATATGATACCCCTTTTGATTGCTCGACATCACTTCAAAGCATCCGCGAGTCGTCCTCTCCATTCGTCCCTAAATCGCTCATGTAAGGTCTTGTGACTAAATCCGAGAGTTGATTTGATATACAAGCTCAGGAACCAATTACACATGATCTGGTCCTTTTCGACAAGCTTTAGCACATTCTCGTTGGCTTCATCCCACTCGAGCGACCATCCGCCGTATATAGCTACTCCGCCGCCAGCATTCGTGATGCTCTCCATTCCACTCGGGAGGTTATGGAGGGCTGCATGGTAGACCAAGTCTTTTGCATAGCCGAAGGGAAGAGGAAGCTTGTCCACTATTTTGTACTGCATAGTGGCTGGCGCTTCGGGCACAGAGACACCAAGCTTAACGGACTCGTACGCAACGTCAACGTACTCCACGTCGTCAAGTTCAACGGACGTCACCAATGGATTCAGCTGGATCATGGCTTCATGGTCGTGAAGGATATCCAACGCCGTTTGGAAGGCTGCTTTCCTCATTTCTCCGTGTGGATGGTCGCCCAGCGGAGGAAGCTCCAGCAACGAGGTGTAAGCGTAAGAGAAGCTGTGTTCAACTACGACCTGCATGGCACCGCCTATAGCCTCCATGGTAAGTATGGTGTGTGATGTGATAGTGCAGTCTGTGGCAGGACTTAAGTTTGTGTAACAAGCGCAATAAATTGATGTTCTTTTGTGTGTAGTAATCGGTCCTCAGCTGCTGTTTTTGCTCGAGCGACACTTTATCTCAGAGTACGTGCCGACGCGATCACATGAGTGAAACGTTTCGAGCTGAAACTCAGCACGCTCAGCGTTACCTAGGTCGGCAAGCAAACCTGATGGTGCACATCAAACGAACTTGCCGCAAACCAGAATGGCGCGTCTGTCCCTCCTAGGTGTCAAGAACATCTCGTTCGAGGTAGTCAGTGAAGGTCCGACAGACGAGCGTGCTACTATACAAGGTACCTAGGTACCTATGTTAGGTAGGTAGGTAGGTAG
>Ga0210040_10008980_pt1 | contig 11717 bp, 9 predicted proteins | sample CryGeyCG12114_NA_FD_185462 | JGI IMG/M metagenome (GOLD analysis project Ga0210040, IMG submission 185462) | Groundwater microbial communities from aquifer - Crystal Geyser CG19_WC_8/21/14_NA (SPAdes) (version 2) | ecosystem: Environmental > Aquatic > Deep subsurface > Groundwater | place: USA... | reverse complement strand
CCACGATCACAACCACAAATGGAGAGGCCGTCTTCCTCATCGTCCACGATAGACAGCCTAACCGAGAAGCTGGATAGGCTAGTGAGCGTGGTGGAGAACAACGCGGAACAGATACATGCCCTCTCAGTCGCTCAGTCGGCGGGGCTGCAGCGGATGCAGGAGATCAATGAATCGAACACGGCGCAAATTAAGGCACTCGCCGAGTCACAAGCCAAACTGCAGGCGCTCATTGACCAGAACGCGTCTCACTACATCGCCCTTTCCAACTCATCCTTCCAAGCCCAAGAATCCATCAAGAACATTATGAAGACGAGCGCGACCCAGATCCAGGGCTTGTCAAGGAACCAAGCGCAGCTAGCAAATACGTACGATGGCATGATGCGCGGCATCGACAATCTCGCCACCTCGGTCGCACAGATGAACATGAATAACACCGCAATGTCAGACACATCCAGCGCCGTCTCATCGCCAATCCCGTTCAGTGTCATGGGCAATCGCATCAACCCGCCGCCGCGGAAGCTCAATCGCAAGATCAAGGGAGTCTGGTACGAGTACGAGAACACACCCAGCCCAACTGCATCGCCTAGACGAAGTGTGCAATTCGCAGACACGCCGCCGAAAACCCCTGCGACGCTGAAAAAGACATGAGAAGCTGCTACGCATATGACTGGGATCAAGAATCTACATCGGGCCAGGGGCCATTACGCACATAAAGAACAATGCCCCGTGGTGGCTTCGGCTCTTTGTCATGTTGGTTGTTCGTTGTTCATTGTCCATGGGCAACTTCAACCCAACCCACCCCAGCGCTCTCCGCACGACACTATCCGCTCTTACCACACCACATCCCCAATTTTCACAGTCTACAACATTCCATCCCAGCTATCATGAAGCTTTTCAGTCTTCTTGCCTTCATCCTGACTGCTTCGGCCGCTCCCAGCACCGTTGTTGAGCATGTCCCTCGCGACAATCCAGATCTGAACCACTGCAACATCACGGTCACGGTATACTGGAAGCACTGGAAGAAGGGTGAGATATCTGCCCTGGTTTACCGAAATCACCCAGGGACGTTTAAACCTCTGTATGTACATCACAATCGTCGGTCCATGCGCAGTACTAACAAAGAGATAACCAGCTGGTCGAATGGCCAAATAGCATCGAAGAAACAGAATGTGGACGATCAAAAGACGGTGACGATGCACGGCCTCGGTAAAGAAGGGGATACCATGGAGATTCGGTGGATGCATGGTGAGACATTCCAGCTTGGGTGATGAAGCCCCGCTAACATTCATAGGCTTCAATATCAACTCAGAGTGGCTCAAGTTCAATTACACGGGCAAGGATATCACCCCCGAGAGGAAGATATGGGATGATCTCGATGACCCAAGCCAGTCTAGAGGCTATAAGGAATGCACGCAGAGTGGCTGGAAGAAGAACGTGAGGACTACCAAGTGTCGGTTTCCGTGCTAGAAAGCTGAAGCGCGCGATTTGTGCGCGTTGGATACGTTGAGGGATTCTCCTCGGTGATTTATTAGAGATTGTTTGATAGCTTAAGATCGTTACGCAGATTATCCCGGCGCGAAGTCAACATCATACTCGTCGTCATACACTCACACCTCGCTGCTATCGTCTCCACGTCATGTGTGTCCGATTAACTGAAGAACTGTGTCCGGTTGTCGAGTGGTCGGCGGTATTCATTGAGTGAACGTGACGCACGATGCTGATTCGCCGCGTGGGATCGAAGGGTAGGGAGAGAGGGGCGCAGTGTAAGTTTCCGTGCTCGAGGAGGTATGAGACGTAAAACTGAGTGAGGAGTATCTTGCTGCGTCATAGGGAAAGTGCGTGGAGAATAGCGGAGGATAGCATGGCGTCGCTGAGCTGATGATCACGAGATGATGGAGAACGCTCGTTTCAATTCATGTTAATGCCACGACGGTACGAAGGTGTTCCATCCATGCGTGTTCGATCGTGCTGTCAATGTCTTTGTTTTATCGATCTCTTCTTTGACCAACCGCTGCAAAATGCAAAGTGAGGAAGTGCTTGCCGCTTTTTCTTTGTTCGACAGTCCTGTCTCAAGACTTCACCGTTGTCAATCTCTTAATATTGTTCCACCTCACCATTGTCATCTCCAAGATGTATGGCATAAATCTCTGGCACGCATCGTGCTCCCTTGAGCACAGCTTTCCTACCTGCAAAGACCGATCTCTTCGATACATATACTTCCAACCATGAAGATCCTCCTCGCCTTTTTGGCCATCCTCGCGACCGCCCTCGCCATCCCCGCCGCACCCATCGCCGGCGCCGCACCCCCCACGCAAAACTACTGCCAAATCGACATCAAGCTCGAAGAAGACCTACCCCGCCAACCCGAAAGCCCCCTCACCCGTCTCAAACTCAAGATCTGGGACAAAGAAAAATACATGGACAAAAAGCAATATTACCCCGAGTATGTCCCGTCTCCTTACCCATCCCAACATAATTCAAGCTAACAGAATACAGATGGTCCAACAAAGACCTCTACGACATCTGGCAAGTCATCGGCTCTGGCCCCAAGCGCGGGCTCTCGCTCGTCAAACTCACGCAGGGCAACAACACCATGGACATATCCTGGGAAATGACCGGCGACGTCGATTCCGATTACCTGTACTTCACGTATAAAGGCGCGGACGGCAAGGTGTGGCGGCAATGGAAGGATACGGATGAGAACACGGGCGACGATTGGGATAATTATGATCGGGCGACGAATCGGTGGATTGATGGGAGTGTGAAGACGGTGTGTGAGAGGACGAAGTGGCAGAGGGAGGGGGAGGGGAAGAGGAAGAGGTGGGTGGCTTGTGGGTTTAAGTGTTAGGTTGGGGTTGGATGGATACGTTTCGTTTTGTAATACTATCCGATCGTTTACGGTAGGGCATTGATGAACATATGTCTTAAGACCGAAAATTGCTAATTGTAATTTGACATGACATGTAGCGCAAAGACTGTGGATGATTTAGTTATGCAAGTATACAAGTACCTAACTTCCTTTCATCGAACTCAAAGTGTTTACCTAGGTACTAGGAATTTTCATAACATTGTGTTCAAGCCCGCAAGCTCATCACAATCTCAAGAAACTTGCCGCCGACTAAGTCGTTCCCTTCAGTCTTGTCTACCAGTCCATTGTCTTGTTTGTAGTTATCAGACATGTCAACAATCAATTCTTGATCGGAATTGATTCCGAATCAAGGGTGTCACGGACCTAATTGCGATCCAAAACACCCTCAATTAGGAAACAATTCCGCAAAAGAATTGATTGTTGACAAGTCTGGTAGTTATCGTCTCTCGAGACATAGGCTTTGTAACAAAGCACAAATCACAATCAACTTTCCCGCTCCTTGTTCACCACTCGCACCTGCCTTTGTTTGTTTACTGAAAGGCTCCGTCAGCCCCACAAGGTCTCGACCGTTCTGTCGCTTTACATGAGAAGACTTATAGTCTCCGTTGTGCACGTGTCTCGATAACATCCCAACATTTTCTCAAACACTTACCCGATCACTTTCTACCCAGCCGATACCTACACACTTGCAACATAGCATCTTCGCCATCATGAAGTTTATCATCGCTATCTTACCCATCCTTGTCGCTGTTAATGCTTTACCTAAGGACCCCAACGCACCCAAGCCTCCAAAGCAAGAGCGCCATCGCAAGAATGGCGTATGGTTCGTCACCGCCCCTCCTCTGCCATCTGGCCAATGCATGTTCAGTCTGAATGTTGTGGAGCCTCTGCCTCGTGCTGCTAAGCCAGTTGTGAACATTAGAGTAAGCGAGTTGCAACTATCACCTGGAGATCATGACCCAAAGTAAGTACCAACTGCGCGGATGCACCCATCTAGCAGGCCTCCATTTTCCGAGTCTCCTCAAGTACACATATAGCTAACAAGTTCACAGATGGAGCAACAATCAAGTTCTGAACGCGACGCAAAAGTTGGAGGGAGACGCGTCTGCTTCTGTCAAGGGCGTGAACAATGCCCAAGACACCCTCTCTTTTACCTGGAAATACTCGCCCAACAACATTGACGGGTCGGAGTGGATCGACATATCCTACGAGCGCCCTGGTGCAAAGAAAGTCGTTTGGAACGATCTCACGCAGGATAAGGACGGCGTTAAATGCAAGAGAAAGAACTGGATGCGGTTCCTTCCACCTGCAACGGAGTTTAGGGTCAGAGGGGCTACGTGCCAGTTCCCATGCTAGACGGCTTGCTGGCTTCGCAACAACAGGGCGTGTGAGTACGGGTATAAAACTCGCAGCGTGGAAAAAGCGGTAAGGATGTTTCGTTAGATGCTTGGAGGTATATGAAAGGACTATGTATGCAGATTAGATTGGGATTAAATAGAAGCAGTAATATCTTTTGAACAGCCGAGTTTTTCTTTTTGTTCGATGCCAGCAATGTATTCCTGAGAATATAGTCATTACGGACATCTTATGCGCTAAGCAGCAGAAGGTGCGGATAGAGACGTCACACAAAACCTTTTAGTCTATGCTCTCCGATTGGTGTAACAGATCGTAGTTGGAACGGCGCGGATGACTGTTCTTTCCAAGGTTGACAACCTTCTTTGCTCTCTTAATAGAATCATTGTTTCAATACCTCCCCTTGTTCCTTTCCTTGTTCTCTTGTTCGATCTAGACCATTATTCTCCAGAGATGGCCTGCTGAACCTCCTCTACCAATGACACAATTCTTCCTCTTCTTCGCATAGCCTCTCCAACTTATCGTTCGAGTTTCGCATCCACATATATTCCTTTGCACATATCTTCGTACCGCAACCTTCACCAACACCCACTATCATGAAGTCCTCCGCCCTCGTCGCGCTCTTCGCAAGCGCCCTGACCGTCACCGCCCACCCCTTGTCAAACTTACTCCCCATACCCAGAATCTTTGGCGGCAAGACCGCCTCTCACACCAAGGAAAACATTGCTCTTGAAGCTCGCGACTCTAAACCAACCTATTCCCACGGCCGTTGCAAATTCGCCCTCGAACTCACCGAAGCATGGCCCGAGCGGGACCCTGCCAAAATCGACTACAAAATGCTTAACATGACAGACGGTAAGGGCACCATCATGACCAAGCCCATATGGTCAAACGGCGAATCAATCTACAACCTCCAACACGCCTTGAACGGCACAGCTTTTCTCAACGACATCATCGAGCCAGGCAGTGAGCTGCGCCTCGAATTTGGTTTCATGGCGAGTAAGTCTTCCCCATCCCTGCTGCACGTGTGATTTGACTAACCGAACAACCACAGAAACATACGCAAAACTCATGCCAGACTGGATGGACTTTGAGTACACGCGACATCGCGGCGGGAGCGTTTTGCCTGACGGCACGCTTGCGGCTACGATTGCATTTACGGATAATAAGGATAAGAAGAAGGGGTGGGCGGATTGTGAGCGGCTTGATTGGGATTATAATTATAAGAACGGGACTAGCAATGATGCTAAGGATAGGAGTCCGATTAGTAGGACGAGGCTGTCGGTGTGCGAGTTTAATTGTTAGAGGGTATTGGAATGTTGGAATGATGGAAGAATAGGGAGTGAGTAGAATGATTTTAGTATTTCATCTGTTGCAAGTTTCGAATCTGTTCATGGACCTTGGTAAAGGAAGACGGCTACATCGCGCATTCTCCACCATATGAAATGTGTTACGGTTATGGATCTCGGTCTTCTCAACATTGCGATCACGGCTGCGTGCTCTGCATGCAACCAACAATGTTCTTTGTCGCTCAAATTACAATGTATTGTGTACTCCAGTCCTCCGAGCTCAATGCCACTACAAGCACATTGTATCTTCCCCACCAGACTCGCAGCCAAGCAGATGATTTCAATAGATCCAGCATTGCTTTATCTAACTCTTTCTATCTCATACTACCTACATACAGCTTCCCGCAAAAAAATCCCACCACTCAAAAGAACCCAAACATCACACACTAGTACCACCACAATAACAATCCCAACCCAATCACCATACTAACCATGCATCTCATCACCATCCTCCCTCTGCTCCTCCCCCTCGTCTCCGCCCTCCCTTCCCGCGGCCCCGCACCCGCCCACGGCCGCTGCACCGTCTGGGCCAAACTCACCGAACACCTCCCCCGCGGCAAAACACCCAACGCAGACGTCGAGATCTGGATCAAAGACAACAACGGCGTGAAGTTGACTTCACCGACGTGGTGGAACGGCGAGGTCATCGGCAAGAGGCAGCGTTTGCTGAATCAGTATACCGTGCTGAACGATGTTATTGAGAAGGGGAGTGAGTTGAGTATTGGGTGGAAGGGCGTAAAGGGTTAGTTTCATACTCGCTAGCATGTGGGGATGTAAGTGACTGACAAATTGTAGGCGATAAACCTGAGCCCGCGGGCAGTGTACCGATAGACTATCTCGAGTTCGAATATGTACTCTTCCCCGGGCGCGACGGAACGGCGAACATTACCTGGAACGATAAAGTCGTGAATAGCGCGTGGGCGAAGTGCAATAATGCGTATAACGTGTGGGTGGATCATTTGGGGCAGGAGAAGCAGAACCGGACGAGGGATGTTAGGTGTGAGTTTAACTGCTAGTAGACGTTGATGCGAGGGGATAGGTAAGGATAAGTGCTTTGAGTTCTACCTTGTATTAAATGTTGTTTTGAGTCTTTCGCTTTACCAGTCATCTTGACAGCCGAGGTTCGATCTAGGTTCGCTTCGCAAGCTCGACTGCTTCCTTGACAACTTCTTCGAGCGTGACCTTTGGCAGTCCCAGCTTCTCGTTCCACACTTCCTGCTCTTTCTCAAAATCGTAGCCGACGTCTACATCGGCCACAAAGCTAATGGCCAGCAAAGGGAACGTGGCCGCGAATTCGCCAGCATCGAAATTCTCGCGCAGAGCCTTGAGCTCTGGTGCGCTGTCTTTGTGCTCGATGGTGAACTTGTCCGCGGTCTGCGTTTCAAGTGCGTCAACAATGGCGCGTGGCGTCGTGATGAAGTCAGACAGAAAGACCTGCTTATTTGCTGTCAAGTCAGCGTGCGTGAGAGCACGTACGACTGCGAGGCCAGTGTTCGTGCTCGTCGTGACAGCGAACCTAGAATTTCCGGAGTCGTAGATGGTTGCTTTTCGAGCCTTGACGTCGATTCCGAGGAAGTTGCCAGACTTTGTTGGATCGAGGCCCCAATCAAGCCATGAGCCGCACGAGATGGACGTCCAGGTCAACTTTCCCTGGCTATCGTTCGCCTTTCGGATCAGGTACTCAAGCATCTCGCCTTTACGGTCGTAAACGGGTACGAGGCTGCGCGCTCGCGGATCGAGATTGTTGGCACCGTATTCGCTAGGGATGAAGCGGCGGACACCTGCACTGACGGCGGCGTCAATGAGACGGAACGCGAGGCCGTCTTTTCCGTCCTTCGTCACGGGAGTGGTTGAGATTGCTACGACGACGGCGTCTTGGCCTTGGAAGGCTTCGGTAAGCTCGGCGGTGGTGAAGTCGTCTGAGACCTTCTTGACTGGTATGCCATCAGGGAATGTTGCGGATGAGGTGGCGCGGGAAAGAATGGTGATGTTAAAGGACGGCTCTTCTAGTAGGGCTTTGAGTATAGGCGCGCCCACTGAGCCCGTTGCGCCGGCTATTAGCACTTTCTCGATGGGCGCGGACATGCTGTGACGCGTTTCCTGGATGCGATTGAGTTTTTGGAGATATAATGTCCTCTCGCAATAGTGGTAGTCCTAAACAGATTGCGTAAGCGGCGCAAGATGGTAGAAGGTATGGTGATGATTGAAATGTTGGTGAGCCGAATGGTCGTCTTCAAACGCCATTCTCCCCCTCTTTATACAACCCTTCCCACATCATCTGTACCGTATCAGTTTCTTGCTTGCACAGATTTTCAAGTTAGTTGACAAAGCGGACGGAGTTAGCAGGCCTGGGGCCTCAATTTTGAAGCAGCTGCATCGGCCGCCGCAGCTTGCAACCTTGGGCGAGGCGATTACCATAGCTTACTTGCATAACAAAGAGTAGTAATTGACGTGGTAGAGAGGCGTGTGATATGAGATGATGCCTAAGCAGCACAGCGCTACTACGTTTGTGAACTGGTGATCAGGCACAAGCGTCGGCCGCTACATGGGATGAGTAAACCAGCCATAGGCGCAAGCGTGCGGAGCATGGAGTAAGCAGAGCACTAGTTCGGGCGGCCAGCATCAAAATTTAGAAGGTAGACAAGTGATGAGCTTCAGTATGCGATACGCAAATGAAAGGGTGAACAGCAGTGCACCATACCGACGCGATAGATTCTAATATCGAGGTTGCTGATGAAGCACGTGTACACTCGGGCGGGAACGCTACCTGCGAAGGCTTCGGACCTGGCATCATCGTTTCGCAGTATGGATTATCGTTGAGCAGCTTTCGGGACGAAACTCGATCGATGATCTTCCTGGTCGGACTGCGCTGTCGTGGTGTTGAGTGTCGGTGTTTACTGATCGTGCGGCGAGGCTGGAGAAGGTGGGGTCGGGCCGCACCTGCCGCCAAACTTCACCACAACATCACCGTCGCGTCATCGCTGCAAAGTTCCGCGACGTTCCGGACAAGACATCTTGTCTCTTCCTGCATCGGCTGCCTCACTGTGCTACATCGTAGAGCCTTCGGGTCTCTTATTTCACCGAACAACGTCTTCCGCAATACGCGCCGTTCTGGACCAGCAGAGATGCCGCAGTCCCGCGAAGGCGTCGCCGTTCCGAGTGATCCACCTTGTGCGACGAAAAGAAGTTGAATGGCAAGCCGCCATGAGCGACGCGACTCGACGCGATGGCCACATTGTGTACAACTCACATGTCTCACTCCACTGACCTGCATGGAGTGCCGTTATTCTCGTGGATGCCATGGAAGATGGTGGAGAGGTAGCTGCCACGTTCCAAGACATTGCAGCAGCACTCTACTCGTGAGCGCGAAATTATCTTCCTTCTATCTCGAGCACTGCGTACTGACAATAGACTAGTGTGAGCCAAAGCTCGATTGAAAGGTTGTTGCGACGGGCATGAGCAGCCGCTGTCAAGCACCTCATACCTTGCACTTCACGAGTTCGCTCGAGTTTGGAACGTCGACTATTTCGCCTGGACCACCGAAACTCCCACCGATTCGTTCTAACCTTGTCCTCAAGCACCCATTGGGAGAAGCCGTTCTATTCCCTCCACTTTGATATGTCGGCAGCCGTCGACCAAGCCTCCAGCGCCTGGCGAGTACCACATCATTACCTCGCCACGATCCCGTTCAGGAGTGGATCTACTAAACGTGGACGGCGATGGTCTCGTGGGGAGAAGTGGGTCTTGGTCGCAGCACGTTCCGCAGCATGTCTTCAACTTCTCCGAACATGTCGAAGGGGCGGTGAACACTTCGTGTCAAAGCTGCAACGCAGTTCATCTCCATCGAGTACCACGAACTGTGTCACAAGTTCCCGACTACGAGCACTCGCGACATGTTTCCTCGATTGCGCTTGCAACACAGCATCACCTTGACAAGCTGCGGTAGCTTGACACTCAAGATTTCCGAGCAAGGCCGTGGTTACACGACATGCTGATCAAGCCTTGCTTTCCCGCACCGAGTAACACAACCGATGTTGATCTTGTATGCTTGCACACCCAAGAGCTGCCGTAGCGAGAATGGCACTGCTCCACTACAATGGATCTAGGCAAGTCGGGCGGTTGAATTTCCGGACATACTTCTTCACCTGCTAAGAACGTCACCGGGGTCGAGGGTTACTGATAGGCGAAGTGCTGATGAGCTCGAAAAGCTGCATGTTCTTCTATTACCAGATTAGAGCCGCAAGCCAGCCCGCCGAAAACCTAACCGCTCGTGGTACGGCCAGGCTTAACGAGGTGGCTTCATCCTGGCTCGAAAAGGCGCACTTGTTCATGGAACAGGCATCGTGGCAGCACGACCAAGAGAAGGTTACTCCGATGAAGACGATGCACCAGCGACAATTGCTCCACTAGCTGAACCCGGGGCCGAGATGTTTATGCGAAGACACTAGTCAAGCTGGTGCTACTATACAAAGCTTCGATCATGCTTGCGCGCGTCGTCTGCAAATTGTTGTCATCCACGTACTACTACCTTGTAAGGTCTTCGTATTTCACCATCTCGTTTCTTGGTACACTAAGCTCTTCGTATGCAGGTGGAGTGCTGCAGCTATGATGCACGCCAAGGCCCGCGGCTCGAGCTCACTTCCCCACCACTCGAGTCCTGCTGCGCTTTACCATGTGCCCTGATGCATCAAGTCAAATTGGGAGACCCATTCCGAGAGAGACAGTGTCATTAAGAAAACGAAGCTCCTACCCATGACGATGTCGGCCAGACACTAGGGTTCGGTGAAGTGCTAGTACTTGAGCATCCCCTTAGCTGAAAGGACAGCTCCGCGCACGACATCGCTCGGCTGATATCTCTTGCCCAATTTTCGAATCTTTGTTTGCTTCAGCCACTATGGATGGCAGAAGAACCACAACCGATCAACCCATACCATCGCCACTTGACTCTGTCGCAAGCTCAATGCGACGCAATGTGCCTCCAACGATTCCGAAAGCCGACGGAAATCATCCAGGGTATCAACTTGAGCATCCGGAATTATCCGTATCGAGGAAGAGTAGCACGGTAGCCAGTGATGGAGACTCAAAACTGCATTCTTCAAAGCCAACTCTGTTAGTGCTACTCGCATTCACCGCGCTGAGTCTATCAATCTTTCTGGTGGCGCTAGACACGGTCCTCATACCCACCGCGCTGCCGACCATCGCGCTCTCCTTCCACATTCCTGATTCTCTTTACGCTTGGGTGGGCTCCGCATACCTTCTCGCCAATGCTGCATCGGTACCATTTTGGGGCAAGCTTTCCGATGTTTTTGGACGAAAGCCTATCATCCTCACAGCGGATGTTATCTTTCTCTGCGGAAGTATCATCTGCGGCGTCAGCGGAAGCGCAACCACGTTGATTGCTGGAAGGATAGTTCAGGGGCTTGGTGGAGGCGGAGTCGTCGTCCTTGTGCACATCTGTGTCAGTGACCTGTTCAGCATCCGGTAAGTCCTTTCATCCTCATCCGTCGTCTTCTGGCTCGAAGGATATCTTTCACCACCTACTTTGTGTTCGGCTCACAATCAATTGGTATGTCACTGACTCGTTATAGCGACCGCTCCTTCTATATAGGCACAATCGGTGCTGTATGGGCTGGAGCTTCCGCGCTCGGTCCAGTGCTTGGTGGAGTCTTCGCCCAATACGTGAGCTGGAGATGGTGCTTTTATGTCAATGGTACGTCCCTCATTGTAACTTCGTTGATGCTCGATAGACTTCGCCGGCACCGTTCATGATGCTGATGTTCCACAGTACCAATTATCGGCATCTCGATCATGACCTTGTATTTCTCGCTCGATCTTCACAACCCGCGGACCCCTCTCCTCTCTGGCCTCGCATCCCTCGACTGGCTCGGCGCGATCACCGTGCTCATGGCTGCTACTCTACTGCTTATCGGACTACAACTTGGCTCCAATACCACATTTGTGGCTACTGTCGTTGTCACTCTCATTGTGCTCGGCGTCTTACTCTTCCTGATCTTCCCGATCACGCAGTGGTGGGCAGAAAGAAAGGACCATAGCCCCGTTCTACCGCTTCGCATCTTCAAGGACACCAGCAACCTGAGCGCACTGGGCGTGTGTGCGTGCGATGCACTCGCATTCAATTCCGTCGC
>Ga0210040_10008979_pt1 | contig 11719 bp, 8 predicted proteins | sample CryGeyCG12114_NA_FD_185462 | JGI IMG/M metagenome (GOLD analysis project Ga0210040, IMG submission 185462) | Groundwater microbial communities from aquifer - Crystal Geyser CG19_WC_8/21/14_NA (SPAdes) (version 2) | ecosystem: Environmental > Aquatic > Deep subsurface > Groundwater | place: USA... | reverse complement strand
GCGGCCTTGACCATCTATATACTTTGTGGCGGAATGCACCACCAGGTCCGCACCGAAGTCTACAGGAGTCTGCAGCATTGGGGTGGCGAAGCAGTTGTCCACGATCAGGATGAGGTTGTGCTTCCGCTTGAGTTCACCGAGCCACTCGAGGTCAATCAGTTCCAGCCCAGGGTTAGAGGGTGTCTCGACCACAATCATTTTTGTTTGCGGCGTGATCAGGCGCTCCCACTCCTCCGGCCTGCTGGCGTCGGCGTATGAATGGGTAATGCCCCAGCGCGGCAGGATGCTGGTAAGCAGTTGGTGGGTAGAGCCGAACACCGCCCGACCCGCCAGCACATGATCACCGGCTTTCAGCAGCGACGCCATGCTGGTGAACACAGCCGACATGCCGGTGGCAAAGGCAAAACCATCCTCGGCTTTTTCCAGGTAGCACATTTTCGCCACCAGTTCATCCACGTTCGGGTTAGAGAAACGGGAGTAGATGTTGCCGGCCTCCTCGTCGGCAAAAACCGCACGGGCCTGCTCGGCATTTTCAAACGTGAAGCTGGAGGTGAGGTAAAGCGGCACCGAGTGCTCTCTGTTGTGGCTGCGTTTGGCCTGCAACCGAATGGCGTTAGTTTCTTTATCAGACATTTTATTGTTGATGTTAGCAGGTTGGTTGTTACCTGCCGTCTTCTGAATAATTATTTATACACTTCTGACGAACTGCAGCCACACAGGCAACAACTAAGTAGCGGCTTGGAAAATAATGGAGCTAAATTTACGAAGGAGCTTCCACTTCTCCTTGGCGGTAAGCATGTTGATTTGCCATTATGCTGCAAAAGCCATATAAATCAGCCGCAGGCTGACGATGATCACGACGATGCCGACAATGATCATCATGGTTTTAACAGGCAGCTTGCGGGCAAGCATGGCGCCAAGCGGTGCCGAGATGGTGCCACCCAGGATCAGGCCGATAATAATCTGCCAGTGCGAAATGCCGGCCAGCGAGATGAATGCCGCCGAACTGGCAAAGGATACGAAGAACTCTGCTAAGTTCACAGAGCCGATCGTGTACATCGGGTGCCGGCCTTTGGCGATCAGCGTAGACGACACAATAGGCCCCCAGCCGCCGCCGCCAATGGCATCCATAAAACCGCCCACGGCACCCAGCAGGCCCAGCCGTTTGACCGGGCTCTTCTTAACATGCTTCTTCAACACTTTCCGGATAATCAGGATACCAAGGAACAGCGTATAACCCGCTACAATAGGCTTTATGAGGTAAACGTATTCCTCCAGCGTAAACAGCAGGTAAGCTCCTAAAATAGCACCTAGCACGCCGGGCACTACAATGGTTTTGAACAGCTTGCTGTTCACGTTGCCGAACTTGAGGTGCATCCAGCCCGAAACGCCGGAGGTAAATATCTCGGACGCGTGCACACTCGCACTGGCCGCCACCGGCGAAACGCCGAAGCTGAGCAGGAACGTAGTGGCACTAACGCCATATGCCATGCCCAAAGCGCCGTCGATGAGCTGCGCCACAAAGCCGGCCAATATAAAAATCAGTATTTCAGCGTCTACCTGCCCTGCCACATCCATGGCAAAGTTGCCGATGGTGCTGAACGGGATATAACTGAAGAGCAGGTGGCCTGTCACCATCAGGGAGATGGAAGCCAAGACCAGCATCAGCACCACCTTCAGGCTGTACTTTGGCTGCTTCTTGGCCGCTACTCGGGCCGGAGCTGGCTCCACCAGCACCTCCGTCACCTCATTCAGCCGCTTTACTTTGTAGGCAAAGTCGCCGGTGAGCTGGGCGCGCAGCTTGATGAGTTTGTCCAGTACCTGCTCTATTTCATCGGGCAGCGATTCGTTCAGCACTTGTTTGAGGCGCTTGGCCACCGTCGGGGATTTGCCGTTGGTGGAGATGGCCAGTTTCAGGCTTCCCTTCTGCACGATGGACCCGAGGTAAAAGTCGCACTGCTGCGGCGTATCAGCCACGTTAGTCAGGATCTTGCGTGACTTCGCCAAGTCCCGGATCGCGACGTTGAGCACATGGTCGTCTGTGGCGACCAGCACGAGGTCACGGTCAGCAAGGTCTTCTTCCCGAAACTCCCGCTTCACCAGCGTTACCTTCGGGTGGCGGGAGGCCAGTTCCACGACCTCGGGCAGTATCATGGGGGCAACCAGCAGCACCTGCGCCTGCGGGCTGTTGGCCAGAATGGCTGAGAGCTTTTCGAGGCCCACGTTGCCTCCTCCCACTACCAGTGTCTGCAGTTGCTCCAGCTTCAGGAAAACCGGGAACAGCGGGTTTATAACCGGCTGCACGGCAGCCGAAGGAGGACCTATGCTACTATTCTGCGTGCTGTTCATGTGTGTTGACTTGTTGCGTTGGAGTGAGACTAGGTTTGAACCAGTTCCTGCACCTGCTCCAGGTTCAGGCTGTAGCGCAGCGACGGATGGTATGCCACCACTTCACCGATGATGATGATGGCTGGTGCGCTCACTCCTTTTGTCTCCACGCGCTCCACGATGTTGTGCACATTGCCCAGCACAATCTTCTCGTCTGGCAGTGAGCCGTTCTGGATAACAGCGACAGGCGTATGCGCTTTGCCGGCTTCCATAAACGCATCGATGATCCTGGCCAGTTTGTTCAGCCCCATTAAGATGATCACGCTGGCACTGGACTGTGCCGCCAGCGGAATATCGCGGGAGATTTCACCGGAACTGGTCGTACCCGTTATCACCCAAAAGCTCTCGTTCACGCCTCGGATGGTCAGCGGAATCTGCTGCAGTTCGGGCACCGCAATGGAGCTTGATATGCCAGGCACCACTTCCGTCGGGATGGCGTACTTATCCGCAAATGCCAGTTCTTCGTACCCGCGGCCAAACACAAAAGGGTCTCCGCCCTTCAGGCGCACCACATGCCCGTATGCGAAGGCCGATTCCACAATCAGCTTGTTGATCTCGTCCTGCGTCAGACTGTGTGCCCCGGCGCGCTTGCCCACGAACACTTTCGGTGTGGCAGCGGCGGCATGGTTCAGCAGGTCCGGGTTTACCAGCGCATCATATAAGATGACATCGGCTTGCTGCAGCGCCTTTACCGCCTTCAGGGTAATCAGTTCCACATCTCCGGGGCCTGCGCCTACCAGCGTTAACCTTGGCTGCTTATATGCTGCCGCATCGGGTTGCCCGCCATGGATAGCCTGCTCTCTATCTTTCTTTGTTGACGCCATCGCTATTGAATTTTGTATGACTGTATAATAGAAGGAGTGAACCCAATTGCCCACTCCTTCTATTACTTGGGTTGCTTACGCCTCGTGCCTGATCGCTTCCGGAGCGGGCGTTTGGCGTTGCTGCTGGCGATAAGTGGTTGCCTGCTGCAGGAACAGGAGGGCTTTGCCTATATACTGGTTCGCAAACTCCTCGCCTGGCTCCTGCTGGTTTATCTGCAGCACCTCCGTTTTAAAATCGGGGCTGAATTCGAATATGCCCTCTGACACAAAATTGGTGTCAAAGTCCTGGATAATGCCCGACTGCGTGTTGCATTTCACGTCTTTGTCGAGCAGCAGCGCTTTGGCGGTGCTGATATAGGCGCTGTAGCCATAGTAGATCGCATCGGCAAAGCGCTTGTCTTCCAGCGCCTCCCCGGCCCACTCCAGCTTCTCGTCGGCCTCATACAGCAGCGTCGCCACCAGGTCAATCATCACGCCGGCGCACTCGCCCACGCCAATCGCCGTTGAAAATTGCTCCTGGTGTCCCCAGTCGATGAAATCGTCCGGTGTCAGGTTCGTCAGGTCGGCAAGCGGCTTCAGCAGCTGGTAAAAGTAGTCTTTCCCGTTCCGGTCGAAGTACTCGTTGAAGCGCTCGTTCTCCAGTTTGTTTGCCTGAAAGTCGTTGATCACGTAGCGCATCACCTCCGGCCCTCTTTTGCTCGGCACCTTCAGTACTTTCTGCGCGATGCGGCCTTCCCCGTTCACCACTGTGCCGCCTCCCAGCAGCACCTGCAGCGCCGGCACCACGCTCTTGCCGCTCTTCAGCGAGGAGCCGTGGAAACCAAGGTTTGCCATGCCGTGCTGGCCGCAGGAGTTCATGCAGCCGCTTATTTTGATCTTTATATCCGTGTTAAAAAGCAGCTCCGGGAATTCCTGCACAATCACGCTCTCCAGCACCTTGGCCGTGGTCATGCTGTTGGAGATGCCGAGGTTGCAGGTATCGGTGCCCGGACAGGTGGTGATGTCAGCCACACTGTTGAAGCCCGGCTCTGCCAGCCCCAGCTCATCCAGGCCGGCAAACACATACGGCAGCGCTTCCTGGCGCACGAATTTCAGCAGCAGGTTCTGCCCCTGCGTTACCCTAATCTCATCGGCGGCGAAATCACGCACTAAAGGCACCATGGCTCTGGCCGTGTCGGAGCTGATGTCCCCGATCTGCACTTTTATATATACCCCGTAAAAGCCTTCCTGCTTCTGCTGAAACACATTTGTCTTCAGCCAGCTGTTGTACTTGTCGGTGTCCTCTATCACAAAATCAGGCACCTCGCGGGCTTCCGGAGCAGCGGGTGTGAAACTGGCATTCTTATCGATCTCGAAGTCATGCGACTTCAGGGCCTTGTACTCCTCGTTTACCAGGCGCATCACCTCTTCCAGCCCCAGCTTCGCGATCAGGTACTTGAAACGGGCCTTGTTGCGGTTGTTGCGCTCGCCGTAGCGGTCGAATATGCGCAGCACCCCTTCTATCAACGGGATTACCTTGTCCTCTGGCAGAAACTCGTAAGCGGTGTCCGCCAACGCAGGCTGGGCACCCAAACCGCCGCCGATCATCACTTTAAAGCCACGCACTACCTCGCCGTTCTCCTCTTTCACCTTCGGGATAAAGCCAAGGTCGTGCATATAAGACATGGCCGTGTCAGAATCGCTGGACGAAAAGGAAATCTTGAACTTGCGGCCCATGTCCTGGCAGATCGGGTTGCGCAGGAAGTAGCGGAACGTAGCGTCCGCATAAGGCGACACATCAAACGGCTCCTGGGGATCTATGCCAGCCTCTGGTGAGGCCGTGACGTTGCGCACAGTGTTACCGCATGCCTCACGCAGCGTGATATCGTCCTGCTCCAGCTTGGCCCATAGCTCCGGGGTTCTGTCGAGGCTCACATAGTGTATCTGAATGTCCTGGCGCGTGGTCAGGTGCAGGTTTCCGGTCGAGTACTCATCCGAGATCCCGGCAATGCGCAGCAGCTGCTGTGTGGTTACTCTGCCAAACGGCAGCTTAATGCGCACCATCTGTACGCCCAGCTGACGCTGCCCATATACCCCGCGGGCCAGGCGCAGGCTCTTGAATTTATCTTCCTGCAGTTTGCCTTCACGGTATAACCGGATTTTCTTTTCCAGTTCGATGATGTCTTTTTCGACTATCGGATTCTCTAATTCAGTTCTAAAAGTTTGCATACAAATGTTCTGTTTTATGGATGTGCCGGTGAAGGCGACTGCTCAAATGGTATAGATTGTTCGGGGCTTTGATGGCCTGCTGCCAGATGAGCAGGCAAACGCGGGTAGCATCGGGCGCCTCAACAACAGCCCCGCACGCAACAGCGCATGCGGCTCCTGTCAGCAGTGGCGCTGAAAGCAAAGGCACCAGCAGAAAGCCTGCGCGCCTTAAGATTTACAAATGGTATCATGGGTAATGGCATAAACTTGTTGCTGTGCACCTTGGGCCCGGGCGACCTATTAGGATACGCCGGAGCCTGCGCTATGTTAAAGATCAAATGTGCTGATAAGTTCCCTTCAGGGGCGGCAAACTGCTATGCCAGGATGCTGGAAGGGAATAAAAGGGATTCCTTAACAGGAACAACAGCAACAACAGCACATCACAGGCAGGGATGTGGCAACAGCGTTGAAGGAAGCTAAAGTGCTTGTGGAGCGGGATATGCCTGATGTCTTGTTCATGGTTCTCTAATTTATATTTCCCCTTCGTTGGGCAGGACTTGGCACCTTTCCAGTCGGATGGTTGCCAGAGGGTCTCAGAGCCTGTTCTCTCGCCTCTTCGTCTATAAATTTCTTGCGGATAGCAATAGTATTCTTTGCAAAAGTATAAAATAAATCTCACATGTATAGCATATTCACAAACTTCTGAAGAATATTTTTCTATACAACTGTCCGCAGCCGCACCTATAAAAAGGCTTATGCCATTATATAACTTAGGTAAACGGCAGTTCTCCGGTAGTGGGGCATAGTATATTACGTTGCAACAGGGTTTGCAGATGCCTGTTCCTTACCTCCTACCGCTCCTGGGATGGTTGTGCCTTCGGTTCCGGCTTTCGCGAAGCAAGCCCTTCCTGCTCCCCGGCTTGCCTTGTGCTAAAATGTGCTTGTCGGGTATATACATTTTATATAGAGAGCGGATAGAGGGATATATCTGTTTTAGCAGGCCATATAGGCAGCTTTACTTTGCAACCGGGAAACTAAAAGAAGCCCAAACCGGCTAACTACAAACCCTGCGGCGGCCTTCGGGCTGCGCCATTATCCCCATAAACTATGAAGAAGCACCTACTTTAACTTTTGCCGGGGCTGCGGGGGCTGTATTTTGCACTGGCCCAGGCACCGCAACAAACGGAACACACCTGCCACAGCGTTACCGCTGGCGCTTCCGAACGCAAGCACTTGATCATGTACGTTTACATCTAAAAACAAAGGCCTCCCCCAAATAGGAGAGGCCTTTGTTTTGCAGCTTACTGCATACCCTGGGTAGCCGCTATTGCAGACATGCAGGGGTATTTTGTGAGGAAAGTTTCAGGCTGCCACTTCCGTTGCCTTCTCCAGTTCCCGGTACAGTTTCTTAGTTCTTACGTGCACAGAAAACCAGGAGTAATTACTTTTCAGCAACTCGAAGTTTGTCCCTTCCACCACACCGTTCAATCCTTTTTTAGAAAGTGCGTTTGCAAGCAAATCGTCCTCAATTACGAAAGAATCAACCACAAGGCCACCGTTTACAAAAGAACACGCCAGTCCTTTTTGCGCAGGCTTATAGAGTAAAGTTTTGCTTTTGTTCAGTCCGTTTTCAATTCTTTCTAATTCCTTCATAGAGATAAAATTGGGGTTAAGCGTTGTATATAGCAGACACGTGTAAAAGAAGTATAGTTCAAAGGGATAATGAATTACTGCAACATTATACCATTTCCAAGTAAAGGGTGCTTTTTTAAGGGTAAATGTAAATCATATGTTGCTACACCTACTTTTCTAGTGATTTGGCTATAGACGTTAGAAAGATCCCAATAGATATTATATCATATATATTTATATATACTATATCTTCTGCATCCCTTATGCTCCTTTTTCAGACAAAAAGTTTGCTGCTATCTATATTGTTCTGTCGCACAGCCTGTAAGCTTAATATAATTTGTTCTAAAAAACGGGAGCAGGCATATAGAATAACTTCCCTTCCTACTAAGACAAGGCAATAGGAGGGGATTATTGTCCGCCTGTAACATTATTTGCCCTGATCACCACACTTATCAGAATGGCGCTACCCTACCTCTGAGGATATACTTCAGATGATGCCGGGAAGCGACTGATTATATATAGCGACTGCAGTTGGTGAAGCAGAGAGAAAGGGGGAAATAACTATTGTAGCGCCAGCCGGAACGCCTCATATACCCGGGCCAGCGCGGCCGGCGGGTAATGCGCATTGAGGCCGCTCGGGTTGGGCAGTACCCACAGTTGGGTAGCGCCAATGGTCTCCGGCTGCGGCCCCAACACCGCTTTAGGCAGCCGGAAAGCCGCGCGGTAGGCCGTTACCCCCAGCACCGCCACCGCCTGCGGCCGGAAGCGCAGCACCTTTGCCCTCAGCAGCTCCCCTCCTTCCACCAGTTCTGCGGTGCTTAGCTCTGCCGCCGCTGCGGTGGCGCGTGCCACAAAATTGGTGATGCCGCACCCGTAGGTTAGCAGTTCCTGCTGTTCGTGGGGCCGCAACAGGCGCGGCGTAAAGCCAGCCGCATATAAGGTGGGCCAGAACCGGTTGCCGGGCCGGGCAAAATTGTAGCCGGTGGCGGCCGTGTACAGACCAGGGTTAATGCCGCAGAACAGCACTTGCAGGTGCGGGGCAATCACATCCGGCACTGTCTTTCCGGCGGCGGCTACAATTTCCTCTTTCGTAGGTTTATATATATGCATCATTCTTTTTACCTTTACCTCTGGGTGCTTAGTTGCAGTAATACCGAGACCATTGCAGATGCAGCACCTCCTTCAGGCGCTGCTGCCCTGCAAATCAGTGTTTAAACTCTTTTAGGTTCACCCCGTGGTGAACCGGTTAAGCAGCGGGCCAGCCGGTTCCGGCACAGTTGTACCGGGAGCACCTGCGTTTTACGTTTGTTGTTCATTCTAAACCATACTTCTATCGTGTACCAGGCAGATATCTCCGAAATAAAAGCATTTCTGATTAGCGTTTTAGAGCGCAGCACCACCCCACAAGGCAGCACCTGGCTCGCGCAGAAAATGGAAATGGTCAGCTCAGGCTCCGCTAAGGAGAAAGACCTGTACCTTGCCTTCAGCAGCGCCCCGCGCTTTGTGGGAAAAGAGAAGTTAAACCTGGCGGATGCAGAGGTCGCACAGGCAAACAGTCTCCGGACCGGTTTCAACCCCAGCCGCTGGACCGCAGACCAAACAGCCCGTACCCTGCTGCTGCTCTCGCTCCCGGCGCAGGACGCTGATACTTTTGTGAAGCAGGTCGAGACACTGTTCGGGACAGCGGATATGGGCGAGTTGGTGGCGCTTTACGGAAGTCTGCCGCTGCTGCCTTACCCGGAGCGGTACAGCAAACGAGCCGCCGAGGGCGTGCGCACCAACATGGGCGATGTGTACGAAGCCGTCGCGCTGGAAAACCCTTACCCTTCCGAGTACATGGAAGAGGCGCCCTGGAACCAGCTGGTGCTGAAGACCCTTTTCGTGGGCAAGCCGCTCTACCGCATCTATGGCATCGAGCAGCGCAGCAACCCGGAGCTCACGCGCATGCTTTCGGATTATGCCCATGAGCGCTGGGCAGCGGGGCGGCCTGTTTCGCCGGAACTGTGGCGCCCGGTAGGCCCCTTCATCGATGAAGCCATCTTAAGGGATATACAGAAACTTTTTTCGCAACCAAGCGAGCTGGAGCGTGAGGCGGCCGCACTTGCCTGTGCCCAAAGCAGTTTCGGCCCCGCCAGAGAATTGCTCAACGCGTACCCTGACCTGAAGCAGAAAGTAGAGAAGGGCGAGATCAACTGGCTCCTGATCGGGCGCAAGTTTGAGGAACAGGCATAAGCTGGAATAAAAATTAAATCATATCACTACTGATACTATATATATGAATACGCAAAACCTAATGCTGATAGACCCGCACATCCACATGACTTCCCGCACCACCGACGATTACGAGCGCATGCAGAAAGCAGGTATTGTGGCGATTATCGAACCTGCCTTCTGGCTGGGCCAGCCCCGCACGGAAGTAGGCTCCTTTAAAGACTATTACAGCAGCCTGGTGGGTTGGGAGCGTTTCAGGGCAAGCCAGTTCGGCATTAAGCATTACTGCACCATCGGCCTGAACTCCAAGGAGGCGAACAACGAGGCGCTGGCGGAGCAGGTGATGGAACTGTTGCCGCTATTCATATATAAAGAAGGCGTGGTGGGCGTTGGCGAAATCGGGTATGATGACCAGACGCAAGCCGAGGATAAATACTATAGGCTGCAACTGGAACTGGCCAAAGAAACGAACATGCCGGTGCAGATCCACACGCCGCACCGCGACAAGAAAGCCGGCACCATCCGCAGCATGGAAGTGAGCCTGGAGCACGGCATCGCCCCGGACATGGTGATTGTGGACCACAACAACGAAGAGACCGTGAAGGACGTGCTGGAAAGAGGCTTCTGGGCTGCCTTCACCATCTACCCGAACTCCAAGATGGGCAACGAGCGCATGGTGGAGGTCGTGAAGCAGTACGGCACGGAGCGCATCATGATCAACAGCGCCGCCGACTGGGGCATCAGCGACCCGCTTTCTGTACCGAAAACAGCTGACCTGATGCTGGAGCGCGGCATCTCCTTGGAGGATGTGCGGAAAGTATGCTACCAGAATGCGCTGGATGCCTTCGGCAAAAGCGGCCAGATGCACGAGTCGGACTGGCTTAAGCCAGCCGCAGTGGATCAGCGGGAGAAATTCTCCGGCAGCTCGGTGCTCAGAGGAGGTCAGACGCCGGTGGTTGGCAATCTGGACGCTGAGGAAGGAGAATTCAATTCAAACATCGTACGTTAATGACGCGACTGGGAGCTTACCTGCGGCTCATGCGCCCGGCCAACATCATTACCGCCATTGCCGACATTATGATGGGTTTTGCGGCATCGGGCATATTGCTGTCGCGGCCCTTCTGGGAAGGTGGGCTGGGTGCAGAAACCCTGCAGCCGCTGGGCTGGCTGGTGCTGTCCACCATTGGCCTGTACGGTGGCGGCGTGGTGTTCAACGATGTGTTTGACGCAGACCTGGACCGGGTGGAGCGCCCTGAGCGGCCTATCCCGAGCGGGAAAGCGACAGTAGCCGGAGCCGCCACGGTCGGGGCGCTGTTGCTGCTGACCGGGGTGCTGGCCGCCTGGCAGGTATCCGGATTAAGCGCTGTGATTGCGCTTGCTGTAGCCTGTCTGGCCCTGCTCTACGACTGGAAAGGCAAACATCATAACCTCCTTGGTCCCATCAATATGGGCTCCTGCCGCGGCGGCAACCTGTTGCTGGGCATAAGTGCCGTGCCGGCGGCCGTCGGGGAGTTGTGGTTCATCGCCTTCATCCCAATCATCTATATAGCTGCCATCACCATGGTGAGCCGCGGCGAGGTACACGGCGGAAACATCGCTGCTTTGCGCGGGGCCGTGCTGATGTATGCGCTGGTCTTCGCGGGCATCATTGGGCTATCGCTGTTGCCGCACTTTAACCTGTGGTATAGCCTGCCGTTTCTGCTGCTGTTTGCCTACCTCATTTTCCCGCCCCTGTTCCGGGCCATGCCCACAAAAGAGCCGAAACTGATCATCAAAGCCGTAAAAGCAGGCATCCTGGCCCTGATCGTGATGAATGCGAGCATGGCCGCGGGCTTTGCGGGCTGGCAGTACGGGCTGCTGGTGTTGCTGCTTTTGCCGGTTTCAATCTATATAGCCCGGAAATTTGCCGTTACCTGAGAATTGTTATGCCCTGCGTGTTGTTACTAACAGGATGCAGGAAGGTATGAGAGTCAAAAAGGATTAGACAGCCGCTTTCATTACACTTGCAACTTATATATAACGCAGCCCTGCATGCTCTGGTGCAGGAATGATTTTTGATAAAGACTTACCCTTACGAGCATATATGGAGCCAATTGAGCAGTCGTTTGCAGTGAACTTTAAGTACGGCGTGTACTTTACCGAAGGGCTTTTTAACCCCGGAAACACTGTATTAACCGATGTACTGCAGCAGGACAAGGGCACTGCCCCGCGTAAAGTGTTTTTTGTGATTGACAGCGGGGTTGCCGAAGCGCACCCGCACCTGATCCAGGATATAAAAAGCTACGCCGCAAAAAATGAGGATATCATCAGGCTTCTGGCTGATCCTTTGGTCATTACGGGCGGAGAGGAAGTAAAGAACAGTACGGAGCTCTTGCTGCAGCTGCTGGAGGCTGTGAATAACCACCGCATCGACCGCCACGCATATTTTATCGCCATCGGCGGCGGCGCAGTGCTGGACATGGCGGGCTTTGCCGCGG
>Ga0210040_10008978_pt1 | contig 11721 bp, 8 predicted proteins | sample CryGeyCG12114_NA_FD_185462 | JGI IMG/M metagenome (GOLD analysis project Ga0210040, IMG submission 185462) | Groundwater microbial communities from aquifer - Crystal Geyser CG19_WC_8/21/14_NA (SPAdes) (version 2) | ecosystem: Environmental > Aquatic > Deep subsurface > Groundwater | place: USA... | reverse complement strand
GCGGATGATGCGTTTTACATCGTGTATAAAACCCATGTCCAGCATACGGTCGGCTTCGTCCAGTACAAAAATTTCAAGATGATCGAGATGCACATAGCCTTGGTTCATCAAATCCAGCAGGCGTCCGGGCGTGGCTACCAGTACATCGGTACCGTTACGCAGGGCTTGCGTTTGTGTGTGTTGCGATACACCGCCAAAGATTACCTGGCCGGTAATACTGGTATTGCGGCCATAGGCAGCAAAGCTTTCGTCAATCTGCACGGCCAGTTCGCGCGTGGGCGTAAGCACCAGTGCCCGGATGTGTTTATAGCCGCGGCCGTTTTGGTTTGTGGTATGCAATCGTTGTAAAATAGGAAGTGCAAAGGCAGCCGTTTTGCCTGTGCCGGTTTGCGCACAGCCCAGCACATCTTTACCATCCAGCGCATACGGAATGCATTGTTGCTGCACGGGTGTGGGTGTGGTGTATCCTTCTGCCTTGAGCGCTTTTAATAAGGGCTCAATAAGGCCTAATTGATCGAAATTCAAAATCTAAAAATATTAATGTAATTAATGCTAACAACCAGTTGTGTATTACAAAGAGTAGTTAGGGGTTTTATATCCTCGTCGTTATGACTGGATTAACTTTTACGGAATGAGAGAAAGTATCTAGTCTGCTAAAGCGAAGTATATTATCGGTGGTGAAGATACAGCAATATTTGATAAGGTTGTGCTAAATAGAAATTAAACAGCCGCCATTTTGGTTCTGTAAGGAATCACGGTATTGCCTTTTTAGGACTGCTGCTTTAATAAGATAGAAATGCGTGTGCCATCTTTTTCAAATACCCATATTGAACCGTATAGTTCGCCTTGTTTATTTATAAACTGCATGGCATAATTTTTAAAATAGTTTCAGACATGCCGGCAGGCAAAGAACCCGCTAATCCGAAAATGATAAAACTTCTCTTATTGTTGTGCAGCCTGAATCTCTTTTTGGTGTGTACCGCTCAAACCCGGATTACCTTTCATGTAAGCGATTCTATAAACCAAGCGCTCATTGCCGGGGCATCTGTTATAAATGAAACCACCAAAGAAGGCACTATAACCGATACCGCGGGAAGGGCAGGCTTTGTTCTTTTTTCACCAGCAGTTTTTACGGTGCATGCCGTTGGTTACGGAACACAAACAATTGCAGTGGATACCGGTACGTTTACACTGGAGGTAATGCTTCAAAAAGCCGTAGAAAACCTGGATGAAGTTATTGTTTCCTCATCGCGCACGGACAGCCGCATAGAAAACCTGCCCACGCGTGTGGAAGTACTGGGAATGGAAGAAGTGGATGAAGAAAGCGGCATCAAGCCTTCAAATATTGCATCGCTGCTGGGCGATGTTGCCGGCATTCAAACACAGCAAACGTCCGCCGTTACCGGAAGCACCGAACTCCGGGTGCAAGGCCTGCCCGGCAATTATACACAACTGCTACGTGATGGCATGCCGCTGTTTGGCGACTTTGCCGGCTCCTTTAGTATTTTGCAAATACCACCGCTGGACCTGCGGCAAATTGAAATCATCAAAGGCGCCTCTTCTATAGTATATGGCGGCGGTGCTATTGCCGGTATTATCAATCTAATTTCAAAAAAGCCAACGTTGGGCACTTTTGAAAAAACAGTGCTGCTTAACTACTCCACGCTTAATGAAGCGAATGTCAATATGTACCTGTCGAACCGCAATCAGAAACTGGGCTATACATTTTTTACAGGTGTTACACATCAAAAAGCAGCCGATGTAAACGGCGATGGCTTTAGTGATGTAGCGGCACAGAAAAGCGTTTTCCTGCATCCGCAGCTTTTTTTCTATCCGAATGCAAAGAACACCATCTCCTTAGGATATAACGCCGTTTTTGAAAACCGGAATGGTGGCGACATGCACGTATTAAAAACAGGGAAAGACGGGTTGCACCAGTTCTTTATCAAAAATAAGCTGGCCCGCAACACAGCCGATTTGCAATGGCAATACAACATCAGTCCGTCGCAAAAATTTGTGTTGAAAGCTATTGGCAGTTGGCTGGACCGGACAGTAGCTACGCCTGCCTTTGGTATGATGGCATCCCAGTTTTCGCATTACAGCGAGGCTTCGTATATCATAAAACATTTGAAACATGATATAGTGGCCGGCACCAATTTCAATGGTGAAAATTTTAAAAAGGCCATGCCGGACAGTACGGCAATTCCAAATTATACTTATACGACAGTTGGCTTGTTTGTACAGGACGATTGGCGGTTGCATCCGAAACTAACATTAGAAACCGGTTTGCGCACCGATGTTCATTCCCGGTTTGGCACCTTTATTCTACCGCGTATTTCGCTGCTGTACAAAATTGCTCCGGCGCTTGCTACGCGCCTGGGAGGAGGTTTGGGCTATAAAATTCCAACAGTGTTTGACAGTGAAATTGATGAGCGGGATTACCCCAAGATTTTACCGATGGAGGATGCGAAAGCCGAACGTTCGTATGGTGCCAACTGGGATTTTAACTTTTATAAAAAGCTGTGTGATGTATCGCTTACCATCAATCAATCGTTTTATATCACGCAGCTAAAGGATCCGGTGATTATAAGCACTACCCCCAATGCCGTGTTATTTACCAATGCAGCAAAAGGCATTCAAACCAAAGGCCTTGAAACGTATGTACAACTGAGTTACGGAAACGCAGAACTTTATCTTGGGTATACATTAACGGATGCGCTCCGGCAATACAATGTGCTGCAGCCACATGTAGCGTTAAGTGCTAAAAATAAATTTGCATCTGTAGTGGCTTACGAGTTTTCCGACCGGTTTCGTGCCGGCATCGAAGCGGCTGTAACAGGTAGCCAGTACCTTGATGATGGCACTAAAACACCGGCCTTTTTATTTGCCGCCACCATGTTGCGTTATGACATTAAAAACATAGCGCTTGTGCTCAATTGCGAGAACCTGTTTGACTACCGCCAAAGCAGGCGTGAAACGCTCTTCAGCGGTCCGGTCAGCAATCCGGTCTTCCGGCAGCTTTGGGCGCCTATTGATGGCCGCGTTATAAATTTGTCGGTACGGTTAAAACTTTGAAATAAACAAACCGTTTATTCAGCATCAGATACAGACTTTTTCAAAACCCCATATAGTTTAACAGTACCGGATTGCATAATCAGGATAGCAACAGCTTTGACACTTGTGTCTTTCTGTACCTTTGCGCCTCCTTATGCAGGCGCCCATTCCACATAGAATATTTGATCAGACCTTCTGGCTTTCGGCGCAACGCTGCGCCTTTTGGGAAGAGCAAAAAGCACTAATCCTTTCCGACTTGCATTTTGGCAAAACCGGTCATTTCCGTAAGGCCGGCATTGCTGTGCCGCAATCGGTTTTTAAAGAAGACCTGCAACGCCTGCTGGCCTTGATTGATTTTTTTAAGCCACAGCAAATTATTGCTGTTGGCGATTTGTTTCACAGCCAGGCCAACCTGGAACTGGACTTGTTTAAACGCTGGCGCGAAAACTTTCCCGGCCTGCAATTTCACTTAGTAAAAGGCAATCATGATATTTTGAAAAAGGCCTGGTATGCAGATGCCGGATTAACCGTTTGGGATACGCAACTGCAAATCGGGGCCTTTTATTTTAACCATGATAAATGCGTTGCCACAACAGATTCGTTCTCTTTTTGCGGACACCTGCATCCCGGCATTACGCTTCATGGCATGGGCAAACAAAGCCTGCGCTTTCCCTGCTTTTATTTTGCGCACAATCATTGCATCCTGCCGGCGTTCAGCCGCTTTACCGGCCTCGCCGCCGTTGATAAGCGCGCAGCTAAAAGCATTTATGCCATTGTAGATACCGCGCTGATAAAACTCTAAGCTTTTTGCAACAGAAGTTACACATTGCATTTCATCCCATCTATGCACATCCGCTGCCGGAAGGCCACCGCTTTCCCATGCTGAAATATGAACTCATTCCCGGCCAGTTGCTGTACGAAGGCACCATCGAACCGCAGCATCTTGTTGCGCCGGCGCCTTGTGCGGATGAAACTATTTTAAAAACCCATACTGTTGAATATTTCGAGAAATTAAAGCAGGGAAAGCTGTCCGAAAAAGAACAACGGCGCGTTGGTTTTCCACAATCACCGCAGCTTACCAAGCGCGAGCTGATAATTACACAAGGCACCATCGATTGCTGCTTTGCCGCACGTAAAGCCGGCGTGGCGCTTAATGTGGCGGGCGGTACGCATCATGCCTTTGCCGGTCATGGCGAAGGGTTTTGCCTGCTAAATGATTTTGCCGTCGCCGCCAACTATTTGCTGCAACATGGGTTTTCGAAAAAGATTTTAATTATAGATCTGGATGTACATCAAGGTAACGGTACGGCCAAACTTTTTCAAAACACCATGCCTGTATTTACCTTCAGCATGCATGGCCGGCAAACCTATCCCTTGCATAAAGAACAAAGTGATCTGGATATTGAACTGGAAGATGGCACAACCGACACGGCCTACATGGACATTTTAAAAAGCTTATTGCCGAAATTGCTTTATGAGGTACAGCCGGATTTTGCGTTTTACTTGTCCGGCGTTGATGTTTTGCATACCGATCGTTTTGGTAAATTGGGATTAACGATAGAAGGCTGTAAAGCGCGCGACGCTTTTGTGTTTTCAACGTTAAAACAACATGCTGTCCCATGTGCCGTAGCCATGGGCGGCGGTTATTCGCCCGATATAAAAGTGATTGTGGAGGCGCACTGTAATACGTTTCGCTTGGCTAAGGAAATCTATAACCTCGATTAATGCCTGCGTCTTAATCCGTTGTAATCTAAAAAATAAATCACGCGCAACGTCAGTTCGTTGCCATGTGGCAAGGTAAAGGCGTGCGCTAAATTGCGGGCATATTTCTGATAGGCATTTCCATACAAATCAAACAGGTAATCATCACCCAAACTGTTTTTGTATCCTGCAATAATGCGGCTGCCGGGCCGGAAATCCCACGTAAAAAATGCATCTACGTTAAACACATTAAAGTTTTGATCCTGGTCGTTAATAAAGGCATGCGGTGTATAATAGCCGTCATCTTTCACATTAAAAAAGCTGCGGTACCGCACCGCATTCCAATAGTGCCGGGCGCGTAGCGTAATGTTCATGCGCGATGTAAAATTGTAGTTGCCGGAAAGGATCGTGGTGAGGTCTTTATAATCCCGGAAGCCAAGAATAGGCTTGTCATCTACCTTTAAGGCGTACCCAATCTGCAGGTTTTCATGCTGGCGATCCATTTCCAGGTTTAATGTAAATTTATTGCTGAAGCGGTAACGCAAACTTCCTGCGGTTCGCAGGTACATATTATCTTCAAACACACCGCCATCGGCTATGCCAAACTCGTAACCGACAAACAGCCGCTTCCGGCTGTCGGTACTGCCGCTTACAAAGGCATACCAATAAGGTGGTTTCTGCACAAATTTGTTTGCCGTCTGCAATTCAAAATAATCAGTCTGCCAAAAAGGAAAGCTGCCTGTTTCAAACGTTACATCCCAGAAGTTTTTAAAAATCCAGGTAGCCGTTCCGCTCAGTTCGGTGCTGGCTACAGCGTGTGGCGAATACATCCACGTTTGTGTTAACCGCAGGTTGTAATTGTAACTAATAAAATTTTTTGTTGGCGTAAACTGATTGTAACTGATCGTGCCCGTATACGCTACTTTATTTGGTGCATCGATATAGCCTAAATCATTTGGATCATAAGCATCGGATTGCAAATCGACACCGGCGGAATATTGCACCTTGCCACTTACTTTGCCAAGATTGAGTGTACTGCGAAACCCGTCATACGGCTTTACATACGTTCTGCCGTTAACCTCTGTAGTTTCAAGCTTTGAAATATAGCGGTACGGCAACGACAGAAAATCATAGGGCGTGAGGCCAACGATTTTACTGTAGTAAACGCCGCCGGTAACGGAATAGGTATTTGTTTTATCATACACCGCAGCATTCAGCGCTGCCACGTTGGCATCACGGGTTGCGCCGTTCCGGATGGCACTGGTATTGGTAAACGTTACATACGACCGGCCCTTGAATGCCTGATCTAAAACAATAATGTTGTAGTTGGTCAGCGGCTCTGTGAGGATGCTGGAATCCCTGCCAGTTGAACGGTTGCTGATACCAGCATAGGCAGGCGCAGTTACGGCATTAAAAACGCCGATACCCAACTTATGCTTGTTACGGCCCGAAAACTTGATGGCGTTGTATAATTGCGTGACGGCCGGATTTTTCAGGATAGCGAGCGCCGTATCACTGCTTACATAATCGTTTACGCGGCTGTAATCGTTAGGCACATCACCAATGCGCCGCGAATAAAACAAACCCGCTTTATTAAACAGCTCCGTGCCTTCGGTAAAAAACGGCCGGTTTTCTGTAAATTTTACTTCGTAGGGTGTTAGATTGTTCACGATATTATCCGAAATCACCTGTCCAAAATCCGGTATCAGGGTTGCGTCGAGTGTAAAACTTTCGTTGATGCCGTATTTTACATCCATGCCGCCATTGCGCAGCGTATTGCGCAGCCATACTGTTTCATGGCCTTGCTTTATTGGTGTGTACCGGATGCCGCCATACAGGTACGGCGAAAACGACAACCGCAACGGCGGCTGAATGTTTTTCAAATCCTCATATTGGCCAAACTGGTTTACAAAGCCCGCAATATTAGGATCAACCGGATTCCAGAATGCTGATTCATTACTACGGCGGGTAAAGCGGAGAAACTGCAAGCCCCAGGTTTGCAGGTCTTTTTTAGCAAAGCGCAACGAGATGTATGGAATACGGATTTCGGCGATCCAGCCATCGCTGGTTATGGTTGTTTTACTTTGCCACACGGCATCCCAGGTTTTATCGCCGTACTCGCCATAGTCGGTTTCCATATTGGCGCCCAGCTTTGCATCGCTTTGCACATTAGCAGCCGTTACCAGGAACTGAAAACCATTCTGCTGGTCGTGATACGTATCAAAAAAAACAGAGAAATAATCAACATCCTGCTGCTGCTCGCCGTCACGGCTGGTAAGCTGTGTGCGGATAAGCGCCGGATCATCGTACAGATATGCACCGATATAAACGGCTTCATTATCATACAGAATCTTAACGACCGATTTCGTTGTAGCCGGTTGACCGTATGCGGGAGAATTCTGAATAAAGTCAGTGACCTCCGGGGCGTGCTGCCAGGCAGCATCGTCCAGGTTGCCGTCTATTTTTGGCACCTGCACGGCTTTTACGGCAGATAAGACCCGGCTTTGTGCAATGCCCGTAAAACACAAACAACTGAATAATAAAAAAAGCACAAACCGTTGAAGCATGCAGGGGTTTCTTCTACGGTAAATATATAGGAGAAACTTTAGTTATGCACTTACAAATCAAACTTTTATCAAGTTTCTAATTCATCCGCTTTTTTAGCACTGTCACCTGCTGTTGCAGGTCGTTCACCAGACCGGCCAGCTGGTTCACATCCCATCGCTGCTGCTGATTTGCCTTTGCCAAAATCATTTGCGCCTGCCATACTTCCAGTATATCTTCGGCTGCCACCGTGTACGGCTGGTACGTTGGATTGTCGCTCACAAGCGTGTATTTGCCTTTCTGGCGGTTGTTTTTCAGCATGCGCTTGTACACAATGCCATCGGTTTTTGAAACCACCACATAGGTGTTGTTACTTTTTATTTCGTCTAAGTTTTCTACCTTTTCACCAACGATCACCGAGCCGCTTGGCGTAGGCATCATCGAGTCGCCCACAATTTCAAAGGCGCGGTAGTCGCCGCCGGTAAGCATGGGTAAGGTAAATGTATTTAATTCATCGATAAACTCCGGATCGGCAAAGCCGGCCAGGTAACCCGCCGCCGCTTTTACGGGCACAAACGGAATATCGCCACGGCCAACCGCCAACTTTTGCGCGCGCCGTTTCGACAAGTAGGTGCCTTTTCCTTCACTGATGTCTTTCCGCAGCAATTCATCCAGCGACAGCTTAAACATATCAGCAACTACTTCCAGCACTTCCATGCGCGGATCGGCGCGTTCTTCTTCGTATGCACCCAGCAGCGACCGCTTGATGCGCAGCTTTTGTGCAAATTCTTCCTGTGTCCAGCCTCGCAGTTTACGCAGGTACTTCAGGTTTTTATTGGCAATTGACATAGAGCTAACTTATTTAGTACGCAAAATACTAATTTTTTTAGAACGTTGTATTTTTTAAATGTATTATGGGCGTTGCTTTGTATGCCAGACAGCCATTTTGATAATTGCATCGTAACAAAGGCGATTTTCGAGAAGAAACTGTTCGTTCTGCCCCTCGCCCGGCCTTGTACCAAACCAAGTGTTTACCTGTCTTTTAGGGCTGTGGTAAGTTGTTTGCCAATCCGATGCGTTTCGTTGGGCGGGACACCTTTGAAGGTTTAATTTACAAATTGTAGTGAATGATTGGTAACTTATGCGCGGAACGAAACGTTCAAATTCAACCTCATGACGCTGCTTGTTGTTTTTTTAGCCTTGCTGGCTTTGATAATTCTCATTGCTGTTTTTAAAATCAATGCATTCCTGGCATTCCTGATTGTATCGGTCATTACCGGATTGTGTTTAGGTATACCAATCGGAGATATTACAAAATCTGTAGAGAAAGGCATCGGCGATACGCTTGGCTCCACGGTAAGCATTATTGTTTTGGGGGCCATGCTGGGAAAGTTAATTGCTGAAAGCGGCGCGGCACAACAGATTGCGGCCACCATCATGCAAAAGATCGGGCTGAAAAATATTCAGTGGGCCTTGGCTTTAATTGGTTTTATTATAGGCATTCCGCTTTTCTACGGTACTGGTTTTGTTTTGATGATTCCGCTGATTTTTTCACTTGTTTTCCAATACAGGTTGCCGGCAATTTATATTGGCTTGCCCATGTTGGCTGCCTTATCCGTAGCGCATGGCTTTTTACCGCCGCATCCGTCGCCATCAGCCCTGGTAATTCAATTCGGTGCTAACATGGGTACCACGCTGCTATATGGTATTTTAATTGCAGTGCCGGCCATTGTAATTGCCGGGCCGCTATTTGCCAGAAGGCTCAAACATATTGTATCTACACCGCTGGAAACATTTCAGCCATCCACGCTGCCTGCTGCGCAACTGCCCAGTGTGGCCAGCAGCTTTTTTTCGGCGCTGCTCCCGGTGGGGCTTTTTATGCTTACCGCTTTACTTCCGTTTGTCATGCCACCGGCATATACCGAAACCGTTTCATTTTTTGCGCAGCCGTCCATTGTTATGTTGATTGCCTTATTGGTAGGTACGTTTATCTTGGGCATGCGTAACGGTATGGACCTGAAAAAAGCAATGGCACACTACGGCGATGCCGTTAAAGAAGTGGCAATGGTGCTCCTGATTATTGGCGGCGCGGGCGCTTTAAAACAAGTGCTGGTGGATAGCGGTGTCAGTAAGCTGATTGCCGACATGCTGCAAGGCGTTTCGTTGCCGCCATTATTTTTAGGCTGGATGATTGCCGCCATTATTCGTATTGCTGTAGGCTCAGCTACAGTGGCGGGTTTTACGGCTGCCGGTATTATCCAGCCGCTTCTTATCCAGACCGGCACAAACCCAAACCTGATGGTATTATCCATAGGCGCCGGCAGCCTGATGCTTTCCCATGTAAATGATTCCGGTTTCTGGTTGTTTAAAGAATATTTTAATATCACCATTAAGCAAACATTACAGTCCTGGTCGGTAATGGAAACCCTTGTTTCCATCATTGGGCTTATTGGTGTTTTAATCTTAAACGCAGTCTTGTAAATTCGTTTAATGAATGCAGCAACACCCGAACAACGTTTAGCTGAAAGCCAGCTTGTTTTGCCGCCGGCGCCTTCGCCGTTAGGCGTTTATAAGCCTTGTTTAATCGTTGACAAATTTATTTATGTTTCCGGTCATGGCCCGGTGCAGCAGGATGGAAGCCTGATCATTGGCCGCATTGGAAACGAATTGAATCAGGAAGCCGGAAAACGTGCAGCCCGCCAGGTAGGTTTAGCCATTTTGGCAACGTTAAAAAAAGAGTTGGGAAGTCTGGATAAAATCAGCCGGGTAATCAAAGTATTTGGTATGGTGAACTGTGTGCCTCATTTTGAAAAACATCCTTTTATTATCAATGGCTGCAGTGAGTTGTTTGCCTTGGTGTGGGGGAACGAGGCCGGCATTGGTGTGCGCAGTGCGGTAGGTTTTGGATCGTTGCCGGATAATATTCCGGTTGAAATAGAAGCCGTATTCGAATTAAAATAAGTAGTATCCTGCCCGCATGGAATTAACAAATGAAAGCGCCCCCTGGTACGTAGTCCATAATGTGAATAAATTAGACTCACCTTGTTTGGTTGTTTATTTAGACCGCGTAAAAGCTAATATCAAATTGGTAAAAGCAATGGCGGGCAATGTGCAACGCTTGCGCCCGCATGTAAAAACGCATAAAACAAAGGAAGCCGCTGTATTGCTGCTGGAAGCCGGTATGACAAAGTTTAAATGCGCCACCATTGCCGAAGCCGAAATGCTTGCTCAAATTAAAGCACCGGATGTTTTACTTGCCTACCAGCCGGTTGGCCCCAAAGCAGAACGGTATCTGGCACTGTTGAAACAATATCCGCAAACAAAATTTTCCTGCCTTGTCGATATTGCTTTTGCAGCAAAGCAGCTGTCCGGAATGGCTGTACAACATAATAGAAGCCTTGATGTGTATATTGACCTGAATGTTGGTATGAACCGGACGGGAACAACACCGGATAAAAAAGCGGTGGCCTTATACCAGTTATGCGCAGAACTTCCGGGTATAAATCCGGCAGGACTGCATGTATACGACGGCCATATTGTTGATTCAGATTTTCATGTACGTACAGAAAAATGCAATGCGGCATTTGCACCCGTAGAACAATTGAAAGGCATGTTGGTGGCAAACGGTTTTCAAGAGCCGGTAATTATTGCAGGCGGCTCTGCAACCTTTCCAATCCACCTCAAGCAGGATGGCGTTGAATGCAGTCCGGGTACGTTTATTTTTTGGGATGCAGGCTACAGCCAACTGCTTCCCGAACAACCCTTTCAACCGGCCGCATTAGTTGTAACTCGCATCATATCGCTGCCCGATGAAAGAACCATCTGCACCGATCTCGGGCATAAATCCGTTGCATCTGAAAATGTGTTGAGCCGGCGCGTGCTGTTTCTTAATGCGCCGGAGTTGACTGTTATTGGGCATAGTGAAGAGCATTTGGTTTTAAAAGCCGAAGCGACGCATAACTATAAAATAGGTGATGTTTTGTATGGCCTTCCTTTTCATATTTGCCCTACTTGTGCGTTGTATGACCATGCAGTTGTGATAGAAGATAATGAAGCAAAAACCGAGTGGAAGATTGTGGCCCGCGACCGGAAGCTAACTGTTTAATTTCCCAATATGTTTACCATTGATGCGCACCTTGATTTAAGCATGAACGCTATGGAGTGGAACCGCGATCTGCAAAAGCCCGTGAGCCACATCAATGCGCGTGAAGCCAGCTTAACAGATAAACCGGACCGCGGCAAGGCTACCGTATCGCTGCCGGAGTTACGTAAGGGAAATATCGGGCTGGTGGTTGCAACACAAATTGCACGTTTTGTTACACCGGAAAGTTCCTTGCCGGGCTGGCATTCACCGGAACAGGCGTGGGCACAAACAAGCGGCCAACTGGCGTGGTACAAGGCAATGGAAGAAGCCGGCGAAAT
>Ga0210040_10008977_pt1 | contig 11723 bp, 10 predicted proteins | sample CryGeyCG12114_NA_FD_185462 | JGI IMG/M metagenome (GOLD analysis project Ga0210040, IMG submission 185462) | Groundwater microbial communities from aquifer - Crystal Geyser CG19_WC_8/21/14_NA (SPAdes) (version 2) | ecosystem: Environmental > Aquatic > Deep subsurface > Groundwater | place: USA... | reverse complement strand
ATGTTCACGAGCTCTGGACTGCTCGTACGGTATCTGAAGGTGTTCGAGAAGAGCAACTACAGCAGCGTGAAGTGGGTACGGTATATGACAAGGGCTGGTAATTACGAGATAAGGTCAGTTGTGCATGCCTCCTCATCTTGGTTCGTGAATGCTGACGCCGCACAGATTTTAGTTTGTCGCAGCATATGAGCTATGTGAAAAGCTTCATATTCACCTTGCATTGCAGGCGTTTAGGAACGAGTTTAGAGATATCCTTAAGACACGATGTCGTTGATCATCCTGTATAATTCCGGTTACATCTTTGCTCCAACCATATTCTATCAGCTGCGACTCTTCATGACATCTGGTAGGCCTCTCCAACAACGAGCTCCTTCTCTCAACTCAGTTGCCTCATCTCCTCCTCAGACGCTCGCATTCGGGTGGAAGCCGAAAAGCCTATGTTCCACCTCGGTGAGGGTTGGAAGCGAGTTTGTAGCCTCGCTCTGGCCCCATTCCCAATGCATTCGGGTACCATAGGTGCCAGTTTCGACGATCTAGTTAGCTACGTGCATGCCTCCAAAGTAAAGTATGCCGTCGCCTCTTAGATGCCCCAGTCAATGTATGTCGTATGCGCCAGCCTGCGGTACCTTGAGCGGGTGCGGTAGGTATGGCTGGGTGGAAGAGGTGGAAGAGGTAGAAAAGGTTGATGTCGAGAATGCGGAGTGTTTATGCACAAAAGCGGGGCAGAAGCGTTGACCCTGCGGGAGCCAACGCCACGTTGTCGGCATCATCCTTCCAAGACTCTTACACACCACCAAGTCTTTCAAAATCGCCACGCTCGCCGACGGCCGGTCCGCCAGAGACTCCTGCCTGTCGTCATTTCCAATCGAACCTCTGGCACTAAGCACAAGGCTAAAGGCTGAAAAGCCACAATGCAAACTTGCTCAGCTAGTGGCTGTGAGCCGCTACCCGAGCGCGAAAGGCTGGCTTCCCTGTTTTGCGGATACTCGGCACAACGACGAACGATTCCTAAACATATGAATGGTCAAAACATCAGGTTGATGTCACGCATTCATAAGGTTTGATGCTAAATCAGGAACCAGGCACACTGGCGGGTTGTGTGGATGGCGCAGTGAAATGAAGTCAAAGTTTCTGCTGGCAATTGTGCATCTTAGGAAGATGCGCTGGCCGATATCCGTTCCCTGTGTTTGTTCTGGTGAAGAAGGTACACGCTGGTCTTAAAAGCCAGTAGACGCGCTCCTTTAACGATGTACAATCCTGCCTACCCCGTTACTTTGTCTTCATGGGTCGTCCTTTTCGAGTCTCTATACCGCAAACGTCACGGTCTATTTATCACTTTCGCTGGCGTCTTGTGATCATTCTTCTCATTATGGCCCTTTTCCAGCAACAACACTTCTTCTTCGTAAATCGACAGTCCTTGGCCGCCAAATATGCAGCTACCAATTTCCATGAAGATGCGCACCCAGTTATTGCCTCGGCTCAAAATGAGGCCACACATCTTCGAGATGAGCTCATAGCGAGTCGCGAATCATGGAAGGTTCTGGGTGAAGGCTGGGAGGGGAAAGTTTACACAATTGAGGACTCAGTGATCAAAACGTTCACGCCTGGACGGAGTCCTTTCCGCAACTGCGCGCCCGCCGGAATGAGCGAAAGATGGCCAACAGAGATTGACGCTTCTCTACGCTTTGGGGGACGCGACGTTGACCTCCACGAAGGAAATGCAGCAAACTCCACACTCGAAGGCTTCCTCCCCGTGAAGGCATACTTCAAGGCCCCTGCGTCGCCATCAACTACCCCGGAGTGGCACTTGGTAACTCCATTGCTGAAGGGCGGCAACCTCAACACCCTCGCGAAGAGGCTAGTTGAGGACCCCAACGCGATGACCTTTCGCGAGGTGGACATGCGCTATCGACCCGTATTCGAACGTCTACTCAGCAACATGCAGCGTCTTCATCAAAAAGGATACTGCCACGACGACATCAAACCAGGCAATATATTCGTCAAAGATGACACTCACTGGATGATTGGAGATCTGGGAAACCTACGACATGTCGCTCACCCATACCATTCCTCACGTATCTGGAAAGACAACGACCAACTGGAAGACTGCCGTGCGAACGATGCCATGCGGGCACTGAAGTCATACGTCCAATTCGTCAAGATGTCTGCAAGTAACAAGGACGATTTTAACGCGGAGTTTTTTGAAGGACGAGAGCCCATAAGCCGGTTGTTCTGGAGGACATCCATCGATGCACCGCCGCGCATGAGTGCAGCGGAGCTACGAGGGCGCTCAATTATTGAGCATCCAGGCCGAGCTCGCGTATATGAGATTGAAGATGATGTCCTACGGCATAGGAGACCGTCTTCATTGCTGGCTTTATTTTCCAGACGACGAGCGCTTCAGGATGCGGTCGATCACGCGATAGAGACGAGGATGGGAGAGAAGCTTGCTAGGTGGTGGGCCATGGTTTATGTCTTTGGAGTACCGGTCACTGAAAGTTGCGGCGCATGATACCCCCGGTACCCTTGAATTAGCTATTGATATAAACGAATAATGACATGTTAGAACAAAGCTCCCATACCGCCCTCGGCTGTTCTACATTTCAAGCGCAGCACTGGAATGGGCAGCTATCACCTGCACCATACCCACTATAAGAGCCACTTTTGAAGTTATTGTAGTTCGCCCGGGTCTTCATAATCCGCGCAACTTCGGTGTGCACCGCTTCGTCTGCTTCCTTCTCGTTCATTCCGCCCATGTTCTTCGCATACTCGTACACTTGGAACAGCGCGAACTTCTTTGCTCTCGTCTTCGACATTTCCGAAACCCTGTACTGCACTCCTGCTTCCACTAACGCCTCGGGTGTCGTGTTCCATGTTTTCTTGAGGTAGCGCTCCTGCATATATATGTGGCGCTTTCCATCTTCCTCTCGAAACCTCAGTGGTGCTACGGCGAGGAGTGGGAGGGTCCACACTTCTGCTCCCTCGTTTTCGTGCGCAAACTGATCCAAGACCTTTCGCAGAATGTGTTCTTCGGGTAAAGTGTCGTAGTATTTGTCCCTCATCCACTTCGCATAGGTGGGGTTCATCAGATGCACAGCTGCGAGTGCCTTGCCTTTGTGGTACCCCGATCGCAGGATATAGTGGTGTAATGGATCATTCGCGGCTAGTTCCAAGTCGGGTGAGATGTAAGGCCCGGGTGCGTCGAGGCTTTCTGAATCAATGTTGAAACTACCGGTTGCGCCATTTTCGGCCGTTTTTCTTGGCGAGCCCCCATATGGGTTCTTACGATAGCCCCTGGAGTAGCTCTTTTGTGGGCTGCGGTTGTAGTATGCCATGGTGTGGTGTGCAGCGGTGCAAAGTTAATGGGAGTAAGTGCAATAGAGTAAGGAGAAAGGGGAAAGGACATGACAAGGGCGAAAGATAAGGGATGCCCAAACATACTTCCTGGAAGGGATGCGGGGTACGTGCACCCCTGGTGTGACCAGAGGATGATGATAGTGGAATCGGAAAGCGTTCCGGAAGCTTTGACATTACCGTAGCGCAAAACGTGGACGGTAAAATCACGACTGTTGAATGTGTCCATTCAAACAGCCGCTATCAATTCAACAATGTCAATTGCTAGGTGTATCTAGCTCCAGGATAATGTTTGAATGGCATGACTGACAGGCCCAGTCCAGACAAACGACACAACAAAGCCCCTCCCGCAAGGATCAACTTCCAAGGTTATTGTTGTCGACGAGCGTAAGATGCGCTTTGTCTAATGGCGTAAAATTTCCCTTTGATGCTATATAGATGTCGCGTCTCTCCTGATGGAGATTGGATACTAAATTCAGAGACATGTTTCACGTTTCCGTCCCTAGATACCTGGGTAAAATTTCAAACTAGCCACACGGTCGACACAGCATATAAGCCAAGATGCCAGCTCTACGCAATCGAGCAAACCTACGGCCGATAGTAAGATATGAACATGAGTACCCAGGCACCCCAAGAAAACCCCCACGGCGTACCAGACGTCGTGGGCGTCCAGCACAACCAAGACAAGGAAATGCCGGGCCCCAAAATGCAGCCGTGGCTCCTGCAGCCGCACCTCCCGCAGTCGCGTCAAAGGCAGTCCCCAAAGGAAAATGGGCCGATCTCCCGGCAGAACTAAGACTGCAGATATACGAAGACATCGGTTTCAAATTAATCATGAAGCCAATCCCAGGGTCCCAAAACCCTGGTGACTTGATCCCGGCTTCGTTCATGGGACTGGTCTCAGACTCTGGGCTCGAGCGTGTCAACAGTTCCATCTTTGAGGAGGTACGAGAGAAAACACAGGCAAACCGTGAGAACGAGACGGGGAGAGGAGGCGGGTTCGCTGTTCACTGGAACTGTGTCGATCAAATCGCGCCTTTACTACGCATGATCAGATCCGCCAAGGAGACTGAGAGAGAATGGATTCGGGAATTCGGAGGGGCGCCAGCACCTATGCGGCGATATGAAACCATTTATCTTCCAATCCGCAATTTTCTGCGCCGCGGATCAGCTCGTCAAGGTCTGCCCACGATCAATCTTTCCTTCATGGAGCAAAAATTCCTCGAAGATTTCTTGGAAAAGCAACTGGCGTACCTTGACAACGACACAGAAGCCAATCCCTATCTTACGATCTGCATTTTGGTCCCCAGAGATCTGCAACAGACACAGATTCCAGACAATCTGGTTGGCGTAGTAAGTGCAACGTGGCAGTGGCCTGATCCGCGGACTATACTATCCAAAGTTCAGCATACAATACTGGAAGCGGGAAACTTCCCTGTTTGGGTTGTGGTCGCCATCGAACGAGACATACCAGTCGCTATCTCGAATGGTTTCCACTCAACAATAGCACGCGTTGATCCGATACCACCACTACCACTCTACCCGACAATCGAAACTCAAGTGAGTTATTCTGATTTGTCTGGGGAGGCCTCGGAGCTGGAACACCCGATTTTTGAGAAGATGAGAGTCCTGGAAGCAGCGGCGGCAGCAGCAGCGGTGGACCCAGCAAATGAAGACAACGGATCTTGAAATAAAACTCGAGTGTTGGAATAATCGTTATACAGTGTAGGAGGCGAGAGTATCCGCGAAGGGATCTCCCGCTTGGTAGTCTCATGGTTGAAACTACGCGCTAAAGAGAGAAGTACTACAGGTATTGGGGTTTGCTTGGTATGAGGAGGTTCTGCGTGAGTAGTGCTTGATGTAATGATAGGAAGTTCACGGAACATGTGCGCTGGCCAACATGAAACGCTGTCAAGGATGTTGTCGTTCGAACAAATCTCAAGGCTCGGCATCTGACTCAAGATTGACAAAAGCTGTATGACCTCGCACTCCAACGAGGATGTAACATATAAAGCAGCAATCAGATGAAAAGGCATGACCAGACAACTAGTAGGCGTGACGTCCGACAGGCTGTTCCGTCCACGATACATTCATGCGTGAAAGCCACGTTTAAAGGGTAGGTGTACCCTCTTCTCGAGGTCCTCTAAAATGCCCAATATCTTCTCATCCTCGAATCTCCGACCAACGAGCTGCAGTCCCACGGGCACGCCGTCAAAGTCTGTCGCATTCCACAACTTGTGGTTTTCTTCGTCTGTTCCACTGAGAGGCTTACTACTGCATTGCCATTCATCTTTGTCCTTTTCAACTTTACACACAGGAAAGACAACGCTAGGATAATCGAGCAGATTCCACTGGCTCGTATAGTTCCAGTACTTTGCCGTGTTATGTTTGCAGATCCGTACTCGATGAACTTCAAAACACCCAATCGTCTCTCTGGTCACTTGTATAAAAATTTGCGTCATGAACGAAAGACTACGTGTGGAAGAAGAAAATAGTGCGTTGTTGGCAGGCGGCAGCAACGTGCCCGCTGAGTCAGCCATCTGACGCGGCGGGATGGACCTTACCTAGTCGCCGCGAACATTTTCTAACATGGTCGCAGCGCAGGGCAGGGTCCAACTTGTCGATTCTTTCACACACAACACTTGGCGCTTCTTTTGCTTGTTGCTGGTATCTCAAGGCCGGGTTCGTGTATGTAGCAAACAATGAAATACGTTTCACGTGTTGTCTCTCTACGCTCATCGACCTCGACCTACTCTCGCCTCGGATCGCGCCTGCCACGGTCAACTAACACGACTCGTAGCCTCTCCTCACTACCTCTACCTCTACCTCTACTCCTCACACACACCTGCAGACCACTTAGCATCATGCCTCCTCCACCCAAGCGCAAGTGGCACCCGCGCAAGCCCAACGGCGCCGCGAATGGGTCGACGTCGGCTGCATCGACCAACCCAAGCACACCCACGACTCCCTCGAGCGTCGCCCAGCAGCCCAAGAGGCCCAAGGTCGGGGATGCCGCGTCAAAGGCTGCAGGTGAGGGCGCCGTGGACGTCAAGCACATGTACAGCACGTCTGCCGGCGGCGGATCGGCGAAACCCTTCGCAGCGCTGAGCGGCACGCTGGACAGGGCGCTGCTGGACGGGCTGGACAAGATGGGCTTCGAGTACGACGTGCCCTGCCCTGGCTGTGTGCGAGCGTGCTGACGGTTCCAGGTTCATGTCGCCCGTGCAGCAACGGGTGCTCACCGAGCTGCCCTCGCTCTCCTCGGACTGCGTCGTGCAGGCAAAGACAGGCACCGGCAAGACGGTCGCCTTCCTGCTCCCCGCCATACAGAACCTCCTGGCCGGCAACATGCCGCCCAAGGGCAAGGTCGCCATCCTCGTCGTGTGCCCCACCCGAGAGCTTGCGCTGCAGATTGCGAAGGAGTGCAACGGTGTCACGGCCTGTCTGCCACGCAAGATGGAGTGTCATACCGCCTTTGGTGGCACTTCTCGTGCCTCCAACCTCAAGGCTTTCCTCGACGGAAACCCGACCATACTCGTCGCCACGCCTGGCCGCCTGGACGACATCCTGGGCGAGGAGACCGTCCGCGAGCGCTTCACCCACCTCAAGACTGTCGTGCTCGACGAGGCCGACCAGATGCTTGATGCCGGCTTTGCGCCTGCCGTCAAGAAGATCCTCAGGCGTATCCCTCCCAAGAGTGACGGATGGCAGGGCATGTGCTTCTCTGCCACGCTGCCCAAGGAGGTCCTCGACATTGCCAAGATTGTGCTTTTCCCGGGCTTCACCCATCTCTCGACCGTCGACCCGAACGAGGTGCCCACCCACGAGCGTGTCCCACAGTTCTACTTCTCCGTCCCCACAGTAGGACAGACTTTCGCCGCTCTCTCGGCGTTGATCGAAGAGGAGTACAATCAGGACCCCACCGACTTCAAGGCCATCGTGTTTGGTACGACCGCCAACGGAGTCGGCCTATTATACGATCTGTACAAGCATGCCTTGCCTGAATTCAACGTCTTCGAGCTGCACAGCCGTATGTCGCAGCCGATGCGAACACGCACCACCACCCAGTTCAAGGAGGCTGCCAGCGGCATTCTTTTCGCCTCCGACGTCGTCGGTCGTGGTATGGATTTCCCCAATGTCGGTCTTGTCATCCAGCTCGGCCTTCCCTCCAGTACTGAGCAGTATGTCCATCGCGTCGGGCGTACAGCGCGCGCTGGCAAGGATGGACGGGCTGTTCTTATCTTGTTCGACAAGGAAGCTTTCTTCCCGAGGGTCAACAAGACGCTGCCCATCAAATCATACCCGGTTGATCTTGCGCCTAGACTGCCCGATCATACCGCAAAGATTGATCGTGCGTTTGTGAACGTTGACGAAGAGGCCAAGGCGAAGGCTTACCAGGCTTTCCTCGGCTACAACAAGACCTTCCTCAAAAAGCTTCAGCTATCAACGGCAGAATTAGTGCGCGTTGCGAATGAGTACTCCAAGACCATGGGTTGCCCAGAGCCTCCTCTGATGGAGAAGTCCACCATCGGCAAAATGGGTCTCAAGGGCGTCCCGGGTTTGAGAATTGGTTCACGACGGGGACGTTAGCCGGGTTCAGAATCTTCCGTTTCTGCAAAATAGCTGAAACTCTTGTGGTACTATACTTGGTATTCCACATTTGCAAGAGCCCCGTACCGGGCACAGGTGCAGTCTTTACTGCGGTTTTCGATGCACATTTGTCTTGCTTCTTCTGGCGTTTGACGCATAGACTGGTTACAACAATAGATTACGGTTGCCATATGGCGGCCGAGTGGCGTCAACGGTTCACTCTCCGGGTTGTGTGGCGGATAGGGTGCAAGTAAGGGACGATGCATAAGACACGACGACGCTCGATCATGCGAGTCCAATTCAAAAGCGATGGAAAATACTTCTGACTCGGTCTTCTGATGCTGCCGCTTCTTCCGATTGCATTTGATCCAAACCAAGGTCTAGTCTGTGTTCACACTTCAAGAGCCGTTGTGCTCTCTAACCGTCACCGTACCCGCTGCCCTGGCAGCGGATGCCTCGGCCCAGTTCACCTAGACACAGCCGAGCGTCAAGGTAACGCTAACGTGCTTCGAATAGCTCCTGTATCATCTCAAAGGCGTGGTCGAAAGGCGAGGTAATCGCTCAGAGCGCATGATTCATCGAGCAGCTACCACCGCAACAGGATCACCGTACGGATGGTCTCAACGCCCTGAGCGGTCAAACTCCGCTTCCTCCAGACAACAGCCCGTGTCTGCCTCGCCATATCGAGTCCCTGTTCAGCTCATCATACTGTCTCTGCGCCAAACTCTCCATCCCTTGACGCCTCTTACATGGCTGATTAAATTCGCATATATAAGTTCAAGCCGCAGTATCTTTGCTCAGCATCAGGCAAACCACACTCGCTTCTTTCTTTTGCCTTCTACGCTGGTCATTCCACCAAGTCATTCCTTCGAGATGCTTCTCACAGCAATTTTAGCTGCACTCGCAGCTGTTCCCGCCGTCTTTGCTGACAATGTCACTGCCTCAGTTACGCGCTGCACGACTTCCTATGGCTACCAGCCCCTCAGCTCCGGAACGACCGTTACTACTTGGTATAACCAAACGACTACCACCAACTACTTCGATTACACATACACCACTCGTAGTGTTGTTCTTGTCACTCCATCCGCGAGCACAATGACGGCTATGGTGACTACTACAGCTGTGTTCGAAGTCACGTCCACGTCCACTCCTGTTCCGACCACGATCCCCACGCCTGCCAATTTCCTCCCTCTCTTCGCATACGCTCCCAACCCAACAGCGATTTCGCGTGCTAAGCGCCACGACTTCCAGGGCCGTGACCATGAGATTGCAATGCAGATCTTCAGGCGCCAGACTCTAGCTAACAACACTGGCGGCTTCTCTGTTGGCAGGGACGGAAAGACGTCCAACATGTACAGGAAGTACCCGCATCGGGTCGACTGCCGTATCACCTACAGCATCAATCAAACTACTACAACGGTGGTCACTGGTCTCCCCGAGACGAGCTTCGCTGCCGGACCGACTGCAATGGTGATGAGCACTATCACGATTAGTAGCACTACGACCGTTACAGCGGTTGCTCCGAGACGGACGAGGTATGCGGCGTGCTTGGAGAATAACGTTGGTGAGTGGACCTGAGGACATTGTATTGTTGAAGACGCAAGATGCTAATGCTTCTTTCAGTCAACTCCGTTCCCGGAATGACCGGCGAGGACATTGTCTTTAATCGCGTCATCTACCGTCCATCGGAGGGCTTTCCAATCGAGAACGAATTGATCGTAAACACGACGTCTGCGGAGAACTGCTGCATCTCTTGTCAGAACACTGTCAGTCTACGCCTCACCGACTTCTTATACTGATGTGTCGTGCTAACATGACATTAGGCTTTCTGCGCAGGATCCTTCTTTGTCCCTTCGGAGCAAGAATGCCATCTGCGCCTCACGCAAGCCCCCTCTCTCCCTGCACCCCAACAGTCCGCCCTCCCCGCTCCATACGCCTACGGCAATGACACGTACGGTGCGTATCCCACTGCTTCCGGCGCCATCGCTACCGGCACTTCTCCTGCCACTCCCATCTCCACCGCCGGACCGGGTACTTGTTCCAGGGGCAGCTTGAGCTTGTATCTGGGAACTATCCAGGGCGAGCTGGACTTCCCGAAGGAGTACGCGCTCGTTTTCTCCAATGGAAAGTGTGGACGGTATAGCGTGTGGCCAATGCCGGTGAACGAGAGCTTGGATACGAGTTTGGCGGACAGGAAGGTGAAGAGGCTTGCTCTGAACTAAGACGTCGATGACGGAGGATGGAAGTGTGGATAGGCTGAACGAGGGTGTGAGGGGATGTAGTGCAGGAACGAAGGGGACAGGATGACAATGTGCAGAAATGGTCTGTTGCGTAAAGAGATGGAAGGCGTTACGGATATGTCTTTGATTTTGCGCTTTGTCCATGTCACTCCTTCATATTCTGGACAGATTGTTGTTCCTCCGATTCGAAGTCGTAGGCTTAGATCGCACCGAGGTGGCATTCGTGCTGATCTCGGCTTTTCAAAAATGGTATATTGTGTTTCCCAACTTTTCATTCTCACAAGACCTACAATATCTAGAAAGATGTTCAACGAGTGGTGAAAATTGAAGAACGGGCCGTTGCAGCTGCAAGTTGTGTCTGTTGAGGTTTGAGGTCGTGATAGGCACCCGAATGATCTCCACTGCCGCCCCACGTTCTCTGTGATCAACGGCGGACTAAACTCCGAATCGAGATCTCCCAGCAACGCTTCGCTTAGAATAGCACACGGGCTACGAAACCAGTTTTCAGCGTCTTTTTAGAATGGCAAACTGTGTTTTCGAAATTGTCCATGTTGTTCTTCCATATTGCACACCAGAACGCGCCTAATCTGCAGTGCAAGAAAAGTCAAGTACGCGTGCTGACATTCGTGCCGCGGGTTACCGCAGTCTGACAAGACGTCTGGTAGCGAGTGTGTCCCTCGCATGAGTACCGGCTATCCGCCATGCTCGCCCTACCGTGGTAGTGTCCCACTCTCCCCTTTCTTGCCAGGCTCCGGCAGCTGTCAATTGCGATTCTGACCTGTGCTGAGCCACTTGGATGACGATGCACGATGCAGGAGAACAAGTACCGTGCTTCGCGGTAGTGTCAGTCGCAGTCTTGAGTCTTTGATGAGTGACCACGAGAGGAAATTGGGCTTCACGGTTCCAGACAACTCTCTCGTGGCGCAAGGATGGTTGGCTCCGCTTTCAGCATGCAGCCAGGGTGATGCGCGTCGTCCCTTGTCGAGTTTCATCGGACGCCCCATGGTTCGGGTCAAGAGCTGCCAATGGATGCGCTCTGCGGTGGTGCTCCCTGGACATAGGTGAACCATGAACCACTCAATTGACGTGTCGCTCGCGTTGGCAGAGCGTCGGTTTCACGTTTCGTGTGGTGCAAGCGCTTGCAGACGGGAGCCTTGCATCCAGCGGCCGGCGTATCTCCGTGGCAGAAGCAATGAATGCGTCTCGAGCGGGCGGCGATGGCAGCGCCTCATAGCGCAATGCTCGGTGCGAACAGCTGGCTAGCCCCTCGCCGGCACAAGGTTGTTCCTGAATGAGGTGCAAGAATGACGCGACAGGAAAGAGCAAACGCGTCGCGGGCGCTGTCTCATTGGCCGGCGCCCCCTTGCTCCTTCCTTGCGTTTGCATGCGGGACGCCAAGAGGAAGGTGCGTCTGCAGCTGATTCCAAGTTCTGCCTCGATGCCCGCTTCTTTGCTCTCGCGCATTCATCCACCAGCCCGCCCGCCGCTTCTCTTCTTGGTCCCCTCCCCTTCTGCCCTTCGAGCCCTCTTTTGCGCGCG
>Ga0210040_10008976_pt1 | contig 11723 bp, 9 predicted proteins | sample CryGeyCG12114_NA_FD_185462 | JGI IMG/M metagenome (GOLD analysis project Ga0210040, IMG submission 185462) | Groundwater microbial communities from aquifer - Crystal Geyser CG19_WC_8/21/14_NA (SPAdes) (version 2) | ecosystem: Environmental > Aquatic > Deep subsurface > Groundwater | place: USA... | reverse complement strand
CCCCGGGGGCCATCGCGACGAGCGCGTCCAGACCGGCGCTGTCCGCGATGCCGTGCAGGCGCCCGGCGCCGGTGAGGTCGGGGACGGCCAGGTCCGCCGGGCTGAGGGCCACCCGCCCGTACGCGGTCAGGCTGTGGTGCGAGACGCCGCGGTGGCGCGGACGGGCGTCGGCGCCGGAGATGCGCAGGCTGGCGACGGCCCGGCCGCCGAGGGTGGCGACGGCGTTCACGGCCTCGCCGGCCCCGACGCCGGAGAAGCCCCAGCGGGTCCCGGTCCCGAGGTTGCCCGGGCCCTGGGTGACGACCGCGACGTCCGCGCCGAGCGCGAGCCGCGCAGCGAGGAGGCCCGAGTGGACGGTCACGGCCTCGAGGTCGCCGCCGAACGACTGGCCGACGGTGACCGTGGCGGCCAGCAGGCCGGCGTCGCGGAGCTGCGCGACCGTGCGCGAGAAGGCGATCGGAAGGGCGCCCTGGTCGCTCATCACGTAGACGACCCGCGTGCCGGGCCGGTCGTGGGCGAGCGCGAGCAGGGTGGGCGCGAGGGCGGAGTGCAGGTCGGCCACGACGACCGGGAGGCCGTCGAGCGAGTCCGCGTCGGCCAGCAGCTCGTGGTGCGGCGAACCCTGCTCGTCCGCGCCCGCGACCATCGCCTGCAGCGGCAGGTAGCGGGCCTTGACCAGGTGCCCGGCTGGCTGCGGCGGCTGGGCGACGACGGAACCGTCGGGGCCGAGGGCGGCGACCACGAGGGCATAGCCGCCGGTGCCGAGGCCGCGGTCGAGGGCGGCGACGTTGAGCAGCACCCGGTCGCCCACGCTCGGCGCCGGAGTGAGGTCGGTGTACGCGAGCGCCCGCACCTGCGCTCCGGTGTCGTCGCGGGCAGCGGTGAGCTCGACCGCGCCCGGCCACCCGCCGGTCACGACGGTCACGGTGCCGGACGCCCAGACGATCACGCCTTCGACCCTAGTGAGGCGACCGGGACTCAGAAGCGTCGGACGTCGCTCGTAGCGTGCGGCCATGGAGACGCGAGAGGTCCAGGTCACGTTCGACTGCGCCGCGCCGGGGGTGCTGGCCGCCTTCTGGAGCGCGGTGCTCGGCTACGAGCGCCAGGCGCCACCGCCCGGCTTCGCCAGCTGGGAGGCGGCCCTGGACGCGTGGGGCGTCCCGCCGGCGGAGCGCGGCTCGCGCGACGCCGTGCTGCCGCCGCCCGGGAGCCCCGGGCCGCGGCTGTTCTTCCAACGGGTGCCGGAGGGCAAGACGGTCAAGAACCGGGTCCACCTCGACGTCCGCGTCGCGCCCGGGCTGGTGGGCGACGAGCGGATGGCCGCGCTCGAGGCCGACGCCGACCGGCTCGTGGCCCTCGGCGCGACCCGCGTCCACCGGGTCGACCCGGACGGGCGGCTGGAGACCGGCTTCATCGTCATGCAGGACCCGGAGGGCAACGAGTTCTGCCTCGACTGAGCCACGCCGCGAATCGCACGGGTGGTCGAGCGGGCCCGTAGTACCGTCATGCCCGCACAGCCGAGCCACAGCGGGCTCGACCACAGCCGGATCGTGCGCCGGTGTCTGGACGACGAGCCGGCGAACACGCTTCTCCGTTCGCCGGTGAGGAGGAAGACACCGGGTCAGAGCACGATCCGCGTCGTAGCGGAGCGGAGACAGACAACATGGCACCCCGTAAGACCGAGCGGATCGTGAACCTGACGATCGCGCTGCTGGTCGCTGGGCGCTACCTGCCCAAGACCCGGATCCGTGAGCTCGTCGAGGGCTACCACGGGCTGTCCGACGCCGCGTTCGAGCGCACCTTCGAGCGGGACAAGGACGAGCTGCGGGCCCTGGGCGTGCCGATCGAGGTGGGCGGCTACGACCAGCTCTTCGAGGACGAGGCGGGCTACCGGATCCTGCCGAGCGAGTTCTCGCTGCCGCCGATCGAGCTCGACGCCGAGGAGGCGTCCGTGGTCGGCGTCGCCGCGCGCGTCTGGCAGCACGCGAGCATGGCCGAGTCGACGCAGTCGGCCATGACCAAGCTGCGCGCGGCGGGAGTCGAGCCCGACCCGTCGGCGCTTGCCGCCCTCGAACCGTCCGTGCAGGCCACCGAACCGGCCTTCGGCCCGCTCTGGAACGCCGTCCTCGACCAGACCCGGGTGCGCTTCACCTACCGCGACGGCAGCCTGCGGACCTTCGAGCCCTGGGGGCTCACCTCGCGCCGCGGCCGCTGGTACGTCGTCGGTCGCGACGTGGACCGCGACGCGACGCGGATGTTCAAGCTGTCGCGCATCGGCGACGTCCCGGTCCGGATCTCGCGGCCGGGGGCGTACGAGGTCCCCGACGGCCTCGACCTGCGCGCGCTGGCGCGTTCGCTCGACCCGAAGGAACCCACGGCCGAGGCCCTGGTGGCCGTCCGGCCGGGCAAGGCGCCGTCGCTCACCCGCCGGGGCCGCCGAGCCGAGGTGACGCCGGACCTGGCGTGGGCGCCGGAGACGCACGACCGCTGGTGGGTCGGCTACGGCAGCCTGCCCGGCATGGCCGACGAGGTGGCCGGGCACGGCGCCGACGTGCTGGTCGTCGAACCGGTCGACCTCCGCGAGGCGGTCGTGGACCGGCTCCGCGCCGTGGCCGCGAGCGGGGCGGGCCGGTGACCAGCCAGGCGCAGGTGCGTCGCCTGCTGAGCCTCGTGCCCTACCTCCGCGAGCACGACGGGGCCGCGGTGGCCGACGTGGCCGCCGCCTTCGGGGTGAGCCCGCGGACGCTGCGCGCCGACCTCGGCGTGCTGTGGATGTGCGGCATGCCCGGCCTGTCGCCCGGCGACCTGATCGACATCGACATGGACGCGGTGGACGGCGAGGGCGTCATCCACCTGAGCAACGCCGACTACCTGACCCGGCCGCTGCGGCTGACCGCCGACGAGGCGCTGGCCCTGGTGCTCGCGCTGCGCACGCTGCGCGAGATCGCCGGGCCCGACCAGCGCGCCGCGACGGACCGCGCCCTGGCCAAGCTCGAGCTCGCGTCGGGGACGACGCCGACCGGCCAGCAGGCGTCGGTCAGCGTCACCTCCGCGGCCGAGGACGTGCGCGTGACCCTGGCCGACGGGCTGCAGCGCGGTCGCCGGCTCGACCTCACGTACGACGTGGCCACCCGCGACGAGACGACCCAGCGCCTCGTCGACCCGCTGCGGCTGTTCGTCCTCGACGGCGCCGGCTACCTCGAGGCCTGGTGCTACCGCGCGGGCGGGCTGCGGACGTTCCGTCTCGACCGCGTCGCGGCGGCGAGCGTGACCGACGTCGCGGTGGAGCCCCACGACGACGTCGTCCTGACCGACCTCAGCGCCGGCTGGTCGTCGAGCATGGCCGACGCGCCGGTGGTCACCCTCGACCTGGCCGCGGAGGCGGCGTGGGTCGCCGAGTACTACCCGACCGAGTCGACGACGCCCCGGCCCGACGGCGGCGTGGTGGCCTCGTTCCGGGTGACGGACCCGGGGTGGCTGCGTCACCTGCTGCTCCGGCTCGGCGGGGCGGCGAGCGTGCTCGCGCCCGAGGGGGCCGGCGACGACGCGGCGCAGGCCGCGCGGGAGGCCCTCGCGGCGTACGCGGCCCTGGAGCGCGGCTGATGCTCTGGGTGCTGCTGTTCGTCGGGATCGCCGTCGGCGGGCTGGGCGTGCTGGCGTGGGTCGGGCTGCGGCTGTGGCGGTCGGCGCGCGGGCTGCTCGACGAGCTCGACGTGATGGCTGGGCGGGCCGGCGAGCTGGCCGACCTGCTCGCCCAGGTCGAGGTCGCGGCGGCCCCGGGCGCGGTGACCCGAACCATGACCGACCCCGGCTCCGAAGTGCCCTCTGACGACGCCTGGCCGGGTACGGTCGAGTCGTACGATGACCGCGGCGCGGACGCGCCGGGAAAGAAGGAACCATGACCCCGCTCGCTCTCGGCGGCCTCGGTGTGCCCGAGCTGCTGATCATCCTGGCCGTCGTGCTGCTGCTGTTCGGCGGCTCGCGCCTCGCGGGCCTGGGCAAGAGCAGCGGGCGCGCGCTGCGCGAGTTCAAGGAGGAGACCAAGACTCTTCCGGGCAAGGACAAGGGCGCTACGGCGCACGACCCCGTCGTGGACCCGACCTTCACCCCCGAGCCGCTGAGCCCGACCGACCCCGGCTACCAGCAGCCCCCGCGCACCGGTCCGAGCGTCGTCGACCCGACCGACGCGCGCCGCGACGTCTGACGCCGCGACCCCGTAGCGCCGAGCTCCTCGTGACCCTGGCACCGCTGTGTCCCTGACCGTCCGCGGCCGGCCCATCCGGCTGAGCCTGGCGTGGCTCAAAGCGCCCAAGGCCGGGCCGGACGGCTCGATGAGCCTGTTCGAGCACATCGCCGAGCTCCGCTACCGCCTGATCATCATGGCGCTGACGATCATCGTCGGCACCGTGGTGGCCTGGTTCTTCCGGAGCTACCTCACCGAGGTGATCTTCCGGCCGTACGAGATCGCTGCGGAGGCCATCCGGGCGAGGAACCCCGGCGCGAGCCTGCAGATGGTGAACCAGGGCGTGGCATCACCGTTCACCCTGGCGCTCAAGGTGTCGGCGCTGGCCGGGATCCTGGCCACGTCGCCCGTGCTGCTCTACCAGCTGTGGTCGTTCGTGGTCCCGGGCCTGCTGGCCAAGGAGAAGAAGTGGACCCTGATCTTCCTGGGGTCCGCGACGCCGCTCTTCCTGGCCGGGGTGGCCGTCGGCTACTACGTGATGCCCAAGGGCCTGGTCGTGCTGCTCGGCTTCACCGAGAACGGCATCACCAACCTGCAGGACGTCAACCAGTTCCTGTCGTTCCTGATGCGCTTCATGCTCGTCTTCGGGGTCGCGTTCCTCATCCCCGAGGTCGTCCTCATCCTCAACATCATGGGGATCCTGAAGGCGAAGTACCTCTCCAAGTACCGCTCGCTCATCGTCTTCGGGACCTTCGTCTTCGGCGCCGTGGCGACGCCGTCGACCGACCCGTTCTCGATGCTCGCGCTCGCGCTGCCGATGACGGTGCTCTTCATCGTCGCCGAGGTCATCGCGCACATCCTCGACCGGCGCAAGGCCCGGCGCGGCACGGTCGACGCGGTGTCCCGGGACCGGGCGCTGCGTGGGCTGAGCGACCCCGAGGATGCCTGAGCCTGCGGGTCCGGCCTCCGGCGGAGGCGCGCGGCCGGCCTCGATCGCCCTGGTCGTCAACCCGGCCGCGGCCAAGGGCCGCGCCCAGACCCTGCTGCCCGAGGTCGCCGGCCGGCTCCGCGACACCGGGCACGCCGTCGAGATCACGCTCAGCCGCACCCCGGCAGAGGCCGCCGACCTGATCCGGCAGGCCGCGGGCAGCGGCGCCGACGTCCTGGCGGTGATGGGCGGGGACGGCATGGCCCACCTCGGCGTGAACGCCGTCGCCGAGCACACGGCCACCCGCCCCGACGGCCCGCCCCTGGCGCTCGGGCTGGTCCCCGCCGGCACCGGGAACGACCTCGCCCGCAGCCTCGGGCTCGACCCCGGCGACGTCCGAGGGGCGACCGGGGCCCTCGCAAGCGGCACGACCCGGCCCCTCGACCTGCTCCGGGTCGACGACCGCTGGGTCGGCACGGTGCTCGCGACCGGCTTCGACGCCCTCGTCAACGCCCGGGCCAACCGGATGCGCCGCCCGCGCGGTGCGGCCCGCTACACGGTCGCGGCCCTGGCCGAGCTGCGGACGTTCCGTCCGCTGGCCTACTCCCTCGTCGTCGACGGGGTTCCCCGCGACCTCGAGGCGATGCTCGTCGCCGTCGGCAACACCAGCACGTACGGCGGCGGCCTGCGGATCTGCCCGCCCGCCGACCCGTACGACGGGTGGCTCGACGTCACCGTCATCCACCCGGTCAGGCGCGCCAAGCTCCTCCAGCTGCTCCCGCAGATGCGCACCGGCCGCTTCGCCTCCGACCCCTGCGTCGAGCAGCTCCGCGCCCGGACCGTCTCGGTCTCCCGTGGCGCCGGCGTCGCGTACGGCGACGGCGAGGAGCTGGGCACCACCCCGGTCACCGCCACCTCCGTCCCCGGCGCGATCCGGATCTGCCTCCCCGCCTGAGCGAGGAACCACGGAGGAACGCTCCCTGAGCCTGTCGAAGGGCTTCGAAGAGGTCGGCGTCCCTCGGGCACGGGCCAACCCGTTCCGGGCCCTTCGACAAGCTCAGGGGGGTGTTCGGGCGAGGCGCGGATGTGCCTGCGGGAGCGAGAACGCTCCCTGAGCCTGTCGAAGGGCCTCGAAGAGGTCGGCGTCCTCGGTCTGGCCCACAGCACGGGTTGGACGGCGCACTTCGAGCGGTCCGGCGACCGGCCCGTCGCACGGGAGCCGGGTAAGTTCGACGGCGTGAGTGCGGAACAGGTCAGTCCCGCCGAGGCGTACAACCGGTTCCGGGAGCGGCGCAGCTCCCCGCAGCTGGCGGAGTTCGCCGACGGGTACGGGTTCGGTTTCGACGACTACCAGCGTGAGGCCTGCGCCCACGTGGAGGCGGGCTCCGGCGTGCTCGTCGCGGCACCGACCGGGGCCGGCAAGACGATCGTCGGGGAGTTCGCGGTCTACCTGGCGCTGCAGCAGGGGCGCAAGGCGTTCTACACGACGCCGATCAAGGCCCTGTCGAACCAGAAGTACGCCGACCTCGCCCGCCGGCACGGGTCCGCGAACGTCGGCCTGCTGACCGGCGACAGCTCGATCAACTCCGAGGCCCCGGTCGTCGTCATGACGACCGAGGTCCTGCGGAACATGATCTACGCCGGTTCGCGCACCCTCGACAACCTCGGCTACGTCGTCATGGACGAGGTCCACTACCTCGCCGACCGCTTCCGCGGCGCGGTCTGGGAAGAGGTGATCATCGGGCTGGCCGACTCGGTCCAGGTCGTGGCCCTCTCGGCGACGGTGAGCAACGCCGAGGAGTTCGGCGAGTGGCTCGCCGCGGTTCGCGGCGAGATGGAGGTCGTCGTCTCGGAGCGGCGTCCCGTCCCGCTCTACCAGCACGTCCTCGCCGGCCGCACGCTGTACGACCTGTTCGCCGACGTCGCGCCGACCGCGCGGCCCGACGCCGCCCCGGGTCGCGGGGAGGTGAACCCCGGGCTGCTCAAGGTGGCCCGCGAGGAGTCCAAGTACGTCCGCGACGACTCGCGCCGGCCCCGCGGCCGCAACGGCCAGGGCAAGCGGAACGTCGCGTACGGCAGCGGCGCGTACGGCGGTGCGAGCAGCCAGCGTGCCGGCGCCGACCGCCGGCCGCGGGCGTCGCTGGTGCCGAGCCGGGCCGACATGGTCGAGCAGCTCGACCGGGCGGCGCTGCTCCCCGCCATCGTCTTCATCTTCTCGCGCAACGGCTGCGACGGCGCCGTCCGCCAGCTGCTCGGGTCGGGCGTGACCCTGACCCGGCCCGAGGAGCAGAGCGAGATCGCCGGGGTGCTGTCGCACCACCTCAGCGGGCTCGACCCGGCCGACCTGCGTGCGCTGGACTACCCGCGCTTCGCCGAGGCGCTGACCCGTGGGATCGCCGCGCACCACGCCGGGATGCTGCCCGCCTTCAAGGCCTGCGTCGAGGAGTGCTTCGTGCGCAACCTCACCAAGGTCGTCTTCGCCACCGAGACCCTCGCGCTCGGCATCAACATGCCGGCCCGCAGCGTCGTGCTGGAGAAGCTGGTCAAGTACAACGGCGAGACCCACGCCGACATCACGCCGGGGGAGTACACCCAGCTGACCGGCCGTGCGGGGCGTCGTGGCATCGACATCGAGGGCCACGCGGTCGTCCTCTGGCAGCCGGGCCTCGACCCGCGTGCCGTGGCCGGGCTGGCCTCGCGCCGCACCTACCCGCTGACGTCCTCCTTCGCCCCGACCTACAACATGGCCGTCAACCTCGTCGGCAGCGTCGGGCGCGCTCGCGCCCGGGCGCTGCTGGAGCAGTCGTTCGCCCAGTTCCAGTCCGACCGCTCCGTCGTCGGACTGGCGCGGACCCTCGCCCGCAACGAGCGCACGGTCGCCGACGAGTGGGCGGCCGCCGCCTGCGACCGGGGGGACTTCGAGGCGTACGCCCGACGCCGCGTCGAGATCGCCGACCTCGAGGCGGACGCCGCTCGCGAGCGCAAGGCCGACCGGCGCGCCGAGAGCACGCAGGTCCTGCTCACCCTCAAGCCCGGCGACATCGTCAAGGTCCCCGCCGGGCGCAGCCAGGGCTGGGTCGTCGTGCTCGACCCCGGCACCCGGGAGGGCGGCAGCGACGAGACCGAGGCGCCACGGCCGCTGGTGATGACCGAGGACCGCCAGGTCCGCCGGCTGGCGCTCGTCGACTTCCCGGCGCCGCCGGTCGTCGCCGGACGCATGCGCGTGCCCAAGCACTTCTCGCCCAAGGAACCGGCCTCGCGCCGTAACCTCGCCGCGGCGTTCCGGTCGCGGCTGGCCGAGATCGACCTGAGCGCCCCCTCGCTGCGGAAGCCCCCGGCCGACGCGGACGTCGCCGCCCGCGTGGACGACCTGCGCGACCAGCAGCGCCGCGACCCCTGCCACGCGTGCCCGGACCGGGAGCAGCACGCCCGCGTGGCCGAGCGGGCGCTCCGCCTCGAGCGGGAGAACACCCGCCTCGAGGCCCGGGCGAGCACCCGGACGCACACCATCGCCACCGCGTTCGACCGGATCTGCCTGGTGCTGGAGTCGTTGGGCTACCTCACCGGCAACCAGACGGCCGCCCCGCGCGAGCAGGTCAGCGACGCGGGCCGGATGCTGGCCCGCATCTACGGCGAGCTCGACCTGGTCGCCGCCGAGTGCATCCGGGCCGGCGTGTTCGACGGGCTCACGGTGCCGCAGCTGGCGGCGGTGCTCAGCGCGCTCGTCTTCGAGGCGCGCCGCAGCGACGACCACACGCGGCGACCGCGGATGCCCGACGCGGCGTCCAGCGAAGCGGTGACCGAGGTGCGCCGGGTCTGGCGCGAGGTGTCCCTGGTCGAGCGGGACGCCCGGATCACCCGGACCGGCGAGCCCGAGATCGGGTTCGCCGAGGTCGCGTACGGGTGGGCGGCCGGCCGATCGCTGGCCAGCGTGCTCGACCAGACCGACCTCACGGCGGGCGACTTCGTGCGCTGGGTGCGTCAGGTGATCGACTTCGCCGGTCAGGTGGCCGACGCGGCCGGGCCCGGACCGCTGCGCGAGACCGCGCACGCGATGGTGCGGACCATGCGCCGCGGGGTCGTGACGTTCGAGGCCGACGAGATCGACACGGACGACGTCGCCGCTCAGGACGAGAGCGGCGCGGCCACGCCGTCGTAGGATCACGCCTCGTGCCGACGCCCGCCCCGTTCCGCACGGGGTCGGTCCTCGTCCGGGCGATCACGGTCTTCGTCCTCACCCTGGGCCTGGCCGGCGCCGGCTCCTGGATCCCGACGCAGTCGCGCGACGAGGCGGCCACCGTCTCGGCGGTCACCCGGTCCTGGTCGCAGCTCGGCGCGATGCTGCAGAACGTCGACGTCGTCCACGCGCTCTTCTACTCGGCGATGAAGGTCTGGCTCGACCAGGTCGGCATCTCCACCCTGACGCTCCGGCTGCCCTCGGTGCTGGCCTGCGCGCTGGCGGCCGGCCTCGTCGTGGTCCTGGGGTCGCTGCTCTTCCACCCCCGTGCCGGGCTGCTGGCCGGACTGGTCATGGCGGTCTGCCCGCGGGTCACGCTCGTCGCGACCGAGGGGCGGTCCGCGGCGTGGTTCACCGCGGCAGCCGTGCTGCTGGTGCTGCTGGTGGTGCTCGCGGTCCGGCGCCCGTCCTGGGCGTGGTTCCTGCCGATCAGCCTCGTCACCGCCCTGCTGGGCGGGCTGCACGTCTACGCCGCCCTGCTGCTGCCCGTGCTCGTGGTGTGGCTGTGGGCCCCGCCCGAGACCGGCGGACGGAAGCGACGGATCTGGCGGCTCGGGCTGCCCCGCGGACGGCTGGCGCCCCTGTTCGGGCTGCTGGTCGGGGAGGTTCCGGTCGTCCTGCTGGCCTGGCGGGCCCGCGGCCAGCAGGCGCAGGTGGACTGGATCGACCCGCCGTCGCTGGAGTCGGTCGCCAGGATCGCCACGGAGACCGTCGCCCCGCTGAACGGGTTGTGGGCCGTCCTGGCCTGGTCGATGGCGGCCGCCGGCCTCGTCTGGCTGGCTCGTCACCGCAAGGGCCGGCGGGGGACCACCTTCCTGCTGGTCGGGTGGGCCGTGTTCCCGGGGCTCGCGCTGGTCACGGTGTCGGCCCTCTGGACCCCGCTCTACTCGCAGCGCTACCTGTCGTTCTGCGTCGGCGCGCTGGCCGTGCTGGCCGGGGCGGGGATCGCCTCCGTACGCCGGCGCTGGCTGACCTTCTGCCTGGCCGCGACGCTGCCGCTCGCGTCCGCGGTGACGTTCCGGGACCAGCGCGAGGTGGGCGCCTGGGACAGCTGGGCGCAGATCGCCGACGTCGTCGCCTACCGCGGCAACCCGGGGGACCCGGTCATCGACTACCCGCTCGTCTCGGCGATCACGGTCTCCTACCCGGGCGCGCTGGGCACCGGTCCGGTCCTGAACGCGGGCGCGGACCGGCTGAGCCGGCACTACCTGTGGGACGACCGGTTGCCGCTCCAGGCGGTCGAGTCGCGCCTGCGGGGCGTTCAGCGTCTCTGGTACCTCTCACCGGCCTCCGACGAGACCCGGCGCACGCTGGAGATCCGCCGGCTGCGTCAGCTGGGGTTCAGCGGCGAGCTGCTGGAGCGCAGCGACGCGGAGCAGACGTGGCTCTTCACCCGTACGGCCGCGGAGACCGAGCGCGGCGACCGGCTGCTCAGGATGCCTGGCTGACCGTCGAGTAGTTGAAGTCCGGCACGCGGATCGGCGGCATCACCGTCTTGGTGATGTAGTCGTTCCACTCCCGGCACAGCACGGGCACGCTCGCGCCGACCTCGGTGATGCGGCCGAGCAGCTCGACGGGCGACTCGTTCCAGCGGAAGTTGTTCACCGCTGCCACGACCTCGCCGTTCTCGACGAGGTAGACCCCGTCCCGCGTGAGGCCGGTCAGCAGCAGCCGCTCCGGGTCGACCTCGCGGATGTACCAGAAGCAGGTCAGCAGCAGCCCGCGCTCGGTCCGGGCGACCATCTCCTCCAGCGTCGCCGTGCCGCCCGCGTCCATCACGAGGTTGTGCGCCGCCGGGGTCGCGGGCAGCCCGGTCGCGGCGCCGTGCCCCCGGTTGCGGACCAGCTCGTGCAGCACGCCGTCGTCCAGCCAGCGCACCTGCTCCACCGGTAGCCCGAGGTCGAAGGAGAAGGACGTCCCGTCGGTCGAGGACGTGCCGGCCACGAAGGGCAGCGTCTCCTCGCCCGGCCACGCCGGGTCCGACAGCAGCGTGATCGGCAGCGGCGTGACCCGCTCGCCGATGCGGGTCCGGCCCTTGGCGGCGGCGTAGACGTTGCTGCCGTCCTCGGCGTCGCGCGCGCTCGCCGTCCAGCTGGCGTAGACCATCAGGTCGGCCACGGCGCCGGGCGGCAGCAGCGTCTCGTAGCGCCCGGGCGGCAGCTCGACGGTGCGGCGGGCCCACCCGAGACGCTGCGCGACCTCGGCGTAGAGCGCGTCGACGTCCACGTCCGTGAAGGTCCGGGTCTGCTGCCCGACCCACGCCGACGGTGTCTGTGTGGGGGGACGACCCCCCACGCCCCCCGAGGGGTTGTCGTCGCTAGCGCTCCTCGAACCCGACTGCGTCTGTGTGGGGGGACGACCCCCCACGCCCCCCG
>Ga0210040_10008975_pt1 | contig 11724 bp, 11 predicted proteins | sample CryGeyCG12114_NA_FD_185462 | JGI IMG/M metagenome (GOLD analysis project Ga0210040, IMG submission 185462) | Groundwater microbial communities from aquifer - Crystal Geyser CG19_WC_8/21/14_NA (SPAdes) (version 2) | ecosystem: Environmental > Aquatic > Deep subsurface > Groundwater | place: USA... | reverse complement strand
GCAAGCGCCTCGTCGTCATGCTCGGCGGCCCGGTGATGAACCTGCTGCTCGCCACGCTCTTCCTCGGCCTGGTGATCACGACGATCGGCCTGCCGGCGCTCACCCCGCGCGTCTCGACCGTCTCCGAGTGCGTGCTCACCGCCGCCGACGCCGAGCGCGGCTGCCGGCCCGGCGACCCGCAGGCCCCGGCCGCGGCCGCGGGCATCCGCCCCGGTGACGTCATCCTCTCCGTCGACGGGCGCGAGGCCGACGGCGACTGGACGCAGGTGCAGTCCGCGATCCGCGAGGCGGCCGGGCGCACCGTCGCGGTCGAGGTCGAGCGCGACGGCGAGCCGGTCGTCCTGCAGGCCGCGGTGATCGCCAACGACGTCGCCCGCTTCGACGACGAGGGGAAGGTCGTCACCGACGCCGACGGCGAGGTGGTCACCGACCGGGTCGGCTTCCTCGGCGTCTCCCCGAGCACCGAGCCGGTGCGCCAGCCGGTGACCGCCGTGCCCGGCTACGTGGCCGACGCCACCTGGGCCACGGCCGAGGTCATCCTCAACCTGCCCGCCCGCATGGTGGGCGTCGCCCAGGCCGCCTTCGGCGACGCCGAGCGCGACCCCAACGGGCCGATCGGCCTCGTCGGCGCCGGCCGGCTGTCGGGGGAGATCGCCAGCAGCGACCTGTTCGCCACCACGACGCAGCGGGTCGCGGCGATGCTCGGCCTGCTGGGCTCGCTGAACCTGGCCCTCTTCGTCTTCAACCTCGTGCCGCTGCTGCCGCTGGACGGCGGCCACATCGCCGGCGCCCTGTGGGAGGGCGCCCGTCGCCGGGTCGCCGCGCTGCGCGGGCGGCCCGACCCGGGCCCGTTCGACCTGGCCCGGCTGCTGCCGGTCACCTACGTGGTGACCGCGCTGCTGGTCGGCATGTCGGTGCTGCTGCTGTACGCCGACATCGTGCGGCCGATCACCCTCGGCTGAGCCGGTCCACCGCGCAGGCGACGGCGGGGCGATACTGGCCCCATGGCGATCCCCGTCAGCCTCGGCATGCCCGCGGCTCCCCCTCCGGTGCTCAGCCCACGGCGCCGCTCGCGCAAGATCCAGGTGGGCAGCGTCGCCGTCGGCGGCGACGCCCCGGTGAGCGTGCAGTCCATGTGCACCACCCCCACCACCGACATCAACGCCACGCTCCAGCAGATCGCCGAGCTCACGGCGTCCGGCTGCGACATCGTGCGCGTGGCGTGCCCCAGCCAGGACGACGCCGAGGCGCTGCCGATCATCGCGATGAAGTCGCAGATCCCGGTGATCGCCGACATCCACTTCCAGCCCAAGTACGTCTTCGCCGCCATCGAGGCCGGCTGCGCGGCCGTGCGGGTCAACCCGGGCAACATCCGCAAGTTCGACGACCAGGTCAAGGAGATCGCCGCGGCCGCCAAGGACCACGGCACCTCGATCCGGATCGGCGTCAACGCCGGGTCGCTCGACAAGCGGATCATGGACAAGTACGGCAAGGCCACGCCCGAGGCGCTCGTGGAGTCCGCGGTGTGGGAGGCCTCGCTCTTCGAGGAGCACGACTTCCACGACTTCAAGATCTCGGTCAAGCACAACGACCCCGTGATCATGGTGCGGGCGTACGAGATGCTCGCCGAGCGGGGCGACTGGCCGCTGCACCTCGGCGTCACCGAGGCCGGCCCGGCGTTCCAGGGCACGATCAAGTCGGCGGTCGCCTTCGGGTCGCTGCTCGGCCGGGGCATCGGCGACACGATCCGCGTCTCGCTCTCGGCGCCTCCGGTGGAGGAGGTCAAGGTCGGCATCCAGATCCTGCAGTCGCTGAACCTGCGCCCCCGCAAGCTCGAGATCGTCTCCTGCCCCTCCTGCGGGCGCGCCCAGGTCGACGTCTACACGCTCGCCGACGAGGTCACCGCGGGGCTCGAGGGCCTGAGCGTCCCGCTGCGCGTGGCCGTCATGGGCTGCGTCGTCAACGGCCCGGGGGAGGCCCGCGAGGCCGACCTCGGCGTCGCCTCGGGCAACGGCAAGGGCCAGATCTTCGTGCGCGGCGAGGTCGTCAAGACCGTGCCCGAGCACGACATCGTCGCCACCCTGATCGAGGAGGCCAACCGCCTCGCGGAGCAGATGCGCCTGGACGGCGAGCTCGCCGCCGGGGGCGCGCCCACCGTCTCGGTCAGCTGAGCGGTCCCGCCGTGGCGCTCCCCGTCTTCCGCAGCCCGCTGCGCGTGCTCGGCGACGCCGACCGCGCCGACGTCCTGGCCCTGTGCGCCCAGGACCCGGTGGCGAACGTGTTCGTCTCCAGCCGGGTCAGCCAGGTGGGCGTCGACCCGGCGCGCCTCGGCGGGCAGCTGTGGGGCTGGTACCTCGAAGGGCGCCTGGCCGCGGTGTGCTGGGAGGGCGCGAACCTCGTGCCGGTGCTCTCGCGGCGCGGGGGCGGCTCGGACGCCGACGCGCTCGACGCCTTCGCCACCCGGGCGCGCCGCCACGGCCGGCGCTGCTCGTCCCTCGTCGGCCCGGCGGACGCCGTCCTCGGCCTGTGGGCGCGGCTGGAGGACTCCTGGGGCCCGGCCCGCGACGTGCGCCCCGACCAGCCGCTCATGGCGATCCGCGGGCTGCCGCACGTGGAGCCCGACCCCGCGGTGCGCCTGGCCACGCCCGCCGACCTCGACGTGCTCGTGCCGGCGTGCGTGGCGATGTTCACCGAGGAGGTCGGGTACTCGCCGACCGCGGGCGACGGCGGGGCGACCTACCGGAGGCGGGTGCAGGAGCTCGTCGGCGCGCGGCGCGCGTTCGTGCGGATCGAGGAGGTCGACGGCAGCCCGCAGGTCGTCTTCAAGGCCGAGCTGGGGGCCGTCTCGCCCGGCGTCGCCCAGGTGCAGGGCGTGTGGGTGCACCCCGAGCGCCGCGGGCAGGGCCTGGCCGAGCCGGGCATGGCCGCCGTCGTCGTCGGGGCGCAGGCGGCGGGGTACGGCGTCGTGAGCCTCTACGTCAACGACTTCAACACCCGCGCGGTGCGGGCCTACGCCTCCGTGGGCTTCGAGCAGGTCGGCACCTTCGCCACCGTCCTGTTCTGAGGCCGCCCGCAGCGCTTCGTCGCGCCGATCATGGAGGAGTCAGGGGTGCGACGGGCTCGGCGCCCCGGTCTTCTCCATGATCGCGGGGGCCTGGCCCCAGCACGGGTGCCTACGCTGCGGCCGTGACCCTGGAGCTGCGCCGCTTCCACCACGTGGCCGTGATCGCCACCGACTACGAGCGCTCCAAGCGCTTCTACACCGAGGTGCTGGGCCTGCGGGTGGTCCGCGAGACGCACCGGGCCGCCCGCGGCTCGTACAAGCTCGACCTCGAGCTGCCCAGCGGCGACGCCGTGGAGCTGTTCAGCTTCCCCGACCCGCCCGCGCGCCCGTCGCGCCCTGAGGCCGCCGGGCTGCGCCACCTCGCGTTCGCCGTCGACGACCTGGACGCCGCGGTGGCGGCCCTGACCGGGCGGGGCGTGGCCGTGGAAGACGTGCGCGTGGACGAGACCACCGGCCTGCGCTTCACCTTCTTCGCCGATCCCGACGGCCTGCCGCTCGAGCTCTACGAGCAGCACGCCGTCTCTGCCGGCTGACGTGACGGGGCCGCGCAGCACGCCGGCGGTGCCTCACGAGGTCGCTGGAGGTGCCTCAGTCGAGGATCCAGACCCAGAGCTCATCGCCCCAGGAGCCCAGCAGGAGGCAGAGCGCCACGGCGGCTGCGACGGTGCCGAGGGCGGGGACGTCGAGGCTGCGGCGTTCGCGCCAGGACGTCCAGAGGGAGGAGACGGCCCCCGCCACGGCCACCAGCACGACCACGGGTCCCAGCAGGACGCCGAGCAGCAGGACGATCATGACCAGGTGGCCGACCCCCGGTGGCAGCACGCCCCGCAGATCGACGTACGGCGCGCCGTAGGCCTCCGCCCCGGAGGTCGAGGTCACTCCCGAGCGCAGGAGGTCGACGATGAAGTGGACGTGGCTGCCGAGCACCACCAGGGTCACCACGAGGCCGGCGAGCGAGACCCTCGGTGCGCCGAGCCGGAGTCGCGAGGTCACCGCCGGTGCGAGGGCGGAGCTCATACGGGGAGTGTGCCCCGCTGGAGGTCTACGAGCAGCACTAGCCTCCTCCCGCGCCCGGACGGCTCCGTGCGCGGGAGGAGCGGTTCCGTGAGCACGACGATCTGGCGCCAGCACGGGGACGGGCGCACGATCGCCCCCGGGGCGGTGGTCGCGCCTGACGAGCGGCTGAGCTGGCCGCGCACGGTGGGGATCGGCCTCCAGCACGTCGTCGCGATGTTCGGCGCGACGTTCCTCGTGCCGCTGATCACCGGCTTCTCGCCCGCCACCACGCTGTTCTTCTCCGCCGTCGGCACGGCGCTGTTCCTGCTCGTCACGCGCAACCGGGTGCCCAGCTACCTCGGCTCGAGCTTCGCCTTCATCGCCCCGATCGGGGCGGCGACCGCCAGCGGCGGGCAGGCCGCGGCGCTGGGCGGCGTCGTGGCGGCCGGCGTCCTGCTGGCCCTCGTCGGCGTCGCGGTGCACCTGGCCGGAGCGAGGTGGATCGACCGCCTCATGCCCCCGGTCGTCACCGGCACGATCGTCGCGCTCATCGGCCTCAACCTCGCGCCCAGCGCCAAGGACAACGTCGAGGCCGCGCCGGTCACCGCCGTGGTGACGATCGCCGCCGTCGTCCTCGTTGGCGTGCTGCTGCGGGGGATCCTCGGACGGCTGTCGATCCTCGTCGGGGTGCTGGTCGGCTACCTCGTGGCCGTCGTGCGCGGCGAGGTCGACTTCGCCACCGTCCGCGGGGCCGCGTGGGTGGGCCTGCCGGACTTCACCGCACCCACCTTCGACGTCTCGGTGCTCGGCCTGTTCCTGCCGGTGGTGCTCGTGCTCGTCGCCGAGAACGTCGGCCACGTGAAGTCGGTGGCCGCCATGACCGGCCGCGACCTCGACCCGGTCACCGGCCGCGCCCTGCTCGCCGACGGCCTGGCCACGACGCTGGCCGGCCTCGGCGGCGGCTCGGGCACCACGACCTACGCCGAGAACATCGGCGTCATGGCGGCCAGCCGGGTGTACTCCACCGCCGCCTACGCCGTCGCGGCGGCCGCCGCGTTCGTGCTCAGCCTCTCGCCGAAGTTCGGCGCGGTGATCGCCACGGTGCCCCAGGGCGTGCTCGGCGGCGCGGGCACGGTGCTCTACGGCCTCATCGGCGTCCTGGGCGCCCGCATCTGGGTGCAGAACCGGGTCGACTTCTCCCGCCCCGCGGCGCTCACCAGCGCCGGCGTGGCGCTCGTCATCGGCATCGCGAACTACACGTGGTCGCCCGGCGACCTGGAGTTCGGCGGCATCGCGCTCGGCACCGCAGCGTCCCTCGTGATCTACCACGTCATGACGGCGGTCGGCCGCTGGCGCGGCACCGACGTCGAGCCCGCGAGCCCGGTGTCCCTGCCCCAGGCCGATCCCCGGAGCTGAGCGCGCGTCAGTGCTGGTGCAGGGCGTGGACCACGGCGTGGCCCCGGCCGCGGCTGATCAGGGCCCGGTTGATCGGCGTGGTGACCACGAACGCCAGCGCGAGCGCCCCGGCCAGCGACAGCCAGAAGACCGGGCTGGTCAGGCCGGCGTCCATCGCCCCAGGGATCGCCACCATGGCGGTGTTGTCGATGACCTCCATCACGGCGATGGAGAGGGTGTCGGCCGCCAGGGCCACGCCGAGCGCCGCCCGCAGCCCCACGCCGGCGCGCAGGACGCCGCGCATCGTCAGGGCGTAGCCGAAGACGAAGGCCAGGACGATCGACAGGACCACGGTCGCGGCGGTGTGCCAGCCCAGGGCGGTGCCGATCACCATCCCGAGCACCTCGCCGATGGCGCAGCCGGTGAGGCAGTGCAGGGTCGCGGTGGCGGCCATCGCCCAGGACGCTCGAGAGGGAGCGCCGTGGCCGGCCCCGTGGTCGTGGGAGGCGTGCGTGGAGTCCATGGCCGCGACAACGGTGTACCCCCCTGGGGTATTTCCGGGGTGCGGCACCAGCAGTCCTCGCGCCCGGTAGCGTTGCCCCCCGTGCTGCTGCGGATGTCGACCCTGTTCCTGCGGACCCTGCGGGAGGACCCCGCCGACGCCGAGCTGCCGAGCCACCGGCTGCTCGTGCGCGCGGGCTACATCCGCCGCGCCGCCCCGGGCGGGTACACCTGGCTGCCGCTGGGCCGCCGCGTGCTGCGGCGCGTCGAGGCGGTCGTGCGCGAGGAGATGGACGCCATCGGCGCCCAGGAGGTGCTCTTCCCCGCACTGCTGCCCCGCGAGCCCTACGAGGCGACCGGCCGGTGGACGGACTACGGCGACAACCTGTTCCGGCTCAAGGACCGCAAGGGCGCCGACTTCCTCCTCGGCCCCACGCACGAGGAGATGTTCACGCTCCTCGTGAAGGACCTGTTCTCCTCCTACAAGGACCTGCCGCTCAGCCTCTACCAGATCCAGACGAAGTTCCGCGACGAGGCGCGGCCCCGCGCGGGCCTGCTGCGCGGCCGCGAGTTCGTCATGAAGGACTCCTACTCCTTCGACACCTCCGACGCCGGCCTCGAGCAGGCCTACGCCCGCCACCGCGCGGCCTACGTGCGGATCTTCGAGCGCCTCGGCCTCGACGTCGTCGTCGTCTCGGCCGTCTCCGGGGCCATGGGCGGCTCGGCCAGCGAGGAGTTCCTCCACCCGAGCCCCTTCGGCGAGGACACCTTCGTGCGCTCCGCGGGCGGCTACGCGGCCAACGTCGAGGCCGTCACCACGCCCGTGCCCCCGGCGCTGGGCTGGGACGGCGCCCCCGCCGCGCACGTGGAGGACACCCCCGACACCCCGACGATCGAGTCGCTCGTGGCGCTGGCGAACGAGCGCTTCCCCCGCGTCGACCGCCCGTGGACGGCCGCGGACACCCTCAAGAACGTCGTGGTCACCCTGCGCCACCCGAACGGCGACCTCGAGCCCCTCGTCATCGGGCTGCCCGGCGACCGCGAGGTCGACGAGAAGCGCCTGGAGGCCGCGGTGACGCCGGCCGAGGTGCTGCCCTTCGGCGAGGCCGACTTCGCCCGCCACCCCGCACTCGTCAAGGGCTACATCGGCCCCGGCGTCCTGGGCGCCGAGGCCGCCAGCGGCATCCGCTACCTGCTCGACCCCCGCGTCGTGCCGGGCACTCGCTGGGTGACCGGGGCCGACGCGCCCGGGCGCCACGTCTTCGACCTCGTCGCCGGCCGCGACTTCACCGCCGACGGCACGATCGAGGCCGCCGAGGTGCGCGACGGCGACCCCGCGCCCGACGGCTCCGGGCCGCTGGAGAGCGCCCGCGGCATGGAGATGGGCCACGTCTTCCAGCTCGGGCGCAAGTACGCCGACGCCCTGGGCCTGCAGGTGCTCGACGAGAACGGCAAGCTCGTCACGGTCACCATGGGCTCCTACGGCATCGGCGTCTCGCGCGCCGTGGCCGCGATCGCCGAGTCGCTGCACGACGACCTCGGCCTCGTCTGGCCGCGCTCGGTGGCCCCGGCCGACGTCCACCTCGTCGCCGCGGGCAAGGACGAGGCGGTGCTCGCCGGCGCCGAGGCCCTCGCCGCCGCGCTGCACGACGCCGGGCTCACCGTGCTGCTGGACGACCGGCCCCGGGTCAGCCCCGGCGTGAAGTTCAAGGACGCCGAGCTGCTGGGCATCCCCACTCTCGTCACCGTGGGCAAGCGGCTGGCCGACGGCGTCGTGGAGGTGCGCGACCGGGCCACGGGCGAGCGCTCCGACGTCGCCGTGGCCGACGCCGCCGCCCACCTGGTGGCGCTCGTGCGCTCCGCGGAGTGACGGCGGGCGTCCTCGCCGCCGGCACCCTCGACCTCGGCATCGAGGTCACCCCGGGCACCCTCGCTCTGCTCCTGGTCGCGGCGCTGGCCGCCGGGTGGGTCGACGCCGTGGTCGGCGGCGGTGGGCTCGTGCAGCTGCCGGCGCTGCTCCTCGTGCCGGGCATCGCCCCGGTGCAGGCGCTCGCGACGAACAAGCTCGCCGGGTTCGCCGGCACCACCACGAGCGCCCTGACCTACGCCCGTCGCGTCGACCTGGACTGGCGCACGGCCGTGCCGATGGCCGTGGTCGCCGGGGGAGGGGCCGCGGCCGGCGCCGCGGTGGCGCACGCGGTGCCCGCCGCCGCGCTGCGCCCGGTGACCCTCGTGGCGCTCGTGCTCGTGGCGCTGTGGACGCTGCTGCGCCGGCCGCCGGCGGAGGACCCCGTGCTGCGCTGGGGCGGGGCCCGGCACGTGGGCACCGCCGTCGTGCTCGGCCTCGTCGTCGGCACCTACGACGGCGTGCTCGGCCCCGGCACCGGCAGCTTCCTCGTCGCCGGCCTGGTCGGCCTGGGGTACGCGTTCCTCCAGGGCAGCGCGGTCGCCAAGGTGGTCAACGCGGCCACCAACCTCGGCGCCCTCGTGGTGTTCACCCTCGCCGGCAGCACGCTGTGGGGCCTCGGTCTGGCCATGGCCGCGGCCAACATGGCCGGCGGCTACCTGGGGGCCCGCACCGCGGTGGCCCGGGGGAGCACCTTCGTGCGGGGCGTGTTCCTCGTCGTCGTGGCCGTGCTCGTGCTGCGCCTCGGCGCCCAGGTGGTCGGCGACCTCACCGGCCGGTGAGGCCCGGCAGGGCGACCAGCTCGCCAGCGCGTCCGGCCTGGGCGCGCCAGCCCGCGGCGCGGCGCGCCCGCTCGGCCAGCAGCGCCGACGCGGCCTCGCGGTCGGCGGGCTCGGCCGCCGCCACGAGGTCGGCCGCGCCGGCCGCGGTGGCGTCCTCCACCGCGATCGCCAGGGCGACCGCGGTGGAGGCGTCGGTCACCGGGAGCGGCAGCGCCCAGGCGGCCGCCCCCGGCGGGACGTCGCGCTGGGCGTCGGCGAGCCGGGCCGCCAGCGCCTCGGCGCCCCGGCTGTGCGCGCCCAGGTGCTCCAGGGCGCGGTCGCGCAGCGGGCCCGTCACGCGCGCGGCGGCCACCCCGTAGGCGTAGACCGCGGCGCGCTCGCCGTCCAGCACGGTGGTCAGCGCCGCCGCGGCGGCGTCGGTCACCGGCCCGGACCCGCCCGGCCCGGTCCACGGCGGCGGCTCCGGCACCGGCTGCCCCAGCGCGGTCGACAGCGCCGCGGCCGCCGTGTCGTCCCCGGCCGCGAGGCAGGCGAGCAGGCGGGCCATGCCCCCGGTGACGGCTGCCAGGTCCTGACGGGCGGTGGCGGCCGCCCCGGTGAGCGAGGTCGGCAGGGCGTCCAGCGCGATGGCGGGAGCCGGCGCGGGAGAGGGCGGGGTGGCCGCGCCGCCCGCTGGCTCGAGCTGGGCGAGCTGGGCGTCCTGGACGCCGGCCAGCGCGGCCAGCAGGGCGGCGAGGTCCGGCCGGTCCGCAGGGGCGCTCGCGCCCTGCGCGGCGCGGCGCAGCTCCTGCGCCGCCGCCACCGCGCCCCGGCGGGCCAGCTCGTCGGCGTCCGGAGCGGGCTCGGGCGGGGGCGGGTCGCCGTCCAGCGGCTGCACCCGCAGGTCCGACCACGAGCCGGGACCGGGGGTGCAGGCGGTGAGGGCGCCCAGCCCGCCGACGGCCAGGCCGGCGGCGGTGGCGCGCAGCAGCGCTCGGCGCGACGGCGCGGCGGACGGGCTCATCGCGCCGGATCCTCGCACGCCCCGGCCGCCGGGGAGGGCCGACCGCCGTTCTGGGGCGGCGCGTCGGCTCGGTAGGCTCAGGGCCAGCACGGGCGCCGTCGACGCGCCCGGCTGCGAGCGGTCCGCAGGCGGGCGGCTCGCGGCCCCGTCCCGCACCCTCCCTCCAGACCCCACAGAACCAGGAGCTCCGGTGCCCCCTCCCGACCGCGTGCACGAGGTGGTCGAGCCGGCCGTGACCGCCTCCGGCCTCGTCCTCGAGGGCGTCACCGTCACCCCCGCCGGCAAGCGGCGCGTCGTCCGCGTGGTCGTCGACCTGCCCGACGACGCCCTCGGCAGCCTCGACCTCGACCAGGTGGCGGCCGTCTCCCGCGCCGTGAACGCGGCCCTGGACGCCGACGACCGCGTGCTCGGCGGGGCCCCGTACGTCCTCGAGGTGTCCACGCCGGGCGTGGACCGCCCGCTGAGCGAGCGGCGGCACTGGTCGCGCGCGCGCACCCGCCTCGTGGCGGTGGCGGTGGCCGACACCGAGGTGACCGGGCGCGTGGTGTCCGTCGACGACGACGGCGTGGTGCTGGACGTCGCCGGCGAGCAGCGCGCGGTGGCGTGGGCCGACCTGGGCACCGGGCGCGTGCAGGTGGAGTTCTCCCGGCCGGGTGCGGCCGACGACGCCGGGGACGCCGAGGACGCGGGCGACGAGGACGGGCTGGACGACGAGGACGGGGAGGGCTGAGGTGGACATCGACCTGGCCGCGCTGCGGATGATCGAGCGCGAGCGCGAGGTGCCCTTCGACGTCCTGGTGGCCGCCGTCGAGCACGCGATGCTGCTGGCCTACCAGCGCACGGAGGGCCACGAGGCCCGCGCCCGCGTGGAGGTGGAGCGCAAGACCGGCCGCGTGGCCGTCCTGGCGACCGAGACGGACCCCGAGACCGGCACCGTCCGCGAGTGGGACGCGACGCCGTCCGGGTTCGGCCGCGTCGCCGCCGCCACCGTCCGCCAGGTGATCATGCAGCGCCTGCGCGAGCTGGAGGACGAGAAGGTCCTCGGCGCGTTCGTGGGCCGCGAGGGCGACATCGTCAGCGGCGTCGTGCAGCAGGCCGCCGACCGCCGGATGGTCCACCTGGACCTTGGTGAGGTCGAGGCGGTGCTGCCGCCGGCCGAGCAGGTGCCGGGGGAGGACTACACCCACGGCACCCGGCTGCGCGCCTTCGTGCTCTCGGTGCGCCGCGGCCCCCGCGGCCCGTCGATCACCGTCTCGCGCACCCACCCCGACCTCGTGCGCTCGCTGTTCGCGCTCGAGGTGCCCGAGGTCGCCGACGGCAGCGTCGAGATCACCGCGATGGCCCGCGAGGCGGGGCACCGCACGAAGATGGCCGTGCGCTCCACCGCGCCCGGGGTCAACCCCAAGGGCGCCTGCATCGGCCCGATGGGCGCCCGGGTGCGCGCGGTGATGACCGAGCTGCAGGGCGAGAAGATCGACATCATCGACCACAGCGACGACCCGGCGACCTTCGTCGGCAACGCGCTGTCCCCGGCCCGCGTGACCTCCGTGACGGTGGTGGACGTCGACGCGCGCGCCGCCCGGGTCGTCGTCCCGGACTTCCAGCTGTCGCTGGCGATCGGCAAGGAGGGGCAGAACGCCCGCCTGGCCGCGCGCCTGACCGGGTGGCGCATCGACATCCACTCCGACACCGAGGGCGAGCAGGGGCCGGAGGGCCCGGAGGGCTCCCGCGGTCCCGGGCGCGCCGGCGGGAACACCGCCCGCGCCCGGGAGCGCTAGACTGGTGGAGACCGGGCGGAGCGCTCGGCGACCCCCTCCCGCACCACCGCAGCTGGACGACGCACCTCGTGAGAGTCGCGCCGAACCGCAGCGGACGTGCGTCGGGTGCCGCCGGCGGGCCGGGCGGTCGCAGCTGCTGCGCGTGGTCGCGGCCCAGGAGGACGGCCTCTGGTCGCTCCTCCCGGACCCTCGGGCACGGCGGCCGGGGCGAGGTGCCTGGGTGCATCCCGACCCGGCCTGCCTCGACCTCGCCGAGCGGCGGCGCGCCTTCCCGCGCGCTCTGCGACAGCAGGGCCCGC
>Ga0210040_10008974_pt1 | contig 11724 bp, 13 predicted proteins | sample CryGeyCG12114_NA_FD_185462 | JGI IMG/M metagenome (GOLD analysis project Ga0210040, IMG submission 185462) | Groundwater microbial communities from aquifer - Crystal Geyser CG19_WC_8/21/14_NA (SPAdes) (version 2) | ecosystem: Environmental > Aquatic > Deep subsurface > Groundwater | place: USA... | reverse complement strand
AAATTATCCATTTGCTGAAGAAATGGAAGCAATTTTGTCCTTAACAATGGCCTAACTTCCTCCATTGAAATCATACTGAATTGTATGGATAAATGAGTTAATCTCCGAAGTTGCAAACTTTTCCAATGTGAGGATTCTCCAATGAAGTCCAAAAAAAGAGCAAACGCATGGTGCTCATCTGAGATTCGAAAGTCGTACGTGGAACTTATCCTCTTGTATGGAAAAAAAACGGATTTCAAAGTATTCTCATTCCGTCTCATGAGAGATGCAAACTGATTGAAAAACATGTGAGCCCGTATTGGTTGCCAATTTTGGTCTGTTGTGATCTCCAAGTGTTCTGGATATAGAAAATTTGATTTTTGTCAATTTTTATTCGCTACTAACTAACTATAGAACAAACAAGGAGTGAAACAGCAGCATATTATGCACGTTTATGTATTGTTTACCTAATGAAGAGCAATACAAAGACAAGATTTTTATGTAAGTAGAACATTCAGAGAGTTGAGACCGATGTATAATAGCTTTTTTTAGTCGACTGAGGTTAGTCAACTTTTGTGGCCGGGGAATAGCCAAAAACCCTGGGTTTTCTGTGATGGCCTCATCTTCACTCAGCCCAGAGTTGAACGTTGCGTAGTCCCAACAATACATATCTTGCGTATCGCGCACTTCGTTTAAATTCTCAAACTCACTCAAAAGTTGCAAAACTACTGCCCAGTTGAGTGTACAGTTTAACAATTCCAAAGTTGTGACCGTGGTTTTAAATTTATTGTGTTGGCTGTCTATGAAATCGTGAATCCAAGATCGACCCCCTCTTGTGGTAACCCTCCGCAATCTCAGATGATTCCAGGAAGGAGATGTGGCAAATTCAGAATCTTGGGATGAAGTTGAATTTAGCGAGTCTTCTACTGTTTCTTCCCCCAATAGATATGGCAGGGAAATAGATTCGTGGCGCCCGTCTAAAGCGAAACAGCTTTTGCGTTCTAGTACATTCGAAAATATGATGCTTTTGTTCCAATCTCGAGTGACGAGACGAGATTCTAGCAAGTCTTGGAGTCTCAAGTTTTCCAGCACTTGGGCGAATGCTAGGATCTATTGGTTTTAGATTAGAATTTAATTTAGATTGGCTGTCATGTTTTAGTTTAGGGCAGTTTAAGGTAGAGCATTTTACGGGAAGATCTGAAATCCCTGTCATTGTCGCCATTGTCAAATCGCTTTCCTCTGCCATTATTAAGAGTTAATAAGTTAAAATTAGTGAGAATTTCTATGCATATTTACTTTTTGGTGTGTCGTACTGTCGTGCAGCAAGATACTTCAAATAACGCGACTGAAGAACTTTGTGTGAAAGAATTGAGTTTCCGCAGTAACATGCATGCATCTCTGCATTATGCCTTTTGATAATGCAGAAATAGTTTTGCTTTGATTGGGGTAAATGAAGAGCTGAGAAGTGACAAAATTGACAATCATGTTGGTTAAAAATAAAGCTGTACTTGTGAGTTTTTTTCGAAAGATTTCTATTTGGTTAGCTTAATTTCCAGTCAATATGCACTTCTGATTGCTGGATTTGCCTGAATACATTTAGATTATGCTATTCACTTTTGCTAAATGGGATACATAGGTCGAGGAAGTGTACACAAACATCATCTATGGAGTGCTGTATTTAGCTTGCAATTTGATTCTTCAACTTTTGGGCTTTGGGCTGCCAAATATTGGGATACGAGCAGCCACCATAGTAATTTTATCAAGTCTTTTGATATATTCCTGGGTTCAGGATGACTTTAAATACTCTGAAGATCGAATTCCCTTGCATGTAATGGTGGTGAGTAGAAAAGTAAAACTTTTTATTAGATCTAAGTGCTTTGACATCTATTATTGAGGTATTCTTTTTTTAATACCAACATTAGTTGAGACAATGGATTTCACTGGGGTTCTTTATTGTCGGCATAATACCAACTGGCCTAATGTACAGCTTTAGTAAGGATACAAAAACTAATGGAGATGAAGAATTCTCCTCCAAATTGCGATATGCGCTATTTGCGTATGTTCTGGCAAACTTTGGGATATTTTCTATGTTCAGAGCTATCATTAACACTGCCCGACTGGGTATACGCCTATTCCGTGAGTGCAAGGCAGATTTTTCACGCTTCGATCATGAATGAAATTGGAATCCGGAATCATAAAATTGTCTATGATCTTTCTATTATAAAGTTTCCGCAGTAACAGCAATAATAGGATGACATGAATAAAAGAAACTTACAAAAAAATCCAATTTTTGCGATTCCTCATATAAAAAAATATTAATACAATTTAATATTTATAACCTCTTAATATTACTACAAATTCTTAAAATGACGATGCAAAGCAAAATCGTTTTGGTAATTCACATTTCAATTATCAAACCTATATTTATTTTTGTTTTTCGAATAAAACTTCTCTTCAATACTCTAGGTACAAGAACTACGTACGTTAGTTCTATTTGGCCTATCATTCTTAACGTTCGCATCCCTTTTTCGGCTGATTGGGCTACCACCTTGGGTTCACCTTATACTGTGGATTTGCGAACTTGTCTACTCCACATATTTGGATGAACAATATTACCAAGAAGATTCTGTTCATATTCATATCATTGTGGTACAATTTTTTCCTATGCTGCATTTTTGACCACACAAAAACACCTACCAATTTTGCAATTACATTTACTCCTTAGGTGAGGCTATGGATTTGTGAGGGGATCTACTGGGTCACCGAAATATTAAGAGCTGTACTCACAAGTTATGAATTTCTCAAATTGAAAGAGAAAGATGGGGCTGTTAATGTGGAATGGGCCACCTCAGGTTCTCAATGGATTGATTATCCACTGATTGCATTGATGACCGCAATTTTTTCGATTGGCTTTATTGCTTTTGGAAGATCTATTGTCAATCTTTGGAGATTAATCAAGCGAGTTGTTCGCGACTGCCAACAAGAAATGGAGGAGAATTAAAGATTGCATCTAAATTGTTTGTATTTTCTCAAGGCTATATATTGCAGCAAAAACAAAACGTACTAATTGTGAAAACCATGTAAAACTAATAAAATTCATACAAAGTATTTATGCCTCAATGTTTTTTATGATCAAAAGTAAGTAAGTGACTGTTGCATTATTGAACCGTTGAAAAAATTGCATTAAGAGATGCAGTAATAATATTGTTGTCATGCAACAACTCGCATAACATTTTGCACCAAATTGCCCAAATCTGAAATCATGGAACTAAAGATAATAAATTGCAGAACAAAGTAATAATTCAGACTAAAAAATTTAGAAGATCAAATCTAAATTCTAGTAAACATGGCCGCTTTCGCCGACATTTTTTCTGCTTCACCTATGGATGCTTTGGATACCGAGCCTGCTGAAGCATTGGTAAAATTATGATTTAAATCTGAAAATCTGCAAGAAAAACGAAAAAACTACTAACTTTTTTCCTCAAAATATCTCACAGGGCTATGAACTCTCGGCTGTACTGCGATATTCTCTTGTAGCCATCTGTACGGAAGCCCTATACTGTGTATTCAACTACACAGGATTCACAATCATGTCGCCCCTTAATTTCATAAGTTTCCTCGTCTCCGCATCTTTTTTCATGTCCATTGTTTATGACGTCCATTACAAAAGTAGCCTACCCTCCATGGTGTCTGTTATGGTAAGTTGAGAAAATAACTTATTTCTATTCTTTGCTAATGTTTTGACATAGTTGAGGGTTGGGATTTATAACTTTATCTTTAGTCAAGATGTACAGCCGATCTTTTGATTTTTTGGGCCACTTCATCATATTTGATCCACGGGAAAGAAAAAGTGAGCTACTCAGACGCAGATGCACATGCTAGGGAAATCATAAACACTTACGGCTCTTGGATTTCTGTGATAATTTTCATTTTTGGCTTGATATTCAGTAACTTTGCAATTGCAGCATTTGTACGGGGATTTAGTAATTTGCTTCTTGCAACTGTGACAGCTGGCTACCAGTTCGTTCAGTTGTTCAAGAGATTGATTGAACCAAAAAGTGTTAAAGATTAGAGAACATATTTATGCATGAGTAATATGAAGAACGAATATTGACTGGTCGTAAAGAATCTTTATTTGGTGGAGAAATAAAATTATTATACACTCAACAAGATTCACAACCTCATATTCTAATATGTACAAACACTTGGCATACACACAATGTACAAAGTTTAAAATTAAAAGACTACGTGGTGATTTGAGAAATTTTTTTTGTTGCTTCCTCCATAAAGTACATGACTATGTACAAAACCGAAATATATTCTAAAACTCAATAAAGTATTTATCCAAGGACTCTTTTGGCTTGGCAGTTTTGGCGGGCACATTAGATTTGGACGGCGCCTCATTTTCAAATTGTAAGAAATGGCGAGTGTCTCCAGGATGACTGACCTCAGGTTTAAATGATGGTTTTTCCTGTGATAAAAAGTGTACTTATTTTAATAATGCTTTATTTTTTTTGTAAAGCATTTAAACTATGTTGGGCAGACAAACTTTTCGATGGAATACAGAATTCCAATCAGTGACTGCAAACCATCGATGATTTTTTATATCATTGACGCCATTTTTCAAGTTTCCGTACCGTCTAGTCAAATCCACCTAAAATAGTTCGTCTTTAATTGAATAGGTTTGACAAAAAAAATTTAAATTGCCGAATCATTTATTTACCTGCAACAAATTCCTAACAACATCTTTCAAATCTTCATTAAAGAACGAGGGAAATTTTATTTTCCCAGCTACAATTTTTTCGTATATCTGTATAGGTTGATCAGCATAGAAAGGTGAACGACCAGACACCATTTCATATATGAGTACACCCATGGCCCACCAGTCCACAGCTTTCCCATATCCTTTTGCCATAATGACTTCAGGTGCTGCTTACCAATATTATGCTTATTTTTATTGCCTCAAGTTTTCTGGCAATTGTTATAGTTAAATAATTACAATATACCTAGATACTCTGGAGTTCCACATAACGTCCATGTACGGCCTTTGACTCTTTTTCCGAACCCAAAATCTGTTACCTGCTCACATACACAGCATTTAAATTTGAATTCGTGACTATAATTTATTTATGTATGCAAAGTCGAATGAAAAATTCTTGCCTTTACATATCCATGACTATCTATCAAAAGATTTTCGGGTTTCAAATCACGATATACTAAATCCAAATTATGCAAGTACTCAAAGGCTAGTACAATTTGAGCTGCATAAAATCTCGATTGTGGCTCACTGAATGGTATGAAAAATGTATATTCAAATACAGGCCGGTAGCCATAATTTATAATGTTGGGGAATGTTAGTGGTTTATGCTTGTCTTCATTCCACAAAATCTACAAGTGCATTTATGTACCTGAAACGCTTAGCCTTTTGCAAATGGTAGAACATTTCCCCACCATTGATATAATCCATGCACATATATAGATTGATAGGATCCTACATAAAATAATGTAATACTTCAATTGTCAGTAATTTGGTCTTAAAACGAGTGTACGAAAACTCGCAAAATTATAACTAACCTTGAAAGAGAACTTCAATGTTACAACAAATGGATGTTGAATGCAGGCTAAAATTCTTTTCTCGTTCAGTGTATGCTCCACTTGTTTCAGCTTCAAAACTTTCGCTTTGTTCAAAAGTTTCATGGCATAATAGTCTTTGGTAGTCTTGTGTTGAACAAGTTTTACGAGTCCAAAACTGCCTTCTCCCAAGTCTTTCAAGTCATTGAAGTCTGTGAGGCTTGCATTACTCTAGAATATTTAAAAACTGTCAAAATTTGATGCATCAAATGCATAGCTATAATTTTTGCAGTACACTCACTCCTGGAGGACTCTTCCACTTTTCCTCAAAATCCACTCTAGATTTCACAAGAAATTCTTCCACAGTTACTATTGTACGGCAGACACAATATTGAATACATTATTGAGAATCCTTGAATAGTTTGCTACAACAGAATAATGTTTCCATGTCTTACGTTTCGTAAAATCTATATCATTTTTGAGACCACTTTTTTTCTCATTGGGATTACGATTAGTATCACCATCTTTGGTTCCTTCGGAAGCAGAACCTCGTTCAGCTTTCAAGATGAAAGAAAACGGAAATTTTAAAGACATGCTCAAAAAAAGGCATACATAATATTATAGTTTTACTGCGATTTTTGCTAACTAACTGGATCCACAATATTGCCCATTTTTACCATGTGCCCAGTGTATGTAATATGAGCACGCAAGAAAACAGACGCTAAAATGTATTGTCACTTTTACCTATGGATTATTTACAATGCTGGGTTTAGTTTACAGTGGTCAGTAATCATGGTAGATATTTATATTATGTGCTGAATGAGCAAAAGTCATAAACAGAAAACAAATTCTCTAAATGCATGACTGTTATTGTACGCATTTCAATCTGGCATGCTACGGCGTTTGTTATTGACTGAGAGTGAGGAATGAATTGTTAACTAAAGTATCCATTACTTTTTTCAAAGTCATCTATCTATGGAAATTATGATTATTTTGTTTTGTAGTAACAAAAGTATAAAGTAACAAATGTACACAGGGAGAGTGAGTAATAGGAAAAATATGAATGAAAAACCCTAACTATAGGAATGATTTTTACGTTATTTTCTTAAGTAAGTTTAGCTACAATACTTACCTCTTGACGCACGCATGTTGAATGTTGTACGTTGGCACCTTCAGTGACAGCGGGATACAAACTTTTAGTTAGCAACAACAAGTCAAAATAGAATCATTATCTGTAGTAGCGACGAATAGATGATGCCAATAGTGCCAATGACAACAGATCATGCGTATATTTAAAACCGCTCAAAAAATCAACTTGGGAAGAAATATGAACCCGAAATGAAATAATATTTCTCCACAAGAAAGTATATAAGGCTATAAGTGAATCTGCTGTATTGGAAAAACTACTTAATGACTAAGATTAGTAAATTTCAGACTTTATTGCCCTTGATTCAGACATGACACAACAATGACAACAGAATGTTTCAAAAATAGCATAATATTCAACCATGTTGCTAAGGTCACTTGAATTTCCTTCATTATCATCGGCAGTTATGACGAAATGAATTGATTATCTTCTATTCCGAATTCAATCTCTGTGCACTTTCGCTCCTGAATTCAATAATCTCTGTGTATCTTCAGTCCAACTGCCCATAAATTAGATTTCGTCCCCAGTATTTTTTATCAAAAGGATGGAGCTGAAGAAAAGCGACTATGCGGTAATAGAATCAGTAAATTCTTTCTTTCACCTTAAGTGAGGATATCTAAGGTTTCTTGATTTTTTCGGCTTCCTTTTCCAGAAACACGAGTTTTCTGTCATCATTGGAATGGCCGCATTGGCTTTACTTTTACAATTGATAAGTGGGAGCATGCTATTTTGGCTGATATGGATCTACTCCATTACTACCATGACTTCTCTAATGATAGACGAGTTCACTATAGGGTGGATTCATTCGTTTGGAGGACAACTGGTAAATAATGAAAATCATTTTAGATCCGTGTCATGTCCAAAATGTACATGTACGAATCGATAAAAATGTATTTTCCTATATTTATTATTTTAGGTCAGGATCATTGCAAACTTTATAGGAATGGGAATCAGTCTTGTACTACTGTATGGAGCAATAACGCTACTGAAATCCAATGTTATCTCCGAAGAGCTGTTAAGTGCGTCTCAAAATCCTGCAGAATGGGGATCTGAATCCTTCATTGATGAATTGATTGACCTTTACCAAAATTTGAACCGTTATGGATCTTTTGTATATGTGACACTATTCTTCATCGGACACGGATTGGTAGTGTCTGTTTTTCGTGCTGCCATTAATCTCATTGTTGTTGGCTTCAATTTGTCTTTACAATCTTACGAGGCAATAAATGCTGAGCAGTAAAGTCTACCTTATTTGCATTGAAACAGTGAACCGTTAAGGCTAAAAGTAATGTAAATTCGTTATGGAGCGGTATGAGATGTAATGACAACATTTTCTTATCACTTCACCTGTGAATTGAAATCAACTTTATATAGCTTTCGGTCTGCCAATGTTTTGCGTAGTATCATAAATTGATAATGCTTCCAAGAAAATTCTAGGAATCCTCAACATGTGGAAAAGGTCATCATCATTGCATACAAGAAAATTATGGTTTGTAAGTTTGCATAGGGTCTCTCTGTATAGTAAATAGCATGTAAATGATATGCAGATAATCTGGACACAATTGAAGGCGAATCACCAATCTTTCTGCCTATGACTGATGTCTCCCTTTCTTGTAATAATTTCACTGCAAAGTTCAATTTAACTCCAGGCTCTTTTAGTTAAAACAGTTAAAAAAGTGTGGTAATTATATATGACCACACTATAACAAAGTAGTTGTAAGAAGTTCCGTCATTTTGCCCTTAAATATTCAATCAGTATAAAATTCACAGTGATTATTAAAAATCGTGGATGATTGAAATCCTACTGCGGTCATCTAACACTTAATTGCTCCTCCCATATTCAGCCCTTTTTAACAGTTTAAAGCTATCCTTGTACTAAAAAAAATACGGGACATTTTTTTAACCAAAACGGTGATGTAGTAGTACGACGCCAAAAAGAATTGACACTGTTTGTCTGACATCCAAAAGAAAACCGCTCAGCGTTTCAGCGCGTGCTCAACTTAACGAAATTTCTTACAAACAAATTGTTTTTGTCAAATATTTTTGCCAAACATTATTGCAAGTTTATTAACCTACGACCTTCGACCAGGTTTAATTTTGAATTCAATTAGTTTATTTTTATTCCTTTGCTGAGGAAAGGGAACTGTCATCGCAAGACTCGAAAGCTTGCCCAGCAGTGAGTGTGAGTGAGCCATCGACCACTGGAACTGAACGTAAAGGAAAATAAACATTAAGTTCTGGAACAGCAGCTAGGTATCTTCAGGTTTTTCAATCCCAATAAAATCAAATCTCTTTTCGGATTCAGCAAGTTTAGTTCTTGGCTCCCTGCTGTCGTGGTGGTGAAGCCATTGAGTTGCAGCAATCAATGAAGGGCTTACCTGCCGTACCGGACGTAAATCTTGATCCAATGATGCGGAGGGGAGGAGGACGCGGAAGCCGGGGAGGTCGACGAGGCCTCGGTAGCGTTAGACGTCGAGGTGGAAGGATTTCAAAATCAGCGGCCATGTCTGCTGACCATAATCATGTCAATAACAGAGACCAAGAGCAAGTAAATGAAAAAAATGAGAGAAATTGATTTTAAAAAATATTGATGATAGGGACAAAGGATACAGAATAGGGAATTTTAAACTATTGAATCTAGGGTGCAAATGGATCCCACGACGCTTCTGAGAAGAACCATGGCAGTCCTAATGGATCTTTTGGGCGAAGCTATCATCCCATGAGAACAATAAACTCTGGACAGATTCATGAATCTAATGTGGGAATGCCTCAAGTACCCCCGATATTTGCCCATAACATGAAGGTAATGTAAGCATACAGTTTTCATGAATATATTTTAACTTTCATTGCGTGGTCTTACAATATTTAAGTAAAAATGTTCATTGACCATTCCCAGGACGAACTAGAGCAAGGATTGTGTTTGATCAATGATGCGTTCAGTAAGCTTCGGGAAGCAGAACAAAAATTTTTAAGCTTGAAAGCCTATATGGACTTTACTGGATTTGGAAACAATAATTGTGCTGACATTTCGAATACTTCCACTGGAATGTCCCCAATTAGTCCTATGAGAACTTTGAACAACGATATTGAAAGTCAAAATCATTCGGTAACATCTGGCGGTCATGATCATGACGTGTTCGTGAACGAGATTCCTATGAATCCATTTGCGTTCATGAGTTATCCTCAACAAGGGGCTGTTAGCACAGATGCAATGTACACTCCCACATTAAATAGTTTCGAAGACATTCATAAACAGTTGGGTTTCATGCCGTCCACGCCGAAACGGGTATGACGAGCTGCATTCTGCTGCGACTTCTTAATTGTTTCTTATGCCCAGTACTTAGTACTTTAGCTGTAATTTTCAAGCGAAAAATATCATTTTCTTTTCATGTCATTTTATAGGATGATTCTGTTCATACAACAATTGTGGTGAGCAAAGCAACTAGAGGAAGGAGACAAAGACGTGGCCGCGGCGCTTCCAACATAGAAAGGGGCGACATTTTGAATGATGGCCACAATGAAAAAAATGGGGAAGAATCAATGGTGAAGCAGGTTGAAGTTCTCATACGGTCAACTTCTCCATCGTCTGTGGGCTCGGGAGCATCAAATACTGTCAAAAAAGACCGGATCGATGTAAATGATGATAGTAAAAAAACAAATACTAATGAATCGGATAGTACGATCGGAGGTAATTTATCTCACGTAGCATGATCATGTTGGCAATTTTTTTCTTCATCCATATAGTCTTATTTATCTTATTTAATTTTGTCGTCAGATAAAAGAGTTACCATTCGGCTGCAGAATTTGGGCCCATATTTATCTAAATGGCAAGAAGGAGGTCGGATACCCGCTGCCGAGGTAAATATTTGTATTTTATTATTTTCGCATATCTCACCCTGTTCTGAATTTTTCTAATAAAATAAAAAATAATGCTATTAATTAGATGGAGAAAATTTTGAAATTGATTAATAAAAAAGCGAAAGCAGACCCTGAAACTGAGATACCAAAACAATCTACGACCATGACAGTTGAAAAATCGCCTGACATTGACATAAGTTCGAGTATTAATGAAGTAGTCGAAAACGTTGTTGCAGCCTCGGTGGAACTTTGTAAAGAAAATGACCTTGATGCAATCGATTCGGAAGGTGACAGGGATATTCTATTTAAATCTGTGATGGAAAATTGTAACATCAGGAATGACGATTTAAAAATTCAGGAGCTGGAAAATCAAATGGAAATAGGAGTGTGCGAAGAATTGATCGAAGGAAACGGAGCAGAGCACCTTGAAAAAGAAGATTATGGACGCATTCATGATGAACATTGTACTGATTGTACATTATTAGTGAGTGAAAATAATTGCGACTTGGAATTACAAACGCCTATATGACAGGAACATACCTAGATCCGAAAGATATAGTAGAGGGTCAGAAAATTTTAATGAAAATAGAAAACAGCAAACATGTTAAAGAAAATGAGTTGAACAAAAAAGTCCTCGAGGAAAGGGATAATATTTTTACTATTTTTGACCCAAGTTCTATGGGGCTGTCAATCAAAATCGAACGGAAATGACAGATATTCATCCACAAAATACGGATCATTAAATTCAATGATTGATATTATTGAATTATTTTAGATGCGTTAAATTGGAAATATTAATTATGTGCAAACGAGTTTAACGCTTGCAGCAGATATGAAAAATGCCATTTGTATTGTTTAAATATAGTTGTGGTTCTAATTGATTGCATTTGTAAATAATCAATTGTTAAGTAAACTTTTGTTATTTGTATGGTGAGGTCTTTCGTGCTTTTTCGACGAATAAAGCCTGTGTTTCACTTTTTTAAGCAGTATGATTTAAATCTGACTTGTTGAGGAATTTAATTTAATCATTCACTTTGGAAAATCTCTCGAGTGTATTCCAGTATATACACAAAATCGCATTAACATAGAAAGTTATCACCGGCAAATTGTTTCATGAATGCTTCCTCGTGTAGCACAGCAAGTTAAAATTCGTGTTTGACTGGCTGATG
>Ga0210040_10008973_pt1 | contig 11724 bp, 8 predicted proteins | sample CryGeyCG12114_NA_FD_185462 | JGI IMG/M metagenome (GOLD analysis project Ga0210040, IMG submission 185462) | Groundwater microbial communities from aquifer - Crystal Geyser CG19_WC_8/21/14_NA (SPAdes) (version 2) | ecosystem: Environmental > Aquatic > Deep subsurface > Groundwater | place: USA... | reverse complement strand
AAATAACAACAAATTACCTAAACTGACTGACGAAGGCAGTAATAATGAGATGGCAACATAATGCCACTTTCCCTCTATTACTTATGTGGGATCACAAAAGAAGGAATAAATGTTTTGCTGCGTACACCTTTTTTTGTATAACTAACTAACAAGGTGGGTAGAAAACTTTACAAAACACATACAATACAAAAAAAAACTTTTTTGAACATATCGTAGAGAAATCCTAAGTTTTCAGACGGAAAACTGAAAATAAATTGTGATCATATGAATGCCAAAGAGCTATTCAATATTACACAAGCACAACTCATTTACAGAGCAGCATTTAAATATAAAATGACGCGCACGGGTCAAAAAACTAATTTTCCAACAAAAGTGAATAAACCTGATTTGAAAAGAAAATTTGAATCCCGAATCAAAATAATATACATTTAACTCACGATAAAAAATACATATGTATGACAATAATAACATCAAGTTTCTGAAATCCAGTTATATCCGCATTACGGTAACACAAGAATAATGAGACATTTGGCATTTCATACGGAAATAATTACATTGGCTACAGCCCACAGCTATACACAACGTCAGCAGCCATATTCAAGTATTTGGCAAACAAAGCGACTTCCTTATACTTAACTCACTTATTCCCATATACTACTAACTAACTAACTACACATGGACAGGCTGGAAATCCATCTTAATCCTACATCTTTGTCCTGGCTACTAACTAACTAACTAACTAAACTACATCCATGCACAAAGATAAGAAATCTTTGACAAAGTCACGTCCAACTTTCATTTCATCACTCCAATGCAGCTTTTCTCAACATATTGTCAACTACCATGTACTTATTACTGTGAAAGCACTCGAGCTTTATAGTAGTTAGTTAGTTTGCAATAAACTCGTGCAATCATCCAAGCCGTCTTCAAAATGCAGTAAACTCAACTGGACATATTCAAAAATTTCCTACGACATTAAATCCACATTTCATTATTCCAGCAATACAATAGTCATAGTTTAGTTTGCATCGTTTTTTTTTGCTTCATTCGTAATCTATTCTGCTAGCACTAGACAAAATCAGTAGATTCGTATCCGTAGAAGGCTGAATATAGGCTATACACAATACACATATGGCTACCAACTAGATTATTGAGTGAATTATTGTAAAACTCACCTCGGCAGGATTGATGGTGTAGTTAGGTTGAATAGGATAGTTGCTGCCACCGCCTCCTTGTCCCATCATAAGTCCCCCAGGACCAGCAGGTCCAGGTCTTGGCCGGTATGGGATCGTTCCACCTTTTGGGGGGCTCTGAGATACAGAAAGTCACAAAATGAGTGACAATTTGACAAAATACAATCTCCACTATCCATAAATATATGCCATGGGGTGGTCAAGTTAAGTACCGTTAATCACTGCGTAGTATAGTATATTTAGTTAGTTATTCAAAGTGTGTTGAATAAAAAACGTTGACAACTAATTAATTAGCAAGATCCAACATAAAGTGCATATAAGTTTGCATGTATAGCGAAAAAAATAGAGAGAGAACTGTTTACTTGAGTTGGGTACTATAGTTAGTTAGTTAGATACAGTGAGATTCATTTAAATTTTGGATGTCGGACAAGATAATAGAACCAACATGGATTTTTTTAATCAGAATACAAAAGAAAACACTAGCTTTTAGAATTACAGTTGTAGTGCATTCTGAAATGATTAGAAAAGGAGCATGCCTTTTTGCCTATTAATATTAGTAGAGTAGACAGACCGAAACGTCATGTTCAAAGAGAAGAATGAGTACAAGGATGAAAAAAACGAGAGTTCAGTAAGTAAATCTGTATCCATAGGATGCGATATTTCTTTATGGAATGGAACGCATATATTTCAATCCGTAAAAGATTGGAGGATGGAGAAAAAAGAGTTTGTAATGTTACAGAGGAGAAACAATTCAGACAAAGTCTTTATATCATGGAATTCATTGTTTTCCTACGACGTTGCACTCCATAAAATGTGCGAACAGGAACTGCTTTTGTTTTCCGTTTTTTTGGCCCAGCATGTGTCACTTTTATTTAGTTAGTCAGTTAGCTGTATCAAGGCAGAGGTCGGATTTTTGTGACCAAAAAAATTTTGGGCAATTGTAAACGCTTTGATAATGACCTTTCACATGTCAATAAAAACAGCTAGCACTAGTGTTCAAATCAAAACAAAATTCTAAAAAAAATTAAAGTTTGTCAAACGTGAGAATGGAAAACCTATTTTTTTTACAAAAATTATACCTGCAATAAAATTTTTGACATTCTATTCTATCGCAATGCCAATAATGCGATGCTTTAAAGATTCTCAAATATTACTTACCGTAATCACAAAAAAATCTGATCTTTTTCAACAGTATAAGCATGCATGGCAGGAGTACACAAAGCATTTCATTTACTTTTTTGGCACAACTCCAAACTGACTTGACTGACTTTTATCTACTCGTTTCGCTTACAATTGAGTAAACATTCCTCTGTTTAAACATGCGGAATAAAAATAAATTCAAAGTCTAAATAAAAACACATTACATTGTCCCAAAAGCTGATTGTCCCCATTCTCTTGTTAAGATGGTGAAAAAATGTCGACAGTATTATCACGGCCAATATACCCAGAATAATAAAAAATCCCTCTTCCCAACAATCCTCGTTTATTCACGGTGACTACTCTGGGTAATCCTTCAATGACTCTGATTTAGCATTCCAAAACAATCACAATAATATAGCCATAAAAATTGCACAGCGAATTCCAATACTTCACTCCAAAATCTAGCGCGCATCCTATAAAGACTTTGTATCCAGATTAAAAACTTTTATAAGTGTGATCTGGCAAAAAAAAAACTGTAAAGAAAATGTTTCCACACAACTTTAGCCGTAAATTTTAGAAACTAACTTTTTTCCTCCTATACACTCCATCTTTTTGCCAACATTATTATTTTTTTCTAGCTAAACTAACTATATACACATTTGTTCGGGTTAAAATCTCATACCCATATCCATTCCAGCCTAGTATAATATTTACAGGCCCTACTCACCAGAGTAAAAGCAATTTGTCAACCAATAGAAGATTGCTACCATAGGAAAAAGCCATTGTACCATTATGATCATAACAAATGTAGCCATTCATTGAATTTATCACCAAAAGTGGAGGGATAATAGGACCCTGTGGAACTTTACATAGTGTCATCCATATTACACGGCATTAACATAGTACGATGGATGAAGAAATCGTATCCACCAAAAAATAATAAAAAGAGGACTTGGAGAGAGAAATTACTTTTATGCGAAAAAATGATGGCTACAAGTTTTCTACAACAGTCAACCAGTGGTGAACACGAAGTGCTACTTATGGCCAGAGGTCGAAGTTTGAAACAGCGCAAAAACTTTATCGCACTTTGTTAGAGTCAGAACGATAACCGGTTTGATGCCAAATTTTACTGAATGTTTAATAGGAAATCCTTCTTAAGAATCGGAGGGATTGCAGGAAAAAAATAACAAGAATCTAACAGCATTTTTGAAAACCCTCCAAATAAAAAATCGGATCAAACAATACAAAAACAACTCTCTGACCTCCAAATATTTCAATCCACTCAGAGTTGCCAGAATTTGTAATTCGCATCAGACGCTAAAAACGGTCGGCTAAAATTGACGAAGATTAATGAGGAAGCCGAGAGGCTTTTGAGTTGTATGAAATAAAAACGATCATCATGAAGCCTGATTGATGCCTTATGTAGATGCAATCTGGAATACTTTACTTGTAAACAAGACAGTTCTCACTTTCTAAAGCTACTCACAAATTGCGCTTTACCCGGTCACTTGGTAACACACTAACCCGGTAACTTTGCAACTTGGTAACTTGGTAACACATTAACGCGGTAACTTGGTAACACATTAACCCGGTAACTCGGTAACTTGGTAACACATTAACGCGGTAACTTGGTAACACATTAACCCGGTAACTCGGTAACACATTAACCCGGTAACTCGGTAACAGTAACACGGCAATCCGGTAAATTGTAAGCCTGCGCAGCACAGTTACCTGAGTAACAGATCCGTAAAAATCGGTAAGTCCCCAATAACTAACCAATAAGTAAGAACCCAGTTACCGGGTTACCAATTGATTCGTGAATACGTCTATAATATTTCATGCCCATTCTAGTCCAAAATTACATTTCTCACACACTATAGCCTAATGGCTGGTCAACTTTTATACTCTAAACTTTGTGCCACAAAAAACCTTGCATACTGATCACATTATACGTAAACAAACTATTTATACACATTTCTGTGAACGATAAACTTTTAGAAAGTAAATATTGGTGTAACTAACTAACTAAAACCTTTACCAGCACTACAAAGAGAAACTAAAACTCATGTAAAAGTACAAAGTAAAGTAGCCAAACTGAATAAGAGTTCACACCATGTTCTTCATATTTATGCATATGCCTGTCTAGACTAAAGTGCTTTCACCAAAGGACAAGAGACCAACACCAAGCGGGAGCATTATATTCCGACAAATATTTACTTTCCACATCGTTTCTAGCTAACTAACTAAACTACATAAAATATATTGCGTTGGATACAAACTACTGGATGACTGACTGACGATGAAGTACACAAAACAAATGGGTGGCGCAAATCGCACATTGTCATTAGCTTAAATGAAGCTTGAAGTGTTGAGTGAGAATTTTTTTCTTAATTTCGAGCCTTTTCCCATGTTGTTATTTTCTATGCAAAAAATCCAAAATTTAGTTTCGGTTTCAGAATTTTTTTCGCCCATTGTAGGGTTTATATATTTGAATTGTTGTAGGCACTGATTTTAAGCTATTAACTCATTTAAAAACTCTGTGACCTACCTACAAAACCCTAATGTGAGTGAGGGTGAATTACTATCGCTGACAATAATAATAAACTTGTAAAGTTTGCTGGTGGCCAATCCGCTTGAAATATAGCTTCGAAGATGTATCTTAAAATGTGTACAAACATTTTAAAATGTTATATCTAGTTTGACCAGAGGTGTATACGGATCGGATTCAATTTAAACGGACTTGCTGGCTAAATTTGGTCCGATCCAAATCCGATAGCCCTATCGAATCGGATTGAGGCAGAATCGTTGACACCCTTATTCACATTCAGTGGTGTCAATAATATCCACACCAATGAAATATTTCTTCGTTCCATTCCAATTTGTAGATCTTGTTTGCATTATGGTCAGTCAATTCATAAAGGAATACACGCAGAAACTACGGAGACAATTAAAATTAACCGACAGTTTTTTTTTTGAAGTAGGTTGGTCTGTCATGCCGTCCATTTCATAAGGCGTTTATAATCACATTAATTGCTTCAATAGCTTCCAAAAATAGACAAGTTTTCTATTTGACTACGCCAACATGAAGTATTTATCATTCGACTGCATTCTGGCATCAATGTTGCATGACAATTTTCAATACAAATACATGATTTTCCGTAGAGTAAGTTCCAAAGAAACCACTTATGACTATATTTTTCTAAATGGTCCACGAAAATTTATGAAAGAGATCTAACAAGCAAACTTTATAACTAACCATAAGTTAGAAGTAGTTTAAAAACGTTGCTCACCTCCAACATGACCATACAGATATGAAAGATGCACTTTGTGATGGCATCACCCATGCCACTAATTGTGACAGCTCTTTCCGTGGAGTTGGGCAACATCTCTGAAGCGACTTGAATTGAGGCACCCGTCACCTCCCGGATTTCACGGATTTTGGACCCACCTTTACCAATGAGAGATCCACACTGGGATGCCGGAACGATTAGACGCAGTGTGATTGGCGGTTTTGGAACATTATCGGCTTTCGGCATACTCTGTGTTTGAACAATTTATCAAGTTAAGAGAAAACATCATTTCACCATATCCTGCATCTTTTATACACAAAAACTGTTGCACTTAGTTAGTTAGACAGAATTCTTCTTTTTAACAAAACTACAAAATCCTGAATGGAATAGCACTACACAGGTAGGATTCTCAATTTGCCTTACACATTGTCATATTGCTTATCATATAGTTTGTGTGTAACTAAAGTAGACAAAGAAATGAAAAACTGTAAAACGGCACGCAAAGCTAACAAAAAGAATGAAATTGAATTTTTTCCCATTGATTTATATTTCCTTTACAGAGTGAAAGCGTGTGACACAAATTTCCTTCAGTTTGACTTGCACGCCTTTTGTAATCATAATAAAACAAACAGCACTTAATTCCGTCTGCGTGCTTTCTCCAGATAACACGAAAGCGTGCGTGAACAAACAACAGGTGAGCTGAGCAAAGGTATTTGAAGCAAGAAAAAAAATGTAATCTCACCGTGATTTCATTGAAACCACCGTATTTTGCAAACTAAAACACAGTACAAAAAGCATACCCATATTTAAAAGTAAAACCCATCTTTCTGTCTCCACAAAACTAACTAACTAACTTGAAATTTTACTTTCACCCCAAACACCATTATCATTTGCATCATGTCATCGTATACAAATGTAGATAAAAAAAATCCTAAAATAGCAAAACAAATAAACCCACGCCCATCACTCATTAAATAGCATAGCATATTCTAATCATCACATATAATCGTTCATACAAACTAACTACCTATAGATTTCAGAATCCAATCCCAATCAACCTACTTGGCATAAGTATACAGTATTCTATCACAAACTATACAACTAACTAGTATTCAATCCCTGGTTTTAAAGGCCCAATTAAAAATGTTCACACGAGCGACTGCTGTACTTACATAGACTTCCTCCAGTTTCCTACAAATAAGGTCGAACGCTTTAATGATGCCTGTCTTGTTGCCCGTTATCGTCACTATCCTTTCTGGTGATGATCCATCACTAATGTTGATTCGAGCGCCAGACTGTGAACACAAAAAATACATGGATTATTTATTCATGGCCACAACTGTATCGTACATAGCATGCACCTCCATACAAAAGAAATGAGTCTTTAATAATGACGATCATTATTGTTATAGAAAAATTGCCACTAGGGTTCATGTTCCGAAAATAAATACATATACGAGTGTCAGCAGTCATCATCATTATCAATCATCGCATCCATTAGGCTGTGCGTGAATGGTGTGAAACATGCACTTTACAAATTACATGCAAAAACTAAGGTTAAATATGAGTTACAGAGAACAGTTTATTTAACATTGCCGAAATGCAAATATCATGCAAAATTAGATCAAAATTTTGGGTTGAACCGGCAGTTTAAATTCACTTATTCATGCATATGCACTCAACATTAGAAAAGAGTTAGCAACCAGATAACACCAACCCAGAATAAATGAAACGGGCTAGATTGCTAACTAACTAAGTAATCTGTTCATAATATGCATTTTGACCAATGCACAAAAATTCTAAAATTCGGGCAAGGACTGACTACACACCACTAACTAAACACTCATGGATGACTGACTTGAAATTCCCCCGTCATCTCATTCACATTTCCAATCATACTAATGAACTTTCGTTCACGTGCAGACTTTGTGTGTGCTTTGTGTTTATTCATCTACTGATGATATGCATGAAATACTGTATGTTTGTTTTTCGGAGAAACACTCCATTACCATCTCTAAATAACACTTTTCTCACGCACAATTATTTATACATCCTATAACTCTCTTGCGATACACAAATTGTTATAATATGAAAAATTCTCAGTTACAAATGCTAACTGGGAGAAACAGCAAACTTTTAAATGTCACATAGTATAACATTGAAATAAATATATCTAATCTCTTGCTATTAACCAAACTGACTGAGTGAGAAAATTTCACGTGCCATTGTTGTTGGGCAAAATTTACTTTCGATCCAATCCCAAAACTAACTAACATTGATCCCACTAGTGAATACTGTATACATGTGGTACAGAGCTATAGTTAGTTGTGAAGAGCCCATGGCATAAACTTGCGAAAACAAACCATATGCTCAATGTAGGACCATTTTCATCATTTCCCAAATGGTTATTTCCACTCACCACCATACAGACTAATCACAATCCCAGATAAGTGCTCTCTTGTACATGCAAATGGGTACACCAATTTACATTGCACAACAATTCCCACTTTGGTAGGCAAAAATTATTCTGGCCAACAACTCGGGGAATACTAATTTCATTGAGTATATATAATACGTAGTTAGTTAGTTAGTACACAATATATACACACATGGTCAACAATATACTAACTAAACAACATGGATAAAAAATACATTTTCCCCCCAAAATCTAGAGCATGTTATCCCTCCCTGCATGACTTTGTTGTACGAATTGTGTAAAAAATGTTTTTTCTCCAGCATTGAATAATCCCTAAAACTTTTTATCTGCCTCACTCACATGATGATCAAAATGAATTCCGAGTACAAACAATTTGGCTCACACAGAATCACTTTGAAAGGGAAAGAGACAGGTCGTATAAAATAGGGAAGACTAAAGCTTTTCTGTGAATCTCAAATGATAGAATCTATTAGACATGTGTCAGTTCAAAGGTGATTTCTTTTTTACCCAAACGATTTGGCATTGACATAATAATAACACTCCCAGGTTGCCCAAATTTACATTCTGGGCCTTAATCCTTTCTTCTGTAGATAACCTGCTTCATATCTGTATTATTATTATTTATTGTACTTGTGATATTCAAGATTTTCCCTCGTAGATGAAAAAATCAATAGTGTATTCATCCATCGCTCATGTCTATATACATTACATGGAATACAAGATGCCTGCCTGCCTAGCTCATTCATAAAACTATACGAGATGCCTCACGTTTCAAATTTCCCGTTTTCAGTGCCGCTTACTTTGAAACGAACCGTTAAAAAAATAAATCTTGAATATCTAGACACCACATCCAAGAAAAGAAAACACAAAAACTCATAAATGCTCTGTAACTAACATACAGACGTAGTATATTGTATATTCATTCGCCTTGTCAAAGATTCCGCTTCAGAATGAAACAATATTATCTCACTAACTAACTTAAACATCAATATTTCCTTACCTCTTCTCGGAATTTTTTCACAATTTCTCCTTTTTTGCCAATAATGCTCCCAACCTCCTGAAAAAAAACATATATAGGAATGAGAAATGAAATCAATCATAGATAATATACTCATCAAACTTGCTGATCATAAGGGCAGTTTGGTACACATCACTGGGAAATATTATTTCATACTACAGGTATCCTAAATCAAGATTTTCCATTTTCCATACAGGCACTTGTAAAAATGTAGCAGCAAAACGTACGCGGTAAGTGCCATAAAAGGGCTAGAGCAATAGGCAAAGGAAATGGAGCACATCATTGGTGCGCATAAGAATGATCATGAACTCGTAAGGAGCAAAGATTTGTCTTCCAAGTCTTGCTTGACACAAAAAGCAAGTTCCATTCCAAAAACTCCAATTCAGTATCAATTTCTGTACATATGATGATATGGACACCGGCAATGATAATATGCATGCATATAATACGGATTGTATTAAAGCGAGCTCTATCAATTTCTAAGACTATTGAACACGATAAGTTTTCAAACTGTCGACTTTAGATCTTAGAAAGATAGAAATTTAGAAAGTTCAAATTAAAAAAAAAAGTATCTATGAGCCCACCATTTCATACTTCAAAGATAAATTTCACCTTAAGGAGATCAAAGTTCATGGACTACTTATTGGATCCCGAGGAACAATACCTAGACTGGTTGCTAATTTCCTAAGACAATTAGGACTCACTTCAAATACCTTAGAGGAGATTGCGATCACTGCAGTCAAAGGATCATGCAGAATCCTAAACAATCATCTACAAAACCACATTGCATTATAAAGCAATAGTATAATTTCATTCTATTCTCAATCGTTTAGTTATAGAATTATGAAGTATACTGAGTCGCTTCGGCTACTATCATTGGATAGCAGTGATCTTGTTTTTTTTAATAAAGATATTTTTTCTTCTGCAATTGTTAAAATGTTTTTTTTTGTGGCTACATCGACGGATAAACGTAAAAAATGCATTTTAATACCCATTACTAAATTTCAAGACAGTTTAAAAACCATAGACAGCCTAAATGTGTACTATTGACCTTTAGTCAGTGAAAAAATAATCGAAAATCCAATCTAGCACAAGACGGCCTAGAAAGTCAATAAGAAGTAGAGCCTTAGATTTGCCGGAAGCCATTTATTTACAATCGCTCTAAATATACAGTTTCTTGAGTTTGGCACGAAAAATCGATGGATCAACTATTCCGCATTTCCAAGCAAGTTTTCCAAAACTTTCAACCTTCATTACTCAGTTTGTCAATACAATTTGGAGCCAACCATACAAAACCAATATAAAACTAGAGAGTTTAATGAGCCCAAATAGTAAAACCCCTTCACCATGGCTTTGTCTGGTGAAAAATGCAAGTCTACCTACAGGAATGAGAGTTCTCCATCCCTACACAATGTATTTATAACAAGCCAGTGGATCAAGTGGTGAAATGAGTTGCACGCAGAATGACTTGACAAAAGACAAGTGCGAGAGCTAAGAGCATTTCCATGCTCTTAATTCAACGATAAAAAAATCAGTTCCGTCCCAGAAAACATCACGTTCCAGTTTCAACGACACACAAGTGAGACACGAAAATGCTTAAAAACCAGTCAAAGTCGGCTTTCAATACATTCCGTAAAAAGTTTCAACCAGCAACATTGTCATATACAAACTTTCACCAAAAAAATTACAATTTCAACTATAGATCTAGTTAGTCACGATGAACAATCCAGATTCCAGAATTCTGGAGCAATTTTCGTCATAAACGGACCAAATTCATATTTCACCCCAAAACAGATTCTGACCTTTACTGCAAGCGAAATTCTTTCCCTTTCACAGACAGTACGGCTCGGTAAAATCCAAAGTTAGCGACTTGACTTGACTCGAGTAAAATTGGGCGAAAAAAGCCACTATAAAGAGTTGTTAGTTGTTCCCTTTATTATTATGAAGACAAGGGCCGTTTTTTTTCCTCACAAGTTATGCTCCCATAAATGGGAACAAATATTTTATGCAATGGCTCATTTACCCTAGTGTACATATGTGTGGCAAACTTGACAATGTGTAGAAAATTCAAAACGCTTAAGCCAAATGGCGTATACAAGTGGATTCTTGTGTCGGTAGTCAAAAAATCATATAAATAAATCCTCCATTTTACGGTGCAAATATTCAAATGAAACAGAGTGTAACGGAATGCTATACGATGCATGAGATTTGGAAGAAAAAAAAGGGCTCAAGTTTACAACATCACATGTCACCATCATACTTACAAGATTTCCTTACTTGAGTTGCACAAAATATAGGAGCATGGTCATTGAAAATAATGTTTATTTCCACAATTCAGAACCAACAAAGTTTTCACTCAAGGGAAACAATTTTCTTATATACATTCTACCCATGATCATTTGCGTTTCACTGTAGAGATAGAGCCCAAATGTTTATTTTCATTACTAGAAAGAAATAAGTTTACAATTTTCGATACAATTCTCTGCTGCATATTATGAGGGAACATGCCATTAGTAACTTACTTACTATCATCCGAATATAATTTGATCTAAAGTTGAGCACACAATAATAAAATTGCTACCAGAAGTACAACAAGCATGGGCAAGTAGCTTGATGCTTCTCAAACTACAGAATGCATGAAAAGAA
>Ga0210040_10008972_pt1 | contig 11724 bp, 1 predicted proteins | sample CryGeyCG12114_NA_FD_185462 | JGI IMG/M metagenome (GOLD analysis project Ga0210040, IMG submission 185462) | Groundwater microbial communities from aquifer - Crystal Geyser CG19_WC_8/21/14_NA (SPAdes) (version 2) | ecosystem: Environmental > Aquatic > Deep subsurface > Groundwater | place: USA... | reverse complement strand
CTCTAATATATATTAGTAATATTATAGTAACCTAACTAGCTTAGTAAGCTCTATACCTATAAGGATAGAAATAGCTACTATAGTAGCTAGTAACGCTTATAAACCTTTCTCTACCCTTATAGCTTCTTCCTTATACTTTACTATCTCCCTCTACTATACTTTAAGCTCCTCTTCTCCTCCTATATTTAAGTCTTCTAAGGCTCTAATCTTCTCTTTATACTATTATATCTTCTCTTTAGACTATTATATTTTCTCTTTAAGCTATTATATCTTCTCTTTAGACTATTATATACTTACTTTATAGGCCTTTACTTTCTCTTTAGACGCTTCTACTACTACCTAAATACGTTTATACGCTATAATATAGTTATAGTAATAATAGCTTAGCTAGCTGTTTCTAGCGTTATTCTAAACTTCGCCTAAATAGCTACTGTTATTAGTAATTAGACCTATATTCTTAGGTAGGTAGGTGTCCTATAGAGCGTTAAATATATTATTAATAGTAATACTAGAAGAGTTTTGCAGCTCCTTTATAGCGCTAGCGCTGTCTAGTCCTATACTATTATATCTTACTTAATTAACCTATAAAAGGATACTGCTTAGTAGTAGCTGTATAGTATATATAACCTCCTATAATATTACTTTCTATAGTTTTAGTTAATATAGATACTTAAGTACCTAGTAGCTAAGTATAAAAGTATCTGTAGCGTAGAATAGCTTAATTTAATTGCGTAGAAGAAGTAGGTAGATTGCTATTAACTTAAATAGCAGCTCTACTATAGCTTTCTAAGAGAGATATTAATCTTCTAGGTATATATTAAGAAGAATAGTTACCTTAGCTAGTGCTGTATCTAGAGGTAGAGCCTTAGCCTAAACTATACCTCTTAGGCCTATCTATAGTAGAAAGAAGAGCTTAGCGTATAAAGTATTACTTTTATATATAAAGGTATACTAATCTTTAGTAACGTAAGCGTAGTATAGAAGGCTAGTTAGGTTAATATTAGGCGTTAAAAGGATAGTAAAGATAATTTTAGGTAGAAGGTAGGGTATTAGACGAGCTATAGTTAAATATAGATACTAACTAGCTAGCTTATAGGGGGTAAAGTTAACTATATTTATAGAAGGATAGGACGCGCGTGTAGTATGCTAAGTATAGGGCGCTTAGTACCTAGTATAGATACTAAGTTATCTATATAATTAGTAAAGGTATATAGTTTAAGTAGAAGAAAGCACTCTTGCAACTGCTTAGTACTATACTATAAGTATTAAAACTACCTATCCTACTCTAAAGTTACGCCTTAAGCTGCCTACCTTTATAGAAGGGTAACTAATCTAGCTTAGTATATAGATCTAACTATAGCCTCCTTAGAGTATCCTATATTAGTAGTAGTAGCTATACTAGATAATATACTACTCTGCCTAGTAAGTGTTTACTATAATACTTAACTACTTTAGCGCATATTAACACTACTATAGATAATTAACTAAGCGTAGATAGTCTTTACTAATACCTTATAATAAGAGCTTATCTATCTACTCTACTCCTATAACATATTAACTATCTTATATACTATTTTTATTAAGCTACGCAGCTAGGTATAAATGTAGAGACTAGATAGTAGATAGGTACTACCTAATATATAGGAAGTTATAGAGATTATAAAGCTCTACTAAGCGTACTATAATATAGATACCTATTTTGTACTAAGACCTATAATTAAATATAGTAGCTTACTAGAATTTACTATTATTACTACTAGACCTATCTAGCGCAGCTTATATATCCTATAACTACTTAGTATCTTTATCTTTACTATATAACGTGTAAATAGCTTTAAGTTTAAAGTAGAGTAGAGTATAATTTAGATAGACCTTAGGCGCTATATAGCCTAATTAGGTAGACTCTTATCCTACGCTAACTATAAATATTATAATCTAATAGCTAAGCTTATAAAAATAGATATACTAGTACTTAGTCTACTAAGAGTTATACTATAAGTAATATAGAAGATTAAGGTTAGTAAGGAGATTACGTTTTACTATAGACTAGACTACTTTAGCCTATTAAATATAGAGTATTTCTATACTAGCTATAAGGCGTAATAAGGTAATAGATAGAGTAGCGTATATTCTTCTAATATATAGAATTACTCTATTAGCTAGACGTAATTAGTAACTATAGACTTTAGGTATATATCTATAGATAACTAGGTATACTCCTACTATCTAGTAACACTTATACTAGGGCTATAGATACCTAGTAACTATATATAAGCTCTATCTAAGCTAAGCTCTAAGAGATATATAGCCTAATACTACTATATATACTTTATATACCTAGGACGTAGAGAGTTATATGCGTACTATTAAGAGTAGGTAGAGGTACTGCGTATACCTATAGTAAATATCTGCTATTAGTACTATTACGTACTTCTTTATACTTATAACGCTATTAACGCTTACCTTCTTAATATACTAATAATAAGCTTAAGGTACTACCTTAGAAGACTTACCTTCCCTAGTTAGTACGTCTATAATTAACCTATAGTGTTTAATAATACTATATATAAGAAATAAGCTATATATATATAAGCTAGTAGCCTTATAGACCTATAGAGTAGAATATCTTATTACGTAGCTATAGTAGAGGGTAGGAGATAATAGGGCTAAGTTTAGATAGTAGATAGAGAATAGAGGGCTAAGAGCGTATAAATAATTATATAGGTAAAGCAGTAGCTAATATATATATACTTTATAGTACTACTACTCTGCTACTATAGAGTAAGTAAACGCTAGCTACTATACCTATATACTAGGCTAACTGTATTAGATATATATTCTAGACCTCTACTATACTCTTACGCTAGTTAATCTAGTAAGAGTAGGTCTTCTATAGATTAACGCTCTTATAAGCCTCTATTATATACGTAGTCTAATTACTATGCTAATAACTAGATAACGTAAAGTTAACGTTTTATGTAGTATATTTCTAGGGGCTTAGAAGCCTCTATCTTAGAGTATAGAGTATAATCTTTCTCTCTTTACGTATAAGGAGTTCTTAGATAATATATATAATAGTTATATCTACAACTATAAAGAGTAGGTATAAGAGGAAATTATATAATAATATATTTAAGAGTAAAAGGTATACGTACTCTATACTCTATAACTTAACTATACTTCTATTTATTTCTTTTTTTATTATATTTAGGTAGTTTCTGTTAGTGTCTATTTAGGGACGTCTTTTAGGTACTTAGTTAGCCTAGGTAAGTACGTAAAATATACTGTATTTTAATCTTTACTCCTCTATAAGAATATGCCCCCTAATACCTAGATAGAAGCTTTATAATTTACTCTAGAGTATATAATAATAGCTAGCTTACTCTAGAGATAGACTACTTAGAGATAGATTCTAGTAGAGATAGACTTACTTAGAAATAGACCTACTTAGAGATAGACCTACTTAGAGATAGATAGATAGTAATAGTTTTATGCTAGAGATAGCCTTATAGCTAGGTTATAGATAAGAATACTCTACTTTAACTAAAGATGTAAGGCTGCTCTTAGGAAGAGCCCTACTAAATTAGATAATTATTACTACTCTAATATAGGTAGAAAATAAAGGAAATAGTTATTATAGAACTAATTCTACGTAATACTCTACTACTACTATAAGCACTGTGTACGTATACTACCTTAACTATTAATATCTTCTCTACCTATACTTATTTACCCTAAGTACTTAAATGTACTTACCTCTACCTATAAATATATCTATATCTACCTATACTCTATTAATCTTATTATAAATAGACTGCGTAAGTCTAAGGTAGACGCACTAAAGGAAGTAGTTTATATACTAACTACTATAGGTTATACTAGTTAAAGGATCCTATAGTAATACCTATTACTCTACTTTACTAGCGTAATATCTCTATCTAGCCTAGAGTATAGCTAACTAATTTTACGTATTTAGTAGTATAGGGGCGTAGAAGCTAGAGGCCCTACTTACTAATATACTCTACTATAGTAAGTGCATCGTTTTTATTTATAGAGTAGGTATCTTAACCTCTGCTAGAAGTACTCCTCCTACTAGATCTAACTATAGCCTACTTACTACTAACTCTTAGTTTAGTTAATACCTTTGCTAACCTAAGGGGACTTATATACTAGCTTAGTAGTAGTAAATAACTCCTCTCTTATAAGTCCTATAAGTATAACTACTTATAAGAGGACTTTAATAAATACGTCTAAAGCGCTATTATAAATATATGTAAAGCCTATCTAATACGCTTTTATAAGCTTATTATAAGAATTAATAATAATAGCTCCCTCCTATGTAACTATACTTAGAATATTAATAGCTTTAAGTAATAGCTTACTAGTATTGCGCTAAGCGTTAGACTAGATACTACTAGCTCTGTCTCTAGGACTATATAGACCTATAGAGATCTCTTATTCTACTAATACTAGGCCTACACTGTAATAGTGCCTACTAATTTGCTATAATTTATAATAGACGCTACTCTAATTTACCCTAAATACGTTAATAATAACGCTAAGTAGCTATAGTAGAGTAGGCGCTAATATACTACTAGACTTCTATAACCTTATATAGTCTACTACTTCTATCTTAATAGTAGATAGGAGCTAGAAGAGGTAGTAGTAGTTATTAAGTATAATCTTAAAAGCGCTCCTAATATACTCTTTATTACTAGTATAGCCCTTAGAGTCCTAGACACTTAGAATCTTGCTTATAATATAGTAGTAGTAGTATATATATAGTAGAGATACCTTATAGTCTAGCTAAATCTAGATAAGACGCTTATTAGGTTAAAGGCCTAAGCTATCTTTAATTTGCTAGTTAAGAGAGATATAGATAAGTTTATGCGCTTTATAGATAAAGTTACGCTAGGTAATAGACTATTACTATAAAAGTATAGTACTATAAGACTAACCTATAAGCTATCTATTATAGTTAGAGCTATATTACCTCTTATAAACTAGCTTACTAGTATATAGAATAACGAAGTAGCTAATAGTAGTATAATTAAAACGTAGAAGGAGCTAGCTAAAGAAAAAGACTGCTAGTTACTTATTAGTATACGCATCTTTATCTAAGGATAGAGAAATAGCCTATAGATAGATAAGGGTTTATAAGGTATAACTACTTATTTTCTATTAAGAACTATAGTAGTAGAGTATTTAAGGTATTAGTATGCTACCTAGTAAAAGGTAGAGTAGAGGTAAGATTATAGTAGTTAGAGAGAGAGAAAGTATAGTATTAAAATATATTTACTATTAAGTTCTTACTAGTAGTAAGAAAGATTATATTAGTGTACTAAGAATAACTATAGCTACCTAAGTATTAATAAATATAATAGCCTATAATACTATACTTATACCTATTATTAACTCTAATTTAAGTTATATCTAACTCTACTCTAGACTGCCCTACTCTATATTCTAGCCCTAACCCTTAAGTATACTACTATCTTCTACTATATCTAAATACTTATATAGTAGTAGTTATAATGTATATAACTACTCTAACTTATTACTACTTAAGATTATAATAGGGCTCTATTTTACTCTACTAGAGTACAGCTTCTAGGTAGTAGTAGGTAATACTTAGACCTTAGAAGACAGTGTGCTTATCTTAGGTATACGTTAGGCTATAGGCGCTAGAGTACTCTTACTTTAAGTAGCGCGAATAGGGCGTAGAGCTAGTATAGCCTTAGCCTACTTTACTAGTAACCTATACTTAGCTACCTCTTCTAGTAGTAGAAGGTAGTAGTTATTATATATATCTATAAGCGAGTTTAGCTTTAGCGAGTTTAGAGTACGCTAGTTCTAGGTAGCTATATTACTCTTAAGCTTTCTAGAGAAGGGTATAGCGCTAGTAGTAATATTATAGCCTAGCGTAAAGATCTAGGCGTCTTTATACTATATATTACTAAACGCTACTATAACCTCTTTATTTATAAGGGCTGTAGCTATAGATAACTCTCTTAATATAGTGTAAAAGAGTATTAAGGTTAGTAGGTCCTTATACTGCGCGTTAGTAATACTAGCTAAGGGCTTTAGATCTATAGTATTTACTTACTAAGGCTGCTTAGCTAACTACTTATACTAATAGGTAATAGCTTTATTAATAGCTAGTAACTAGTCTAAATTAGCTTCTAGACCTAATTATTAATAGGAGTTAGGAACTAGTGCACCTTTATTAACTCTCTCCTTAAGTCTCTTAGTAGTAGATTTAACTTTCTTAGGCTCTATAATAAACTATATAAAGAGTTTTATATTAGTCTCTATCTATAATATAATTAGTAGGAGCGCTTACTAGAAAGTGTAGTAGAAAAGAAGATAAGCGTATAGAGCTAAAGTAGAGGAATAGCCTATTAAGCGCATTACTACTAGTAATAGTAATACTATTAATCTTAGCCTTATTAGGCTTCTTATAGAGCTTTATAATAGTACTAAGCCTCTAAGAGAGAGTTAGGTAGTTTATATAATAATAAGTCTTAGGTGTTATAAGTAGGTTAAGGTATTAGTATTAGTATTAGTTTTAGGTCTATAGGATAGTAACAGTGACGGTAATATTATTAATAGTAGTTTAGTATAGTTACTATAGAAGAAGACGCTAGTAGGAAGACTAATAAATAGATTAGATATAAGTAAGCGTGCGTATTATAATAGGCATATTTTAGAATATAGTAGTAATCTTTAACTAGTATAAGATATTTATATAATCTAAGTAAGTATTAAAGGGACGTTAAGGTTATAGCTGTAATCTTAATAGTATCTTAAATTATAGTATAACGCTAGCTTTATATAAAATAAACCTTAATAGCTAGCTATATGTAAATAATAGGAGAGAAGTTATAAAAGGAGAAGAGAATGTAGTATAATTAAGTAAAACTAGCTTAGCTGCTCTAGACGTAAGGAGCGTAAATAGTAAAGGTCCTATAAGATAATATAGTAGAGGCCTCTTACTATACCTTCGCTTACTAGACTATTATAGATAGCTCTAACTGCGCGTCTAAGACTAAAGCTACTAAAATATATCTATAGCTAATACGCGCTTACTAGATATAAGAGGTACCTTAGTCGTATATATAGTAGTATCCTATACTACCTCTAGTAACTTATCTCTATACTCTAATATAAATAGCGTCTTATTAGATAGTCTAGTCTATATATTAGTAACTAGAGATAGAGTAGAGCCTTAGCTACTAACTATAACTATAGCTACGTCTAGGGAAGCTTAAGGGGTGTAAGATAGTAGAAGTAGAAGAGTGTAATTACCTAGAGCCTTACGTAGGGCGCTCTAGTCCTAGAAACCTATAACTAGTCCCTCTTTACAGTCTTATAGCTATAGTATAGTAGTTAATAATAGTAGAGATAAGAGCTAACGCCTTAAGGAAGAGTTTATATATATAAGTTAGTTACTAGGTATAAGAGAGATGCTACTAGGAGAGTAGAGACTGCCTAGATCCTAATATAGTATTAGTAAGGATAGTATACTAGGTAGGCGTAGTTAAGCACTTATAATAAAGCAGAACTCCTTAGTAGTAGTAGTAGTATATATCTTAAACTGCGCTTTAGGCTTTATAGCTAGAGCTAGCGTAATAGTTAAGCTTCTTAGGATATTAAATGTAATAGCCTTAGTAATAGTAATCTATTTATGTATCTTTTAGGTATTATTCTTAAAAACGCCTTTACTAAGTATATAGAGCGCTAAAAGCTATTTAATAGTGTTAGCTTTAGATGCGTAGGGAGCTTAAGAGACGCCTATATACTTCTTTACTAACTACTACTAGATTACCTAATACCTTCTTAGAGGGAGCCTTAGCTACCTAAGCGCCTATCTACGTAGTACCCTTAGGTAGTACTATATTTAATATTAGTAAGCTAAGTATAGTAGTATAAGTAAAAGTATGTAATACTTACTAGCTGTGTAGAGATACTACTAAATAGCTTTTGCCTCTAACTAAGACGTAGTTTCCTTTATAATTTTGCTAAGTATAATAGTAAGCTATAGTAATAGTTAATAGAATTATAGGTAGAAAGGTTAGGAGTCTTAGGCTACCTTTACCTTTAGGGACCCTATTACCTCTATCTACTTAATAGAGCTTTCTTCTACTATTCTTATTTAGTTTTTCTTATAGCGTGCGTAAGTTAAAAGGCTTCTTAGAGTAGGTAAGAAGGTAAGTAGTATACGTATAAGTAAGTTATAAGTCTATAGACGACTTATAATAGAAGGGCTAAGAATACTAAAAGTATAATAGCGCTTAGGCTATATATAGCTAGGGAAATAAGTATCTCTTACTAACTACTATATAGAGAATTTTTAGCTTATAGTGTACTATATATATAGGATACTACTATACTTCTAGTTATAATATAGAGGAAGGTAAAAGAATAGATAATAAGGAATAATAAGATTAAGGCGTGAAATAGGGTAGGCGAAAACCTAGAGTTATTAACTAGGTTTCTATTATTATTACGTTAGGGAAAAGAGATTATAGTAGTAAAATAGAATAGGATACTAAACTAAATTTAGAGGTAGTAAGAGTATATATATATAGAAAAGTATAAGAGTACTAGTAACACTAGTAGTAAAGAAAAGGAGCTTACCTACTTATATACCTAAACTCCTTACTCTATAGTTAAACTCTAGCTACTACTATATACCTTTTAGAGCGCCTATTACTAGATATAAATAGTAGTAGTAAGAGCTATAGTAAACGAAGGGTATCTATAGTCTAAGCTTTATAATTAACTTTATATAGGTACTTAACTACTACTTAGATATATTACATTAGTAAAAAGGTTAATATTCTTAATATAGGATAGGATAGAGGAACTTCTTACGTTGTAAGTAGGTATATTTAGAGTCTAGCTAACGCAATTAGGCGTCTATAGTATCTTTTTAGCTTATATAGGAGTACTAAACTTATTAGGAGCGTACTACTTCTTTAGAGTTACTTACTTAGGTACGAAGGCTAGAGTTAGAGTTATACTTATTAAAGAAGTAGAGAGAGCCTACTTATAGGATTAGATAGGCTTCTTAGTAGGTAGTATAGGTATTAATACTAGGTGTAAGGTTAGTTAAATGTTTTACTATATAGACATAGTAACTTACTATTAATAGAAGTAGCTAGTATAAGTAGCTAGCTAACTTTAGGATAATACTTAATAATAGTATGCTGTGCTTCCTTAATCTATAATCTAACGTAATTAGTAGCTTTTTCTAGTGCGTAAGTACAGCGTAGAGATAACTATACTATTTTAAGGTGCTAAAAGGTCTCTATAGATACTTTATAGCTAAGTATTACCTTATAGGAATTAACTATCTCTACTATTAATATAATAGTAGTTAGTTAGTATAATAGGTAGGTTTACTATATAGCGTTTTAGAGATAAAGTAGAGGCTAGTTAGTAGATGTAGTATTAAGCTAGATAAGATAGGTAGGCCTGTATATTAAATAGGTTACTATAGTAACTTATCTAATATATAGGCTATATATAAGTCTTAAAGACTATAAATAGTAACTCTTCTAGTATAATACTGCGCGCCCTAGACTACTTAATAACACTTACTTAGTAATTAAGAAAGTAATTATTAATATGTTAAGTCTAGGAAATAAGGCCTTCTTAGATATAGCTAGCGCGACTATATTAATAAATAAAGTAAGTAGCTGCCCTTCTACTATAGGTACTTTACTAGTAGTACTAGTAACTAATAGCTAAGATAGCTCTAAAACTACGTAGTAGTGCTTAAAGAATATAGCCTTAAAAGGCTTTTAGACCTATAGTAGTAGAGTAAGATAGTAGTTCTACTACGTAAGTTAATAACTAATATAGCTAAATTAGTAGAGATAATCTTTATATAGTAGAGAGTGTGTAAAATTAAGACTAAGCCTATAGATAGTATAAACAGAGCCTATAAAATAGCTACTACTACTATAAGTAAGCTAAAGAAAGTAGTTAATAAAGATTAACTTAAAGTTACTAGCTATAGTACTCTCTTTCTAATTAAAGAGGATATATATAAAGACTAGTATATAACTAAGATAATATTTATGTCTAGCGTAGATCTATTAGTTATGCTAAAAAGTATAGTAGAAGAGATAGGTAAGATTATTATAAGATAAGGATAATAGAGAGTAGGTATACTTACTAAGGTAAAGAAAAAGTATAAGCGTAAGATAAAGAATAGTAGAGTTAGACGTAAGAGATAAGTAATAGATAGAGATAATATATATAGCTTAGGACCTTATACGTCTAATAACCTCTACTTTTTATACCTAACTCTCCTTTGTAGATATATATATTTTTATCTAATATATTATATACCTATAATACCTACTAAGTAATAAAATAATAATGCGTAAAGCTACGTAATATAGTAAACGCTATATAATACGCTATACTTATATTATAAACTTAAATTAGGCTAGAATAGATATAGTTATAGTAGTAGTACTGTATATATTAAGAGTAGAATAAATATAGTATTAGATTATATATTAGAAGAGTATGTATTAGAAGAGGTAGTAGTAGACACGATAGTAGAGGGTAGAAAGAGATTAGTTTTATAGTATTAAGTATAGAGAAAGAGAGATATAATAAGATAAAGTTTAATTTAGGTTACTAGGTTAGCGTAAGCGCTAGTACGCCTAGCGTTATTAGCTAAGCACTAACTAAAAACTACTACGCTATTAGTAGCTTCCTATAATCTATCTATAGCTTCCTTATAGGCTATTACCTACTGTAAAATATCTTTATAAGGCTTACTCTAGTAATATATATAGTCCTTACTAGCCTTCTTTACCTTATCTATTAAACTTTACTTATTCTTTTTCTTATAACCTTAAGCTACCTATACTAGAAGCTCCTAACACGTTACAGCTACTATAAATATACCTACTTATAATAGTATACGCTACTATAGTTATACTACTAGTAATAGCCTACCTAAAGAAGCTAATAGTCTAGGAACTGCTTTAACGCTGTGTAGAGGCCTTAGTAATCTATAGGTAGACAAGCACATAGATATAGGTATTATTAACTAGGATAAGTATCTTAAAGAAGAGAATAGAATAACCTTTAAGAATACATAGATTAATAACTATAGTAAGAAGATAAAACTCTATAATCTATATAATAAGCTTATTACTAATAAGGGGTACTATAAATACCTCTATAAAGAATATAGCTTTATAGGTATACTAAAGAAGGAAAAGGGAAATATAGGTATAAAGTTTTACTACCTATACTACAATAAGACTAGAGATATAAAGAAGTATAGGCAGTACTATAAGCTAATATACCCTAAAGTCTTCTAGGCCTATAAATAGGTAGATAACTAGCTGTTATATAAGCTAGCTCTAATTACTACTAATAATACTAATAGTAATAAGGAGACTAAAAAAGACGCTAGTAACTATAAAAGTCCTAGAAAAGTAGCTTATAGTACCTAAGCTGCTAGTAAAAACGCTTAAAGGTAAAATAAGACTATATATACTACTACTACTATACTAGTAGCTACCTAGAAGAGGATAAGCCTTACTATAACTACTAGCTTTATACTATATATCTTACCTCTAAAGAGATAGAAGATAGTAGCTAGTAGTAAGCTCCTAGTAACTACTAGTAGAACTACTCCTACGCCTATTAAGTTTAATATAGTCTTTTATACTTACTGCGCTAGGGCTA